>Ga0307513_10008756_pt1 | contig 12889 bp, 17 predicted proteins | sample 15_EM_MG_FD_202174 | JGI IMG/M metagenome (GOLD analysis project Ga0307513, IMG submission 202174) | Populus trichocarpa ectomycorrhiza microbial communities from riparian zone in the Pacific Northwest, United States - 15_EM | ecosystem: Host-associated > Plants > Roots > Unclassified | place...
TGGACGGCAGGTGACTGTCATCATGACTTGTCCATGTTCTACATGTAAGTAAATGTCCATTTCCATCACGAAGCTCAACCCCACAAAATATCATCCATCCTAATGTCGATGAGAAGGGGATATTGAATGCCCTCATAGATCCAGCTATTCTTGATAGCGGAGAGGACCACTAAATTTACGGAGGATTTTACGAGACCGCGGGATTCCGTGAGTTTTGCAAGAAGTAGTACGAGAGGGCATGACGATAATAGCACAGAATTTGAGCGTGGTGGTGCAGAGCGAAGGAAATTTTTTGTCCAGCTAGATGTTGCACGACGCCAAGTCCAATTTGAAATACGTTTGAGGTCATGGCTATGGCGGCCGGCGAGTCAATTCGTGCGCTTATGTTTACTGAGTGATAGAAACGGGACCTGGGCTTGGATCCGTCTCTATGCCGTCTCACCTGATGTTTTCCTGAGCTGTCTTTTGCAAGTCCGATCTCGTGATCGTTGCTCTTTGAATTATTCGGATAATAAATACTCCAACTACAGCTTACCGTTTTTGGCAGTTGGGTAGTACGTCATAAATCCGGAGTGTCATCGCTTCTCTTTTTATGTAAAAGCTTGGGGGAACCTGGGTTCGGGATTCCCGCCATGGTTACCACTATTCCTCCAGAAATATGGCTGAGGACGGCACAATTTATCCCGTCGAGCATCCTGCAAACGCTCTACTCCGTGAACCCAGTGTTCCTGTATCTAGCACTCAACGAGAGGTACAGCGAAATTAATCTCGCTATACCCTGGACCGAGGCGACTCCCAAGTACCTCAAGCACCTTAAGTAAGGATGACTTCGTTGAACATTGACTTGGAGCTCGCAACTCATAATCCTGATTTGTACCTAGTCATCCCCACATCGCCCAACGCGTCCAGCGACTCCTTTTATCCTCTGACTGGGTCGAGACGAACATGTTTTTGGAACCTTCGGAAAAAGTCACCTTCTGGACGACGGTTGCATGGACCTTGCCCTTCGACCTTGGTCGGTTCATCGACCCCATTTTACGCAGAATATCCGAGGTCAAGATGCGCAACGCGTTGATGGAAACCACAGTGGTCAACTTTACCAATGTTTCATCTCTCGTCGTTGTCGATGGATGTGGTCCTTCCTCCAAGACTCGACCAGGTCCACTGCTCCTTGTGAATGCGTATGCCTCCTGCGCTTCAAACCTCCGAACACTGAGCCTGTACGCCATGTCTGCCAACTTCAACTCCCTCTTCCCACCGAATGCCTCCATACTCACATCATTGGAGGGAGTTAGCTTCACCTTTTCTCCCAGGGATGGCTCTAGTGCTGACCCTGAAGCTGCTTCGACGTTCCTCCAGGCCGTGGCTTCCACGCTTACCACTCTGAATATTTCGTTCAATACTGACACCTCCGATGAACCCTCGCTACTGTTGCAGAGGTTTTCTCGTCAGAGGACCTTTCCAAAACTTACGACATTTTCGCTTTTTCATTCAGAACCTCTTGCCTCGCCTAGCCCAACCCTCATTCAGTTCCTCAACCAACACGCAGATACGCTCAAATGCCTCTCTCTCCAACACGCAAGGACATCACCCTTTGGGTCCCAATGGCCGAATGATCTCGACCCCTCGTTTGTGCCAGTATTGCCTCACCTCGAAACTCTCAATATCCGAAGTGGTTCATCATACCGGAATATCCAAGAATCGGCATCAAGTGAGGGTCTGGACGCTGCCAGGGATTATATTCAGCATTCTAGGGGTACCCTGACCACTCTCGGCTTGACACATTGCTCATTTACACTTCACGACCTCAGTATGCTGCTGGATTTTCTCGGGCGGGGATTATCGGGGAACGCGGAAGGGGTAGGGCTGAGGAAACTGGATATAACCGTCCAGATCCTGAGTCCTCAGGTGTTGGACATGCTGGCGGAGAAACTCCCGCGACTCGCGAAGCTGAAAGTTAATTTTGAGAATCTGAGGAGCAACGACGGCGGAGATATCCCGCCGTGGACGGGTGAAGGCGGTAGAGCTGGCCTGGAAGATCTGACGCACGAGGTACAGCTATTTTTCGTGGTCCTGTTTTCGTCCATTCTGACATTTTATTTCTCCTGGATGGCATAGGACGTCCAACCGTTTCTTCTTGAGATGAAGACGCGATTGTATTCTAAGTGGAGTCTAAGTGCCTTCGAAATTGATCGTGCATGCTTGAAGCGAGATACGGCGAAGGCGATCTTGATGCCCTTAACGCTGTGCATTCCGCACCTCGTGGAAATTGGTGGACCGTTGGTGAAAATGTGGAGGGAGGGGAGTACTTGGAAGGAATGCGAATGTGGGAATGATTAGTTTGACTGCCAGTATTTTGTGTATTCTTAGATAGACGTAGACCCTAAGTACTCTGAATTCCGAGGTGCACTTGGACTCTTGACAGGCGACGATCCAATTATTGAACATTCTGTCAATGACGACCAAGAGATGAAATGAAATAAACTCCGTTACTTCCTAAAAAGGATGGATTCCAACAAAATGCAATGCATGATCATGATCATGATCCTCGCCTCGCAACTCATTGACCGCACTGTTGATGACACAGCTATCCCAGTATAGAATCGATTCCGCGGCAGTATTTCGAGTTTCGGGTGGGTTGTGAGCTGTTCTGGCTGTCGGCGGCTAACGTTCTAACCCTTGCACTGTGGTTAGTAAAGGTGGTCACACCTACTGTCGAAGTAGTCACACCGTGATATAAGCAGTCTAAAAGGGGACAGTCTAAAAATACTACCCGGACCGATGCAAAAATCGCTGCCTGCGAAGCAGTCGAATTAGGTCCGTTGAAAATGACTGCCCAAGGAAGCAGTCAGTTGGGAGTCTCTGTCGAATTAGCATCCTTTCTGTTCCTTACCACACGCTGTATGAATGGCTCAACGCAAAAAGAAAAAAGTCACCTCCGAACGCAAGAAATACTGCCATTGTTCTCCAAAATGCAACAAGAAACTCGTACGCAGGACACGACGCCACCACTATGAAAAGATACCAGACAATCAGCGACATCTCATGAGGGCCTCGGAGTCTTGCAGTGATGCCAACATGGAATCTCCAAGCAGTGCACCATCCCCGCTAAATCCAGTCACAGCACCAATAAACCAAAGTCATCAAGGATCGCTTGATGTGCAGGAGTTGATGGATAGCGATGGCAGCTCAGGTGCAGGGGAAGGTGGTGAAGCATTTCAGGGCGAGATTATGGCAGAATCTGAGGGGGGTGAGGGGGATTTTGGAATGGGTCAGGTTTCAGGAGGGAAAGAAGGAGACGACGAGGGATCTGAGAGTGATTCAGACTACTCAGAGGACTTGGACTCAGATGATGAAATAAAACTTGGGGGCTTCAGCGATTCAGAGGATGGTGACTCAGAAATTCAGAATTTGATGACTGGAAAGCCTTTGATGAAGAAGAAGAACTTGAGGCAGAACGCTCAGATGAGGACGCACTGAGAGAATTTGAGGAGATGATGGGTGATGAAGAATATGCGGAACTCTGGTCCACACGTTGGTACTCTCTGTGTCATGTCCTACCCTTGTTCAATAACATTTTTTCATACAGGAAATGAGATCCTAACGGAAGAAGATCATGATAGTATTCGTGCATTCAAAATTCGAATGGTTTCGAACATGCCCTGTGCCGCATTCAACCAAATGCGATATGCCTTCAGGCATAAACTCGACATTAGCTCACATTATGTTATTGCTCACAGGCTTGCAGTCTTATCAGGCATTGTACCCATTTGGATTGATTGCTGCCCGAATTCCTGCATCGCTTATACTGGGGACTACAAGGACGAGGAACACTGTCCTGTCTGTTCTGAAGATCGCTTCAAAGGGAACACACAACAGCCTCGACATACCTTTTGCTATATTCCCCTGATACCTCGCCTACAAAACTTCTTTGCAAATCCAAAATCCCTTAAAGAACTCCTTTATCGACACAATTACCATCCAAGCAAGACAACCATTTCAGATGTTTTCGATGCAGAACACTACCAAGAGCTCTGCAAGAAGTACGTCACTGTCGATGGCCAGGAGTTACCACACAAGTACTTCTCAGGGAAGCATGATATCGCATTTTCAATCTGTTTGGATGGATATTTGCTTTACAAATGTAGGCGTGGGGGTCCATCTGCAACGCCCATCATCATCCAAATTTATAACCTGCCTCCAGAGGTACGAACACTCATAGGGCGAGCCATGTCCCTTGGCATGATACCTGGACCAAAAGGGCCCAAACGACCTGAAACCTTCCTCCACCCTTTTGATGCTGAGTGTGTCAAACTGGCCCGAGGCATCCGCACCTTTGATTGCGTCACCGGGACACATTTCCCCCTCCATGCATACAACCTCTTCCCTCATGGTGACATCATTGCGATTGAAAAACTTCTCAATATCAAAGGCCATAACGGAAAATGTCCATGTCGATCTTGTGAGATAGCTGCCGTTAACAACCCTGATTCTCGTGAAAAAACATACTATGTTCCCCTTTCCTTTCCGAAACAACCAGGCAGCATTCGTCGTACTCTAGATCCCCTGAACCTTCCCCTGCGAACTCATGAAAGCTGGGCAGAGGCAACAGTGCAAATTGCCAGTGCTCCTCTGGTCAAAGATCGAAAGGAGCTGGCCATGCGATTGGGAATCAAAGGAATGCCCGTGTTGAAGCGCGTTGGCTCATTAGATTATGCACAAGGAGTCCCTTGGGATTTTATGCACCTACTTTTTGAGAACGTGGTCAAGAATCTCATTAATCTATGGATGGGAAAATTCAAAGGGTTGGACGCTGGCAAGGAGGACTATATCATACCCGCTGCCATCTGGAAGGTTATTGGCCAGGAAACTGTTGACGCCATGAAAGACATTCCAGCCACATTTGTTCGATCTCTGGCAAATTTGGCTGAGGACTTGATCTATTTTATGGCAGAAGGATGGGCCTTCTGGTTTATGTTTCTTGCACCCATTCTCATGCAAGGCCGGTTCAGCAACGACAAGTATTACAAGCACCTCTGCGAGCTTTCCGACATAATGAAGACTTGCATTAAATTCTCACTGTCGCACACTGAGATCGACACCCTGGAGATACGTATTGCAGCTTGGGTTCAACGATATGAAAGGTAAAGTTGAACAATATCTTCTCTGAAAATCATTCATTAACATTTGTCAGAATATATTATCAATACGATGTTGAGCGCCTATCTACCTGCACGTTGACTATTCATGGACTGCTTCATGTTTGCGACAACATTCGTTTCTGTGGTCCTGTATGGACTACATGGACTTTTTGGATGGAACGCTATTGTGGCTACCTTCAATCAGGCTTGAGATCGTGCACTCATCCTTGGGCCAACCTCAATAATAGGCTGCTCCATAAAGCATACCTTGAGCAGATCGACATCTACTACGACCTACAGGACGACCTGACAATCACATCTTCCACAGACCTTAAACGAGGTGAGAAGATCATTGAAGGATGTAGGTTCCCAGAATATATCTTTATTTCATGATTTTGACATGTAACAATGCCAGACCCACACTCAATTTTACGCCCACCTTATCGAGCTTCATTCCAACCAGACAAACTGTTACGCTCCAAGATTGCCCACTACTTTGCCGCTGTGATCAACAAACCAGCATCCACCATCGAGAAGCATCTCCCAAGCTCCATGTCGACTTGGGGAAAAGTGAGAATTGCTGGGTCAGGGGATTCTATCCGAGCAGCATCGAATAAAAATTGGGAAGAAGGGAGAAATATGTCATATGTTCGGGTGAATCTCTAGACATATCAAGGAAATAGGTCGCTCACTAGTTGTTCATGCAGTATGAAGTTGAGATTGAAGATGGCGATGGAGAAGCTTCCCGAGAGATCTTCTACGGAAAGCTCGAGCTCATCCTTGTATGCGACATTCCAGATAAAAGGTTTTGGGGAAGAGATCTGCAGGGAATGACGGTAATCCTTGCAGTTATAACTCCCTGCGTTACCATGGGAAAAGATGCAGCAAAAGAGTTGACCACATACCAGCACACAACAACACAGGTGGTAACTGATCTACGGACCATTAGCGCAGTCGTCGGACGAGTTCGAACACGCAACCGGTGGGGAATTGTTGACAGGAGTGAAGATTCGTCATGGACAGAGTTTATTCCCTCGCATATGGAGGCCTTCAATTTACCTGGGGGGGAGAGCGACTAAAGGACCAGTGTGTTTACCCAGTAATATAATTATGAGCCCAACATCAACTTGTTCATTTTTTGTTGATCTCTTGCAAATCCAACTGCACACGGGGATCCATAGGAATTAGTCAAAAAAAACTATGTAAGAGATATTCAAATACAAAAGCGCGTACACATAGCGATGACAAGGGCCAGGTATGTTCTCGTCCATCCAGCAATGATGGACAACTTACTCTGATTCACAGTCTACCGGCTTTCCTACTCCTTCTGCCTCCCAACAAGCACACGGTTCTAGGATAGCCCGTTCTCCGATGACAGAGGATTCCTCAGCACCACAAGAGAAAGCGGGTTGACGACGATATTCTCAAGCGGACGCCCATCTTGATCCTGAGATTTATTTGAATCCTTATAAGTTTGTGAGAACAACAGACGTGCATGGTCTTCGAATAAGGCTTTCGGTCAGTTAGAAATCTTTTATACATATTAGATGGGCTTTACTGCAGGCATCAAGAAATAAACAGGTCGTCTAGCCTAAAAAAATATCGAACCGCACACACTGATGCTGAGACCATCAGCTTCAGTAGTCGGTGTAATAGTAATTCCTGAGAGCGGAACGTCCTCGGCGTCCTTGGTGGATCCAGTCTCTTGCTCCCTCTGCAGCTGGAGATAGAGGTTGAGATGCGATGATGACATAGCTGCTATTGGCATCATACTGCATTGCTTGTGCTGTGGAAGATTGAGTTATTTGTAATGAGATAAAAAAGAGATTTGGTGACATACCGTTTGGACCTTCCCTTAAAGTCTACAATGTGCTGCTGAGCACCTAGAACTCCAAAATACTGACGAATCCATGCAAGGGATCATAAAGAGATGGCAGGTGTGACGTCTGGACATTCTTGAGGCCGAGGCGGCGACACGAGGGCGATGATGGCCTGAGGCTCAGTAAGTAAGATAATCATCACATAATTCCAATAAGAATTACCAGATGTGTTGGCGGCCTTATTATGCAACTGCATCACAGCAATCTAGCCAAATTCATCGCAAGCCAAAGTTCAGGGGACAGGAGCACATGCCTCAGACGAAGATGCAAGAGACCTAATGAAATGGATGCGACATCCTACACCTTGGTAAGTCGTACAGATCATGATACATGCCGGAAGTGACATACCAGGCCTGTTAGCAGCTATGATCGACCATCGTGATCTACTCCCGACCGACATCGAATGCTGTAAAGAGACGGTGAGTGCAGCGACGTCCGAGCGTTCTCGAGGCGCAAGTGGCAGCAGAGGCGATGACGACGAAGGGCAGGGATATCCTGAGGTTCAGTAAGTCGTGACAATTATCATAGAAGTGTAAAAAAAACTTACGAAGGCTTGTTGGCAGCCTTATTATGCGACCCAATCACTGACAATCTATCTCTTGTAGCGCAGTTTGTGGATGGTACACTGGTGCTGAACATTGAAGGGTTAGAACATGGCAGCTGATAGAGAGAAGGAAACTTACTGTTGGGGACCATTCCTCGTCGATTCATCCTTGAACTGAGAGTGGATCCAGTTTTGTAGATCCAGCAACACTCTGCCAGGGTGAAGATGACCACTCATCGGTCATGTAGACACGGAATAAAGGTCCGGCATTCGATTGGTGACTGGTCCAGGCTTGCCTTTTCGTTGGTTCTACTTAGTCATAATCAGGTTTCCGAACCTTTGTCATCAACTTGACTAGAATAACCAAGTTCTCACGCACCCAGCTCTAGATCTCATCAGTTATCTCACAATTATCCACAGATACACCTGGTCAACATGAACGAAGCTCAACAAGGTGAGATTTTTGGAGCAGAACAAGATCTCAGGTACACCCCCTCAGGCAGCCGTCTTTCAGATCTGGACTCAGACTCAGACGGAGACCGTGAGGTTCCGAGTTCATGCATTGAAGAGCTTGAACTCCAAATTCCTGAGCCGGTGCTCACAATGGCTCACTTTGTTGACTTGGAAGAACACTGACCTCGTTTGCAAGAGATCAAGGTACTTATATCTGTTTTTCACCTCCCTTCCTGAAGTTTCATCGATGTAATGATTTCAGGATGAAATCTTCTGGGCCGAAGTTGACGATTTTTGCTGCAAATTCCAGTCTTCGCCGCTCTACCAAGCCTACATGAGCTGGAAACATGCCCAGGAAGCACCTGCATCAAAACGGGATGGAAACACAAGGGAGGCATCAACGCAACAGGTAAATTGACCTTAGTTTATGTTTCCAAATCCTGACGATAATTCTAGAATACTGTTGTCTCCTCCCTGTCACGTACCCGAAACCCAGACTATGCAATATCCAAAATGCGATGAACTCAGCTTAGGGCACGAAAAGTTGCTGCCAAGATCACTGTCCTTAATGCTATGATCAAGCGCCTTTGACGAAAACATACAGAATTGACTCGGCAGAGCCTGAGGGCATTAATATGAACAAATGAACTGTTTCTAATGTGTATACTAGGTTACCAAAGTCAATGGCATATGCAAACGACAGAGCTGTGCGACTTGGAGAATTTTAGATGGTTCAATCACCTGACCTGTGGCACTGGTGACCATCAACAAACGATTTGCCATTTCACACCGCTTCTTCCACCTGAGACGCCATCTCCAAACCCAGAAATCCAAATGACCTCCTCACCCACACCTTCAGCCAACTATCTCTTCAAGTACACCTCGAGGGCTCTGCCAATTCCGTGGATGAAACTACCGAGATCATGGCAATTTTTCAAGACGATATGAAAGCCTTTTGGCCAGATGAGGCCATTAAATTGGTTCTGAGGAAGTGAAATTTGAGGTTGGAGGATACTGCAGAGTTGTATGTTGTCCTCTTTGTCCATTTGTTCAACAGTTTCCTAGATGATCTCGATTGCATAGCTCGGAGAGACTACCAACCCTCATATGACGACGTCGTTCATGCTCGCCTCTGAACCTTGGGTGTGCAAGAGTACCGCATAAATTTTGAAACCTCTGCCACCCTCTTTGCAGGTAGGCCGATGCAATCATTTTTTTTTTTTTTTTTTTTTAGTATGGTAATTCCTGCTTTGGGTGTAGGTGGAGATGGTGGTAAGGAGTGGCTTCTGTATGACATTGGTGTATCAAGGACTATGGTTTGTTGTTTTGTCCGATTTCATATTATTCGTCCATCTAATTTAAATGTCAGAGGCATGCCTGGATGCCTAACAACTTGGCGTCATCATCGACGACTAGTCTTCTTTCTACTCCGTCATTATCTACCTCATTACTGCCTCCGAAGCTCAAGGATAAGCCATTAGGGCCATCGAAACCAGGTATAATCAGTTGTAGGTTCTGCATCCTCGTCACATACACCGAAACGTGGTGTCTCGCCGTTGGGTGTCCAGCCCATGACACCTGTGCCTGTAGCGGATGCTAGGACGTCGACTGCAACAACTTCTATTTCAGGGCTTTATATGAAGGCCACGTATTTGTTGTCGACGTGTGCACCCTCGCCTCCTTGACAATCTGCACTGAACGGTTGTTGCCTTCAATTAGTCGAACGCCGTCGGACTTGGAGACGTCATATCCACTGACACCAACGATGCTGTGTCTGTCAGATTTGATGGGCAAGGTCCTGCTTGGAGGAGGCGGCACATCAAGTTCAGGGCAGTTGACACCTGATAGCAAGTGAATCAACTTTGCGGAGCTGCTAGAGTCGTATGCGAGCACGAGGCCGCAGTCCCAGTGATTGAAGGACAAGCAGATGCGAAAACGGAATCAGAATAATGTGTGTTGCTCCGAGTCCTATCTTGATCTCTTCGATCTCACAGATCATCTATCTTTTTTTTAGGATACCAAATCCACAACTGTGACGGTCAAAGCTCGTTGCCTGATAGTATTATCGAGCCTGCTGAATGGATTGGTGACAAGGATATGAACTCAATCGACTCTGTTCAGCAACAAAGCAGATGGAAACCCAAACCTCAATTCGCATCTCAACCCACTCATTTCATGTTGACTTTAAACGGGCATGGTCAGGCCAAGTCACATCCCATCCCCATCTATGACAATCTGGTAGTAGCTCCAATCTCAGGCCTGTCAATTCCTCACACTGGACACATTCACGTTTCCTGGAGAGGTTTGTGTACGAGAATCCTAAAAATGTGGTACTCAAATGCCAATGACGGACGACACCGCGTATGCGACGACGACGCACCGTGCGGTATAGCATGTCACCATCCCCATTGGAGAAGACAGAATTACCCATGAAGTCTGTTTCGAAGAACTTGAGGCGGATATCGTTGCGTGTTGTCAATCTGGCGAACATGGGTTTGGAAGGACAACTCAGGCTGAAGTTGGACGATTGCAAAGACACGGCAGGAAGGGAAAAGGGTACAGAGGGTGAGGGTGGTCCTTCGGTTCCTAACCTGAAGCAAGCTCTCCCAATACGAGATCGAACGTTGGGGTTCTTAGGCCCGGACAGTGAACTTCGCGTTTCTTCAATTTCCTGGTGCACCTGTGAGTCCAACCTTTTGTGCAAGTTATATTATTTCTTACGCAAAACACAGATTCACCGAACCTGGAATTTTCCTCTTTAATACTGCTAAATGCCGTTTTCTTGACCATCTAAACATATCCACCATCAACGCTGCCAACTGCAGACAGTCCAGCAGGATAGCGAGATCGGTGACCATCACTTCTGGAATGACAGTGAGTTCCGTTCTTATTCAATATTCTGGCCAATGCTAACAATCAAATTCTCAAAGACAATTATGCAACTCATTGAAGACTGCCCGGTCGCTTTTAATCCGCATAGTGTATTTCGTACTGTTTGGCATTGTCTTATTTTCGTAAGTGATTTTGTGTCCTGTATTGCAAGTGATTATCGTCCATTGTCTTTGATTAGTCAAACGCCGTCGGACTTGGAGACGTCACATCCAGGACGCTGCATGATTTCATCACGTGATTGAGTGATGTGACTTGACGCGTTGACGCATCGTTCCCCTAAACTCACATTCCATCCACCATGCCAGCTGCAAAGGTCTCGAAGAAGAACATTTCGGAGCTTGAGAAAGAGCTAGCGGAGGCAAGGAAAATGATAGGTATGTATATATCCTCACATGTATGGGCTGCTACTTGTTGACGTCCCGCAGGTAGCCTGAAGAAGAAGATACAGACACAGAAGCCCGTAGACGAGGGCCAGCTGATCTCCAAGCCCTCTGGACAGGCCGGTCGTGGAAGCGGTTTCAAGCTGCGGCCTTCAATGGGCCTTAAAAGCCCCATTATAACCATCTCATGGTGCATACAATCAATTATGTGCATATATGCATCACTACTCATGATTTATCCCCAGAGAATGACCCGGTTCTGTGCTAACATCTTTCTAGACCCTCGTAAAAGCTTCCAGGAGCAGGAAAAAAAGAGAGTCGAGACCGTAATTAGCTATGTGAGCTCTGCCTTCTTTCATCTTACAATTTCTGAATAAACGCATTATTTAGGTTCGCAAGACCGTCAAAGGGTTCAAGTACTACCGCGAGGGCTGGCCGATCCGCTCTATGATCATTCAACATCTTGCGAACTCGAAGAAACGATGGAATGAAGATTTGAAGATAGAAAATGCGGAAATACGGCGTCCAAACAGAGAGGCCATTGCTGCATATAAGGCATCCCTTGGAGCGAAATCGGGGAAATCGAAAGAGGAAGATACGGAAAGTTCAGAGGAGGAGCCTGAGCTCGACGATGACAAAGAAAAGCTAGATTTCGACGTTCTTGATATAGAGGACGACAATGACAAGGATGATGCAGATTTGGACACGAAAGTGGATGAAGAAGACGCGAAGGCTTCAGGGAATGAGGTTGATAGTGATGAAGATGAAGACGAGGTGTCTGAAGAGATTATCGAGCCGGTGAATACGATTTCTATTTTACTTCTTCCTCTTCACTTAATCATTTGATATATTGATCTAGGGTTACAGAAAGTCGAACAAATCAGCCAATGCCAGAGCTTCTGCATCGACGTCGCTTGAAGCGCCAGCATATCACCCAGAGAGAATTCAGAAGAAGATCCACTCTGTACCTTTCAATTCTTTTTGGTTAATCGCATGTTCTCATTTCCCTTTTTCCGAAGAGAGAAGCCCCGAAAGGTCCCAACGAAGAATCTCCTGTCAAGCGACTCAGAACATACAAAGTTGAGTTGTTCCATTATCAACGTTGAATTTCATTGAATTGATACAGGGAGCCACTTTTTCCGGAATGAAATGCCCGGAATTCGACTGTGCAGATGTTGTCCCCGAGTTCCCGAGCGAATCTTTGACGACACAACTTGAAGATCTGGTGAAAATCAAACTCCAAGGTGCAGAGGGCACTCCATATACTTTGAGCGCGCATCTCTGTCTGGCGATTAAATGAGAGCGGGCTTTCCCAGGGTTAAAGGCACTTGGGGAATGCTTCAATTGGCCATTAAATATTGACTTCGATTCGCTATCTGACCGCGTCTACTATCACTTCAGGCCAGAACTCCTCGAAATAACCCAGAATCACATTGCTCTCGGTTGTTCACCGGCTTGGACTGCGTTCTAACTTCTCGAAGATGCTTCAGGAAGCTAACACTCCATTAGCACAGTTTTCCCGATCCCGAGATTCTATAAAGTTCAACATTGTCGGGAGGATTAAGCATGCAGGGTAGTAAGTCCGCTCAATCGCTTTTA
>Ga0307513_10008758_pt1 | contig 12887 bp, 11 predicted proteins | sample 15_EM_MG_FD_202174 | JGI IMG/M metagenome (GOLD analysis project Ga0307513, IMG submission 202174) | Populus trichocarpa ectomycorrhiza microbial communities from riparian zone in the Pacific Northwest, United States - 15_EM | ecosystem: Host-associated > Plants > Roots > Unclassified | place...
ACCTCGCGGAGTTCCATCTCAAGCTGATCGCCGCCGCGGCGGCCGGGCTGGCCGACCCGCTCACCATCGTCGACACCCAGCGCCGCGAGCTGCTGCGCCGGCTGCGTGACGCCCAGCGTGCCGCCATGGCCGAGCCGGACCGCTCGAACGCGGCGCTGTTGTTGGAGGGCATCGTGCTTCGGCTCCAGGCGGACCTGCGCTGGCTCGAGGCATGTGAGCAGAACTGGACCCAGCGAAGGAGTGGATCGTGAACGAGGCCGCCGGCACGCCCGTACTACGCGCCCAAGGGTTGCGGAAGGAGTACGGCACCGGGGACGGGTTGGTCCGCGCCGTCGACGGGGTCGATCTCGACGTCGGTGCCGGGGAGACGGTCGCGATCATGGGGCCTAGCGGCTGCGGGAAGTCCACGCTACTGCACCTGCTCGGCGGGCTGGACCGGCCCTCGGCCGGCGAGGTGTCGCTGAACGGCCGGCGCATCGACGACATCAGCGAGAAGGCCCTGGCCCGGATGCGACGGACCGACGTCGGCTTCGTCTTCCAGTCCTTTCACCTGATGGCGGAGCTCACCGCGGTGGAGAACGTCGAGCTGCCGGCGCTGCTGGCCGGACGCTCGCCGCGGGCCGCCCGACGGCGTGCGGAGGAGCTGCTGGAGCAGGTCGAGCTCGGCGGCCGGGCGGGTTTCCTGCCCTCCGCGTTGTCCGGTGGCCAGCGGCAGCGGGTCGCGGTCGCGCGGGCGTTGAGCAACGAACCTTTGCTCGTTCTCGCTGACGAACCGACCGGAAATCTGGACAGCGCCGCCACCCTGGACGTCCTCCAGCTCTTCGAAGGCCTGCACAAGTCCGGTCTGACGCTGGTCATCGTGACCCACGACGCGCGGATCGCGGCCACCTCGGACCGGATGATCTCGATGCGCGACGGCGCGTTCGTGGACGAGACCAGGTTGTCCGGTGGCACCACCGGGCAACTCGGCGCCCTGGTCGGACTGGCGGACCTGGCCACGGAGGAATGACGATGGGCCGCATCCTGCTCGTGGGCCGGCTCGCCGTGCGGGACCTCCGGCGGCGCCGCACCGAGGCCGCGCTGCTGCTGATCGCCATCCTGGCGGCCACCACGACGCTGACGCTCGGACTGGTCGTGCGGGACGCGGCCAGCGACCCGTACGAGAGCACCCGGGCGGCGACCAAGGGACCCGACGTGGTCGCCGGCACCGGCCCGTTCGCGGGCCTTGCCGACCTGGAGAAGCTGGCCACCGCCTCCGGCGTCACCGAGCACAGCGGACCGTACCCCGCCATCGCGGGGAAGCTCGAGGCGTCCGGCCGGACGTCGGACGTGCAGGTCCAGGGGCGGGACACCGCGATCGCCGCGGTCGATCAGCCCGAGGTGACGCAGGGCAGCTGGGTCAGCGACGGCGGCGTGGTGCTCGAAGCCGCCTTCGCCAACTCGCTGGCGGTGCGCGTCGGTGACCGGGTGACGCTGGGCGGCACGTCGTGGCAGGTCGTCGGCCTGGCCGTCACCGCTGCCATGCCGCCCTATCCGGGGACGACCTGCATCGTCTCCGCCGGTTGCGTCAACGGCGCCGTCCCGACGGACCGCGATCTGGCCCCTGGGTTCCTGCACAACCCCGGGTTGGTCTGGCTCACCCAGCCGGACGTGCGGAGCCTCGCCCCGGCACCGGACTCCATGTCGTACGTGCTGAACCTGAAGCTTGCCGACCCGGACGAGGCCGAGGCGTTCGTCGACGCGAACAGTGCCGTCATGATGCGCATGCAGACCTGGCAGAGCATCCTCGCCGAGGCCACCGAACTGGCCCGGGACGCCCAGATCCTGCTGCTGATCGGCGCCTGGCTGCTCGGTCTGCTCGCCGTGGCCAGTCTCGCGGTGCTGGTCGGCGGCCGGATGGCCGATCAGACCCGGCGGGTCGGACTCCTCAAGGCGGTCGGCGGCACACCGGGCCTGGTCGCTGCCGTGCTGCTCGCGGAGTATCTCCTGGTGGCCGTCGTCGCGGCGGCAGCCGGGCTGGCGATCGGGGCGCTGACCGCTCCGTTGCTCACCGAGTCCAGCGCGGGCCTCGTCGGCAGCGCGGGGACGCCGTCGCTGACGTGGTCCACGGTCGCCCTGGTGACCGCCGTGGCCCTCGGCGTCGCGGTGCTGGCGACCGCCGTCCCGGCCCTGCGCGGCGCCCGCTCCAGCACCGTCAGCGCGCTGGCCGACGCGGCACGCACACCGAGACGCACCGGTTGGCTGATCGCGCTCTCGACGCGACTTCCCGTCCCGGTGCTGCTCGCCCTGCGGGTCGCCGGCCGCCGGCCGCGCCGGGTCGTGCTGGCCGTGGTCAGCATCGCGGTCACGGTCAGCGGGATCTACCTCCTGCTGGTCCTCAACACCTTCCTCGGCGAACAGGCCGGCGCCCGTGGCTACAGCGAAGCCCAGGTGACGGTGCTGCGGCACGTACTCGGAGTCTGGACGGTCATCCTGCTCGCCCTGGCGGCGGTCAACGCCGTCGTCATCGCCTGGGCGACGGTACTCGACAACCGGCATTCGTCGGCGCTGGCGCGCGCCCTCGGCGCCACCCCGCGGGAAGTCACCGTCGCCCTGGCGACCGCGCAGGTGCTGCCCGCCCTCGTCGGCGCCGTCCTGGGCGTCTTCCCGGGCGGCTACCTGCTGTTCGCCGCCATCATCGCGATCACCGACGGCGACCGCACCAAGGCCACGCTTCCCGTGCCCTGGCAGCTGATCGCCCTGATCCTGGCCACCGTGCTGGCAGTGGCGGCGCTCACCGCCGTTCCCGCCCGCCTCGGCGGCCGCCGTCCCGTGACCGAGACTCTCCGCGCCGAGCTAGCCTGATTCGCTCCGGCCGGCCGGAGCGTTGCCGGCGGGTCGGCGAGGTTTACTCGACCCGGTACGTCATGGCGATGCCCATACCCCGTGATCGCCTGCGAGAATCCGGGTGATGCGCATCGAGGTCGCCGGTCTCGCCGACGTTCCGCGGTTCCTGGAGATCCGGCACGCCGCGTTCGCCGACCAGGCGCCGGCGGCGTATTCGCCGCGCGAGGTCGAGACGTTGCTCGGCGACGTGGACGAGGGCGAGCTGCGCGAGATGATCGCCGCCGGGCGGTTGTACGTCGCGCGCCTGGACCACCGGGTCGTCGGCCTGGCGGGATGGCAGGATGGCCGGTTGCGGCACGTGTACGTCGACCCGGCGTACACCCGGCGCGGCGTCGCGAGTGCCTTGCTGCGCTGCGTCGAGGCGAACGTCGGCGGCGAGATCCGCGCCGGCGTCGCGTTGCACGCCGAGCCGTTCTACCTGGCCAACGGCTATCGGGTGGTCCGCCGCGGGACGGCCTGGGACGGTAGCGCCTACCTGGAGATGGTCAAGACGATGAGTTCGGAAGTGATCAGCCGCGTTCTGGTCACCGGTGCCGCCGGGCTGATCGGCCGTGCGGTGCTGGATCTGCTCGCCGCCGAGGGCATCGGCGCCACCGCCCTGATCCTGCAGCCTGCGGGCAAGCCGCTGCCCGCCGACCGGATCGTCGTCGGCGACGCCGGCGACCCGGACCTGGTGGCCGGCGCGCTGCGCGGCGCGGACGCGGTCATCCACCTCGCCGCCATCCCGGTCCCGGACCGGGAGCCGGACACCCGGGTGTTCGCGCAGAACACCCGGGCCACGTTCGCCGTGCTCGACCAGGCCGGGCGGGCCGGCGTCCGGCGGGCCGCGATCGCCAGCAGCTACGCGATCTGCGGACTTCCGTTCGCCCGGCGGCCCCTGCGGATGCCGTACCTGCCGATCGACACCGGCCTGCCGTTGCAGATCACCGACCCGTACGCGCTGTCCAAGCAGGCCGACGAGGGCACGGCCGCGATGGCGTCGCTGCAGTACGGCATGTCCGTCGTCGCGCTGCGACTGCCGTTCGTCGGCGCCGCGGACGACCGGCTGCCCGCCCTCGCGCGGCTGTACGCCGACCAGCCCGAGGCCGGCACCGCGGACGTGTGGGCCTACCTCGACGTCCGCGACGCGGCCCGGGCCATGCTGGCCGCGCTGCACCCCACCGAACCGGGCTGCCACGTGGTCTACGTCGCCGCACCGGAGACGCTGGCGCCGTACCCGACCGAAGAGCTGGTCGGCCGGTTCCATCCCGGCGTGCCGCACCCCGGGTTCGAGGGCCGGATCGCGCCCATCGACCTGGCCCCGGCGCAGGACCTGCTGGGGTTCGCCGCCCGGCACCTCTGGCGGGTCGGATGACGCCGATGGCGGAGACCCAGGCGCCCTGGCCGGCCCGCGACGGCGTCCGGATCACCGGCGTGCGGACCGTGGTGACCGCCCCCGAGGGCGTCAACCTGGTGGTGGTCCGGATCGACACCAACGACCCCGGATTGTACGGGCTGGGCTGCGCGACGTTCCACCAGCGCTACGCCGCCGTGGTGGCGACCGTCGACCAGCATGTCGCGCCGCTGGTGCTGGGCCGGTCGCCCGCGGACATTTCGGATATCACCCGGATGCTGCACTTCTCCTCGTACTGGCGGCACGGGCCGGTGCTGAACAGCGCACTGTCCGGTGTGGACATGGCGCTGTGGGACATCGCGGGCAAGCGCGCCGGGATGCCGGTGCACGAACTGCTCGGCGGCCGGCTGCGCGGCGCGGTTCCGGTCTACCTGCACGCCTCGGGCGCCGACCTCGAGGCCACGCTGGACCACGCCGAAGCGCTGATCGCCGCGGGCTACCGGTACCTCCGCCTGCAGACCGGTCAGCCCGGCCTGGGCACGTACGGCGCACCCGGCAGCCCCGGCGGCTATCCGGACGCGCCGTACCCGGACGGCTGGGACGTGCACCGCTATCTGGCGCAGACGCCGCGCCTGTTCGCCGCCGCCCGGGAGCGCCTCGGCGACGAGGTGGAGTTGCTGCACGACGTGCACAGCCGGCTCACCCCGAAGCAGGCCGTCACGCTGGCCCGCGCGATCGAGCCGTACCGGCTGTTCTTCCTCGAGGACGTGGTGGCACCGGAGCACTACGACCGGCTGCCGGAGGTACGGGCGGCTTCGCCCGTACCGATCGCGGTCGGTGAATTGGCCGTCTCGGTGCCGGACGCGGCCCGCCTGGTGACCGGCGGCGGGGTTGACCTGTTGCGCTGTCACCTCTCCGCGATCGGCGGTCTCACGCCCGGCCGGAAGCTCGCCGACCTGTGCGAACTCGCCGGGGTACAGACGGCGTGGCACGCGCCGGCGGACGTGTCGCCGGTCGGTGCGGCCGCGAACCTGGCCCTGGACCTGACCAGTCCCGCGTTCGGCATTCAGGAGGGCCATGTCTATCCGGACCGCGTGCACGAGGTGTTCCCGGGGACGCCGGTGATCGCCCGCGGCTATGCGACCGCGTCCGACGGGCCGGGCTGGGGCATCGAACTGGACGAGCGGTTGGCCGCGCGGTTCCCGCCGGTCCTCGGCGGGCACGAGCGCTGGACGTCGCGAGTCCGCCGCCCGGACGGCGCCATCGAAGCCCCGTGAGCAGCGGAGGCTCTGCTTGATGGCCTCGCTTCGCTCGGCTGGCTCGCGTCAAGTCACCGGCGGCGCTCGCTCGGCGGCGAGTCGTCGAGATGCCCGGCGGCACCCGTCTCCGGCATTTCGCCCTGATCGGTGTCCGGCCCCGGAGCGGGCGGCGGGACCAGGTCGCGCAGTTGTTCCCAGGACGGGATCTGGGTGAGCCGCCCGTTCTCGTCGAGCACGCAGGCCCCGAGCAGCAGCTCGAAGCGGGACAGGTCGAGGCGCACGATGTCCGGCGGCGCGGCCACCGTGAAGTTCCGCTTGTACCAGCACCGGTAGGGGCTGAAGAACACGCACACCTTCGGCTTGCGCGCGGTGCCGTGCACGGTGCAGCGGGCCTCGGCCGGGTCCAGCAGGTTGCAGGTCCGGTGGGAGAGTTGCTGCCAGGTCCCGTCGCGGGCGACGATCAGCTCGATGCCGGGGAATCCCAGCAGGTACCGGATGTAGTCGAGGTCGTTGAACGTCTGCGGGGTCGGGTGCGGGGTCAGGACGATCCGGCAGCACGGCGCCGAGCAACCGTCGCACGGATTGGCCTCGGCCATCTCGGTGAACTGCCGCGCGTTGCGCCCGATGGCCTCGACGGGTATGTACGTGCTGGTCACGAGTGGCTCCAGCCATCCGGGTCCGGTCCGTACAGCGTCACCGGCGACTCGCTGTCCAGGGTGCGCTGAACCTGCCAGAACGAGCGGAACTCCGCATCTCCGACCCGGCGCACGATGGCCTCGAATTCCTCGATCGCGGCCGGCCGCCGGCCCAGCAGCCACAGGGCCACCGCGGCGAGCGTGGCAACGTCCGGCTTCGTGGTGTCCTCGGCCGCTGCCTCCTGAAGCGCGTCCGCCGCCGAGTCCAGGCCCTCGTCCCCGATCGCGCGTACCGCGCTCGGCCGTTCGGCCGCGCCGGCGTCGCGGACCGCCGTGGCCAGTGCCTGCGCCCGCTCGGGCGGGTCGGTCGGGAGCCCGGCGAACCAGCGTGCGACACCCACGTCGGAGTCGAGGTTCTCCGTGGCCCACTCCGGCACCAGCGCCCCGGGGGCGTCCAGCGGGCGCCACCGCTGGAGTTCCGCTCGCTGGGCGAGGAAGGCCAGCGTGCGGTCGCCGTCGGCGGGCAGCGGGAAACGGGTGGGCGCCCCGGCGCCGGCCGGCCGCGGGAGGACCAGCCCGATCGATCCGCCCACCGCCTGCCCCGCGATGATTTCGGCGGCGCCCAGCGTGTCGGTGGTGGCGTCGAACCGGCCGACCGCGACGACCTGCGCGGCCGCGCAGCGGGCGCCGACCGTCCACCGGGTCACCCGGGCGAGATAGTCGAGCCAGGCGCCGGCTTCGTCCGGAAAGGTGGCGACGGCCGCGACGGTGGCCATGTCAGTAGACGATCAGGGTGTTGGACGCCGTGGTGTTGATGCTCGTGGTGCCGTTCGCCAACGCGTAGGTGACCTCGCCGGCGGCGTTCGTCGTGCGCGCGCCCAGCGAGAACGTGTGCCAGCCCTTGTTGTCGCGCTGCAGCGTCTTGCGGTACAGCGCCTCGTAGATGGCGGCCCACTTGGTCTGGTCGTTGCCCAGGCCGGCGTTCGTGAGCTTGGCGGTGATCCGGTCCAGCACGTGTTGCTCGGCCTCCGCCTTGGTGCCCGCGGCGGGGAACGGCTTCCCGATGATGTGGTCGGTCAGCACCGTCTCGGCTTCCTTGATCGAAATGTCCCGGGCCTGCTTGATGTCGTTGGAATGCTCCGCCTCAGCTTGCCCGTCGCGCGTCGAGATCGCGGCGCTGACCTGGAAGAAAACCGCCTTGCCACCCTCGGTGAGCGTGGTCGGGTGACGACCCGCGTCGAGGTACATGCAGACGCTGTCACCCTCGTAGTAGTGCTGCCGCCAGGTGGGCGTGCTGGACCAGCTCGGCGGGCCCATCCCCCCGGGCGCGGACGACACGCTTCCCATGTCGAACTGCGGCGCCTTGGCCGTGCCGAGCGGGAACGATGTCCACCCGACGATCCCGGTGCCCCCGCCGGCCGCCGCCTGGATGGCGGCCAGGGTGGCGATGCTCGGTCCGGGGATGGCGCTGGCGCCGTCGTCCCGGTCGACCGCGTTGAGCGCCGCCCAGGAGACCGGTGCCGCGTCGGCGAGCCGATGGGCGGCGGCCGGCGCGGCCGACGGTGACAGGGTCGCCAGTGCGGCCTCCTCCTCGCCCGGGGGAGCAAGGCCCTGCGCGAGCCCGGACGGAAGGTCGACGAAACATTCCGCGCCCACAGCCCGTGAAGCGCCGACACCTGGCGAGCCCAGGCGCTGCACCAGACTGGCCACCGCGCGGTTGCCGGCCTGACCCTGCAATCGCAGCAGCGCCGATTCGGTCGGGCGCGCCTGCGCCGGGCTCGCGGTGCGGTGCGAAATCTCGGCGGCGGACCGGTCGACGAAACGGTCAGGTGTCTGGCGCACTGCCCCTCCCCGCGACCGCCTGCATCGCGGGCGGTCGTGCCACGCCATCCCGCGGACCCTGAGTGTCCGCCGGGCCGACCAGGGGAGGCAAGGTCCCACCGGGTAAACCTGCCCACCTGTCGGAAATCAGCCGAGGAAGGTCTTGTCGTACCCGGCCCGGTATCAGGCCGCCTTGCCGTTCAGGGCTTGGGTGAGGTCGGCGCGGAGCTTGCCGAAGTCGACGTCCGCGTCGGCCAGGATCTGCGCACCCAGGCCCTGTCCCTCGCGCAGGATGCCGAGCGTGAGGTGCTCCGGCGCGATGAAGTTGTGCTTCAGGCGCAGGGCCTCCCGCAGCGACAGTTCCAGCACCTTCTTGGCGCGCGGCGAGAACGGCGTGTGCCCACTGGCGTAGAACCGGCGCAGCACGCCGCGGCGCTTCGGCTCGGTGTCGCGGGGCAGCCGCAGCGCGCCCGGCCCGAAGTTCTCCTCGATGGCGCGGCGTACCTGGTCCAGGTCGATGCCGATGGCCTTGAGCGCCGCCGCGTCCTCGGCGTCGGCGTCCGGCAGCGGGTCCAGGTCCGGGGCGCGGGCGCCGACCCGGCGGATGATCTCGTCGCGGACATACACCTGGTCGACGCCGCTGCCCCGCAGGGCGCGTGCGACGGTTCCGGTCTCGTCGGCGACCAGGGCCAGCAACACGTGCTGGGTGCCGATCGGGGACTGGTCGAGGTCCTTGGCCTCGGCCTTCGCCCGGATCACCACCTCGCGTGCGGCGTCGGTGAATCGTTCGAACATGTCAGCCCTCCCGTGGATCGCGCATCGGCATGCGGCTCGCGTGTTTCTTGTGCACGCCCTGGCGGGTCACCTCGAGCGCGTCGGCGATCTCCTGCCAGGACCAGCCCGAGCGGCGGGCGTTGGCCACCTGGAGATGCTCGAGGCCCTCCAGGAGGCGGCGCAGTGCCACCACCGCCCGCAGGCCGACCCGCGGATCGGCACTGCTGGCGGCGGCGGCCAGATCGGTTGCTTCGGTCATGCTGTCAACGTACGTTGACAGCGCGCCTTTGTCAACTGTGGTTGACGCAGAGAAAGGGGCCACCCTGGTTCGGGTGGCCCCTTTCGGAGTGAGGTAGTGGCGGTATTACCCCGGGAAGGTCAGTTCCATGCCGATCATCGTGTCGAAAGTCAGGGCCAGTTCGACCGGGCGCAGCGCGGGCGCCGCCACCGCGAACGCCGCGCCGAACGGGTCGACCAGCTCGGCGTAGCTGCCCAGGTTCATGTCCGTCGGCTCGATCACCACGCCGCCGCCCAGGTCGCGGCACGCCTCGACGGCCGCCGCGCAGTCCTCGACCTGGACCGCGGCCCGCCACCGGGCCGGGCGTCCGCCCGGGGCCAGCCCGGCCACCGCGTCCCGCGCGGTGGTCAGCCAGTCGCCGCGCCGGCCGTCGCCGCCGTGCTCGTCGCGCAGCAGCCAGCCGAACGCGCGGCCGTAGAAGTCCGCGGCCGTGGCCGAGTCGTCGGTGAGCAACTCGGGCCAGGCCATGGCGTTCGGCTCGCCGCCGGTCTGCGCACCGGCGAAGCCGTCGGCCTGCCACAGCCCCAGCGCCGCGCCACCGCGGTCGGCGATGATCGCGGAGCGGCCGCCGTGCCCGTCGGCCGGGCGCCGCAGGCAGAGGCCGCCGGCCGCCGCGACCTGCTCCAGCACGGCGGGCAGGTCGTGCGCCGCGAGGTAGGTGAGCCAGCCGGCCGGGCGGTCGTCGCGAGTGCGGGTGAGTCCGGCCACGGCGCGACCGTCCAACCGGAACCGGTCACCGGCCGGTTCCCACCCGAACAGGCCGGCGTAGAAGTCCTGCGCCCGGGCCGGGTCGGTGCTCGCCAGTTCGACCCAGCAAGGGGTTGCCGGGGCGAAACCTCTGATCCGCATGTGCCGCTCCATGATGGACGTAGCCGAGTGTCGCTCACCTTACGGCAACAGATACGCTCCGCCACCATCGACGCGTCCAATGTCGGAAATCTATAATTCTTGTCTAAGGTTTCGTCACTGGCGGTGACACTCCGGTGTGCTCGTTGGCACGATCGGGTCACCCCGGAGGACCACCCGGGATCAGCATCTCGAACCAGACCGTGGAGCCGCGCACGGTCGGATCGGTGCCCCAGGTGTCGCTGAGCTCCTCGATCAGGCCGAGACCGCGGCCCCGGCTGCTCAGCGCGTCGGTACGGGCCCGCGCCACGCTGCCCCGGGTGCCGGTGTCGGCCACCGAGACCAGCAGCCGCTCGGCGCTCAGGTCGATGTGCACCTGGGCCGGGGTACCCGCGTGCAGCAACGCGTTGGTGGTCAGCTCGCTGGTGCACAGGATCGCGGCGCCGATCACCGACTCGGGCACCGCCCAGTCCCGCAGCCGGGTGCTCATCCACTGCCGGACCCGGCTCGGACCGGTCGGCTCGGCCGGCACCAGCATCGTCGCCGAGCGGCTGGTCGCGATCGCGTGCTCGACCGCCAGCACCGCCACGTCGTCGTCGGTGGGCTCGGCGATGGCCGCGGTGGCCAGCGAACACAGGTTGCGCGGATCGCCGCTGGCCGACAGGGCCGCGGCGGCGACCAGCGCGTCCAGACCGTCGCTGAGCGGGCGGTCGCGGCGCTCCACCACGCCGTCGCTGAACATCAGGATGGTGTCGCCCGGTTCGAGCCGGACCACGCCGGTCTGCCAGCGCCCACCCAGTCCGAGCGGCGCGCCCGGCGGCACCTTGACCAGCTCGGCGGTGGCCGGCTCGCCGTGCAGGCCGGCGCGGCGCAACACCGGCGGCGGATGGCCGGCGCTGGCCAGCGTGATCGTGCCGTCGGCCGGATCCAGCAGGCCGTACACCACGGTCACGAAGATCTCCTCGTTGCGCGACTCCGCGCCCAGCGACCCGACCAGGCGGTCCAGGCCGGCGAGCACGCTCGGCGGGGACGAGTCGGTCAGCGCCAGTGCCCGCAGCGCGGCCCGGACCTGGCCCATCACCGCGGCGGCCCGGACGTCGTGGCCGGCCACGTCGCCGAGCACCATGGCCAGGCGGCCGTCGGCCAGCTCGAACGCGTCGTAGAAGTCGCCGCCAGCCGCGTTGCCGTCGACACCCACGTCGTAGCGGGCGGCGATCCGGAACCGGTCCAACTCGGGCAGGTGCTCGGGGAGCATGCTGCGTTGCAGGAGCTGGGCCGTACCGTGCTGGGCCTCGAACCGCCGGGCCCGCTCGGCGGCCTGCGCGATCAGCTCGGCCGCCGCGGTGAGCAGCGCCCGTTCGGCGGGCAGCCAGGTGTGCGCTGCGCGGTAACCCATGGTCAGCGCGCCGCGCAGCGACGGCGTACGCAAGGGCAGCGCGGCGATCGCCCGGACCCGGCGCTCGTGCCGGTCGGTGGCCACCTGAAGCAGCGGCTCGCCGTCCGCCAGGAATGTCGCACGCCCGTTCTGCCCCGCGTCGACCAGCGGCGACGCCTTGTCGAGGGTCCGTTTCCAGAGCGGGGGAAGGCGCTCGTCGGCCTCGTCGAGCATCTCGCCGCGGATCCGCCGGACGTACCGGTACGCGGCGCCGTCGTCCACCGCGAACACGCAGTGGTCGACGTCGAAGGAGGTCATCGCGTACTTGAGGACGACCCGGGCGACGTCGTCGATGGTCAGCGCGCCGGCCAGCCGCGAGGTCAGCTCGCCGAGGTTCTGCAGGCGCTGGGTGATCTGGGTGGTCTCGGCGGCCACCGTGAGGACGCCGACCGCCGTGCCGTTGCGGTCCCGGACCACCGAATGGCCCCGGGTGAAGAAGGCCAGTTCGACCCGTCCGGCCGCGCCGCGCGGCAAGGCGACCTGTGTCTCCGGCTCGAGGACGGGCCGGCCGCTGCGGTAGACCTCGTCGATCATGGCGCCCATGCCGGGCTCCGCCCACAGCTGGGCGAGGACCTCGGCCGCGGGCCGGCCCAACGCCGCCGGGTGCTTGGCGCCGATGACATCCGCGTACGCGTCGTTGTAGAGCAAAGTGAAGTCGTCGCCGTAGGCGAGCGCCATCGGCACCGGTGAGGCGAGGATGACCTCGACGGTCGCGCGCACCACCGCGTCCCACTCGTCGATCGCGCCCAGCGGGGTCTGGGCCCATGGGTGCAGCCGCACCAACTCAGCACAACCGACGGTGGCGTCGAGCATCCCGGCTGCCTGGTTGGGCAGCGTGGGCATCGCTCCCGTGCCGGCCATGCGGAAAGCGTAGCCCGGCTAGTCCGTTCGGACGATCCCGCACCATCCGACCGTCCGATTCTTGACCGAACGACGGTCGGCTCGCCGACGCCGCCGAGCGTGATTCCGGGGTGATGTGACGATCCGTGGTGTGTGCGTACCGCTGTGACCTTGGTCTATCTGATTTTGGTGTACCTATAGTCACGGCGTGAGTGAGAGTCGGCTGCCCGGACCCGGGGTCCGGGGATTCGTCGCGGAGCCGCGGCAGTTCGACCTGCGGCCGGCGGCGCCGCGCGTGTCGGCGCCGGATCCGGGCCTGGCGGCGGACGCCGAGCCGCCGACGGTGGAATTGTTCGGGAGGTCGGGGGCACCCTCCGGGTACGCGTACCCGCGGTCCGCCGTGGCCAGGTCCGCGTTCGCCAGGCCCGACGGACCGTCCGGTGGAGAATCGCGGATCGCCTGGGCCGCCCCGGCGTCGTCCGGGTGGCCCGGGAGCGACGCCGCGACCATCGAGATCACGCCCGGCGCGCCGGACGCGGCCAGGTCGACCGGCGGGGCGCGGCGGCCGCTGCGGATGGCGTTGATGGCCGGTGCCGCGCTGGCCGCGGTCGTGGCCGGGGGAGTCGGATACGCGGCCCTGAACGAGCCCGACACCACCGTGGCCGCGCCCGGCCCGGGCTCGTACGCAGCCGTCTCGCCCGCCCCGGGCGGCACGACCGTGGGCGCCGCCGTCCGGCCGGGAGTCGATCAAGTGGGTCGC
>Ga0307513_10008759_pt1 | contig 12885 bp, 13 predicted proteins | sample 15_EM_MG_FD_202174 | JGI IMG/M metagenome (GOLD analysis project Ga0307513, IMG submission 202174) | Populus trichocarpa ectomycorrhiza microbial communities from riparian zone in the Pacific Northwest, United States - 15_EM | ecosystem: Host-associated > Plants > Roots > Unclassified | place...
GAGTTTCATGCGCAAGGTCGTGCTCGCTTTCACTACCCTGCTCACGGCACTCGCCCTCGCCCAGCAACCGGTTCCACAAGCCTCGCTGGTCCGCGAGGGCGTCACCGAAAAGCTCACCGATCACGTCTGGGCCATTCCTGACGGGTCTGCATCGCTCGTGCCCAATGTCGGCATCGTCGTCGGCAAGAAAGCCGTGCTCGTCATCGACACCGGCATGGGTACGCGCAACGCGGAAACCGTACTGCGCGAGGTGGCCAAAGTGGGCGCGGGAAAGCCTATCTACATCGTCACCACGCACGTGCATCCCGAGCACGACATGGGTGCACACGCGTTCCCCAAGGATTCGAAGATGATCCGCTCGAAGGACCAGATCGAGGACATCGCGGCGGGTGCCGGCATGAATCTCGTGCCCGTGTTCGCAGCGCGCTCGGCGCTCAATGTCGAGCTGCTGCAAGGCGCGAAGCATCGTGACGCCGATATCGTGTTCGACCGGGACTACTCACTCAACCTGGGTGGCGTGAAGGCTGAGGTCTTCGCGATGGGCACCAACCACACGCACGGCGACACGGCGATCCTGGTCGATGGCGTGTTGTTCTCGGGCGATGTGGCCATGCGCCCGCAACCCTCGTTCGCCAACCCGACCGCGAAGATCAGTCACTGGCTCGAAAGCCTGGACCGCCTCGAGGCCCTGAAAGCCAGGCAAATCGTACCGAGCCATGGCCCGTTCGGCGACGAGTCGATCATCGCCGGCTACCGCAGCTACCTGACGCATATCCGCCATCGCTCCGCCGAGCTCAAGAAAGCCGGCAAGACGCAGGACGAAACGATTCAGATCATCACCGACTTAATGTCGGCGCAGTATCCGGACAAGAACCGGCTGGCCGGTGCGATCCGCGCAGGGTTCAACGAAGCGCCGTAGCGCAGGCGACTACTTCGCTGCGGCAATATGCTCGCGCATGGCGGAAATGGTCGCCTTGTAGTCTTTCGAACCAAAGATCGCCGAGCCCGCGACAAACATATCGGCGCCGGCGCGTGCGATCTCGGCGATGTTGTCCACCTTCACGCCGCCATCGACTTCCAGGCGGATCTGTTTCCCCGACGCGTCGATGAGCTTGCGCACGTCGCGCACTTTGTCGAGCACGTTCGGTATGAACTTCTGGCCGCCGAATCCCGGGTTCACCGACATCAGCAACACCAGGTCGAGCTTATTCAGCGTGTAATCGAGGCAGCTGAGCGGCGTGGCGGGATTGAGCACCAGGCCGGGCTTGCAGCCGTTCTCGCGGATCAGCTCGATGGTGCGATCGACGTGCTCGCTGGCTTCCGGGTGAAACGAGATGTAGGTAGCCCCGGCCTTCGCGAAGTCCGGGACGATGCGATCGACGGGTTTGACCATCAGGTGCACATCGAGTGGCGCGGTGATGCCGAACTTGCGCAGCGCCTCGCACACCATGGGACCGACGGTGAGATTCGGCACGTAATGATTGTCCATCACGTCGAAGTGGATGACGTCGGCGCCGGCGGCCACCACCGCGTTGACCTCTTCTCCGAGGCGCGCGAAGTCGGCCGACAAAATCGAAGGCGCGATCCAGGGACTGTTCTTGGATGACACGGGCATGGGCATGGAGTTTACGCGCCCCGCGCGGACTTGATGAGGTCGTATGCCTCGATGATCTGCTGCGTACGTTGTTTGGCGTGTTCGAGCATGGATTCGGGCAGTCCGTTCGCCTTCAACTTGTCGGGATGATGTTTGCTCAACTGGCGTCGATAGGCCTTCGCGACCTCCTCGTCCGTGGCCTTGGGATCCACTTCGAGAATCTGATATGCCGCATTGAGCTGCGCGCCACTGCGCGGCGGCGCTGACCCGGTGGATCCGCCACTGCGAGGGCCGGCGCCTTGCCGGAATTGTTCGCGCCGAATGCGCAGCACCGCTTCCATGTGGGCCAGCTCGATGCGCGACACGTCCAGCAGGTCGGCGACTTTCTGGATCACCAGGCGCGCCGGGCCCTGCATGTCCACGCCTTCCAGCGAAGCGCGCACCTGCACTTCGAGGAACACGCGCATCAGGTCCGGGCGGTTCGCAACCGCGTCGGCAAATTCCCGCATCGTGGACTGGAGATCGAAATTCGGGCTCTTGCCCCGCGTGAAGTGCGCGATCGCCGCATGGATCTGCACGCCATCGAGACGCAACTCCGCCATCACCTTGCGCGCGGCGGCGATCTCGGCTTCGGAGACGTGGCCATCGGACTTGGCCACATGCCCCATGACCTCGAACGTGGCGGCGAAGAACCGCTCGCCGATTTCCAGCACCCCGGCGCCGCCGCCGGATCGGCGTGAAGCGGATACGCTCTGGTCGTAGAAGTGCCCCAGGATGAGGCCGATGATGGCGCCCCAGGGATTGCGAAACAGCAGCAAGCCGATCATTGCCCCGACGAGCTTTCCGGTGATGCTCATCGGGGGCGCTTGATAAGATTCATGCCAACTATGCTAACCGAAACCGCCAGCCCGTCAGTCCACACAACCTCTTTGCGGGGCCTGCGAAAGATCCACACCGGCAAGGTGCGGGATATCTATGAGATCGACGCACAGTCGATGCTCATCGTGACCACTGACCGGATATCCGCTTTCGACGTCGTGTTGCCCGATCCGATTCCCGACAAGGGCCGCGTGCTCAACTCCATCTCGAACTTCTGGTTCGAGCGCACGCGACATATGGTTCCGAATCACCTCACGGGCCGCGGTCTCGCGGAAGTCGTCCACGACCCGGCGGAGCGCGCGATGCTCGAGCCGCGCGCCGTGATCGTGAAGCGCCTGAAGACCGTGCCGCTCGAAGCGGTGGTGCGCGGCTACGTCATCGGCTCGGGGTGGAAGGACTACCAGAAGACCGGCGCGATCTCCGGCATCAAACTACCGGCGGGCCTTCGCCAGGCGGCGAAACTGCCGCAGACCTTGTTCACGCCCTCGACCAAGGCCGCGATCGGCGAGCACGACGAAACCATCAGCTTCGATCGGGCCGCGAACCTGGTCGGCGCGGAACTCGCGGCACGCGTGCGCGATACCGCCATCGCGCTCTATGAGTTCGCGGCGAAACACGCGCGGGAGCGCGGCATCATCATCGCCGACACCAAGTTCGAATTCGCACAGGATGCCGACGGCAAACTGGTGCTGATCGACGAGGTGCTGACGCCCGACTCCTCGCGTTTCTGGCCCGCCGACACCTGGCGAGAAGGTACGAGCCCGCCGTCGTTCGACAAACAATTCGTGCGCGATTATCTCGAGACACTCGAATGGAACAAGAAAGCGCCGGGGCCGGCGCTGCCGCCGGCCGTCATCGCCGGTACGCGCGCAAAGTATCTGGAAGCTCTGGCCCGCTTGACTGCCTAGCGGGTGCCGCCCCAGGCGGCCAGATGCGCATGGATGGCGGCGAGACCGTCTGTCAGCGCCGCAGGACCGGGCTGAAGAATTATCGACGACTTGATCTCGTAGAGATGGCCTTCGCGCACCGCGGGTATTTCGGCCCATCCGGGCCGCGCCGCGACCATGGCGGGTTGGAATTTCTTTCCGCACCACGAGCCGAAAATCACATCGGGTGATCGCCGCGGCACTTCGAGCGGATCGGCGATGATGCGGTTCTTGCCCAATGATTCGCGCGCCAGCTCGGGAAAGCAGTCATCGCCACCGGCTATGCCGATGAGCTCCGATACCCAGCGGATGCCCGAGATCTGCGGTTCATCCCACTCTTCGAAATAGACGCGCGGACGGCGCGTGAATCGTGCCGCGCTTCGCCGCACTTCCTCGATGCCGGTCTCGAGCTCGCCGATGAGCGCCTCGGCCTTGGCGACGCACCCGACCATGCCGCCGAGCGTCGCGATCATGCGCAGGATCTCCGCCACGCTGCGGTGGTTGAACACGTGCACCTCGATGCCGGCGCGTATCAGCTCGGCGGCGATGTCGGCCTGCAGGTCAGAGAAGCCGAGCACGAGGTCGGGCTTCAGGGCCACGATCTTGTCGATCTTTGCGCTCGTGAATGCCGACACTTTCGGCTTCTCGCGGCGCGCGCGCGGCGGCCGCACCGTGAAGCCCGATATGCCGACGATGCGTGCCTCCTCGCCTAGCAGGTACAGCGTTTCGGTGGTCTCTTCGGTGAGGCACACGATTCGAGTCGGAAAGTTCGCAGACATGCGCGTCAATCTAACTTATTCTGCGGCCACGATGATCCTGGTGTTCTGGAACTGGCTCGACCGCTACCTGTTCGGCGACTACTCGGAAGGAGTCACGCCCGGCGCGCGCGCGCTTCGGCTGCTGCGGTATCCGTATGCGCTGCTTCGCGACCTGTCGCGCGGCCAGATCAATCTCTACGCCATGGGCCTCGTCTACGCGACGCTCTTGTCGCTGGTGCCGCTCATCGCCTTCGCGTTCGCCGTCCTCAAGGCTTTCGGTGCGCACCGGGAGCTCGAACCCATCATCTACGAATTCTTCAAGCCCATGGGCGCGAGCGCTCAGGAATTCACCTCCAAGGTCATGGAGTTCGCCGACAGCGTCAGCACCGGCGTCGTCGGCTCGTTGGGCCTCGCGCTGTTGCTATGGACCCTGTTAGGCACCATCAAGAAGGTCGAGGACGGCTTCAATTTCCTGTGGCGTGTCGAACAGGCGCGCAGCTTCGCGCGTCGCGTGACCGAATACGTCGCGCTGCTCATCGTCGGTCCCATCGTGGTGGTGAGCTTCATCGGCCTGTCGCACAACGCGCTCGAGACCGCCTCCGTGGGACTTGGCCGCTATATGCCGTTCGTCGAACGACTGACCGCGTTCACCATCGAGGTCTCACCGTACTTCATGGTCGCGGCCATCTTCACCGCCGTGTACATGTTCGTGCCCAATACCAAGGTGAAATGGAAGCCTGCGCTCATCGGCGGAGTCGCCGCCGGCATTCTCTGGGCGGCGGTGGGCAAAGTGTTCACGGCGCTCGTCGTTTACTCGACGCGCCTCACGGTGGTGTACGCCGGCTTCGCCATCATCGTCGCCGCTTTGCTGTGGACCTACTTCGGATGGTTGATCCTGCTGGTCGGCGCGCAGCTGTCGTTCTATGTCCAGAACCGCAACTACCTGCGACTGGGGCTGACGGAGCTGCGCCTCTCGGCCGTGCAGCGCGAGACGCTGACCCTCAAGGTGATGTTCCTCATCGGCCGCTCGTACCACGACGGCAAGACGCGCTGGACGGTGGACACACTCGCGCACGAGCTCGGCATGCCAGGCATTGCCATCTCACGCATCGTGCATGCGCTCGAGGGCGCGCACCTGCTGACGTTGGCTGACGACGAGCGTCTGCTGCCGGCGCGCGATCTCAGTCAGATCACCATTCAGGAGATCATCGACATCGCGCGCAACGAGAAAGCCGGCCAGGTCGCGCCGCGCAATCTCAAGTTGCCGGCCGTCGATGCGATCAGCAAGACGATGGACGACGCCTGGCGAAAGAGCTGCGGCGAAATGACGCTGCGCGACCTGATCGAAGAAGGTGCCTAGGGAAGCGGGTCAGCGCGCACGATCACGCCGTCATCGTTGAACCAGAGGTTACCGTTCGCCGATGACAGATGAACGCCGCCGGCCCAGTCGTCGATGGGGTTGACCGGATACGATGACGCCGCACCGCTCAGAACCTGCGCCCCAAATTCCGAGAGCGTGACTTCAGCACGACTGATGCGCTGGCGACTGCCTTTGAAAATCAACAGCGGCTGCGGCAACGAGTTGCCGCCCATGCCCAGAAGTCGCGAGAACATATACAGATCTCCGACCAGATCTCCGTCCTCGAACATGGCTTTGATCGTATGGGCGACTACCGCGGACGCTTTCGGGGCATGGGCTTCGACGGCCTGCAACAGGTGCCGATCCCAGAAATTGAGGCCCGTGGCGCGGTCCGGATACCGGCGCAGCACCTTGGCAACGGCTTCCTTCAGGTACCACGGCGCTTCCGGATGCCGCGCCGCGAACGAAGCAACGGCGCCGGGTTCGCTGGCCGTCACCGCCACCCACGCATCGCGATAGGCGCTGATCTCGGTCGACGAAAGTTTTCGCGGTTCCGGATATGCGCGAAGTTCATCCGGTGAAAGTTCGCCCGTGCCTTGAACACGCAGGCCCGAACTCGGGCGATTCTCGAACTGGACGACATGCACGCTTCCGACGTCGCCGCCCGACACCGCCACCAGGTGAAGCACGAACGAGATCATGAGCTGATCGCTGTTGCCGGTTGCCGCCCAAATGCATGGCAAGTCCGTTCCGCTCAGCTTCGGCGCGTTCTTGAGGAGATCGATTGGCGACGGTTCGAAGTCGAAGTCGCGCACGTAGGCCAGCGCGCTCTTCCAGAAATCGAGCCGAGCCTTCTGCCACGCGGAAACCTTGATGCTTCGCGGGAGCGGGCCGCAGGTCAGCACGTCGCGATGGATCAGCAGCCGGTCGCTCGACCCGAAGGAATGCAGAAACGAGCTCGCAGCCCAATCCCCGTTCACCACATGCAGGAGGATCGGATCGAAGTCGGCCACGAATCTCGCCTCCTATTCGCCTGCGATGGTCATCTCGTTGATGAGGATGGAGCCGACGCGCACTCCTCCGCGTAAATCCACGTCGCTGCCGATGGCGGCGATGTTCCGGTACATGTTCTTGAGGTTTCCGGCGATGGTGATCTCGTGCACAGGGTATACCTGCGCACCGTCCTCCACCCAGTAGCCTGACGCGCCACGCGAATAGTCGCCTGTGACGCCATTCACACCCTGCCCCATGAGCTCGGTGACTAACAAGCCGGTGCCGAGCTCGCGCATGAGCGCGCCGATCTCCACGCCTCCGGCGTTCGACTCCACCAGAAGATTGTGCGTGCCGCCCGCATTGCCCGTGGTCTTGAGACCGAGCTTGCGCGCCGAGTAACTGCCGAGAATGTAGCCCTGCAGCACGCCGTCGCTCACCAGTTCGCGATCGCGCGTGGCGACGCCTTCACCGTCGAAGGGGCTGCTGCCAAGCGCCTTCGGAATGTGCGGGCGCTCGCTCAGCTCGAGAAACGACGGAAACACCTGCTGGCCCGATGCGCCCAGCAGAAACGAACTCTTGCGGTATTGGCTGCTGCCGCGGACCGCGCCGAGGAAATGGCCGATGAAGCCGCGCGCCACCTCGGGCGCAAACAGAACACGCGCCTTCTGCGTCGCGATCTTGCGCGCGCCGAGCCGCGCGACGGCACGCAGACCCGCCTTGCGGCCGATGCTCTCGGAACTCTCGAGATCGCGCGCATCACGGGCCGAGGCGTACCAATAATCGCGCTGCATGTCGTCGCCGACTTGCGCGAGCAGCACGCAGCTCACGCTGTGGCTGGTCGACGAGAAGCCTTCGAGAAATCCGTGGGAATTGCCGTACACGCGGACACCGCGGTGGCTGCTGACGCTGGCGCCTTCCGAATTGGTGATGCGCGTATCGACCGCGCGGCCCGCGGCTTCGCATTCGCGCGCGGTTTCCACCGCCTGCTCCGGCGAGAGATCCCAGGGATGATCGAGGTCGAGATCGGGAATGTTGCGTGCCAGCTCTTCGGGATCGGCCAGGCCCGAACAATCGTCCTCGGCGGTGTAGCGTGCGATGTCGCAGGCTTTCTCCACGGTTTCGGCGACGGCACGCCGTGACAGGTCGGCGGTACTGGCGGACCCCTTGCGCTTCCCGAAATACACGGTGATTCCCATGCCGCGATCGCGCTGGTATTCGACGGTTTCGACCTCTCCGAGGCGCACCGTGGTAGTAAGACCTTTCTGCAGGCTGACATCGGACTCGGCCTGGGTGGCGCCCAGGCTGCGGGCGAGCTTCAAAGAGTCCGAAACGATGCCTTTGAGCTCTGGAATTCGCGTGCCATCGACTTCCTGGCGGGCCTGAACGATTGCTTGCATGGCAGAATTGTACGATGCACGGCAAAGACGAGAACGGAGAATATCGAGGCCCCAGCAAGAGCATGCGCAAGCGTGAGGCCTCGGCGGCCCAGGATCTTGGGACCCGTCTGATTGCGCTCAAGGAGTCGGAGCTCGCGGCGCTGAACCTTCCGGAAACCCTACAAGACGCCATCCTGCTCGCCCAGCGAATCACCAGTCGCGGCGGGCTCGCGCGCCAGCGGCAATACATCGGCAAACTCATGCGCGACATCGACCCCGCGCCCATCGAAGCGGCACTCAGCGCGGAGTCGCGCCTCTCGGCGCTGGACGCTGAAAAGCACAAGCGCGTCGAAGCCTGGCGCGCTCGGCTGCTCACCGAAGGATCCGCGGCGCTCGATGACCTGCTCGCCTGGCGACCCGGTGCCGACCGCAAGGCCCTGCAGGCACTCATCGCCAAGGCGACCAGTACTCGAGTTGATTCGGGCAGTCGCGAGGGTGCGTCGCGCGAGCTGTTCCGTACGATCCGCGCCTTGTTTGATAGTATTTCACGATGAAACCACTGGTTGGCATCATCATGGGCTCGACTTCCGACTGGGAGACGATGCGCGCCACGGCCGAGGCGCTCGACAAGCTCGGAATTCCGTACGAGACCAAGGTCGTCTCCGCCCATCGCACACCCGATCTTCTGTTCGAGTACGCGTCCACGGCACAGAGCCGCGGCATCGAGGTCATCGTCGCTGGCGCCGGAGGCGCAGCCCATCTACCGGGTATGACGGCCTCCAAGACCACGCTGCCGGTGCTCGGCGTACCGGTGCAATCGAAGACGCTCAATGGCCTCGATTCGCTGCTGTCGATCGTGCAGATGCCCGCTGGAATTCCGGTGGCCACGTTTGCCATCGGCGTTGCCGGCGCCACCAATGCGGGCCTCGCGGCCGCGGCGATCCTTGCTAACAAGCGTCCCGAGATCGATGCGGCGCTCAAGAAATTCCGCGCCGAGCAGACGGAGAAAGTGCTGGCCAAGCCCGATCCGTCGAAATGACCATAGGCATCGTCGGCGCCGGACAGCTCGGGCGCATGATGGCGCTCGCCGGCTATCCACTGGGCTTCGACTTCCTGTTCCTCGACCGCGACGCGCAGACGCCCGGCGGGCAGGTCGGTCCGATTCTCAAGGGCGCGCTCGATGACCGCAACTTGTTAGGCCAGCTCTCGCAGCGTTGCGAAGTTCTCACGTTCGACTGGGAGAACATTCCGGTCGAGGCGCTCGAAGGGCTTCCCGGCAAGGCGCGCATCGCACCACCGCTGCGGGCGCTCGCCGCGGCGCAGGACCGGCTCAGCGAGAAGCGCACCTTCGATCTGCTGGGCATCGCCACGACCCGGTACGCGGCAGTCGATTCGCGCCAGTCGCTCGAACTGGCGGTCAAGACCATCGGGCTGCCCGGCGTGCTCAAGACCCGCCGCATGGGCTACGACGGCAAGGGCCAGTTCGTGCTGCGCCAACCGGCGGATCTCGATCGCGCCTGGGAAGCGCTCGGCAAGGCGCCGCTGCTCTATGAAAACCTGGTGCCATTCGATGCCGAAATTTCCATCATTGCCGTGCGCGGCGCCGGTGGCGAAATCTCCTTCTATCCACTCAATCTCAACGTGCATCGCGACGGCATCCTGCGCCTCACGCGCGCGCCATACGGCAACGCGGCGCTCATCCGCCAGGCGCAACGTGCCGCGCGCCGCGTGCTCGAGCACTTCAACTACGTCGGTGTACTGACCGTCGAATTTTTCGTGAAACGCGGCAAGCTAGTGGCCAACGAAATGGCGCCTCGCGTGCACAACTCCGGCCACTGGACCATCGAGGGCGCCGAGACCAGCCAGTTCGAGAATCACGTGCGCGCCATTGCCGGTTTGCCGCTTGGCAGCACGAAGGCGCGGGGCCACTCGGCCATGATCAATCTTGTAGGCGAAATGCCAACGCGCGATGCGCTGCTTGCGCAAGCGGGCCTGCACTGGCACGACTACGGCAAGTCACCGCGTCCCGGCCGCAAGCTAGGCCATGTCACGATTTGCGATAACACAACAAAATCCCGCAATCGGCGGGCCTTAAAGGTCCTGGCGACCGTCGACCGCGCGACCTGGCTCGCAATTCGGTGAGGCCGGCGGGCGCTTGCCTTGCCGAGGCTAAGCTTTACCGTAATATCGGCCGCTGCGATGTACATCGAGACCTTCAAACTGCGTGAACTGCCGTTCCGGCTGAGTCCGGACCCGCAGTTTCTGTACCTGTCACGGGCCCATGCGCGCGCCAAGGCGTACATGGAGTCCACCATCTGGTTTACCGACGGGTTCGTGGTGGTCACGGGAGAGATCGGCTCGGGCAAGACCACGCTCATCGAGAGCTTCCTGCGCCAGCTCGACTCGGACGTCGTCATCGCGCAGATCAACCAGACCCAGGTGACGGCGGTCGAATTCCTGCAGTCGGTGCTGGTGCAGTTCGGTTTCTCGCCCTTCAAGATGAAGAAGGCCGAGCTGATCGCCACCCTCAACAGTTTCCTGATCGAGCAATACGCGGCCGGCCGCAAGGTGTTGCTGATCATCGACGAGGCGCAGAACCTCACCCTCAAGGTTCTCGAAGAAATCCGCCTGCTGTCGGGCATCGAGGCCACCAAGGAAAAGGTGCTGCGCATCATTCTTGCCGGCCAGCCCGAGCTCAACGAGAAACTCGATTCACCGGAGCTGGTGCAGCTCGCGCAGCGCATCCGCCTGCGGTTTCACCTGGGAGCGCTGTCGCGCGAAGACGTGCACGCCTACGTGCTGCATCGCCTGGAGATTGCCGGCGCGAACGGCCGCCAGATTTTCGCCGAGGACACTTTTCCGGAAATCTCCAGGTACACCGGCGGCGTGCCGCGCCTGGTGAACACACTGTGCGATACCGCGATGATGGCCGCGTTCAACGAAGATCGCGATTTCGTCACGCTGCAGGACATCGCCTCGGCGGTGAGCGAACTGCAGTGGGTGGAATTCGCGTCGCGAGCCGTGGCCCACGCCGCGAAACTCGCCAATGGCGCGAACGGCACAAACGGCGCGAGCCCGAGCGGTGATCGCCCCGCGAAGATCGTGTCAAAACTCGTGTTGTCCACGGATGGCAAGGCCGTGGCTGAACTGCACCTGATTCCGGGCCGCAAAGTGATCGGCCGCACGCCCGACAACGATCTGCAGATCGACAGCAAATTCATCAGCCGACACCATTGCCAACTGGTCACCGGCAGCGACGGCCTCACCGTCGTCGAAGACCTCAACAGCACCAACGGTATCCTGGTGCGCGGCAAGCGCGTTCGTCGCCACACGCTGCGCGACGGCGACGTGGTGGTGATCGGCCAGCACGAATTTCTGTACGTGGACGAGTACGCCGCGCATCTGGCCGATACCCACGACGATCTGCCGCGCGTGGAAGTGAACGCCGCGAACGAAGAAGCGGATGAAGACGCGGCGTCCGAGGACGCGGCTGGCGCGCGCTGAATTCGCAATCCGGCCAGGCAAAGAAAAAGGCGCGCAGGTCCGAAAACCTGCGCGCCTTTTCATTGAAGGTATGAGTTAGCGGCGACGCCCGGTGAACAGGTTGATCAGGCGGCCGAACAGGCCGGGGCGGAATCCATCCACTTGCATGGCGCTGCGGGGACTACCCGTCTGACGGCGCATTTCCGCGAGCACGTCTGGCGGCAGGTTGATACGAAATTCGCCGCTGGCAGCTGTGTCGTTACGCATTTTCGAATGACTCCGTTGAGGATCGGTTCTGGGGACGGCTGCAGTTTGCTGAAGCATGCTGGAGTCATGATGTGCCGGGATTCACATTGTTTCCAATGTCGCAAAACGCGCACTTGATTATGTACGTGTCTGATAATGGTGTAGGCGCGGAGCGAGTCCTTCGCTTCAAAATGCTGACGCACTTCGCCGACATCCCTGTCGTCCGCGCGTTGTGATAGTGCTGCGGCGTAAGGATTTGGCGCGACCGTGAATACTTACGGGATCGCCCACAAACGCAAGAAATAGTGTGTCCATGAGAAAAATACTCGGTCTTCTCATCATTTCCGTGATCGCGGTGTACGGCATCGGCCGCTTCAATCTCGGAGAAAGAGGCGCAATGCGATTCCTTTCGCAGATGGAATCGTTGATGAACGAAGGTGACGCTTCAACGGTTTGCGCGATGTTTCACGAGGATCTCGAGGTCGAAATCGCGGACCACTCCGGCGAGGCGTTGCACCAGGTGAGCGGCGGCAAGAAAGAATTGTGCGACCTCACGCGCGCGACCATCGCCGGCCTGCAAATGGTGCCGCACTCAATGCAGGTCGAATACACCGAAGTGAATGCGACGCGGAAGCTGAGCAGGCCATGGACCGGCGAATTGTCCTACGCGGAGAACCGCACGTTTTCCGTGCCCGGCGCCAACATCACGTTGCACACGGTCAGCAACGATCAGATCACGCTGGTGCAGACGCTTTCGGGCGTGAAGTTGCGCAAACTGAAGAGCGAGGTCTTCAAGACCGACGCGACCTGAGCGCCGGCCGCGGATCGATCAGCCGGTTCCACCCACCGTCAGCCCGTCGATGCGCAGAGTCGGCTGCCCCACGCCGACTGGAACGCTCTGCCCTTCCTTGCCGCAGGTACCGACGCCGTCGTCGAGCTTGAGATCGTTGCCCACCATGGACACGCGTGTGAGCACGTCGGGTCCATTGCCGATCAGCGTCGCACCCTTGATGGGCGCGCCGACCTTGCCGTTCTCGATGAGATAAGCCTCGCTGGCCGAAAAGACGAACTTGCCCGAGGTGATGTCGACCTGACCGCCGCCGAAATTCACGGCGTAGATCCCTTTCTGTACCGAGGCGAGGATTTCCTCAGGTGGCGTCTTGCCCGGACGCATGTACGTATTCGTCATGCGCGGCAGCGTGACGTGCGCGAACGACTCGCGGCGGCCATTGCCCGTGGACTTCGTGCCGGTGAGGCGCGCGTTCATCGT
>Ga0307513_10008760_pt1 | contig 12885 bp, 7 predicted proteins | sample 15_EM_MG_FD_202174 | JGI IMG/M metagenome (GOLD analysis project Ga0307513, IMG submission 202174) | Populus trichocarpa ectomycorrhiza microbial communities from riparian zone in the Pacific Northwest, United States - 15_EM | ecosystem: Host-associated > Plants > Roots > Unclassified | place...
CCCCGCCCTCCGGTCCCCCCCCCGCCCCCCCCCCCGGCGCGCCGCCCCCCCCCGGGGGCCGCCGGCGGCCCCCCCCCCCCCCCCCCCCCCCCCCAGGGCGGCGGGGAATATCCTCCCAACTGGCTCGTGAGCAGATGCTGCACTGTAGGGTGGGCTATTCGGTTGCTTGTGACAGGTCCGGCTGGGGCATAGGTGCTTGCAGAGTGGAAGCCAACCGCCTAAAGTATTCTCCGCACTGAAACTTCTGGATTATTATGATAGGACGAAAAAGTGTGGACAGCCCCCCAACCTCACTTCCGACCCCGCAGCTCGTCCCGGGGAAAGTGGTAAAGTTACGCAAGCTTGACCTCATTAAACCTTGTCAATAACGGCTACAGGTCGCCACCGTACCCGAGTTAGTAGCTGGGTATTGGGCCATTTTTCACGTATTAGAGATTAATTGCACTGGAAGTTTTTTGATCCCTATACTTGTATCAGGAAAATCCCCATGCTTACACTCCAGTAAGAAGCAAACGAGTATTTGAGAAAAAATAGATAGACAATAAATTTGCGAAGAGGATCCAGGATCAAAAAAATAATTGGAAGAGAACACGACTGAAATTCCCAGCCATACCAGTCCATCTCAATACAACAGAAACAGCCACCAACCAAAGACAAAGTCTACATTATGAACAGAAATTGCCAAGTCCTGGCTCAACTACCTAGGGAAAGGTGTGAGGTTTGGAAATAGCGTGATAGATCTGTGGATCCCCATCTCAGATGATTTCCAGCGACTAAAGGAAGGATATTTAAGCCAGGTTTCGGTGGCGGGATTATTACGGAAGGAAATGGGAGAAGGTTACTGCTGCAGGACGGTGTTTCGAAATGTGGAAGGAGGTAGGTGGTGATGAGGATAGGCATGCTTACAAAGACGTTGCAGTCGGCAGAGAGAGTAGCATGTCGGCTATCCGTAGTCGAGAGACGTGAACGATACCTTGAGGTCCTCACAATAGCTCATTGCCAAGCGAGTGCACGGTGGCCTGAGACCCGATCGAGCTCTTAAGGAATGGGGATTATTTGTATGTGTATTCCGGCTATACTAATACAGTAGGCTGGCTTCGCCGCGGAATACTAGCACTATATGCCGAGCTAGGCAGCGCCCCCGGTGATCCAAGCTGCTAATAGGCCAAGGCGAGCCACTCCAGCAAATGGCCTAGTCGGGCGTAGGCTGAATTCGATCGGCCTGGAAAGGCTGTTAGGTCTGATACAGTATAACCAGGTAGAAGTCGGATTGGAGCTAAAGCGAGCTAGAGAGAAACCAAGGCAATTGAGCAAACAGGAGGGCGCTAGGAGCGTTAACTCGCTACAGTTTAAAACTCAAGGGAGCCGCGATTCAGCAGGTGCGAGAAATCCACGCTAGCGTCAATCTGGCTTTTGTGAGGCGATACGGTAGAAGCCTATGCTTGTGATTAGCCCTGGCCCACCCTCCCCATTTCTTTGTCAATATTTTATTTTTCCTCTTTACCCTCCGCTGTTGGAAGGCTCCTGACACTTTGAGAGGCCGGGCTAGTTGGCCTTTTGGGAACACTCTTGCTAGATGCCCTGAGCGACTGGGGCTGTAGCAGCACTATCACGCGATAATGCCGATTCAAACAAGCCCACTGGAGCGGGGTGTGGCCACTGTTGTCTGGCTTGTTGGGGCTGACGTCGTCTCGTTCGAGTAGTATGCTCACCACTTCCCAATGCCCATTGCCAGCAGCACACGCGAGGGGTGTTAGGCCCTTGTTATCCTGTTTGTCGGGATTGACGTCGCCCCGTTCGAGGAGTATTTTCACGATTGTCTGATATCCGTATAGAGCAGCACACGAGAGCGTTGTTCGGCCATTATTATCAGGTTTGTCTGGGGCGACATCACCCCGTCCAAGTAATATCTTCACTACTCCCTGGTGCCCACCCTTGGCAGCACACAAGAGTGGTGTTCGGCCCAGCCGATCTGACTTGTTGGGGTTGATGTCATCTCGTTCGACAAGTATTCTCACCACTCCTTCATGTCCACTCTCAGCAGCACACCAGAGTGGTGTTCGGCCTTCACTATCGTGTTTGTCAGGAGTCGGGTCACTATACCCGAGTAGTATTCTTACTACTTCCTCGTGCCCATTCATAGCAGCCCACCAGAGTGGTGTTTCGCCAAACTTATTTGCTCTGTTCGGAGTAACTCCATCCCGCCCGAGGAGTATTTTCACTACTCCCTCGTGTCCATTCTTAGCAGCACACCAGAGTGGTGTCTCACCAGACCAATTTGCACTGTCAGGGTTGATATCGTCCCGACGGAGTAACATTTTCACCACTCCATCGTGTCCATTCTTGGCAGCACACCAGAGCGGCGTTCCGCCAGACCCAGTTACTTTATTGGGTCTAACGTCGTCCCGCCCGAGTAGTATTTTAACCACTTCCTCGTGCCCATTCCCAGCAGCCCACCAGAGCGGTGTTAACCCCTCATTGTCGGGTTTTTCAGGGTCGACATCGCCCCGTTTGAGCAGTATTTTCACAACTCCTCCGTGCCCTTTCAAAGCAGCCCACATGAGAGGTGTACTACCTGTGCAGTCTGTTTGGTTGATATCGCAAACTTCCTCTTCTACCAGGGAAGTCACAATATCAACAATCCCGAAGAAAGATGCACAGTGCAAACTACTAAACAGGAAATATTCACGGAAATCAAGATGCAAGAAACGCGATTCCTCTGCACTCAGGAGGATTTCCGTGGATTTGTGGTTGCTATAGTCGTTGAATAGCCTCAGCGCGAGCTGTTTTGCCCAATTTGAAAGATCTCTTTTTGCGTGCATTCCCCAATATAGAGAAGAATATTCTAGAAAAGGTGTGCTCGAAGCTGAAGCAGAGTGCTCTTGACGGGGTGTGCTCGAAGCTAAAGCAGGATGCTCTCGAAGGGGTATGCTCGAGTGTACGGAAGATCCTCCGCGATTGGATGAACCTGAAGATAGGGAAGAACCGCCCCGAAATCGTGTGTTCGAGTACCGGGAATACCGCAGCAAGTGTGTACTCGAATCTAAAGCGGAGTGCTCTAGAAGGGGTGTGCTTGAGTGTATAGAGGAACCTCCGCGAGAGGATGGGCCCGAATATAAGGAAGAATATTCTTGAAAGGGTGCGCCCGAATATTGGGGAAGGCGCCCCGGAGAGGGTACCTCCCAAGTACGGAGACGAAGCCTAGGGGGAAGGAACCTAATCTGACGGGAATTGAGATAAGTTAAACAGGTCTCTGCCATTGCCGAGTGAGGCGTGCCTAAGAGTTCAGGGTGAGTCCGGAGATGCTCTTGAAGAGTTAAATGAATTAACCGGACCGTGGAAGCCTCCGCATCCACAGTAATAAGACCCTGGCCACAGGATAGTAATGTCCCTATTGAAGGAACGTTGCTGGGATCGAGATCTGGCGACCCTATTTCGACCCCCAGAGCGTGACAGAGTTCATCAACCTTTAAGGGCCGCTCTGAGTGAGAGATCCACATCAAAGCAGCCATACCGAGCTTCGATTTCTCCCCACCCTGTCCCTTTATCCGACCCAACATCTCACCAATTGCGCCCCCCAGTCCCAAGCCATAAGTCAGCTCATTGAGCTTTTGTCGCCTGCGGCTAATCGTGGTTTCCTGCAGGACTGCATCGATAGCCAACGAGACTAAAAGGAATCTAGAGATGTACCCATTAGCAGATTACTTGAGGTAGCTTCTCCTGTGTCGTTTCTTCTACTTACATTTCTGAAACATCTCGCACAACTTTCACCAGAAGGTCTGCCTGTAGACTACGGTCCATTGCATCTGGTGTTGTGTCTTCGTCCAGTCTAGCCTGAAGATAAATGCAGATATCATAGATCATAGGAGTGATTCGTATAGCGGTTACTCTTCCAGAGAGACGCTTCTTAACCTCCGCCTGGATGTGCGGTCTTCCGGTTACGAATATTCGAGTGCTCGGAGACTTTTGTAGAATTTGATGTAGCGAATTAAGAAGCGTGACCCGATACCGTGCAGCACATTCGTCTAGAGCGTCGATGCATATGAATGTGGGTTTTCTGGAAGCAGTGTTCTGCAGCATCTTCACAATATCGGCAAGCCGTGGCGCCCTCCCACCAATGGCACTTCTCTGGTCGAAGTAAGCTCGGAATATCTCCACTGGAACACTGTGTAGCCCGCCAACCAGTTGTTTCAGCAGGGCGCCCAGCATGCTTGTGGGGGACTGCTCCTCCTGGGCCGCAGAGTTAAAGTAAAAACATGCAACTGTGGCATTCTGTCCACTAGCCTGATCGCATAGCTTGTCTATCACTAATGAACTAACATCATGGCTTATTAGTATTTGTCTCTTCTTTCCCTTCTCGAGTTTGGTCCTTGTTACCTAATAAAAGTCTTGCCCACCCCCGGGTCCCCATAGCAAAACAACACCCTGTTATCCGATTCACCTCCCCCACGACCAGTGTGCCAGCTCTTAAATTCCACGGTTTTTAATATCCAGTCCCCCACATTTTCAACTCGGCGGTCTCGTATATTCTGATGTCGTAACTTTGGATCCTGTGGAGATAACCAGGTCAGGATATCACGGTCTTCAGGAAGGGCAAAGGTATTAATAGTCGTGTTCAAAGAGTTGATATTATTACTGAATGATTGAGACATTTTCTGTTTCCTGTTGTTTAGGATATTGTGGATGATGGATAATGCAGTCGGTCGACTACGTATTATACTGGAGTTCCCCAAGCTGAGGAAAAGCGGGGCTTCTTGTGGAAAATAACCAATCCTTCAAGGCCGTCCAATCAGTCCAAATCTGGGGCGTGCAATTCCCTGACTGTGCAACAAGAAATGCCACGCATTTCTAAGTGCTGTTCTGCGGCGCAGCGCAAACCTTTCCTTAATTTGAACGAACATCCTTGCGGGCATGCAGTGGAATCGTCTGGCTTGGCAAATAGACAAGCGAATCAAGCTTTATAGACTAACTAGTCGAAAACCCCAAATACCACCTGACTCTCGCGTAGTGGGCATGGGCTCTGCTACATGCAGACCGCGGGGTTTTGGCTGTGCTACCGGATATGCCAGGTTTGGCGTTGGGTTGAGGGTTGAAGGTTGCCTTGCCCCATAGGAGGCAATGCATAGGGGCGGAGTCTTTTCGTTAGTGAAGATGAGATGGAAACCTTTGCGCTCGGATCCAGTTCCTATTCAATACTAGCTGCATTCACGACCTTCATCCCATTGTTTGCGAGCACTGCGTCGCGGCATAGCTCTCCGTAAGGCCGATACCGGCCGGAATTCTCTTCCCTCAACCTCGTAACACTTTACTCCCCCATGATGGAAACAGAACTGACATGATTTGTGCAGGGCCCAAAAATACCCGAGTCTGCCTCAGTCTGTTCACACACCCTACCACAATTGAGCGCTATTTTCTCCGAGAAGATCATTTACGGGCGGAGTTTTCACTACTTAAGGTGAACCGTAGATAGCAACCTCCATAGAGAATACATACTAGAGCCTCACCACCCGTCAACACAAGAACACACGATTGATAGCACCTCCATCACATACACGTTTGAAAATCTGACCTGCCCAATGTTAAGAGTAAATCATGAACGTTTGCTTACCGAGTAACGGGAATATGTGATGATTGTAGTGTTAGTGTTGCCTTAAACGCATGCTCATGTCTGAGGAATATCCGAGGAATGATGAATTGCTAATAAAGGGTGGAGGACATCCAATTTTATAGTTTGACAAAACGGTAGCACAGTAACAGCTCATACGTGGAGATTTTAAATACAATCTATTATAAATGATATCAGTCCAGGAGTAGTTGATCTAAGGGCCCGTTTACCTATAGACGGCCGTCTAGCAACCAGAGGCAGTGCCGACCGTCAAAGAAAGTCAGTTGTGTAAACGGGCTTTCAGTTATATACTAGACAGTATATTAGCTAGGCATGCGACAATTCTGTTTTCTTTACATACCTTCAACTGTCTGTCTTGCTAAAAATTAAATTTGTAATAATGGTTGTACTAGACGGTGGTGTCTCAACCGTTATCTGGTAAACGGCGTGAAAGTGTTTGACAAATTTTCCACGGTCCTAGATTCTTGTAGCTAGACCGTCAGAAAGTTCCGTTGCCTACTCTAGCTAAACGCCATCTACTTTGCCGCACACTCCCCCACTGTCAAGCCCCGCTTAACGGTCGGCATCGTTTCAGGCTTTTAGACGGACGTCTATAGGTAAACGGGCCCTAAAGTTTCACTTTTAGTCTCTACGTGGTGGGACATGTTAGTTCACGGCAGGGGGACGGACGGTGGGGGACTGTTGCAATATATAATAGGTACTTAGATATCTTATTGCCATAACTCTCATCCATCAAATAATAAGAAGCGCAGCTATATAGTACAGTGGTTCAGTCCAGCTATTACCACCGGGATCTCCCCACAAGGCAAGTAGGAAACAAAGACATAGAAGATTCCTTAAAAGAACAAAAGGAAAAATGAAAGAACGCACATTAACCTTCAGTCAGCATCGAGCATGAAAACAGAGAGTTGAAAGAAACATTTGAGAGGAGAAATAAACCATCTACCAATCGGGACGGCAAGTGACGGCACGAGTGATGTCTCATGATGCAATAATGATTCTTTTGGAGGTGTACGATTTCAACTTGGCTAGTCCTAGAGGTCCAAGCGCTAGGACTATAGTCCCCTACGGTCCTTCCGGTCCCCACCTTTCCGAACATAGTCTGTTCTAGCACCCCAAAAAAGACGTGCTGTGAGCTGTAGCCAGTCCCGTCCTACCCCGAACAAGGACGGCCTGGACGGCCGGGAACACCGACCCCAAGGCACCACAATTTAGAGAACTATTCGAAGATTAATGTCCCAAACATGAGATTATTCCAGGGAGATCGTAGGAGCTTAGGACTCCCAACCTGAGCATTGTACAAAAGACCCAGAGCAGGGTTCCGAATAGTCCGACCTGTCAAGTCTTGGAGGCAGGACCAGGCTAGCAAGTCCTCGTGACGGCGGTGACCGGACCCGAGCAACTTGGGTGGTCCGGTCCGGTTTGGACTGGCCCCAGACCAGTCTTTGTAAAAGATCGCATGAGAGTCTGAATCGCACCCATCCCAACACTCGCTAAGAATAGAAGTATAGCTATACTAGGATCTTAAAGTCGCTTGTCACGTTATAAATCAACGGCCCCTCAATACAAGTTGGTAGAACATCCTGGAGAGGATCATATGTTTTAGACTTGGACCGCGATATACGGCACGGCGAAACGAAACGGTGAAACGAAACGAAAAGCGCCAAGGAATCGGACCTGACACGATCGCACACAGGAGCGGGGGAAAAACTCTTCTCTTCACAACAACAACTCCTTGCTCAACGACAGAAACCTCCTTGTGATCAGTCACATTTTGGGTTCTGACCAGTGTTGTTCCTTGATTCCTTATCGCCCCCGCTCGCGATGGCTTCAAGTCTTTAACTTCAAGTACTCCGTTGGGCTCTGCTTGATTTTAATTCTTTGATTTACTGGCTCTGTTTTATCCTGTTGATCAACCTTCGAGGTTCTTCATCTTCCCCTCTGCTTTCTTCTTCCTTCGGTCAGCTTGCCCTCTGCTTCTTCCTTCCTTTGGTGGATTGCGTACCTGCTTCTTCCTCCTTTGGTTGAGGTCGGCAGTTTTCCTCCCTTCGGAACGGTCGAAAGGTCGGTGGTTTTCTTCCCATTGGTCGGTTAGTCATTACGGTCGGTCTTCCTTCGGTCAAGTTGATCGTCATGGTTAAGCGAGGTTCCTCAACCTTTTCTGCCGCCGCGGGCGCAAGATCAGGCCTGGCTCTCGGTCGCTCGGTCAAGAAAGCTTTGGCCCTCGAGGCTGAGGTTTCCCGCCTCCGGCACCACGTTTCCGTCCTCTCCCGTCGGCTACATTTGTCGACTCTGAACAGTGAGTCGCTCCGCTGTGAGCTTGATGCTCTTCGTTCGGTCGCTCCCCTCTCTCGTGAGGGTGATGGTGCTGAAGCCTCTCCTTTCATGAGGAGATGGCTGATGTAGTGGCGGTGCACATCCTGGTTGCTGTGCCTGCTGCGCTTACGGTGGGGTCCCTCGGGGCACATGTGGAGGTGTCATTGCTGACTACTGTAGCTTCCGCTGCCGTGGCGCAGGAGCCTGAGCCCGATGTGGCTGAGCCAGTGTTGCCTGTGGTACACTGGCAGGTTGAACGGTCGCCCTCAGCGGATGGGGCTGTTGCCAAACGTCACCCGCATGGTGTGGGTTGGGTGGACGATGAGGCTGTCATGGCTTCTCGGAAGGCTCGGGTGATTGAGGTTTCCTCGTCGCCTCCTCCGGTTCCCGCTTGTCATACCATGGTTTCGGTGGCTTCAGCTGCTGGGGGGGTTGGGTCCGATTGTCATGCTCGTAACCCTGGTGTTATTACCGTCGGCCGTGGTCGGCGTCGGAAAGGGCGTGGTGGGCGCCATTAAGATTGTGTTGGATTTCTTTTGTCGTGTTCGCGTCACTGGTTTGCCGGATTGTGGGCTTGGTTGTGGCTATGACCTTGCTTACAGTTGTGCTTTGTAGATGGCTATGGGAGGTGGATTTACTTTGTCGTACCCTAGTTGGGTGGTTTATTTTGTGATTCCCGTGTGCTGGCTGAATACTTGGACTTCGGTCTACGAATCGCACAGGTGGTACTTTTCCAGATGTACTGCGGGCTAGGCGGGGTTGGGACTGGCGTACTCCTTGGAACGTACTGCCGTATGGTTGTGCAAGCCCGGATAGGTAGTCACTCCATTAGCTATATAGTTATAAATAAAAGAGATTGAGCTCAACGACACCTGTCCATTACTTCAACTAACTAGGGAAAAGACAGAAGTATATATCATCACAAACTCCTCCTATCCTCATCAGGTGGTACCTTCAGACAGTTTACTCCTTGTCCCACCTTTCCCCCCTTTTCCCGAAAACTCATGCTAACAAAATACAGAAACAATCATCACTTGCTCACATCCTCCGTACCTTTTTCCCTCCCGGTGTAAAACCTTTTCACACCTTTTCGCTTTCCTTCCCGTTTTCCTTACAGCCTTTCCGCCTCCGTTCCGATCGCTACATTCCTACATAGGAAATGCTTTCCACAAACACGCCCGGAAGCCATATCCCATATGTCTGACTCCAGAGCACTTCCTCGGAAGCTAGCTAAAGAACAAAGGAGATATCGGGAAAGTCTGGCGAGCAGCATTTCCAATAATATGCGGTGGAAATACGATTACCTGATGGATAAGTCGCATCCAATACAGGTATTGTGGCATATGGTCATGTAATATCACTCACTTAGTGAACCAAAAATAGTTCGATACTCCAGAACCTATTTTCGCCACCCATATAATTCATGGAAACAATAAGTTTAATTAACAAAAGCTTTATTTGAACGTAATATATTGTGATAAAAATAGCATTTGGCAGGCCTGGTCCGACCAGTCCTCGTCAAGTCGGTTTCCATAATCCTGACTGTCCAGTCGGTCTACTTTCCACCATTGGACTAGACTTGACTTTCAACCTGACTAGCTAGTCCAGTCCAGCCTTCCGCCGACCATTCGGAACTCTGACCCAGAGAGCGGAGGAGGGACGAAAGTTATTGTAGACAAAGGAATATTAGTACTGGGCGGAATATCCTCCCAACCCGCTCGTGAGTAGATACTACACCGTGGTGTGTGCCGCTCCGTCACTCCCAGTAGGTGGGCAGGACATAACATAGATGCTCGTAGAGAGAGCTAACCATACCGTTGAAGTACTCTTTACTCTGATAATTTCCCTTAGTGGTCAAGACAAACTGGTATGGACAGCTTCCAAACTTCACTTCCGAGCCCAGAACCCAGGTCCTGAGGGAAATTATTTGTAAGGAAGACCTCCATAAACAGTGACTATAATGGACACACATCGCTGCAATAATTTAGTTAACAGGTAGGTCTTGGGTTGTTTTTCACGAGGAGTAAACTACTTGTACTTCAGATTTTATGCTCTCTATTTGTATCAAACAGCCCTCACGCCTCCACCTTGGAGAGGAGGGGTGAAGGAAGTATTGGAGAAGGAATAGGTGAGAAATGAGAGCGATAAAGGGGATCTAGAACTAGAAAACAAGAAAGGCAAAACACTACCGAAATTCCAAGACATTATAGCCTATCTTAATACAATAGAAATAACCAATAACCAACGCCAAAGTCTAAATTATAAACAGAAATTACCAATTCCTAACCCGACCACCTAAGAAAGTGCCCCCACATGTTTGGACGGGTATGTGATAGGTTTGTGCATCCCCATCCCAAATTGTTTGCAAAGGCCAAAAGAAAGTTATTCAATGGAAGTTTCTGTAGCAGGATTACTCCGGAAGGAAACGAATGACGGCAATTACTACAGGATGCTGGCTCAAAATGCGGGAGGAGCAGAGAGGGAGCAGGGGTGTTGGAAGGATGTAGCTGAGTATGGAGGTTGCGGATGTTCTTGCTCCGGATTATTCGGGAGCAAAATTTATTATCCAAGTGCTTTAGTGGTTTACGAAGAAGATTATGCCGACATGTGTTGCCTATGTTACGGCGGGGATGTGTGGAGGAATTGGACACGCGGAGAGGTACCAAGGTAGGGACGGTGATCGGAAGAGGATCTGGATGTGTCACTTGTGTTTCATATATACACCCCTCTTTACTGTCAGTTTGGTTTTCGATAAGTGCGAAAGAAGCTGTGAGAGCTACATATCCTACCTCCCTATAATACAGAGTGCCCAAGTTTGAAGCGATCCTTTTCAACTTACTGCCTAGCCCTATGCTATCTATTTGCCCATCCTAAGGAGTAGGTAGATAGTGATGGGGATAGAGCCGTGGCAGTTCGCAGGGGAAAAAGCACATGGTTTCCCCCAACCAAGGGCGGTAAGGTGAATGGCACCTGCAGTTTATTATATAGCATCGGGAGTGGTAGATGTTGGGGGTTGTAGCAGCGCTACCCTCCACCACGCCCACGGCTGGCCGTACGCGAGACCCGTGTTTAGTCGGACTCATTTTGTTTGTCGGGGTTGACGCTGTGTCGCCCAAGTAGCATTTTCGCTACTCCCTCATGCCCATTGAAAGCAGCACACCAGAGTGGTGTTCGGCCCTTGATATCCGGTTTGTTGGGGTTCACCTTGTCCCGTTCAAGCAGTATTTTCACCACTCCCTCGTGCCCATTGAGAGCAGCGCCCCAGAGCGGTGTTTGGCCCCGGCTATCTGGATTGTCGGGGTTGATATCATCTCGTCCGAGTAGAGTTTTCACAACTCCCTCGTACCCACTCAAAGCAGCAAACCAGAGTGGTGTTCGGTCGGATTTATCTGGCTGATCAGGTTTGATGTTGCCCCTTCTAAGCAGTAGTTTTACCACTCCCTCCTGCCCACTCATGGCAGCAAGCAAGAGTGGTGTTCGGTAATGGATATCTGGTTCGTTTGGGTTGACGTCATCCCGTTCCAGCAGCAATTTCACAACTTCCTCGTGCCTATGAAAAGTAGCACACCAGAGTGGTGTTTGGCCGGAGATATCCGGTTTTTCGGGTCTAACATCTCCTCGTCCAAGCAGTATTTTTACTATCTCCCTCTGCCCAGTCTCGATGGCACCCCAGAGCGGGGTTCGGCCGCACTTATCTGGCTTATCGGGGTTGACGTCGTCCCGCCCGAGCAGCATTTTCACGATTCCTTCATGTCCATGTTGAGCAGTAACCGAAAGCGGTGTTCGGCCATCGTTATCTGGTTTATCGGGGTTCACATCGTCCCGTCCGAGTAGTATTTTCACAATTTCCTCGCGCCCATACTCAGCAGCACACCAGAGTGGTGTTCGGCCGAGGAATTCCGGTTCGTCCGGGTAGGTGTCGTCCCGTCCGAGTAGCATCTTCACCACCCCCTCGTGCCCCCTCCAAGCAGCACATAAGAGTGGTGTTCGGTCGCCGATGCACCGTTTGTTGGGGTCGGCGTCATCCTTTCCGAGTAGTAGCTCCACAACCCCCTCGTGCCCATTCCAGGCAGCCCACACCAGAGGTGTAGCACCTAGGCAGTCTGTTTGATTGATATCACAACCTTCCATCTCTACCAAATCAGCTACCATCTCAACAATCCCGAAGAAGGATGCACAATGTAAACTACTGAAGTCGGGATATTTATCGCGACTAAAAAAGAGACACAATTTATCTGCATCTAAGAGGAGTTTAATTGAAATATGGTTACTGCAGTCCTCAAATAGCTTCAGTGCGAGCTGTTTCGCATTGGCTGAAAGATCTCTTTTCGCGTGCATTCCCCAGTATAGAGAAGAATATTCCAGAAAGGGTGTGCCTCGGATATCCGGAGAGGGACCAGCCGAAAGAGCCTTGACTTGATGGGAGTTCAGATAACTTAAGCAGGTCTCTGCCATAGTCGTGTGAGCCGTACCGAACAGTTCGGTTTTCAACAACAAGGTTCAGGCACAGCGGATTCCGAGTTCAGATACGGATTGACGCAAGTTGATTGTATATAGCAGATATAAAAGAATACGATTCAGATGAAAGACTTATAAAAGGAATGGACAATCGGAAAATGATCAAACGGAAGTGAAGAATAAGATAAGACAGACAAAAGAGAGAAGCTAACGATGATGAACTGATGATGAACAAATCAAGGGAAAAACAAGCTTCCTTATATCCTATCCTTCCTCTGTAACATGCTACCAGCGCATGCACAATCCTGCTTCTCGGTCCCTTCCACTCAGTAGTTGCGATATCCTCTTTCCCGAACCAGATCCGAGGTTTGATCAGAATTTCCCGAGGGTATCGACAAAGTGGCCAGCCATAGGTTGTGCGTGAAACCGAGGGTAAAGCTGATGTTCGGTTATCGTGAGTGTTCCTGTTTCAGTGCGGTGTGATT
>Ga0307513_10008761_pt1 | contig 12884 bp, 19 predicted proteins | sample 15_EM_MG_FD_202174 | JGI IMG/M metagenome (GOLD analysis project Ga0307513, IMG submission 202174) | Populus trichocarpa ectomycorrhiza microbial communities from riparian zone in the Pacific Northwest, United States - 15_EM | ecosystem: Host-associated > Plants > Roots > Unclassified | place...
CCACTGGCAAGAGTATATCTTTCCTGAAAAAAGTTATCTGGGAGGAATGCAATAACGGTCCTCTTCGTGACATTAATGTCCGAGATCTTGTGCTGTGGAAGGTGAGCCGCTTTAGTCGCAACTATCCGGTTTGCAGCTGAAACATTATTGGCAGCTCAATGACCCCGTGTCCGCAATATCAGCGAAGACTCTTGCTGAACGCATCAGCGGTCTAGGAGAGCTTTCGCAATTTGCCACCGAACTGCAGGAGCCCGCGGAGAGAGTATTGAATGTATTCCCTGAGAAAACTCCCGAGGATTTTCTTCACATCATCGTGCAAAATCCGATTGGTGAGTCCTACGTGAATCCTTATGTCGTTAGTAAATGCCCTGCTAACGGTGTTCTCTTGTCCACTCCCCCAACTCGCCTCAACCGCACGCTAACAGTACCACGTACGTCTTGATCGTTATGTGTGTGCCCTACATGTGTAACGATAATGCAGCCACCGAAAGGCCAACGAAGAGGCAGAAGCTCGCATCAGAAGTCGGCACTGAAACATTTCCCGTGTCTGACACGGCGGTCACAAGTCAGACCGCAGAGCATGGTAAGTGCACAGACTGTGTAAGTGAACTGCTGAACAAAACTGCTGAACAAATAGTGGCCCTAGGCGTTGGACGGGCTAACCCACCCCCCAAAATCACGCTTGATGACGCAATCCAACAAGCAAAGGCCCTTCTAGATCAGAATTCACATTCTCTGAAATTAGCAGCCACCACGGAACCCCAACTGGATGACTCGGACCCTTTTTTCGTGGACGGGCTTGGTGTTCTATGCAACGCAGACCCCAGTACGAAGGACAGGGTTCTCGAACTGTTTGGACCCGGACGCTCGAGGTAGGCAATCGCGTCTACCTTTTATTTCACATGATGACATCCCATTTAGAGTTGTATTCAACACCTCGGGATCGGGGAAGACCCGACTTCTTGTCGAAGGTCTATGTCAGCACTGGGGATTCTATTTTACTCCGGATCGGTTCCCTCGCCTTGGCTCAACGGATTTTTCCCTATGTCTTAGCGACGTGGAGTCGTACGTCGAATACGGAACGGTTTTTGGCCCAATAACGCCCAAATCCCTAGAACTAAATTGCGCCATTGCCAAAATTACGTTTCACCGCATCCTCCTTGCCCGCCTCCTCGTGCTCAAGGCATTCCTCTCAGCCGGCGCTGATATCCCGGCTGCTCACCTTCGCCACCGATGGACGTATCTACAACTTGTGCCTTCAGCGCTGGAACATCAGTTTTCTAGTGACGAGCAGGATATATTCGAGCGGGTGTATGAGATAATCGCACAGTGTCAAGCTAGCAACCAGTCTCAAGTTCTTTCTCTTTTAGCAACAATACAGCAAGATTATCGCGTGCCTTCTAACTCTCCGTTTTTTGTGATCTTGGATGAGGCCCAGCTCTGCTCATATCTCTACGAGGGGATCTTCTGCTCGGAAAAAGAAACAGGCCATGGAGGAATTCGCTCGGTCCTCCGAGAGATCTCCATTGCATGGGAATGTTTTGGCCAATCAAGTTTTGCGATGATTTACTCTGGGACTGGGTTCTCGCTCACCAGAATGTTGCAGTCATCTGCAAGGTCTATTTTTTCATCTAAGGACTCGCATATCTTCACCAATACGGGCGCATTTGTTAGCCAAGAGCAACAGAGCGCATATATCATGGGACACGTGACCCTCGAATCAGACAAAAAGGAAGAGGTCTTGCGTCGTGCGTGGCGATGGTTGCGTGGACGGTGAGTAGTTTTCTGTTGTCACCCCCTTCCCTTTTTGACACTAGCAATGAGCCATCGATTTACGACAGGATATGTACATGTGTTACGACGTTGTGGAGCCAAGAACGCATCGGCCCTCCTAACTTGCTACGTTAAACTTCTTACAGGTTACTGGCCTACCGACGACCCCAGAAACACGGAAATAACCCGCCACGAATGGGAGGTTTTCCCCGCATTCGAAAATATGTCTGGACATCTACAAAAGCTTAACGCCAATGATCGCCTCCGTCACAGAGTGGCCTTTGCTATCAGCACCTTCGTGTTACGGCACAAACCTTACCTTTTCGACACCTCTGACGCCGAAACGATTGAACTTGGTTTTGCTCGATATACGACATCTAGCGAAGGGCTTTACCAAAGCATCGTCATTGATGAGCCACTCATTATCGCGGGGACGCTGAAGCATTTTGAGATCTCTGGAGTATCACTAGAGGAAACACTACGCCAGAGCATTTGTCGCCTCCCCTTTGGTCCTGTGCGGGGCTACGACCTCGAGGCTATCGGAATGTTTGTGCTCGCTCAGCAATTTGATGGAACAAGGAGCCTCCGTGAGATTTTCAATTTTCAGACACCATCGGTCGATATCGGGAAGGGGAAAGCGCAATTGATCGCCATCGACAAGATAAATCAGGATGGCACATTTCGGTATTCGATTGTTAAGGATCCTTTGCGATATCCGTTTGGGTTGGGCTACGAAGCAGAAAACCCTTCCGAGCATGAGCGGTGGTTCGAAGGCACAGGAGTTCCATTTTGCTTTCCTGACCCGAGATCTGGACATGATGTTGGGTTTTTTGTGGTGGTGGACGACAATTCGGTTGTATTTGTCACAAATCAGTTCAAGTCTTACAGCAAGGATCTTGGTGCAGCAATAATGAGACGAGCTCTCAAGACTCTTTCTCCGGCTGAGTGTTACAAGGACAAGGTTAGCAAATCTGTCCTTTTTAACTGCACAAACTAAAGGCATAAACTCTCAGAATGGCAAAATTTACTCCCCCGGCAAGTCAGCTCGACGAACAATTCTCAATGTCCTCAAGCACTCAAAGATCCCATGTCTTGGAGTCTTCACCTCGCTCCCATCGAATCTGCATTTCTCGACAATTGATGAAAAGGCACCAGAGCACTTTGCATTATTTGATATCTCGCAAGTTGATGCCGAAATGGGAAGGATTCTTGCTGGGTTTAAAAGTGACCAGCCTCCTTGATTCTATTTTCCCAGAATGGCCAGTGGAGGACAAATAAAGCCCTATGGAATTCTTTTGTACATATCTTGTCTGCAAGGAAATGATGACAAAATAAAACACCTCACACTTGCATTACTAGTTGCACATGACTGGACATTTGTGGGCTTTGACATTGGAAAAGTACCTGCCACTGCTCACAGTGTTGGGATTCCAGAGGCAATATCGAGCACACCGCATGACGGGTTCCGATACGTGCTTCGGAACAGTATATCATTCTTCAATTACTTATCATGCGGGTACCTTTTTCTTTATTTTCCGAGCCCCGGATCTATTCGATTATCTTGTATATACTGTACTGATACGACCTAGTCTTCGCATCACACGTCACAGGCACCCTCGAAGAAAAGAGATCAAGGAGGACGTCACGTCCTCCAGAACATTTCGAAGAGTGTGACATATGTTTTTTGTATGTTTTTTTCTCAAAAATTTTTAGGGCTGCTCCAGATGCTGCAGAACTTCAAAAATAGCTTACATTTGCTTGAAATACTTAGAACTATACTACAATATTGTCACTGTCTGCCTATATCTTCCCAGAATATGGGGCCGAAGAGAAGAGATTTGGGAAATGTCACTTGTCCCACCCAATTTCGAAGAGTTGTCTAACCCTTCGGAAAGTCACACGTCACATAGGGCGAAGAGTTGGTCGTATCAGTACAGTATGTAGCATCTTAACGAGTAAAACTTGTAAAAGCCCTCGCGCGTTTGCGAGGGTCCCTGTCCCCACCCGAGTGAACGAAGGTGACATGTTCATTTCAACACAAACGCGCAACATACCCTCTGGCGAATTTTTGTGCCCCGAGTCCACCAGCTTATCTCGAGCTCAATCCTTGGCTTTAGCCGCTTGACCCTAAGGTTGCAGTACCTTTAACACTGCAGAAGATGGCCGCAGCTCTGCTATTGCTGCAGAAGAACCCACCGAAGATTTTTCCATTCCCTTTCCTCTCCAGTTCCTTTCGCAATGTCAACAACCGAATCATCTGCTCGTTTCCAGCGCCTCAACAACACCAACTATGCAGAATGGTCCCTTCGTATGGAGGCCATTCTTGTTCGCATGGGCTTGTGGGGGATGATTCATCCAGAGGTCACCCACACAAAGGAAGATGGTATGGAGAAGGACGCGTCGACGATCGCGTTGGAACTCGAAGCCGCACTGAAGGCACGCACCATTACGAAGATGAATGAAGCTTGAGCAGAGATAATTTTGCGCCTCGAAGATGGCCAGTTATCGCATTGTCTCCGATCAAATGATCCGCGTGTTGTATGGCTAGTTTTGGAAAGCGTGCACCAAGCTGCAGGCTTTGCGACAAGCCTTGCGCTCTGCTGCAAATTTCTCACTCTCAAGAAGACTCCTTCCGAGACGATGCAGGCATGGATTGGACAAATCCAAGCCCTCGGATTTCGCCTGGAACAAGCTGGGATCTCTATTAGCGATCAAGACAAGATTCTTGCCCTCACTATGGGCCTCCCCTCCTCCTATGATGCCGTTATCATTAACTTCGACTCTACCCCATCGGATCAGCTTACCTTAAGCCACGTTATCTCCCGCTTGCTCAATGAAGAGGTCTGTCAGACTTCGGGCCAACCCAGCAATACCAACGACACATCGGAAGAGACTCGCGACGAAGCAATGGCAGTCACTGGACGCGGAGGACGACGGGCTGGGGGAGGAACCCCATCAGATGTTGTATGCTTCTTCTGTGATAAGAAGGGGCATTACAAGTCCGATTGCCCTGATAGGCTGGCTTGGGAGAGTTCAAAGAAGAAGGGATCGAAGGAGTACACCGCTGCAGTTTTTAATGAAGACGAGGAAGATTTCGATGAGGATGGAGTAGGATATTTCTGATTTGGAGTTGGACTTACTTGAATTATGGGGGTGAGCTTCCGGGGGTGCATAACATGTTTGATTTCTTTTTCTCTTCCTTTCTGTCTGTGCTGTGCTCGCGGGGGTGTGTTGGAATTCCGGAGGCAATATCGAGCACACCGCATGATGGGTTCCGATACGTGCTTCGGAACAGTATATCATTCTTCAATTACTTATCATGTGGGTACCTTTTTCTTTATTTTCCGAGCCCTGGATCTATTTGATTATCTTGTATATATGTAGCATCTTAACGAGTAAAAGCCCTCGCACGTTTGCGAGGGTCCCTGTCCCCACCCGAGTGAACGAAGGTGACACGTTCATTTCAACACACAGATCCAAAGGATATTAGTTTGTTTCTATGTTAAAGGACACTACAGTTCATCAGCAAATCCTGATGACAACCCCCTTCCATAGCGGGGTAAAGCGCTCTATAGCATCCAATCACGTGCTAGTGCTACAGAGCGCTTAAATGCGCTTTAGAGTAGTACCTACAAGACTATAAACTGAAACAAGTAGAAGGGGCTGTAATGGCGAGGTGACTGGGATGGAACATCTAGAATAGATAGGTTTCATTCGACTGTACGCCACATTCTTCTGCAAACTACTCACGGCAATGCTGGGGTAACTACGTTCACCCTTCAAAGTTCGTACATTAAACGTTCGCCTCCTTGCTCTGCACGACTCCGCACAGTCCACAGCTGGGTGGTTGCAACAGAGTGATTAAATTTGGCTGCAAATAAGTTCAAGAGGCCATCAATGCCACCCAAGATACTTCAAAAAATAATGGGACAAGCATGCGACCGATATGGTCTGCAATTTATCTAAACAAATTCCCCCTGAAAAAAATTTAAGGTTCTTCTCTCCTATCCCCCTGTTCCCACCCTTTCAATATCAGTGGCTCGTTATTCTGATACTTGGCCCAATGCCATGATGAAGGCGCTTAAGTACGGGTAGCTTTTGGGTCGAGATTTGACCTGACAAGCTTCGGTTTTCTGCTTAGGAGCAACAATGCCACGCCTTATCTACTATCTCTTGACTAATTTGGTATTACGACAGATTCTCCATGTAGTGGCCCTTTTTGAAAAAACCTCGATAAACTTACCCGACACACCCAAAACGACCACTAATATTTTTGTAACCTATTTAGAGGTTTCCCACCCAAGTTGCTCCTGTGTCCACCCATAAATCTGTCTGGTGGTAAGGTAGGTCTTGAGGCAAATCCGCTGTCCATGATCCAAGCCCCGGATCTTGCCCAGATCTTCCTCTGGCAGCATAGGAATCTACAGTGGTATGAAATGTCAGGAAAAGAAAAAAAGAAAGCGACTCAAATGACCAACCGCCATGTGTTTTGATGAATCATGATAAATTGTACATCTACGGTATGCCAAACGGGGTCTGGAAGTAAACGAATGATGAGTTTCACCGGACCGGCAGTAAAATGGGCCGGAAAACCAAAACCGACGCGCGTCGGAGCTTGCCGAATAACTGTACAGCAGATCAGTGCCGAACCCGGCCAACGAACTTTGATCTGTTGGGAATTACGCGCACGTTTCGCAAAACATCCTCAAGACTCAAATATGGCAGCCAACCGCGGTACGTACCCCTACTCGTTATCCAACACAACGCTGACCATTTTGTTCTCCCCTCTCTCAAAAAAAAACTCTTTTTCTCTGATCGTGAACACCGTCTCCAAAAAAAAAAATCCCTTCGAACCGCTCTCATTCGTCCGCCCAATCAAGGTGGAGGAGCCTCCGGCACCAAATTTCGTTTGACCCTCGGTCTGCCCGTCGGTGCCATCATCAATTGCGCTGACAACAGTGGCGCCAAGTCGCTCTATATCATCGAACCCTTCGGTTTCGGTGCCCGCCTCAACAGGCTACCCGACGCTGGTGTTGGCGACATGGTTGTCGCTTCGGTGAAGAAGGGAAAGCCCGAGTTGAGAAAAAAGAGTGAGTCTCCAAAATTTGTCTTAGATGCGTCCTGCGCAGGAACTGCGGTTTTGGAGGTCGGAGATGGGAGCATGGTTGGCAAAGATTCGTAGAAGAAGGATTGGGCTGTTAGGATTGTTCGAAATTTTCATCTGACATCTCTCTTTTTACAGCTATGCCCGCTGTCGTTATTCGTCAACGCAAATCGTGGCGCCGGAGAGATGGCGTCTTCCTCTATTTCGAGGTTCGTCCCTTTCCTCCATTACTAAATTTCGCGGAACTCAACGCTGCATGTATAGGACAACGCCGGTGTTATCGTCAACCCCAAGGGAGAAATGAAGGGCTCTGCCATCACTGGCCCAGTGGCCAAGGAATGCGTGCGTTTTTCCCTTCTCTCTCGGTTTGCCTCTAGGTCTGATCTTTTTCTGGCGTGATATTCAGGCAGATCTGTGGCCCCGTATTGCGTCGAACGCGGGAACTGTCGTATGATCGGGATTATTCTTTTTCTTTCTTTTCTCATGTTCGATTATCATGATATCAATACAACATACATCCTGCATATTTGATTTGCTTGAGAACGCCAACGAACATTGTGGAGGTTGCTTCAAGTTGGGCATCTTAGTTTCAGGTCTCAGTCCGGGCCAGGTTGTCATGAAATCGGTTGTTGCATATAGACCAAATTGTTGAATACAAAAAAGTGTATAAAAAAGACAAAGCCGTTTGATGTTCTCATCCTCAATAACAAAGGCGTCAGCCAGATCGCTTATAAGTTCAAGCCCCTTTCTCCTTCGGTTTAATCTTCACACCAACGAGTTTCGACGATTTTACTGAGCGAGTGTGTGTGCCGGATCCTGAAGGTATCGAAGAGGGTCCATTCAAGTTACCTTTCATGATTGGAACCTTTGTCGAGGATTGGGCTTCAGAACCACGACCGGATGGACCTTGCGCTGTTGGAGGCATGGGGAGCGAGGGCAGCGCCATCGAGGTTTTAGACTTGATCTGGGTCGCAGCGTTACCTGACTGTGCTGCCGGTAGCTGTGGTGGCGGTTTCATCGGAAGGGAGGGGTTGTAGGGCAGGGATGATGATACAGGGGTTGGCGGCCTGGGTCGACTCGGTAACTGGTCGTCCATGTCAAAATATGGTGGTGTCGTCGTAGGTTTGGGCTTCGGATTGCTGCTTTCCATCTGCCGCAGCTTGGCTTCCATCATCGCTATCTTGTCGCCCGTCTTTCTATGATGCGCAAAAGAAAACATTCAGTGAGTTGGAATAGATAACAGAATCAAACCAACGAACCCTTCATGACGACTACTCAGCCCAGTCTTGAGCATACTTAGCGTTGTCGGTCGGCCTGTCTCCATCATGCTCTTCCTCCCCTTCAGTGACGCTGACACCCCAGCTCCACCATACTGGTCCAGCGGAGCTTGATGAGCGAATGTAACGACAAGCTTGCGCCCTCGGAAGGGTTTCTCGTGGGCCATATTCAACGCCTTGAGGGCATCCTAAGCACAGGGGTGGAACCAATCAGCATGCAGGATCCCCTCATAGAAATCTCGTTGGAAGAAGGTATGAAGATAATCGCTCCTTCAGACATCTGGCGTATTAACAGACAGCTGGCTGTAGCGACGGCACATACGTTCATCGTCACAGAAGCGGCCAGAGTCGGGGACGAGGCGAGCATGCAATGAAAAAAGAAAAACCGAGCGTGAGCGAGGGGTCGTTCGAAGGATACCAAAAACCAGCAGAGGGAAACGGGAGGAAAAGAAACGGAAACTCACGTCTTTGTTACCATACTCGATGAACGCATATCCTCGCGGTTTGCCTTTCAGCAGACCCGTTTTGTGGAAAAGGTAATCAAGTTTGGTCACTTTGCCAAATTTTGAGAATACCTGCAGAAGGGTGTATCTGGCCCAGATGATAAGATGAATATTCATTTCCTCACCAAGTCATAGCACTCACTCATCCACGGATGGGTGAAGGTTCCCGATGTATAACCTATCTTTGAGGACATGCCGAGTTACTTCAACTGGGCTTGCCTCGCGTTCATTCGGGGAGTCCTTCTCGACTGTCGGGAAGAACAAGTGGTCATCGATAGGCGAAGGTTTTGCAGCGAGGTCGTCCAAAGTAACTGCACTACTGCTTGCCATGATGTTGAAACGGAAAGAGTTTGAAAAGTTCGCGACGCTAAAGGGCAAAGTGTGAGATCATGTGAGAACTTATATGAACACATTGGCTGTCTAATTTGTGTAGCATTAATGGGGTAGTGGTAACCTGGGTCGTTGCCATTCGAGTTATAAGCTCGACCCGCCGGGGGTTCGATTCCCTCTTAATGCATTAGAGTCCCGCAGAGAATATTTTTTCCTCTTGTCCAGACATAAATAAATAGTAGCGGTGGAATGAAATTCATGATACAGAAGTCTTTTATTCTTTTCATGAAGGTATGTATTAATTACTGCAAGTAGAGAAGTCCATCCCAAGTGGATACACTATCAAGGAGACGGAAATTATGTGTAGAATTTGCGGTTCTCGTTCTTTCCGAAGAGGTCTTGTCTAATCTCTGGCAACATCTGCGTGAACTGGGTCAACTCGATGAAGGCCCGAGGATTTAGCAAGAATACAGACCTTATCCTCGAGCAAACGGAGCCGTTCTTCCATCGTGTTGTCCAATGTAATCCGTCCGGATCCGCTCACAAGCTTCACGCCTCCTTGGCTCCTAGACACGCATGACGAAGAGAAATAGCTTTGAAAGCGCCAGTATAGATAGTTGAAATGGAAACGTACGCCTCGTCGGATATTGTCCCTTGCACCTCGAAAGAAATGTCCCGCCCACTGATCTCCTTGTACGTCCGTGACGCAGTCGTCGCTGCCTGCTTGACAATATCCACGTCGGATTTCCTCGAGTAGATGGTGATAGTAGATTCCAAAATGTATAGGAAGGATTCTGCCAGTGTGCCTTCCAGGAATTGTTCATAGCGACCAGCGGTCTCGCACAAGGGTGTAGAAGGTTCTCGAACTGCCGAAAATATCTGTTGCAGGACCTCCTCGCGCTTGTGGAGAAGCCTTAGCCGGGACTTGTTGATGATTGTGGACTGCGCACTGGCGGTCGTTGTCGTTCAAGATAGGTTTGAAGGACATATTAGCTCCCTGGATATCACAAGCAAGGGAGATAACGTACATCTTCTGCGCGACCTCAGCGCCCTTGCGCCTCTTTTCGTATTGGGCATCGATGGCCTGTTGTTCTTGCTTAACGAGTTTGGCCTATTCACGTCATGATGTTAAGGAACATATGAGAAGGGATCCAGTGAGGTACCTTCTCAATAGCGAATTCCTCGTCAGCCTTTACTCTAATCTCCCGAGCCTTCTCAAGTGCCTCCTGCTTGATGAAGGCCACCTAGATACAAGGTTGTTAGAAACTGTCATCGGGATACCCTTCTGGGACATGATGCGAACGAACCATCTTGTTCATCTCACTGAGTACTTCATCGTCGTTCAACGGGCGGGATGCCATGGTTGTTGGATGGGAGAGAAAACGGTTTATCTACGACGACCGAAAGCGGACTGGTCGGAAGTGGTGGAGGGACAGGACTATTTGGATCTAACAATCCTGGTAAATATCAGACGTTGATCAGTTTTTTTCTCCCCAACACACAGGAATCCTTGTGTTCCTGACCAGTCCCTGATAGACACACTGCACGACCCTTGGAAGAAAGGCACCATAATCCGTTGACCCACCAATATGGACCACCGCTTTTTTTCAACCACTTTCTTGTGCTGGCAATGTTTAGGCCAAGATATCTAGTCGTCGTATCTCTGCTCGTTTCTTCCGCCAGTTCTCAAGGACCACGGCCGACTGGGACTGGGACCGTAGCCACTCCACTGGTCTCCAAACACTTCTCTTATCCCACCGGAGTTGTAAGTCAAAACTACCTGTACTTCGCTCCGCAATCTGACCTCAGCGTCAAGCCATACCAAGCCGACACTGATATCGATGGCCGCGGACCACAGTTTGGCTACAATCTCTGCAACTCGAGTACCCAAAACCCCGCGTCACTCTGCCAAACCTCCTTATTCAACGGTTTAGCTGGTATGTCCGCTTCAGACTGCGTGTCGATTGTTCTCATAATGGTTCCAGATTTTTGTGTGTGGGGTCCTTCAGAACCTGGGGCAATCTTTCAAGATGTAACTGGCGAAATGGTGGCTTGGTGCACACGAAGTGGCTACGGAACCCGTGTGATCCCAGACGGCGCCTTGACGGGACTGCAGTTCCTCAAAACGCCTGATTATATCCAAATCAACGGCTTTCTCGATCAGACAAAAGTGAACATCTATGCAAACGAAATAGGTGGGCAGCTAGATCCTCATGGAGTAGATGGTGTATGTCCTGTGATCTTTTTCTTTCTCACTTTGCTAACCTCGAAAATTTTGAATGTATAGCGCGGAAATCCTATCGGAGGCTTAATGTTTTCGAATATCTGGGGTGGTTCTTACACTCAAGTCATAGAATGGATTACGTATGTTGCTAGGATATCCTTTCCCAACTGCTTCTTACAAAATAACCTCCCTAGTTTCATGGGTCAAAATATGTTCTGCGTCAAAGCCTGCAATCCAGCTGGCCCCAACGCCGCTGCCTATTGCGCACATCAGTACGACCGCATTGGGTGCACGTACAACGCCCCAAGCAACGTTCAGGAAACCGTATTCCAGGAATGCGACGCCGACAGCGCCGACTTTCCTGGCGTTTATACCTTTGCTGGGGTAGTCCAAACCTACACCCAGCCACCTGAGAGTCTTGGGCCTATCACCACTATGCCTTATGTTCCCAAGGTACCTGCAAGTTCCAACTGCAAGACTTTCTCTAGTGCGGAGATTCTCGGGGCATCTGCGTCTGGGATTGCGAAGACCACTGAAACTTCTCCGAAAAGCACTGGGACGGGTGATTCTCAAGACGTCGGTGTAAATTCGGCACTGCGATCCCAGGTTTCTTTCCAAGCTAGAACCTATCTTTATGTTTCCGCGGTATTCTGTTGGTTTGTCTTCGTCTGAACGCCTGTACTTATCAAACATCCACGAACGAAATTAATTTCTGCTGATATGAAGCTCGCAAGGAGTGCAGTAAATCAGATTGGGGAGAATTGATATGGAGTCCCCCAGAATGAAATGGCGTTGGTGTATTGGACATTGGGACGATACTGTGGTCTACTCTCATCTGTCCTGACTTTTTGTTGGGCACGGTTATATACATATATTAATCACAAGCCGAACCTCCATGATCTAAAACTAAAAGGAGAAAAAATAAAATACATCAAGGCATCTCCAAGAACAAACAATTGATATAACAATTCTAAGTAGCGTCAACTATGAAAACAATAAAGCGACGAGAGTTCAATCGTTCAACGGCGCTCAAGGGTTCGTGAATAGAGTAAAGCGTCATTGAAGGATCCATAATCATAAATATGCGTGATGGGGGTGTGTTTGTTTCAGTCCACAAAGGTCCACAAAATATTTAATACGAGAAGACCATAAGCCAAGGGTTCAATACGATCTGCCAACACACCGCCAACGATGAGTAAACGTGAATCTGATGAACGCGTAAGACAGTGGAGGCGCACCGGGAACAAGATATGACATCCAACGGAAAGACTAACGAAAAAAAAAAAAAAAAAAAAAAAAAAAAGACACGTCAGACCGCGAGGAACCATCCAACACTTTCGATAACTTACGAAAGGGGAAGAATCACAGCCCACGCCGAACCAGTCACTCTCCACCCAAAAGGTATCACACTGGTCGCGCAAAGGATCATGCCGGCCAAGATAACAACAGATAACAGCATCGGGAACCAGAACCTTTTATTCCCACCAAAGAACCATCAGTAGAGTCGAAAAGATGATATCAAAAGCACACTGACCGTTTAGCAATTTTCGGGATCTCCTTGAAAAAGTTCGAGCGCTCCACTTCTTTCACAGTAGCCGACCACTGGATATTGTACGAAAACAGATGGGCGAAGATCGCCTGCGTGACAGGAATAGAAAGGCCGCCGAAGAAAA
>Ga0307513_10008762_pt1 | contig 12884 bp, 19 predicted proteins | sample 15_EM_MG_FD_202174 | JGI IMG/M metagenome (GOLD analysis project Ga0307513, IMG submission 202174) | Populus trichocarpa ectomycorrhiza microbial communities from riparian zone in the Pacific Northwest, United States - 15_EM | ecosystem: Host-associated > Plants > Roots > Unclassified | place...
GCTTATGGTGCCTGTGAACTCGCCTGATAACCAAGTCTCCACCAGTCGGCGACTTCATGGATTCATCACTTCGGTTACCTCGAGCCTCGTACGAGTGGGAGCCGCTACTGGGGTCACCATGAAATGGAAACGGTCTCAAATTGGGTCCTTGGCCCAGCTCGATACCAAAGCCCAAGCGACCTTTCTTAGAAAGTATCGGAGGGCCTGCAAGCCCGGGTAGTAGGATAAAGTTCAAACCAAATAAGTGACTAAATGTGAGAAACGGAGGCTTTAATCGTCAAATCATCAAGGGCAAGTCAAGGAGACTGGGCCAGTGGTCATTGTAAACAGTAAGCACGACATAGGTAGGTGATATGGCATAATGCTTGCGTCTCCAGCTCAACTCGCACGACGTCACCCAGGCAATTTTAGAAATTGATGCGCCTAAGGCCTTCGATTTTGCTCTCGCTAGCATTCACTCCTCTATTCTTCTATTTGGAAGGAGCCATAATTCCCAAATATTTGCATAACATGATCGCCGTTAAGGAACACCGGCCATGAGGTGGAAGAAGTTCGGCATGGTGGCGCGTCAAATACCAAAGGTCTGGCGCAATTCAATGACTGGAATCAAATCTTGTAAACAAGTGCGTCAAACCGCGTAGCGGTGAAGTTTGGCTTGTATTTTCTTTAGCTTTGTCCCAGGAGTCTGCTTTCTGGACCGCGTGGTCTTGTTTTGTAGATATAAAAAATAGACAGGACTTTCGTAATGGTTTAACAAGGCCCAAAGGACGGTACACTCTGCGTCATGAGGACAGCGAGTAGAAATGGGAATACGTCTATGCAGCGGGCCAACACAACCAACTATCCAAGGTAATCCTGCAAAGTTCCGCGTGTTGAAGAGGTGTGGGTGATAGTCGCGTGCGGGCAAATAAATGATTCGATACACTGCACTGGGCGCTGGGATCCATTAATGGGGAGAGGGTCCCGACCTTCAAAATGACGGTTCATTGGTGCAAATAATCATAACCACTACCATACTGAACGACGTTTCAACAAACGGTGCATGTGCACCGCCAATCTCAAAGCAGGGAATGAATCGAGACGTGGCGTACGCACCGGGAATGGTACCGGCGGCACCCACATTAGAAATAGAAGTGATTATCGTTTATACACTGGTTTTAGCCGACGAGACAGGCACCGACCGATCTACCACGAAAGACGAAGCCCTGTTGGTGTTAAGTGCTATAGAGGTGGCTTGAAAGAACTTCCCACGTGATAAGACGTGATGTAGTAGGATGCTGCTACTTTAGACCTGAGGAGCCGGATAAAATGCACAGGTTGTCAGGCTCGACAGGGGCTACAGGTGAAGATCACATATATCCTTATTTGCGAAATTACATTCAAGTCTAGCGTATAGCGGGTCAGCGCATTGCCCGGTTGTTAGGGCGGCATGATGCCAGAAGGGGGGCTCTGCCGAGGGTTTCGGCTGCTAATAGTGAAACGGCCAGGCCATTTACCGGGCGAACTGGGACCAATGTACTTCGGGGGCGAGGTGAAAGGAGAGGGGAAAGCCCGATTCGAGATTTTGACTGAAGGAGGCAGGTACAGGACGACGGAGAGGGGACATCGGAAGTCTGCAGCCGAGAATTCACGAAGAAGTACATCGAAAAGCGTACAAAAATAAGAATAAATCCAAGTGTCCAGGGCGTAGCCTTGCCAAAATAATGGCGAAAGGAAAAAGGTCAGGAGCGAAAGGAGCAAAAAAAAACGGGTAAGAGAAACGATGGGGCAGACACAGCAGTGCAAGTGGGAATGGGTAGAGCCGGGAATGGTCAGGAGGGAGAGCACGTGAACGGTGAAACCTTAGGGATCGGGAGTCTGCCTCGACTCGAAGCGGTGGCTCCGAGGCGTCCAATATCACGGGGGTTATCCCTAGTCGATCGGAGAAGCGCGTGGTTGGTTTCGCGGCGCTGTCCAAATGTCATCGGTGCTCTGAAGGTGCATAAACCTCAACCGGTGACGAGTAAAGGCAGTGTTTGGTGGTGATCATTAACCACGTATCAGGTATCTATCGGGTATCGGGTATCAGGGGACGAATACATCCGGATCGCTAACAGTGCCAGTACGCGGTCAACTAAGCGTAAGCGGACACTTGGCACAACCTTTATGTGATTGCTTTCTCTTTCGACTAACTTGGAGCTGTGCCCCATCAGCCCTTGAAGAAACCAGGCGAAATCATTGGGTATATCAGAGAAGCGAGTCATACGTCCCAATCCAGGCGCCTGTAAATTAGCGCAAATAGACACGGTACATTGGTACTCCCAGGTCAAATTGTGCTATAGAGTTAAAGCGTGCGGAGACGGCAGGGCGGATGGGCGAACAGGAAGTCGCGTGACTCAGGCACCGGCGTTAATGGTGTTCTTGGGGGCTGTGTTGGAGAGAAGGAGAACCGGCCCGAGGCTTCAAAGGCGAATTAGGTCCCATATCTCTCAGTTTGCGTCCTGCGGCTCTGCACAGAACTGGGTATTATGTCTTTAGCAGATCGGGTTGATGCCTTATGCTGCAACAAAGACTTGATTATCAAAGCTGAGCACCTTGAGCGATGGCCACTCCCGCCATGTAGAGCAGGAATGTGATTACAATGGAGGCGAAATATGAGATATGCTATTGTTTGGTACTTCGTTGATGTTCATGAGCTAAACTCTCCGCACGAATTTGCGAAGATGTACGGGGTGTTTCGAGCTGAACTTGTGGCCACCATCCAAGACTCGAAGGCCCCGTAATTGTTACATTCTTCCATCACGTCCCTCCTCCTTGCTCACTCGCTCTCAATCTTAAAAGCATATATCTTATCGCGCGCCGTCCAGGACGTTTGGTAGAAGAGTCAAAATACCATCCCATGGCAACATCTAATGACCGTTCGTCTTCATTGATTGTCACCCATTTGCCTTTCTTCGATGCAAGTAGCCATCTCATATTTACCTTGTGCGGTTCACAAGGGAGGCCGGCAGCCGACTTTCGCCATTAACAACGGGCACGCTCAGGCCTTAAGACTATATCCTGACCCAGGTCGACATGGACCTAGTATACCGGAACGAACGTATTTGACTCCGTGGCTATCGAGAGTTCTAAGGAGAGGGGTGCAACAAAATGTTCATCCACATCAAATCACCGTCCCGAAGGCGTCCAATAAAAGGCACAGCCAGCACCTTTCTATTCTCGACACGAGCCACAAGCAAGGAGTCGAATGTTGCAGGGCGGAAACGAAGGATACTGGAATGCCAATCGATCGTCAATGAAGTCTAGAACAGAAAGCCAGGAGACGAGACGTAGGAGTAGAGGGGCGATTGTGGTCACTCCTCGAACCCGCCATTGGCTCGCATCCCTTCCACCACACGCCGATACTCCCTTAAGAGCTCCCCGATTTCACTTAGCCGGAGATCACCTTCATCACATTCCAAAAAGCGCACCAGCGGGGGGTCAATGCGGATTGGTGGGGTCCTAAGGGGAGAAGCGGGTCGTGATGCGTTTATAGGAATACTGGCTCCCAGCAGCGACAATCGACGTGATGGAGGAGAGTGCTGTTAGAAACGAGCGTCAGCATCACTCGAATCAAGCAGCCAAGGAAGTAGCGTACTGCATGTATCGAGGGGGTTGCGGATTCCTTTCCACCCAATCGTGAGAGCACCGAAACATTTGCCAGTCGATCAGACAGACTCTTCCGCTCCATCATCGGCCCGCCGTAGCCGGAAACGTCCTTCCGAGCCTTCTTGCCACCCTCCCCACTCATCATGCTTCCAAAGCTTCGTATGCTCCTGGTATCGGCCTTCCCTCCAATAGCATTCGCATCCTCCTCTTCGTCACTTTCACCCTCGTCGCTTTCAACCTGATCACTGTCTTCGGGTGCACTCTCTTCTCCCTCCCTTCGGATCGAGCCTGGCCGCGAAGTAACTTCGACAAGCATTTGCCCAGTCTCATCCGGATTGGCCTTTCTTGACGGCGTGCTAATCTGTCTCTGCAGCACCGGCAAACTAGACGCGACACTGGTAATAGAAAACCCGCTTCCTCTCTTCAGCAACCCAAATCCTGCCCGGTGGTAGTTCCAGGGTGCCTGCTGCTGCACAGGATCGGCAGCTGGGCTCACTGGGCTCGTAGGGTTTTCGTGTGCAGCGCCGGCGATCAGGCCTCTGAGCGCACCAAAGCTGGAGTCGAACACGCCCGAGATGACCTTGTTAGCCGTATCGGTCAATTCGCCGACTTGTTGCTCCACCCTTCCTCGTAGCCGAGCTGCGGCGGATAAGCCTTCCGCACTCACAACATCGACGCCACCGCCAAATGGACTATGCGCGAGGGGGAGAGGAGCGAGATCTGCTACACTCATCACCCGTGCGCTATCTCCCAATCCAAGTGCGGCCAGATCCACGTTCTCAAGGAACTCGACAGCTGCGAGTAGATTGATGAGGCAGAATCCTTCCTCCCCGCCGGCTGCTGAGCGCATGCGGTACCGTTGGACGTAAAGAAGATGGGAGACGAGTTCTGTGGGATTGGCCTTGACGATTGAAAAGATGATAAATGGAAGTAAAACGTCGGATGCGACGGGTGTGCGTGATGAAGGAGACTGGACGGGACTGACAACGGTTACAGTGGTGTCGTGTGTCTCTTCTGGAGCTGAGAGAGTTGGTGCTAGTGCAGGCGTTGGGTCAGCCACGGGTGGGTCGGTGGGAGGCGAAGGTTCGCCAGATCCGGGAGAAAGCGGTAAAATGTCGTGCGAAGCGTCCTCTGAGAGTGCAGGTAACGGCGTATCTGGTAGGAGGAGGGACTGTGGTGTAAATGCACTTGCAAGGGGTGTCTGCTCTGTGTCGATGGGTTCATCCTCTGGTTTTAAACGAATAGGGGGAAGTGCCGCCAACCCTTTGACGGTTGTATTGTGCGTAGCGACGAGAATTGCAGCCTTATCCACTGGGGCTCGGCATCCAGGGTCTTGTAATCGTTGTAACACTAAGGAAATCTTAGTCACATGCGCCTGATTCAATAGAGGCGACTCACTCTGGCCAGTAGCGGCTACTACCTTCTGTACTGCAGAACCGGCCTTCCCGATATCAATTCCAAGGTGCTCCAAACCCAGATCGAGCATGTTCAGCGCAGCAATACGACTTGATAACGCTTCATCATGTGATGCATCGTCAGACGTTGAAGGTCGGAATAGCCTAGTAAGTTTGCCGTCAACCTCGGTTAGTACGTCGCTGAGATAGCAACCTACTGGTCGTAGAATAGCGCGCATACGGCACGTTCTACTCGCTCTACAACCTGTTTGATCCGCTCATCCTCATTTACATGAGGCGCATCGGCCGCCCTCTCATCGAAGCTTGCTCGATGAGCGTGCTCACGTAACTGGTCCTCGATCGAGGCGTAGAACTCCTGGAACGAATCCGAGGCAGTTAAGGGATTCGTAAGATCTGGAACAGGAGGTGCTTTGCTAGAGGTCCGTTTAACAGCTGGAGGAGTGGGTTTTGGGAACGGGTATAGAGACGCAGTGAAAGCAAGAGTTTTGTCTATTATCCAGTTTGGTAGGCCGGTAAGGCACTCCTTTATTTCTGCGGTGAGTGCTTTTGTGATATCCTTGACGACGGTATTCCGCGCGATTCGACCGTGGATGGGATAAACGGACACGTTGACAGAATGAGCCTGCTTCTCGAGGTCTTCCGATGGGTTGGAACCCGGAAGAGGAGAGGGCGTCACTGCTGGTGAGGATCTGGCACCGCCGAAGAGTGAGGCAAGCGGCCCCAGCAGGGGAGTTGATACGGAACGTGGCTGGTGTCGGTGTAGTGGGTGAGGAGGAAATGGAAGGGCAGCCGCTGGCCCAGAGACCCCAAAAGTTGGATACTCTGGGTTTAGTGGCGCCACGAGCGGGGCAGGCAATGGTGGGAGTGAAGCAAGTGTAGAAGCACGTGAAGTGCTGACGATCAGACTCTGAAAAGTACTCGAGCTTGTAGACAGCGATGACCGAAATATAAGTTTATTACTATGAGTCGTGTGAGTGATAATACGTCGAATGGTACGAGTCTGTGGACGAACTTGGAGATCGTGCCACGAAGACCGGAGAGGGCCACCACGGGTATGACCCTATTGGAAGGCGCTGTACAATATACAACATGATCCCTAACGAAGTCTGGCGTCACCGCATCCGTGTTGACGAGAATATCGGTCGGAAGCAGCAGCGTGGCCTGCAGAAGCACCGATGAGTGGACTTGACACCGGATATAGGATCCAATACATACCCTTTGCTGAACCAGTGCTTTCCAAATGTCGTCCCACTCCTGCTTGTCGCCCTCCGTGCACAGTTTCTCGCAGATCGCCCAGCCCACGCTCCCACCTGGGAGACCAATTGTTTGGGCAGCCGCCTTTAAATTCTGCAGCTGCAATTGAGGCGTTGCTCCAGGCTGGACTCCAAATATCGAGACAGGTGCTTGAGATGACGTGCCGGTGGTGGGCTGAGCAGTCGTGGCGGTTCGTTGCCTGGGTGTGTATGGCACATATCGCGGCAGGACAGTGTCACTCGTCGTATTCTTCGTGTCTGATGTCGTAGCGGCAGATGGAGACGACGACAAGAGAGGATGGGCAGTAAGGGATTCGTGTGACCCGTTTTGTTGGCGGAATCGCGCACCTCCCGCGCGTCCGAGCGACTGTACTTGGAGTGGAACATCTCTCTTTTCAGCCATTGAAACTCCTGGACGATGCGAGGCAAAGGGCGGGCGCAAGCTCTCTTTGATCCGCACGACGCTAACCACGTGAACGTAAGACGCAGTCGGGGACACAAAAATACGGACTATATGTCTGCTCGTCGTTCACGTTTGTTCATTCCCTCGCAACAAGTGAGACCGCAGCATTCAAATCAATCCCCAGTCCAATTCCAACCGCCGCCACCACCACAAGTCAAACCACGCAAGCCTCATGAGAGATATCGTGACATTAATGGATTTAATAACCCCCGCTACGTACCGGACGATGAACGGCTTGCTTGGGAGCAGGACCGCGATGCTTTGGCTATGTGGACCTTGGAGGAGCTCGGTGAAGCACCCCCTTCGTAGGTCCATTATGCTGTGTATCCGATACTCTAACTCAACGACTCAACTCAGGCTAGAATCCCTCAAAAATGGTGTCACACCCATAATGCGGCTGCGTCCCGAAGAGATTCAAACCAGAATTTCGCAACGCTCTGAGGAACACGAGTAGGCACGGCTCTCGAGTGTTCATAGCAAAAGTCACCGATGCGATCTAGAAATGACCTGCGCAAGCTGTACGAATATCAGGGGCACCTGCGTGAAGAACTCTTACGCGAACACCGCAAGGCAATTGACGGAGGTGACTTTTACCCAACAGAAGAGCTCGAGTACAGAGAAAGCAGGCCAGTACCTACACTCTCCTATACCTTGGTGCGAGGGAAAATCTCTTTGCTCCATCAATAACTGATAACTGATGGTCCCTCCCTACAGTGCAACAGGGAACTCGATATGCAAACACGAGAATTCAACGACGTTGTCGAGCGCTTTATTTATGCACATCAACAATCCCAGCTCGGCTTGCAAGAGGCGTTGGCACACGCTACAGAACAAGCAGTGGAAGCCGAATCGCAACGAAGATGGGACGAAGAAACACGTCAGGTAGCACTCAATACACGTTTTCCCCAGTCGATCGAGGCGTACGAGCAGATCACAAATCCAATCCACAAACTGCGCGTTTGCCGACTTCTGGTTGCCCCCACGACGGAGGAGAAGGAGCAAATAGCGGGGCCGTTTCCAGGAGTGAATACGCCTGAGAACTGGACTGAAGCGGAATGTATGCCTCTCATGGGTATCTTTCGGGCGGACGTAAGTTCAAGGTTAGATCAGACCCCGGGTACAGTGCTGACCTGCTCATTTTGGACGTCACAGCCTCAATTCGCAGAGAAGGTTCAGAGGTACATCCACGATTCACAAAGCACGGATCCACGGAGACGTCCTACAGCATAGCTCTCCCCAGTTTACGACATGCAGGCAAGGAAGAATAGAGAAGGGTGTTGAATCGTGAACGTCTGTAGCCTGCAGGTCAACTAGTGAAGATCCCTCCCTGCACGTCCTTCAGGTTAAGCTTCCTCCAACGTCCCGACGGTGAAGGTGAATGGCTTAGCACTAAGGGTGGGTGAGGCGAGAGACTGCACATCACCTTAAGGCAGCGAACGGGATGGCTCTCGCAGACCGATCTGCGGTCGATCGACCAACTGAGTCGCCGTGACACACTCGCAGTGCAATTCCATCGCCGAGCCAAAATTACGCTCCCGGACGAAACACGACGTGGACAGATTCAGAGCCAAAAGAGATTGAAAACAGTTGAGAATTTCGAATTTGGCGTCTTTGTTTATTTTTGTCAAGATACTTGGCGTTTGGTATACAGAATACAGAATACAGGACGGCCAGTGTGACATGCCCCGCGGGCGGCGCGCGCCGCAACAGTCCACGTCCGTACGTCCGTACGTCCGTACGTCCATCCGTACATCTGTATGTTCGCTGGCCCGCTAGCCCCGTGAGCACCGACTGCGCACGAGGGGAGATACGGGTAGATCTCCCTACGGGGGCGGCAGATGTGGATGCCGGGCAATATAATATTACCTGGATCCCTATCCCCCTTCGCTTGTTCGTTCGTTCCCCGTCGCCCGGCGTACGCACCGCGAGGAGCTGGGCATCCGGCCAGCGGCGGGCGCCTGGTGGCAGACTCGCTGTTGGACGTACCCGACCTTCTGGCCTTCTGTGGGACAGCGGAGGGCTTGGGGATTAGGATTAGACTCTGGAGGAAGTCTGATAAGGGGGAGATGCACGTAAGGCGTATAGGACGTCTAGGGCGTATAGGGCGAACAGGGCGATTTGACGGGGTGGAGTGGCCGTAGAAAGAGAGCTACTGCAGGCCTCCCTCGCGTGCGCGTGACCGCCGGAGACGGAAGTGCGGCGGATGTGTTCAAGCTAGTAGATGAGTGAGCCTTATGTATGAGTTATGTATACCTGAATTACATTAATTACAACGTGTAACATTACATTTATATTACAGAATTTTGTAATACTCCACCGCGGTGTCTGGGGGACGGTACTCACCCTGGCTTCTCCGCCGACAACGGCGAGCACTTGGTAGGACCTCCTCCAGTAGCCGCGAACACGCCCCGCACCCTCTGTCTCGACGTCTCGACCCGCCCGTGTTCTGCCCTGTTTCAGCTGCAATGGCGTTGAATTGTTCATCTGCGAACCTGGAATGAAGCAGCCAGAATATGTGCATGTGTATGCCAGTCTTGGCAATTCCATTTTCATCCTCTACAGTATTTGTTTTCTTTCAGTCGATCCCTGACTCCCTGACTCCCTGACTCCCTGACTATATCCGGAGAATAATGTCTCAATTCCAGGACAGCTTGAATTCCTTTCAGGGAGTCCGCGTCTTCTTCAAGACGACACTAGAAGTCCCCGACGATTTACTCGATCGCCTTGTTCACGACGCAACAGCCTTTCTTGACGTACAGTCGCCACCCCGACTGCCCGGTACACTCCTCTGGTCAGCGGAGAACGTAATACGTGCTTGGCCAGTTGCAGACCAGGCTGCGTTCATCCACGGCCACCCCCGCATCGGCGAGCTCGCCGGCCTCTCCGTCCTCTCCGCGCAGGAACAGGCTCAAAAGGCCACACCTCAGCATGTTCTTGACCGCCTTGGGTACCTGAACGATCTATACGAGCAACGTTATCCTGGTCTGCGATAGTGCGCGTTTTCGTTTATTTTATCTTTTATCGCCTGTCACATGCGCAAAACACACTGACACCGGCCGACCAGCATTACGTTTGTCAACGGACGATCGAGGGCCGAGATTGCGACGGAGATGGAACAAAAATTAGATTTACAAACGGCCGAGACGGCCCCTCTATCTCCTCAAACTCCTCAAACTACAACTACCGTCTACCAGGTTGGCTCGCCACAGTGGAGCGCAGAGCTTGACAGGGCATTAAAGGATATCGCCCTGATAGCGCTCAGCAGGTCGAGGAATATGTAATCAGACCGACGACGAAATTTTATAACCTCGTTCCCAAATTGGTTGCCAAGCTAGCCTCGCCGGACGGACGACGGACGAACAAGGCGGAGGCTCACCGTCGCGATCTGCCCGTCGTTGCCAATACGGGTCCCGAAATAAAAGTCTCGACGCACGTTCAGGGCGGGTATGTGTTGCAAACCGAGGATCCCAGCTTGACGATGTCAACGTCACTTACGCCTGGAGGGTCGAATGCCACCGAAGCCTTATCCACTAGCGATGATAGAGGGTAGGGCTACAGACGAAACTCAGATAATACCCGCCCATGCCGCATGGTAGAGGGACATTGCGTGAAGATAAGCACTGCGGCTGCAGTTTAAGCTTCGAGAACATGCTGTATGCCTGTTACGCAATGCATGCCACGGTTAGAATTTGTCTTCCTTTTACGTAGCATACAGAACAAGAAAAAAAAAACGTACGATCGATAATGTTAAGATATGCAGTTGTCGCGGGGCTGTCTGGGTATTCATCCAGGAAGCTGACGCCGTAATCGGCGCTCTTCCCAATCCTAGGGTCCAGTGGGATGCTTCCAAGGAACTCTACACCCGTCTCCTTTGCCAGTCTGCGAGCACCACCCGTCGTAGGTTTGAATATCCTCGACTCAGCTTTGCAGTTTGGACACACAAACCCAGCCATATTCTCCACAAGGCCGACGATCCGCACCCCGACCTTTCTGCAAAAGTCGATTTCACGCCGGACGTCCTGGAGTGCGACTTCCTGCGGGGTGGTGACTAAGACGGCGCCGTCGATGGTCGATTCCTTGAGGTACTGGACGACGCTGAGGTGCTCGTCGGACGTACCGGGCGGGGTATCGACCACGAGCCAGTCGAGGTCCCCCCAATCGACATCCTTGAGGAACTGGGCGATCAGCCCGTTCTTCTTGGGGCCCCGCCACATAACGGCGTCCTTGGCTGAGGGGAGCATGAAGCCGACAGACATAACCCCCAGGTTGTCCTGCACGTACACGGGCGACCACCCCGAGGCGGAGGAATGGACCTGCTCGTTGGCGATGCCGAGGATAGTCGGAATGGACGGCCCGCAAATATCGACGTCCATAATCCCCGTCTAGCACCGCGCACAGAATCTCAGTTTATGTGTTGCGTAGGAGTAGAGTATAGGCACACACACCTGAGTCTGCTCGTCTGCGGCAAGGGCCCAGGCGAGCTGCGCGGTGAAAGTGCTCTTGCCAACGCCTCCCTTGCCGCTAAGGACGAGGAGCTTGTGTTTCACGTTCTTCATGCGTTCTTTTATGAGAGGGAGAGCAGGATCGGGTCCCTTTGGCTTGTCTGCGGCACAGATATCCTGGTTTGCACATCCTGCACACGCATCTGCCTTGCCGGCCTGCTCCGACTCGACGCCCTGGAAGAGAGGAGATGGTCATCGAGATGATACTTGTGCTCTTTTTGGTTCTACTTGCTGGACAGTGATCTGGTGCATTTTCTGGTACAGTCATGCCGGTGCTGGTGGTGGCTAGGTGGGATCACGTAAGCAAGCAGCCTGCAACGTCACTTAGCTCTTGCCTCTCCCGCCTAACCTGCACGCACCTCCTCACGGGTATCTACACAATGGCTAGAACCCACTACGAAGTTCTCCAAGTCTCTCCGGACGCTTCCCGTGCAGAAAGCAAGTCGCCGCGTTCAACCTCCCTTGCAGGGCTGAATCGGTTGACCACATTTCGCAGTCCGCACGGCCTACCGCGCTGCATGCTTGCGAACTCACCCAGACAAGGCGAAACCCGAAGACAAGAAAACAGCCGAATACGAGTTCAGACGCGTAAGTGGGCCAGTACGCGCTCGCCTGCCTCTCGTCAAGCGCCGCTTGCCTTTAAATCTGCAATTATTAGGGCAGAATTCTGATGATATAATGGCAGGTTCAACAAGCCAACGAGGTCCTCTCTGACGACGAGAAGCGAAAGGCATACGACTACCAACTGAGAAATCCAGTCTCCGACCGAACGTTCCAGTACCAGCATGGCGGCGAACGAGTATGGCCTCAGCACCCACATCCATTCTTCCAAGATGCCTCCTCGTCTCGTGGACGCCCTCAGGATCCCTTCAGTCATCCATTCTTCAACGACGACTTCTTCTCCCGTCCATTCGCATTCGGGCGATCGCCCTTTGCGTCCTTTGGCTGGCCCTTTGGCGGCAGGGATCCATTCGAGGACATGATGTCATACCACCGCCGCATGGCCGACGACTATTCTCGCATGGCGGCCCAGTCCGCCACCCAAGCCTTCCCGCCCCCGCCCCTACCTCCGTTTCTGCCCCAACAAACACAAACCACCGAGCAAGGCAGAGCCGGGGGCGAGGCGTTCACGAGCAACCGCCCGCCCGCGATGTGGTCGTTCATGGGTAGCAACTTTAACGGTGCCGAAGGTGGCGGTCGCTGGGTCTCAGAATCGCGCACCGAATCGTGGATCAATGGACAACGCCGTTCAACGCACAAGCGTCGTGATGCGAATGTACGTTCTCTCTTATATACATAATTTTTTTCCCCCACCCGTTCCATTCTTGTCTGCCTTTCTTTTTTCCGCTTCACTCCGGCACAAACTAACCGAAATCGCGCAATTGCGCAAATGCAAATACGCAGGGCGTGGAGCATGTGACACACACGTACCCGGACGGGACGACGCGTTATCTTGTCAATGGTGTCGAACAGCCCCTCCCGCCTCCGCCCGGGCATCATCGCTCGCGTGGCAACAGCAGCACCATGGGCTCGGCGCAGTCCGATGGTCCTTCCCGCAATCACCATCACTAATCACTAGAACCCAAAAGAACCGTGGCGATGCAATGCACATCCTCGGCAGTCA
>Ga0307513_10008763_pt1 | contig 12883 bp, 10 predicted proteins | sample 15_EM_MG_FD_202174 | JGI IMG/M metagenome (GOLD analysis project Ga0307513, IMG submission 202174) | Populus trichocarpa ectomycorrhiza microbial communities from riparian zone in the Pacific Northwest, United States - 15_EM | ecosystem: Host-associated > Plants > Roots > Unclassified | place...
TTGAAGCAACCCAATTTGTCGCCGGCCAGAGAATCTGTTCCACATTGAAGAACGACGGCAGACGGTTGGAAGACCTCGAGAATCCGGGAGATAATCTTGTGTAACAAAATAAGAATTTGAAGGACGAGGACCAGGTGGTAACTCACTGGCTCAAAAACACTTCGAAACGATGCGTCCGTAATTCCATCCTTCAGTGGTACATTTACGGCGTATCCTTTGCCCTTCCCTCTTCCTTTATCTTCCTGGCTCCCCGTTCCGGGAAAATATTCGCCAAATTTATGGAAACTGCAGGTCATAACTCGGTTCGTCGTGTAGAACGCCTCTTCGACGCCATCACCATGGTGACAATCGATGTCGATGTACAGGACACGAGGATAAGTGCGCAAGAGTTCAATAATGCCGAGGACGATATCGTTGATGTAACAGAACCCAGAGGCTTCCCGCTTTTTGGCGTGATGCAGTCCTCCTGCCCAGTTAATGGCGATGTCGGCTGTTCCAGATGTTATTCTTTGAGCAGCACCTAAAATATGAATATGAGTGAATTTTGGTGGGCGGCGTGAAAATGGATTGACCTATGGATCCGCCAGCGGAAATAGAGCAAAATTCAAATACGCCCTCAAAGGCAGGGTTATCTTCCCCAACTAGAACTAATGAAAGGATGGTCAGAAACCAAGTTCGAAAAACGAGAATTGGGCAGACTCACATCGAGTTCCTGAATAGGTCAATTTCTCCGCCGTCTCTGGGGTAACTCCATGCAAGAAATGGACGTATTCATCTGTGTGAAATGAGCTCATAACTTCAGGTGTCGCGCGTTTGGGTTTCTGTGCTAAAACTATTAGCGCCAGCTGTGTGCCGAACGGGAAATTCATCACTCACCAGAATATGCATTTTGTCGAGCATCCCATACGCTGTCACCAAATCGTGTGTTACTCGTATCCGGTGGGGTTTCATTGGGTGACCCAGCCCATAGGTGTAGGCCCCGACGTCGGCTAGAGTTCGCGTGCATTAATAATTATATTGATCTGAGAGAAAAAATGAGACAGAAGGAGGAGCTCACCGTCATAATAGTAAGCTACCTTTAGCTTTGACATCGGAGTACAGCCCACTCCGCTGTGGACCCCACTGGTGAATTTGTATAGTGGGCGCTGTTGGCGACGACGCGATGGGCTGTGGTTAAGAAATTGAAGAATAATTCCAATTTGGGTTTTGAAGTTTCACGTGATCACCCAAATTTGACTTCACCACTGTCGTCATGGCGCTCATCCACTACGGAACCCTTTCAAATTTCAATCGCACGGAACTCTGACAGTCTCTACTACTAGGAACAATTTGGAAGCACTTATATCTTCTCGAGCTATAAAAATTATATTTACCATTGCCAGCCGCTTCTTTGGTCAATCTTTGGTACACAATGGTCTCGACTCTCTGGCTTTCCCTTCAGACTCCTCTCTTGCTCATGGTCGAATAATTTCTGTGCAAAGTAGCGCGCTTGGAATATCTAAGGTTGTATCCCATCGAAGGCTGCCGACATAGTTTGACGGGACTACAGCAGCAGCACAACCTCTTGCGGGGAAAGAATGGGTTGTTCACAATTTCTGCAGCGTGATCCACACAGCATCCTATTCACCTCCTTCGTCCTTGAGGTAAACTTATCATTACCTTCATCACCAGTCGTTGCAAATTCGCACATTTTGCAAAGGGACGATCAGATCGGTTATTTCCAAAGTTCCATGGATAGCGCAGTGAATGACAAACTCAAGTACTGTCATCTTCGCCTATAGTCCGCGAATCTCGCCGAGGCCACCGCTCGACGGATGGCCTAGAAGCGGGCCGAGGCTAACCTCTCCAGACCACTTCTCCGATTGATATCTTTCGAGCTTGACCTTGGGCATCCAACTTGATCCGCATACGCGTACGAGAACATTGTTACTTAGGGAAGAGGAGATAAGAGCCCCCGCAGAGTTGACTATTGTGGAATTTTCAAGGCAAGTCTAGACGATCCTTGAAATCAATAAATGGCCGGTCTTCTTAGGCGATCCTGAGCATCGTCGTTTCATTTTTCATTCCCATTGTAGTTTGCACACCTCGACCACGTTTGCCTTGTAAAAAAAAGGAAGATACAGAGCAAATACAGAACTGAGAAAAGCGCTTGGATTGATTATAGGCATAGTAAACTGGCAAAAATTTCAAGCAAATTCTGTAAGATTCCCATACATTGGGTGTTCTTGCTCAGCGCTCAGATTCCAAGCCTTTAGATTGGGTTCGCATCCAATTCGCTGAGCTTATGTCCGCACAATTGGTCGGGCCGGTGCCTGCCTCTCGTACAGCACGTGACACCCATTTAGTAAATTGGTATTGCCCACGTCGATCGTGTGTTCCCTTTCCTCCTTACCGTCATGGTTGCGACCAGCCCGTACCAATGCCTCACGCTCACTCTTCTAATATTGCCCCCATTACTCCTTACAACGTACTTCATGGCTGTGTTTCCGAGTCCACCAGCGCCGGTCTTCATACATCCGTCATTGGCGAGCTTACCACCAACTTCACAATCTTGGTCAATATACCCGGAGGAATTCTATCCTGGGGGAGGATATGCGACGTTTCCCAACGGAAAGGTGTGTAGCCGGCCCTCAATACTAGTGACCGCGTGTTAACGTTATCAGGTTAGGTACTGGCTTTTGGGTCCCGAGAAAGGAAAACGGGTACGTCAGAGAGACCGAGATGAATTGCGCGTTGTCTGATTCCGAAGTTTTAGGTCGTTCTCATCCACGGTCTCTCGATTCCGGCTATCATCTGGAAGGATGTTGCGCCCAGTCTTGCGGCGCGAGGTTATCGCGTCTTACTCTACGGTATGCGGTGTTGTACCAACCATCCCAACCGACCGAGTTCATACTCTCCCACCAGATTTATACGGACGTGGTTACTCAGATGCACCGCAAACGACATACGATACCAACCTGTACACCAACCAACTCGCGCTCCTGATGCAATATCTAAAATGGGAAAAGGCCAACATTGTCGGGGTTTCGATGGTACGCCGGGCTATCTCCGAGCGCTTTAATACCTTTTAACTCTGTGTGAAGGGAGGAGCTATTGCGGCTGCTTTCACGGCACAATTTCCTCACCTTATCGATGAGGGCGTTGGTCTCATCGCCTGCGCTGGATTAATGGAGGTCCGTGCTTTGTCTCTCTTGTTCATGAACCACATGTCTCATCCTTTGGTTCTCCATTTCTTTCCGCGATATCCTCCACACCCAATGATACAGTCAGATGATATCTCCCGCACTGCTAAATTCATGTCATCTCCTCTTGTGCAATCATTAGCCTCAAGCCGACCAGTCCAGGTAAGCACCATATTTAGGACCCTATTCTTTGGGGTTTGTCTTTGCCCCATTTTACCCACTCCGACGACTTTTTTTTTTGGCTCGCCCAGACATATCTACAACGCCTTACAAATCAAACCGTCACACGCACCGCTCTCGATGATAAGCCAAATGTTATCCTTGAGGTATGTTCACATGCTTCAGTGCCGTCATAAGTTACTCACACTCTATTTATAGATCGTGCGTCTTCAATCTGCACATCTGCCAGGGTACAATAACGCATTGTCATCATCCCTGCGAGACGGGCCTATTCGAGGACAGCTTGCCGCGTTCCAGTCATCAGCTTTTGAAGGGAAGCGGGTGTTGATCCTTCACGTATGTCTGCTCATTTGTTCTTCCTTAGTTTTCACTGAATTGTCGATTTTCGTTACTTTAGGGTACAAAAGATGTAACAGTACGCCCCAAATACGCATCGCTAATCGACTTGACGATCTCTTCGAAAGCTCACAAAAAGGTGATCTTTATCAATGGCGCTGGACATGACCTAAGCGTCAGCCATTCGAAGGAAGTCATAGATGCGCTGGTAAATCTCCTGTCTGGATCGAACTGGAAAACGATTTCATCATAACAGCAAAAACTCGATTTTCTTACCCACCCTGCGGACTGAGTCTGGTTCTGCCTTGATCTACCATCACCAGAGTTCCCTCCCTTGCAACCTTTTTGGATTATCATCATGATTTATTGATCGGATGGAAAAACAACCTTCTCCCTCATACCGCCTTCGTATACCGCCCATGACTCTCGCAATTGGTTTCACAATTTCCTCGTTGGCTTTCCTCGCTTCCTCACTCCGATTCGACCCTTTCCTCCTCGATTTCGCCATTTCCTCTTCATCTTCCATTGCCGCACTCATTCGCCTTCGGATCCCGCCTATCTCACGTCCCTTCCCCCTCGCGAGCTTCAACCAAGCACAGATAACGCCTTCTCGCTACGCCAATACTCCAATACCACTTAAATTGGCAAGAAAACGCGGCAACAAGCGAAAAAAAGTATTGTGAACATTGCCGTCACGTTATTTATTTATCAAAAATTGCCTACCATACTGTTCATTATGATTTTTCCGCTTCCACCTCCTCCGCTGGTGCCTTCTTCATCACAACTCGGATTTATTTTTCCCCGAGTTTCTCCCAATCTACTTATTGCATAGTTGGGCGCCTCCGGTTTCTTGTGTGTGTTTGTACAATTTGACAATGTTGTTTTTGTTTTCACTGTTTTTTTACGAATACATATGCCACCTTATTACTCACTATTGTTTGTTGTTTTCTTACTCGTCACTTGTGTAGCCACGTACATATTTTAGATTCGCATTGATACATTCTTATGTTGAGTTATCTCATTTGCCTTACTTGTTGCCCCCTCACCCTCAGTAAAAAGTGAATTCAGGTTTCTGTAGCGAAAACGCCCTTGTTAACAGTTTGACGACTTTTACCTGACTTACGTAGGTGCTTACTCAACTTTCCAGATGAGATTGAAGGCTGCCTGTACGACAGTGGTTTTTATTCCATTGAATCACTGTCTTTCTCTATGCTACTAGCACCACCAATATCGAGAAGGTCGTAGAACCAGCTAATATATTGGAGTAATCAACAATTCAGCGTAGGTCAGTTTAAAAATGGCTCAACTGATACGGATGTAACAGGTGTTAGAGTTGGTCATACGGGAATGAAATGGGTTAGCGAACACGAAGGTACTTATACTGTTAAAAACTACCGAGTCATACTATGAAATGACTGCGGGAAACTACGGAAATGAAGACTGAGATGGAGAAGAGTCACGAGCAAGTCACAAGCGAGTCAGGATGAGAACGATTACAAATGATAAGAAAGTGGAATGGAGAGTCCGAAAGGGTTAATTACTTTTGTTACAGTCAGGATAAAGTCATCAAACTGTCGACAAGGGCGTTTTCGCTACAGAAATCGGACTACTTAAAGCCCGAATTCACTTTTTACTGAGCCTCACCGATGGCCGGCATGGATCGAGCCCGAACAAAATCTGGTGGGTCTTTAAGGTCGTAAGTAATATTTCAGTCGAACTCAATGAAGGCCGGTGGCCTTGGGCGTGTCCTGACATGTGACTACCAAATGAAAGGAAACCAAAAGGAAATGTCCACGTGGTACCGATTTAATTTGATGGAATGAAAATCCTCCACCTTGAATTCCGATTTATCACGGCATGCGGTGCACTGACCTTACTCCAATACTTCATATCGAACATAGCATTAATATTGAATTGTCCAAGCCATAAACAGTGCCCATGCGGCCGCAGGACGGTCTCCCTTCCCCGTGGTCCCCCACTACCAAGACAAAGGACAAGGCGGCCGCCATCCCCAACCGCATCTTAGACATGGTGGCCCATCTCAAATTATTCAGATGGGCGCTTCGCAAATTTCTTCGTAGGCCTAATCCACGGCCACCCAACTCGAGATACGAGTCGCCCGTTCCCCATTTACTTACCTCTAATTCACCGCCTTCGGCGGACGAGAGAAATCTCATCCATACCGCCCTTATACGCGCCCGCGAAGAGGAACGTTTCCTCGGAGTTCCTTCATTTCATCATCACCCGGAAGACGACTCCTCGGACCCGGAGTTCTCACAACTGGGGCAACTGCAGACTTTCATTGGCATCCACGAACAACTCATATCCCCTCTGCGTTCCTTACCGCCCGAGCTTCTCTCACTCATCTTCTCATTTTGTTTACCCCATGTGGAAGACTTGAGCAAAGGATGGGAAAAGCTGCCTGCGTTCAATATTGTTCAAGTGTGTAGGAGATGGCGAACCATTGGACTAGACACCCCATCTCTGTGGACGGTCCTCCCCAGGATAGAGCTGAATGCAAAAACAGCTGTTGTTCCAGGATCCCGTTTGAAGCGGAGCCACCAGAGAAGGCTAGCGTTTTTGGAAGAAACGTTGCGAAAATCCAAAGACAAACTCCTTTGGCTAGACGTCAAAGCCGACGACGACTACCTACGGGTCCAGCAGCCAATTATTGACATTTTAGCCAGAGAGGCGCACAGATGGGGTGGGTTCGTTATTTATTCACAGTTGGTCACTCTAAATTCGATCTGTTCCGCCCAACGAGCTTTACAAACAGCACCTGGACCTCCTTTTCCCCGTTTACAGATCCTAGGCCTCCATCTAATAAACGTGCTTCTAAGCTCCGAGGTTTCTTGGTTCTCGCAAATTCCGAACCTCCAGGAGCTCACTATCAGTGGTCTGATAAATCCTCAGAATATCGACGTGCCGCATGGGCAACTACGGCTATATCATGAAGAATGCATCTGCCGGGGCACTACCAGGGTGACCCTCAATGACGTTTTGAAGTATTCCAGCGAAACTTTGGAGAGCCTGGAGGTTTTCATGATGGATAGATCGCCTTGGCCTTTCACGCGGCCAGTTATTGTCGAGAAGCTGAAGCATCTGAAAATCAGGTCAGATCCCCGGGCTTCCTCTACCAAACTCCTCAACGACCTCGTAATCCCATCCGTCGAACATCTTTCATTTGAACAAGATTTCGGTTCACCATTTCCCCACCTCCTGGCCCTAATCCGACGCAGTGTGAATTACCGACAAAGATTACACCCACTGAAATCCCTCCATCTCCGAGTAACGATCAATATACCCGGACAATTGAAGTCTTTCCTTAGGAAAACGCCTCAAGTGATTACCCTCGAAATATCTATGCCACCTCCCAAAGATTTACTCGCCCTCGTCGCCATCGAATCGCGCGTCATAGCCAGCAACCGGGGAGTCATCGTTCGAGACCTCTCATTTCAATTCGTCCCGGAATTGAAATTCATCACATTCTACAGCAACTTGCAGAATGTTATCGGAAGGGAGAGCGTTTTGCTGTCCATCGCCCACGCCCGGTTCATCCACCACAATACCGTTTGCCACACCCACCGTAATTGTACCCCGGAACTTCACAAAGTCGAGAGTCTCCGGCTCCTCTTCGACGACCACACCAATCTCTATGCTTCTCTGGGACTACTGAACAAATGGAACACGACGGGCACGGCCACCATTGTGCATGACTCGCGCTCTGGTACCCCGCTGTCATCGAGATCCTCGACATTCCCGTCCAGTGGTAGCTTGCCTATCCCAGGCGGCTCCCTTGAGGCCTGGCGCTCTGAGCTGCGTCATGAATTGCCAGAAATTCGAGAGTTTCGATGGCGCGGCGAGCGGTCGAGACATAAGGGGAAACTAAACACTGCTTTCCTTGAACGCCTTGACGGGATTTTCACCGGAATTGAAAATTATAATGCTTCCCCCGGGAAAGCACTAAACGAAATATACGTACGTTCTTCCCGATCTCTCTCCCTACCAACCTATTATTTTTATTCTTACAATATCCAGATGTCGAAATTGCATTTTACTCTCCGCCAACTCGTCGGGTACATCCGCTTTCCTGGAAATCGGAAATATAAATTTCGCCAACGAGCGGCGGCAATTCTGACGAGATGGGAAGCACTCTTCTTGGCTGATATTTCGAGCCCCAATTCTACCTTTTTTTGGGCGATCAAAGGGGCTAGGGCCATTGTGTTTATTCCGGGGGATCACCGTGAGTAGATTCCTGGTTGCTCCTGCTCCTGCTTGTGCTTTTTGTGTTATACAACAACTTATTCCCTTTTGATTTATCCAAGCAGCATTGCGCACATCGGATAATGCACTGGATCTTGTTTATGGACTGAAAGGAGACGGATCATTCGAGGAAGGATTCCTTGAATACGAGCGCCTGTAAGAAACCATGTATTTAATATTCATCCGGTGGACTTCGAACTTTCTAGGACAGAGATTTATATCGATAGAGAACTTTAATTTATGGACAACGAACTAAAAGTAGACATTGGATTTTTATGGGACTATCACTACCTGTAGCTACTACTTGGTACATTTACTTATACTCTGGAACATACATACCTAGTTGAACGCAGCGGAACACATATATATATCACGACGGTCGAAATACATCTTTATTTTGTTCCACGAATCACGACAAGCCAATGACCAGCAAGCCCAAGCAGCTTAGCGCCTTAGCCTTGGCCCGATAAGAACTGGTGGCGGTGTTTTCTTTGTTCAAGTTCCGGTTAGCTGCTGCCATTGGTTTATCAAAGAGTTTTCAGGAGGTTCAAGGCCCTCTTTCAAACGCCCATCACCTTCCCAACAATGGAAAAGAAACACCCCAAATTGAAGGATCCACTGTCGTGTATTCTTTCCGGATTGTTAATCCCCATCGACGTCCTTCGAGAACACTGCTCGGACGCCCATAGCTTGGACACAAGAACCGATGAGTTGAAGTCGTCGATCCCTCATTTTTTCATCTCAAATGCCCCTCCATCCGAAGAGGAGAAGCTCAGGATACAAGAGGTCTTTGTAGCTGCTCGAAATTCCGAAGTCGCTGCGCTGCTCAAGCTCGAGCGCTCGAAAGTGGATGTCCGTCTCCGAGATGACCCTTCTGAGAAGCAGCGATTCATTCACGACCACGAACAGCTATTATCCTCTTTTCGTACCTTTCCGCTAGAATTGCTGGAATGCGTATTTAAATTCTGTCTGTTTGATCCCGAGGAATGGCCACCCAAAGATCGACGCCGTCCTGCATCTCTCTCCCTTTCCCATGTCTGCAAGCGATGGCGCGATGTGGCACTCAATGTTCCATATCTTTGGTCCTACCTCCCACGGATTAAATTCTTCACTGGGGAAACAACGGCTATGGGGCTGGATCTTCTCGGAGTTGTTCCTCTGCGTTCAAAGGACAGAGATTTACAATGGTTGCACGTTGACCGGCCAATGACCACGAAGTTAACGACTGTGAACTGGCAGCGATCAAAAAGCTGGCGGGACATGCGTATGGGTTGCGTGGACTGGTCATACAGTCGAACTTTACTGTCCTGGACGCATTCTGTTCTGCCCAGAAGCTCCTCCAAAGGAACTCGGGGCGTGCCTTCCCACGACTACAAAAATTTGGATTGCATCCCTCCGAATATTTTTCAGATGAGCTGATTCCCTGGTTCTCAAAGTTCGATACTCCAAACTCGCGGGAAGTTAGTATTTCTGGCATTTCTAAACCCCGCCACTTCCGCATCACCGTACAGTGCTCCGACAGTGCTCCGAGCGACTATCTAGGCAAGGACGAGGCAGCACCAAAACATTAATGACATTTCGAACGAGTCAAAAGAAACCCTGGAGCAGCTAGAGCTACGCTTCATAGCCTTAACATCTCGGCCACGTATTTTTGACGCCTCTATTTCCATGACGAATCTTAGGTATTTGAGTATCAGGTATAATGTCCAGTCGCCATCTAATACTATCTTCCCAGAGCTTGAACTTCCTGTTCTCGAGATCGTCAGCCTCGATAATCACTGTCCCCGTTCCCTGGTTTCTGATTTCGTAGCTCTCAAGGGGGTAAGGAAGTCCCTCAGAAGGTTCCATCTGCGAGCGAAGATGGGCTCTAGTCAGTTGATCCGAGCCCTCAAAAGCGCACCAAATCTTGAAGAGGTTGACACATCGCGAACTCCTTAATCTTGGAAGGTGGCCAGAGGAGACAGCTAGCTTGTGCCTCACTTGAAGAAGATCACTTTTCATACCAATTTACCCGCTCAGAATGCGTTGAACCAAGAGACCATTTCAGTGTTATCGGCGATTGGCGAAGCTACGTTTCAAATATCAAGCATCTGTCACCAATTGCCGCATGCGTCACCAGTCTTCATTGAAATCAAACATAATGGAATCAGGTGATTATGCGTCATTTCTTTTTCAAAGGTTGTAAAACATCGCTACCAAAACAGTGATCGCAGTTAGGAGTTGAAATAAGCATGTGTATAAGCACGAGAAACCTCTTTTCTAGGCCGGGGTTGGGAACGCCATTGCCTTCCGTAATCTTCTTGTAGTATTTGTAACAGAGCTAAATACGATGGTAAATGGTGGATAAAACTTGCATCAAACGGTCACTTTACGTGTGATGCACTGGGAAAATTCGTCAGCCCATCAATGATGACGCATGATGGGCGCCTAAAATGTGATCACGTTCGACCGATCAAAGTGTCAAACTCATCAGATTGACATCGTCACAGAGCTAGTTTCACCTACATGTTGATCTTTAAACTTTCCTGAACTGTGCGCTGGGGACGACCGTTTCAAGGGGTCCCCTATCTTGGCCTTGAAACGTTTTCTAGTGAAAGGGGCACAACGTCACGGTTCTTGTTGACCTCATCTGTTCACAGCATACTAAGACTTCGGAAAGGGGGTTCAACTGCCTATAAAACGACATGAACATCAACCCGTACAACCTTTTTGCACCAACGCTATTCGCAACATACCAGCCTACATCTAACTGTCACTTCAAACGCTGCAAACATTTACACAGCATGTCACTTTCGGTAAGTCGATATTCCCTTGTCAATATTGATCAGTCCTAACGCAAGAATGTCAATAGACATACGATTATGAAGCTATCTCCGAGATTTGCTCTAACCACATGCTCCAACTATTTCCACCCAAATACCCACCCAAATACTTTTTTCGCCCACCTGTTCCCTTAGCATTGTGGCGGAAACACCTCATTTCGTATATATCCTCTATCCTCCACCGATCCCAATTGGACATCTCCGTGGCAGTCGCCGCGATGACCTTACTCTCCCGATACAAAGCCGCTATTCAGGAAAGCGCAGAGCGCCACGACGAGGATGCCAACCGCCTCTTCATTTCTGCCTATATGGTCGCGGCCACGGAGGTGTGCGGTGTATCATACCAAGTGGACTTCTGGATGGATCTGACGAACGACAGATTCTGGGAAGGGGAACTGGAGACCATGGAGAGCAACTTCTGCGAAGCGTTGCATGGGGATGTGCGGGTGGACGGAGGGTCGTTTGCGTGGTTCAGGGATAAGATGGACGAGCGCACCAGGGATCGCAGAGCTGTATGGAACGAGGGCGACTACGGAGGTGATGTCGAGGATGATTTATCTCCACCCCCGGATTACGAAGAGGTTGTTCGAGGTCGAGGAGCTGCTTCGCTTCTCGACTCACCCTCTGGATCAGAATTCGATGAATCAGATGAGGATGTAGAGACATTGGCCCGAATATTCCGTGATTGGACAAGCATGAGCGGCGGCGACGACACGGAGAACATTCTGATGTCCAAGGGCAAGAAATTGATCTCGACTTGCAAAAAGAAAATTTCCCAGATCGTTTCCTTGAATGTCGCTTTCTGATTCAGAGCCTCAATTTCGCATTTATTATTACCATATACCTGTCTACATTCGCTACTTATGTATTACTAACTCAACTTCATTCTCTACGGAATTTTACCAGTTTATCTTTCTTTAGCAAGAACAGAAATTTATGTGCCTGATGACGAAATTGTGGGCGGTCTTCGTGGAAAAGCTGATCCCAAAATTTGTATGGTGGTCAAGTTGGAATCGGCCGTAAATCGCTTCGCGGGTTCTAGATCGTCGACATAGACCAAAGATTTTTGGAACCATCTCCAATTTTTCAATGCTCGAGTCTTAGCAAATTATTCGCAATTGAGCTACGAGCGTCCTTGAAATATTTGGAACGAAAGGAAGTATCGACCTAGAAGCTCGGAGGAAACTCCATAGAAGATGAGGGTAGCACTTGAGCTGGGGGGGAGCTGATCCCTTGGAGATATATATATGGAATCTTCGCGCCCACTGGCAATTGGATCTCAATTTTACTGGTAGGTCTGCATATCACACAATTGTGTCTTTCCGGAAAGGCTGGCCTCGTTGAGATCTTATATCAACTCTGCTGACTTCGATGGGATTACTGATTACTGAGTCCTGTGGGATAGATTCTTTTAGCCCTCCGCCATCCCCGGATCTGAGACCAAATCCTTGACTAATTGTGCAGATATCTTCGAAGATATCACATTTATTGTGCGAGAAATTGGATCATCGATGAAAGCACATCCGAAGATCGGATGAGCCAATGGATCAGCGACAAGACAGAGGGAGAGGGGACCTCCCCGCAGAAGATTATGGGGGAATTTTTCTCCCATCCCTTCGTGAGAGATGGATGGATGGAGTCAAGCTAGAGCACATGTTGATGGAATTCTCGCTTTTGATGGAATGCAGCAGATGGCTATTCTTGGTACTACTAGAAGATCACTAACATCTTTCGTAAAACGAAGGGCCCGCACAAGGCTATTAGTAGAACGACTTTCCGCCGTCCGGAAACTAGACCGTTTAAACTTGGGTACTTTTCAAAAATTGGCATGTCGGCAAAGCCTGGCGGAGTTATACTTAATTTGCGGACCTTGGAAATCCGGAGACCGACTGCTGATTTGTTCACCCACCAGGTCATCCGAGTCAATGCATCTCCAGCGAGTATCTTTAGGTATCTTTCTACATTCCAATCTTCTTCGGAACACTTGACCGAAAAGCTTGAATGGACATCGTGCCTGATTCCCACTCCAAAAGCCCACTCTCAATAACCACCTACATTGCGTGTGCAATGCGGACTGTGACTTATTCCTGGGGAGGATTT
>Ga0307513_10008764_pt1 | contig 12882 bp, 2 predicted proteins | sample 15_EM_MG_FD_202174 | JGI IMG/M metagenome (GOLD analysis project Ga0307513, IMG submission 202174) | Populus trichocarpa ectomycorrhiza microbial communities from riparian zone in the Pacific Northwest, United States - 15_EM | ecosystem: Host-associated > Plants > Roots > Unclassified | place...
GAGATAGAGTCATGAAAGAGTTGTTGTCGTCACCTCCAGCAAGAACGGACAAGAAACAAAATGATGTTGTTGACATCAAAGTGTTCATCAACTAGTTGTAAAGTCAGCATCTTCCTGTCTTTATGACTTTTTTAGGGCATTCAAAAGAGTGCCTCACCATGCTCCTTGGACCACATTTTGCAAGCCATGGCACGACCTTCTTGCTTATCCTATGTCGTCATATCTCTTTAATGATGCTTATCCACTATGAAAGTTGTTAAAATAGGAGAAGCTGTACAGAGTTGAAGAAATTAATGTCATTGACAAGGATGATGATTTACACTTACTACTTTGTCCTATACCAATATCTAATCTTATTAAAATTAACAAAAAAAAAAAAAAGAAAAAAAAAAGAAAGAGGTGGTGCTTTTACCGAGCACCACATTACAAAATACTATTCATTGCAATGATGTTTTGTTTTTTACTTTTTTTTAATATATGTTTTTATATTTTTTTTTAATTTTATTCTTTAACATTTGGTTTATTAGGGATTCAGCTTCATGATCTTTTATGATTTATTTTCTATGAGGTTATTCAAATATCATGATACATGTCGTGAGTTTGACAGGTTAACACGGTTGACTTGACTTTTTTTTTTGAATTGATATTTTTTTAAAAATTTCATTATTCAACATTGAATTGATTAAGAATTATATTTCATGATTTGTTTTGATTTACTTTCTATAAGGTTATCTCGGTCTCATGACGTGGGTTAACCATGATAGACTCTAATTGTTTTATTGTGTCATTTTTAGATTGATTTTTTTTCAATCTTATCCTTCTATAATGAGTTGATTGAGAATTATTGATTTTTTTCTATAAGATTTTTTTTCAATCTTAAAACCCTCAATTGTGATCCAAAAAATTCTTAACCTTTTTTTTTATGCTCAATTATTGATTCAATTTCAACCCGAGCTATATTTTTTTGATTTTTTTTGTGTTTTTGTATTTTTTTCATGATTTATTATTTTTTTACACAAAATTTAAATAAAAGACAAAAATAACAAAATGATTAAAATTAACTAAAATTATTAATTAAGACATATGTTTTAGATTTTTTTAAAAAATATATACAAAAATGAAGGTAAAAAATTTGGCTACAACAAATCTCAACCATGAGATTTATTAATCTTATGAGAAGTAATTTTGGGAAGAATGATCATGTAAAATTAGCGAGCTCATATTACTAGGCCATGTCTTGGACCCCTTATTATGGCTTAGGCTTTTTGCCATGGGTTTCAAAACCCTTCACCAAAAATTTGTTAGGGTTTATGCTCATTATGGGTTCTTGGGCTGAGAAACACACATGAATCCATAAGAACTTTGTCCCAAAAAAACCCACGATTGTAACTGAAATTTGATTCATCATTCATTTTCAGACAATCAGAAGCAGCATTTGTGCCAGCACTTGGGAACTTGAGTTGACTTGAGCCTTTCCAAGTTCCAACAGCCAGCAGAATTGACCGTTTCTCAGGTAAATTCCCTTCTCTAATTCTTTGCCATGATGCTGATAATCTTGTATTTTTTTTAGGACATGCAAAGGCACTTGTTGCTTGAACTTATACTGTTTCTCTGTCTGCTACTATCTGCTAAATTCAGTTAGATGTATATGCTGGTTTGGACTTTATAGATGTTAATGATGTTAGTTTCCCCGGGAAACTATGTTGGAGTTTAGATTAGCAAAGAACTGAGAAAGGGTTTGTGGGGCTTGTTGTAGCTTAGGTTTCAAAGCTGCTACTAGGGAGCTCTAGAGGGATTTTGTTGGCGGTGGATGAGGCATTTGAAGATGGGCATCTTTTGTTTAGCTGTTTTACGTCAGTTCCGTAGATTGGTAAATTTTCTTAGGGGAGATTGCTTGAAGGTTGTGTCATTAGGTGTAAGGGAAGTTTTGTAGCTGCTTCTTGGAAAGGCAGCTGTATGTTGTCAGTATCTCAAGATATAAGATACAAATACAAAAGAGATATAAACGTATTTGGTTAAAGAGACAGGCTAAGACATAAAATAAATCTATCTTTCTGGGACAGTTTTGTACTGTACTTTCAAAACAAGAAGTACATGGAGACATCTTCTCTATCTCCTCTATCCCCATTGAATCTGTTTTTCTGTCTTGAGATAGTAACCAAATGCCACCGTAGTGATTGATAAGTCTTCTTTTGAGGAGGTGATAGGAGTAGTAGGATCTTATTGTAAGTGTTTGATTTGGTGAAGAATAATCTTTATGGTGATTGCATTTGGATTTATTATTGGTGGGTTCTGATAAAAGGGTATTGATTTTGAGCTATATCGAGGGTGAAAGGATGGGTGGGCGCAATGGGGTTTAACGTTCGAAGAGTTTCAAATAATTGGGATTTGGATTCAGTGAATGCTCTGCTGGGCTTGTTTTTATGCTGCATAACATAGCAGGAGTGTAGACGAAGTAGACTGAAATCTAAAGAATTTCTCTTGGCTAAGTGGGTTATAAAGAGTGTTGATAGGAGGTATTGAAAAGTGCTAGGTGGCTTTGGATGACCTAAGACCTTAGCATCTTACTGCTGAATATTTAAGGATGCACGAGAAAAATGGCAATCAGACCTCATTTCTCTTTCCATTTTTCCTTAGTTATTCACTAATTGGGCAATTGTAATCAGCATTCAATGTATTTTACTAAAATCTGGAAGTTTAGGTTTCAGGCTGTCATCTGGACTAGTTTCTTTCTTGTTTCCATTAACCAATTTAAACCTGATCTGGCATAAGCAGTTGTTTTCAGTGAATTCTCATCGCTTTGCAAGAAATTATGATTGCTTGTTGGATATTATACATATTATATAATATGTATAATATCCAACAAGCAATCATAATTTTCAAAATAAAAAAATATCATCTTAATATATTTATAATTAAAAAAAAATTAACATTTTATATCGAAACGCTAATACAATTGTAAAAAGCATTGATTCCTGAATTTATCATCCCCCTGTTTATGGGGCTAGAGGCCCAGAAAACCAAAAAATCAACTAATTACAACACCTAAAGTCACCTCCACCTCTATAATCTCGGTTCAGAAACTCCACCATAAAGCTTGGAGAAGTGGGCGTATAAATGGTCTTTTCGACCACCATTGCTGACATCTTTCTTAAAATGTCCTTGAAAAGATTATGGGAGTCTTTCTTAAAATTTCTTGTGAGAATGATAAGGAAATACTTGGCATATTCAAGCTTTCAAAATACAGAAATACTTTAATTTCCGTTGAATCTTGGATGTGTGGGATCAATTGCTGAACCATAGTGTCATCAACACAGAGGTATTTCTTCACCTGCAAAATTAAACTTAATCAATTCTAGTATTCTACTAGTTTGAGGTTCTGTTTGTTTGTGCGATGCTGCATCATGCAGTCTATATTTTACCCAATCATATATTTAAAAATATTTAATTAATTAATATACACTATAATTTTGCCTCAAACTCACTTTTGTAACCTTGTTTAAAAAAGTGTTACATTTTATAGGCAACTTTTCAATCAACACTAGCCCCTTGTTATGACCTCTTTGAGTGGTCACTAGGCAAACATACAACCGGCAATAAACCAAACAATTGTAGTCCTTGGAAGTTTTGGATCAACTTCACAAGATAGAAATTAATGAGCTGAATCTTGTTGGCTTGAATGTTTCTTCAGTTGCATTCCTGAAAGTTATGTACCTTTTAACCTTTACTCATCAGTCTCATTACTTTGCTGCTGTGGTCTTTAATTTTTGTTTTCTCATGTCATGTTGGTGTGCTCGACTAGAAACGAAGATGAAGTTCTTGCTGTATATTCTTAGTCTTTGGATATCAGCCCCAACCTGTCCTCTTTTGAGTTTTGTTTTGGGCTTAGCTTTTTTCAGGTATTGGTCTGCTAACCATTTTTGTTGTCATAGTAAGGTTATTTGAGCTGTGTTTTGTTTACCAGTCTTGGTATGGCTACCTCTTGTAGTCTCAGGTCACATGAAAATCCATTGCAATTTCTCTTCAATGTCAATGATACCAATGATCCTATTAAAAAAAAGACATGGATATCCTCTAGTTCTGCAGAAATTGCTGGGGAGCTACAATTTATCAAGGCTGGACATTAGCAGCTTGGATTAACTATTGATGTCCAAGAAAAGAACAGACAACCACAGAACAGGGAAGTGAAAGAAATATATAGAAAACTTTTTATGAACAGAAAGCAGAACAGCAATGGTGAGTAGCCAGGGTACGATTTATAGGGGATCATATATATTGATTGTAAACAGAACATATGTTGCTTGAAAATATGTGAATGGTTTAAGGTCCTTGCAGCTTCACTGACAATTCATTCATCTTCCTGAATGAATGGAGGGAATTTCATTAATCAAAGAACCAGGCAAAGGAAACCTGATTACAGAAGCAGCAATTCATCTACAGTTTTGGAATTTTAGGGTAAACTTCTATTTTCTCAGAAATGGTTTGTCATAAATTTTTCTATAATAAGAGGCAGTTGTCAAAATTCCAATCCTATTTCCTATCCGTTCAATCTTATACAATCAAACTGATACTTTAAGGCAATGATTTCATCCAAAGTAGCAGGTTAAACAAAAAATATTGTATATTCATGTACATCTTCAAAATTATACTACGTATACTTTACCGATCCTTGCCAAAATTTGGGTGCTTCAGAACATCAAAGCATCAGTGTTGGTAAGTCTGACTAAATTCTGCCACAACCAATAATACCGTAAGCTCTCAACTCCTAGCTTGAGATGCTCAGGAATTAACCTCCACAGAGTGACCATGCCGTTTAATGGCTCAACATATTTTAGATGCATCTTCTTTACCACTCATTCCTGGAAATGGAGGTTAACTCTTGAAAGAGGCCTGCTACATGCATACTTCCACCTCTCAAGATCCATTAGGTAATGCAGAAAAATGGCATTTAAGGACATTAGTGTTTACCTAAGCATGTCTCCAGAAAGTAATTTTGGTCCCCACTCAAAGCTGGTGAGATGCTGAAGTTATTGCCATCAGCATGGAACGAAGGATGCCCAAGAGGCATTGGTCGATCTGGAATTGGTGGAACTTCAATATCTCCCTCTAACATTTTCAGTGCAACAAGAATGGTTGGCCTTAGAGCCACCATTACATGAGCACACAAAATCCCAACCAGCACAAACCTCTCCATTATCCCTTTCGGATTTGAATTAGAAGAATCCCCACATCTCAACAAAGAAGCATCCAAAGCCTCTTCCACTTTTCCAGCTTTCACCAACGACCAGGCCCAGTCGGTGATCAAGAGAGCACGAGGCGAACCCCCTGAAGACAAATCAAGAGCTTTTCTCCCACACATTATCTCCAAAACAACCACTCCAAAGCTATAAACATCGCTCTTCTCAGTCAATTGACCATAAAGAGCATATTCGGGTGCTAAGTACCCATGAGTTCCAGCCACTCTTGTAGTAAGATGCGATTGTCCTTCCTTACTCTGCTTTACCAACCCAAAATCGGCAACTCTTGCTCTCATATCAGCATCTAACAATATATTGGTCCCCTTGATATCTCTATGATATATTGCAGGCTTCACTCCATAGTGCAAATAAGCTAATCCCTTTGCCACATCCAAAATTATGCTCTTTCTTTGAGGCCAGCTTAAAGGTTGCTTTCCAATTTGATTACCTGATGATGGAAATAGATGGTCATCGAGATTTCCATTTGACATGTAATCATAAACAAGATACCTTTGATTCCCTCTCTCATCATTATTTCCATCATCATCATCAATCACACAACACCCTCTGAGTGGGACCAAATTCCTGTGCTTCAAGTTGCTAATAATCTCAACCTCATTGCAAAACTCCGCAGCACCCTGAAAATCAGATTCTATAACCCTTTTAATAGCCACCACTGTCCCATCAGATAAGGTCCCCTTGTAAACAAAACCAAACCCACCTCTCCCTATAAAATTATTCTGCGAAAAATTATGTGTTGCCTTCTCAAGATCCTGAATTTTAAACCAAATTGACCCTGTATTCGGCCTCAGTTTAGGCCTAGACCCTTGCTGTTCATCTAAATCAAAACCAAACCCTGAATTCTTTTTCCTTCTCCATTTCTTATCATACCAAAAATACAATCCTAACAAACTAAACATTACCAAAAGAGCAACACCGGCACCAGTTAAGCCAAAAACAAGAGCAGAATGAGCCTTACTAGCTGAACCAACACGTGAATTTAACTCCAAACCCAATATACATGAAACAGCACCATCACTTTCAGGACCAAACTCATTAACAATACCAGCAGCATAAAGAATTGCAAAGTAAAAACAACTTGTAGCATGGGTTTGATTACTATCAATAGACAACAACGTGGACTGTACTTTATAACCAGCTCTAACACATCCATCACAAGCTGTATTATCAGTGAGATCAGACTTGCAAGCTGTATCAAGCGAAGTTGACTTACCAAGTCGAGCAACCCAATCTTGTAATGACTGTATACGGGCACAGATGTTTGGTTTTGTTACAAACTGTAAAGGGTCCAAGCAGTATGAGACGAGATTGTTGGCAAGAGAAAAAGAGTTGAGCTTTGACTGGTAATCTCGGAGGCAAGAATTAGAGGTGGCTAAGTTTGGGAGACGAAAAAGAGAGGTTTCTTTGAGATGTTGGGCTACAGCGACCCCAAAGAGGGAGAGTAAACTTTGACAACATTGGGGCTTGCTAGTGGTGTTGGTATTGTCATTTTCATCAGGAGGTTGGAAGTTCTGACAAAGACTCCTGTTCCATGGGATTCTTAAGACATAGCTGAAGTCCATGGGACATGTTGCTGCTGTACTGGTGGTGGTTTCTGCTACTGCATAGGCGTGTGCGCGAGAGAGTAATATCAAGACAAGAAACCTTAACAGATCAAGATCAGGGCTGCCCCCCATGTCCAGCTTTAGATTTTGCTTTGGATTTATTTATCTTCTTTTTTTTTGGTATAAGATTTATTTATCTTGGCTTATGAGCGATGGCTTGAACTGCAGAGAGAGAGAGACAGAGAGAGAGAGGAAAAGAAAGAAATCATTTGGAAAGATTTGGTCAAACACTTACTTCAAGGGGTGGCGTTGCAGGCAGGACTAGACGTGCTACAGAGGTTGGCAGTAGATGACATGATTGGGCTTAAGAAAAGGAGAAGTGATTTCAATGGCATGGCCTTTTTTCAACCACTTGATGAGATCGATCTTGCGGTTCATCGTATCTGCATAAAATATTAACATCAATTGTATCCATTAAAAAGAATATCAAACTCCAATTTTAACGATATTTTTCAGATTCAAGCATATCACTACAGTAAATTATTTTAATCTGAAACAGTATTTTTTTATTTATTTTTTAATTTTAAATTGAGTTTAGTCGGGTTAAAAGTCAACTAAATTTGATTATAATAATATCAAAATTAATTTAATTTAAAACATAATTAATTCATACTTTAAACTATTAATTTTCTGAATGAATCCATCCACTAAAGTTTAAAAACTATAATTTAAACTCCATCTTATTTTATTAATTTTTAATATCTTAGATATATTTATAGAGCATGTCAAGGAAAACCCTTTTGTATATAAACAAATTCTCTTTGAATAATTTTAATGACACTAAATATGCCATTCAATATATTTAAGAGAATAAAATAAATTTTATTGAATACTGATTTTAAAATTTAAATTCAAAAAATCAAGAAAATAAATAAAATTTCTATACCATTAAATCAATCAATTGGGTTATTAAGGAAGACTATCTAGGTGGTGACCCAGTGGTAAAAACTTGGGACCAAGAGATTTGTTCCCTCTGTGGTCTCAGGTTCGAGCCATGTGGTTGCTCATATGATGACTACTGGAGGCTTAAATGGTAGTTAATTTTAGAACTTATAGAATTAGTCGAGATACGCGTAAATTTACCTGGACATCAACGTTAAAAAAAAGAAAAGGAAGAGTATTACAAACAAATAAGTTAGACACAGCCAATAAAAACCAAAATGAGTGGTCTCATGTACCTAACATATTGACAATAGATAAAACCGTACTGATGGGACCTGTTCCTCGTCTTTCGGCTGCCCTGGACAATCGACAAAAACCAATTGCCCGCGAAAAGCTTACCGGTGCATGACGTTATTTTTTACAATATTTTTTTAAATATATTAAAATAATATAAAAAATTTAAAAAATAATTTAAAATTAAAAGAAATTAATCTTTTCAAACATATTTTTACATCACAAAAAGAAACAGTACCTTGGCTTGTCGCGTGGGGAAGACGCTTTGGTCGTCATTTTGAGATCTTGTCCTACTTGGATTTCCATCATTGTTTTTCTTATGACCTAAGAGTTGCTTGACTTTCACTAAGCTATCCTGTCAAAATTATAACATTTTGTACGGTGGCTGCTTACTTTTTATTTCTGATGACATTATCAAACCGAGACCATTATTTATTTGATATTTTCATTAAATAGTTTTTTTTTAATTTTTAATATATTTTTAGATATTTTAATATAAAAAAATAAATTTTAGCATAATGAATATCATCGCTAAATATAAGGCAAAGCTAAATATAAGGCAGATCAAATTGCCCTTTACATGCTCTAAGAGGAAAAAACAGCCGTGAAAATCAAGCTAAGGGATCTCAAGGTGGCATATGCTTCCTTGAAGAATGAGATGCAAGCTTTTGCCTAAGCTTTACTGATCAGCGGATTCAAGAGGCTCTGCATGAGGTAGACTATTATCGAGTTGGGTGCATCTAAAGATGCTTTACGTCTTGAGCTCCAAGCTGCCAAAAGGAAGCCCAAAACTCCCATGCGAGGCTGAAGGCTCTGAAGAATATTTTTTGAGGAGTTCTAAGAGGTTTTTAGGGGATCAATAGTCTTGTTCAAGGTGGTAGGGGATAATATCTTTTTGGCCATGTCCAATATGTATTTCTACTATCGCTCTAGGGGAATCATGTGGATTTTAGTGTTGCTTTTCATCGTATCCTCGTGCTTGATTTTGAGGATGTATTTCTTGTTAGGGATGCTGCTGCCTAATAACGGGATATTTGGTTGAGAAGCTTGGGCTAGATATCTAAACCATGCTCAGGAACCAAGAACATACACTAACAAAATAGAAAAGGCATCAAACACCCACTGCCACCTTTTGATAGAATCCAAAACTACCTTATTTTATCAAAATCAGTCACAAACATATTGTTTTGACACTTAGTAACATCAACAACAACTCTAAACAAGATTTAAACAATAAAAATAATATTTTTACGTATTAATTAAAAATAAAAAACATCATAACACTAAAACAAGTTAAAAAATATATCAAAAGAAGTTTAAACATTAAGAAAGCATGAATAAGCATGTCACATGGACTCTACCATTGAGTTTGTACATGATTATACCTTCTTCAAACTTGCTGACTATAGGCTATTGTTTTTTCTTCTCTTTTCCTTCCTTCTTTCCCTTTCACTCCTTTTCTTTCCAAAGCTTGTTAGACCTTTTATGTTAGGATCTTGAACCTTCACAATAGGGTCTATTAACAAAGTTTTTCCCCATGTTTTTTCCTTTCTCTTTTTTTTCTCCTCTGATTTTTAGGGGTATTTTTAGGATTTTTCTAGGATTTTTGGTGGATTTCCTGGAAGATTGATAAAAGCTTAGCCTTTTAATCAAAGTGAGAGGGTTCTGGACAAAAGCTAACAGCTGGAAGCTTTTGTACTAAGCTGGTTTTGCAATGATGGTTTTGGTTTTAGGGGTACTTAGTGGTTTTGCTAGACTTAGAGGGCAAATAGTTATTTCTAGCATTTTGATCTTGAAAAGAAGGTTTTAAATCCATTGATAAGAACCCTTTGATAAGCTTTAAGTGTAAACACATGAAAAAAATAAGTGTTATAATCTAGGTTGACTGGGTTGACCACTTTTAAGGCTTTGTCGGAGCAACTCCGATGTAAACATCATCGAAAACTACCTGAAGTTAGTAGAGAAGGTGTGTACTTTTCATTTGGATCCAACCTTTTTTAATTTGAAGGTCTGTAGCTTCATATTCATTTGTTAAAAGGTGCTAACTCGATCAACCCATAATTTAAAATTGTAGTGATGACTGATTAGAGGCAAGAAAATTGATGGTTTATTAAAAGTAGCAATCATCAAAGAACGACTCTTCAAGATTCACCACCATTAAGAAACGACTATCACCAAACGTTATGGAAAATTCAAATCACCAAATCAAGTGACATGGAACCTCAAATCAAGATGGTCAACCTATATGCGAGTAATTTCATAAGAAAATAAAAAAATCAATCAAGATTGGTGCGTTAAAAAAATTCTTGATCATCATCTTTCATCTCAATGAGTTTTAACGAATGCCCATGACTTAAATGGCAAAACTAATCTTCATCACTTTGAGATTTTTATGGTGGGCAACAGAGCACACTCGATATCCATACTAAAATTGCACCATTCAAGTAGAAGCCCTAAATGGTTCTGTCACAAGCCTCATAGTTAAAAGAGTTCGACTAAATATATAAGAAGAGAGAACATGGGTGAAGGAAGTGTCGAATCTTGAATGGCAAATCAGTACAAGATTAGTAAAAATATATATAGAAATTGGTTGTAACCATAAGTGAGATCTGGGCCAGATTTTCCAGTTAACTTGACCATCCTCATTGTTTTAAACTGTCAATTCCAAAAGTGAGAAATGGATGCCTGTAGTGACTGAAATGGTAGAGTTGCTTTGGCCTTTATGTTTGATGAATTCTAGAACCATGTCAAACATCAACCAATAAAATAATGTCACGTGTCATTAAAAAAAAAGGACCTTAGACAGAGAAAGAAGAATTCTTGGAGATTCAAAATGTTTTTCAAGACAAACTCTTCAAGTAGGGAAGCTCTCTTAACATCTCTTAAGCCTTCTTTATCTATGCTTGAAGTCTAAAAAAAAAAAAAAAAAAACTCTATTGGATCAAGCCTAAATACTCTATAAGAGTTCTTCAACAACACTTTGAAGACAAATCAAATGTACTTTTCAAGGCATCAAATCATCAATTCTCGCTTCGTAATTAATGTCTAAAATTATATTCTTGTAAAGCACAAATCTTAGCTTAATTTCACAAATAAATCAAGTCGTTATATATCAAATCTAATGGAAGAATCAGAATATTGTTTATTTTTTTGTAAAAATATTTTAAATTGAGATTGTACCCGATCATATATTTTAATAAAATAAAATATTTGTACACGTGTATTTGTCTAATTTCACATGCTCAAAATTATGTTTACAAATATGTCATCTGCTAATAGGATTTCAGTAACCTAAAAGTCGGGTTCCGATTTCTAGGACCTAAAAAACTCATTTACAACCTTTTTTTTCACTTGAAAACATCAAAGAAACATTATAGAAACTTCAATAAACACACTTTTAATCTCAAAACTCCCTTTTAATCTCAAAACTCCCTTTAAATGATCAAGAAAATCTAAAAATCACCTCAATTAAAAAAAATCTCAATCCCCTAATCTACTTTTTCTAGAAAGATGAAGGATAAAAACAACTTAAATTACACTCTTGTTGTCAAATGAAATTTCGTAACACAAAGATTGGTTTTTTTGTTGCTGGAATATGGCCAACCAATCATTTTCTCTTTTCTCTACTATGTTTCAATAATTTTCTGTCTTGTTTCAAATTTAAGGATTAAAACGAAAAAAAAAGTTTTTGATGGAAACATAAAATCCGCAAATTAAAATGACCAAAGAAAGTGTCAACAAAGAATGTGGATCAATATTTTTTTCCACCAAATTTGAGATAAACCCTTCTTTCTTTTTTCTTTTTTAAAAAACCCTATCTTTAAGCTACAATTTCAAGCTATATCTCGTTAAATTGGTCTTCAATCAAATATAATCAAATTTTAAAATCTGATTAAAACCTTTAATTCTTAAAAATATACAAAAAAAAAAAACAAAAGAAACTATCAACTCACAAATCATCATAAAATGTAATTGAAAAAAAAATGATAAAAAAATGATAAAAAAAAAAATAGTTCATTGTTGAAATCCTCAATGAACTACAAGCACAACGCATGAAATCCAGGAAAATTAATTTTCTTCATAATATAATTATATTTTTTGAAATAAAGCTCCTTCTCATAGTTTATACTTTCTACTCTGTCCACCCTCCATAATCAACAATAAAAACAGAAACGGAATGAATAAAGAACGTAGCCTAGGGGACACTTAAAATCCTTCTTCCTTGGGTACTCAAGGATCTTGTGTCTCCCAGTCCCCCTACGCAGTCTTAAAATTCGATACACGTGATTTCCAAGAATTGGTGAAATCCAAAGAAATGAGAGGGGCACCTACGAATCAAGGTCTTCCTAGTTTCTTCAGACGGAAATTACAAGTCAAGTTGATGACTCCATGTGATCAACATTTCCATGTTAAAATCATGATTGTGATAAATAGATATTCCAATTCTTTTTCGCCATTATAAAGCTGTTAAAACCAGCAGTTACAAAACGGACAACGAAGATGGATAAACTACACATTCAACTGAATATTTTAGTGATACAGTCACAGGGTCATCAACAGGCATATATATTATTCACCTACAAAATTTAACTCGATCCACACTAGTAGTCATCGCCTCTCGATATGACCTCTTTGCAGGTTGGCCGCAGTAGGATGGTATGCTCGAATTGGGATACATAACTGCCCTTAACATCGCATAGAGGAGGATAAGGCTGCAAAAGTAAGAAAGGAGGAAGACTAATTACAATGGGTATAACAAATGTATGATATAGCAATAGATGAAAGCTACACAAGTCATTATTTCTGTTGCAGCTATCTTGGCCCTCTGTGGTCATGATAATAGA
>Ga0307513_10008765_pt1 | contig 12882 bp, 9 predicted proteins | sample 15_EM_MG_FD_202174 | JGI IMG/M metagenome (GOLD analysis project Ga0307513, IMG submission 202174) | Populus trichocarpa ectomycorrhiza microbial communities from riparian zone in the Pacific Northwest, United States - 15_EM | ecosystem: Host-associated > Plants > Roots > Unclassified | place...
ATGCCGGCGATCTTCGCCACCCGGCCCTTCAGCCGCTGCATCAGCTTTTCCTGCGAGCCGTGGTTGGGCTTCAGGTTGATCAGGATCTCGCCGGTGTGGAGCATGGCGTTGGTGGCCGCGTCGACGCCCACGAAGGAGGCGATGCTCTCCACCGCCGGGTCGGCGAGGATGGCGCTGCCGGCCGCCTGCTGCAGCTGGGCCATGCGGGCGTAGGAGACGCTCTCGGCGGCCTGGGTGCGGCCCTGGAGCTGGCCGGTGTCCTGGGTCGGGAACAGGCCCTTGGGGATCGCCAGGTAGAGGACGACGGTGAGCGCGAAGGTGGCGACGGCGACGATCAGGGTCCCCCGCTGCCGGTCCAGCACCCAGGTCAGGCTGCGGTCGTAGCGATCGACCACCTTTTCGAAGACCGCCTGGGACCGGGCGGCGATCCTGCCCTGGGCGGCCGGGTCTTCCTTCTTCAGCCAGCGCGCCGCCATCATCGGCGTCAGCGTCAGCGACACCACCGCCGAGATCAGGATGGTGATGGCCAGCGTGATCGCGAACTCGCGGAAGAGCCGCCCGACCACGTCGCCCATGAACAGGAGCGGGATCAGCACCGCGATCAGCGACACCGTCAGCGAGATGATCGTGAAGCCGATCTGCCTGGCGCCCTTCATCGCGGCGTCGAAGGGCGCCTCGCCGTCCTCGATGTGGCGCTGGATGTTCTCGATCATGACGATGGCGTCGTCGACCACGAACCCCGTCGCGATGGTCAGCGCCATCAGGCTGAGGTTGTTCAGGCTGAAGCCCAGCAGATAGGTGATCCCGCAGGTCCCGATCAGCGATATCGGCACCGCCAGCCCGGCGATCACCGTGGCGCGCAGGCTGTGCAGGAAGAGGAAGATCACCAGCACCACCAGGCCCACGGCCACCAGCAGCTCCATCTCCACGTCGTGCACCGAGGCGCGGATGCCGGTGGTGCGGTCGGCGAGCACGGTCATCTTCAGCTGGGGCGGCAAGGCGGCGGCCAGGTCCGGCAGCTGGGCCTTGATGGCGTCCACCGTCTTGATGACGTTGGCGCCGGGCTGGCGCTGGACGTTGAGGATGATGGCGGGGGTCTTGTCGGCCCAGGCGCCCAGCTTGACGTTCTCGGCGCCGTCGATCACCCGGGCCACGTCGGAGAGGCGGATCTGTCCGCCGTTGCGGGTGGCGACGATCAGCGACTTGTAGTCGTCGACGGTGAGCAGCTGGTCGTTGGCGTTGATGGAGTAGGTGCGGGTCGGCCCGTCGAAGCTGCCCTTGGCGCTGTTGGCGTTGGCCGCGCTGATGGCGTTGCGGATGGTGTCCAGCGTGATGCCGTAGGAGGCCATCGAGCGGGTGTCGACCTGGATGCGCACCGCCGGCCGCTGGCCGCCGCTCAGGGTGACGAGGCCGACCCCGGTGACCTGGCTGATCTTCTGGGCCAGGCGGGTGTTGACCAGATTCTGCACCTCGGTGAGCGGCAGGACGTCGGAGGTGATGGCCAGCGTCAGCACCGGGGCGTCGGCGGGATTGACCTTGGCGTAGACCGGCGGGGCGGGGAGGTCGGCGGGCAAGAGGTTGCCGCCGGCGTTGATCGCGGCCTGCACCTCCTGCTCGGCCACGTCGAGGCTTTCGCCGAGGTTGAACTGCAGGGTCACCACCGAGGCGCCGGCCGAGCTGACCGAGCTCATCCGGTCGAGGCCGGACATCTGGCCGAACTGGCGCTCGAGAGGCGCGGTGACCGTCTGGGCCATCACCTCGGGGCTCGCGCCCGGATAGACGGTCTGCACCTGGATGGTCGGGTAATCCACCTCCGGCAGGGCCGAGAGCGGCAGCAGGCGGAAGCCCACCAGCCCGCCCAGCACGATCGCCACCATCAGGAGGGCGGTCGCCACCGGGCGCATGATGAAGGGGCGTGAGGGGTTCATCGGCGGGGACCGGCCAGGACCCGGGGCCCTAGCCGCCGGCCGGCGGCTGCCGGCGCGGCATCTTCGCCATGGCCGCCTTGCAGGGCCCGCTCAGCTTGCCGGCGTTCTCGCGCAGGCACATGGCGAGCTCGCGGCCTTCCTGGCCGGCGCAGAGCGTCCTGGCGTCGGCCGCGCAGGCCTGCAGCATGGCCTGGCGCGCGGCCTGCATCTCCGGGGACCGGCCTCCGCCGGCCTGTCCGCCGGCCTGTCCGCCGGGCGCAGCGACCGGCGCGGCTGCGCCGGCTGCTGGCGCCGCGGCCCCGCTGACGGCCGGCCGCCCCTGGCGGTTGCGGCGTCCGCCGCCACCGGTTCCGGGCTTGTCGCCCGGAAGCTGGACACGGGCGCCCTCGGTCAGCCGGTCACCGCCCTCGGTGATCACCTTCTCGCCGGCCTGCAGGCCCTGGACGATGCTGACGGTGGTGGGCGTGGCCGGGCCGCGGACGACCTTGCGCTGGGTCGCGGTCTTGTCGGGGTTGAGCTTCCAGACGAAGTCGCCGTCGGCGCCGGTGCGGACCGCGGTCACCGGCACGACCACCACGCCGCGCAGGGTCTGCAGGCTGACCCGCACGTTCACGAACTGGTTGGGGAAGAGCTGGCCCGCGGTGTTGGCGAAGCGGGCCTTGGCGCGGATCGTGCCGGTGGTGGTGTCGATCTGGTTGTCCAGCGTCGAGAACTGGCCCTGGCCGAGGACGACGGTCTTGGTGCGGTCGTAGGCGGTGACCGGCAGGACGCCTTGCGAGGACTGGGTCTGCAGGCGGGGGACATCGTCCTGCGGGACGGTGAACTCCACGTCGATGGGGGCGACCGCGGTCAGCACCACGAGGCCGCCGGCGGCGCCGGTGGTGATGTAGTTGCCGACGTCCACCACCCGCAGGCCGACCCGGCCGGCCACGGGCGCGATCACCCGGCTGAAGCCGAGGTTGAGCCGGGCGGTCCCGACCTGGGCCTTGTCGGTGGTCACCGTGCCTTCCAGCTGGCGGACCAGGGCGGCCTGGGTGTCGACGTCCTGGCGCGCGATGGAGTCCTGCGCCAGCAGGGTGCGGTCGCGGGCCAGGAGCAGGCGGGCGTTGGCGAGCTGGGCCTCGTCGCGGGCGAGCGTGCCCTGCGCCTGCATCAGCGCCATCTGCAGCGGGCGCGGATCGATCACCGCGAGCGCCTGGCCCTTCTTCACCATCTGGCCTTCGCGGAACAGGATCTGGGTGATGGTCCCGGAGACCTGCGGGCTGACGGTGACGGTGGCGGCCGGCGTCACCGTGCCCAGGCCGTCGAGGGTGATCGGGATGTCGGCCAGGGTCGCCGTCGCCACGCCGACCGTGGTCGAGGGCCGGCCGCCGCGCCGCCCGCCGCCGCCCGGGGCGCCGCTGGCGCTGCGATGGGCGAGCGTGACCGCCAGCCAGATCACCGCCGCGATCGCGGCCAGCACCAGCAGGATGACCAGCACGCGCCGGCCGGTTCCCCCGCCGGCCCAAAGGCTTCGTGCTTTCGCCCGCGCGTCCATCGTCTCTCCAGCCAGGCCTGCGGAATGGGCGCAGCCGTCAGCGCAAGCTTCGCCACAACGGCTGGAGGACGCCGACGTTCCATGTCGGGGGTCCGACATAGGCGCCGCCGCCTCGGAGAGCGGTGTCGCGGCAAACCGCGGCGCTGCGATGGCCCGCGGTTGCAGCTTTGCGTCTCGGTGATGACACCGCGGAAATGCTAGCCGCCCAAGGCCATGTCGGCGAACATGGCGAGGCTGGCCGCGGCCATTACCGCGGTCGCCAGCCAGCCGAAGGTCTTGAGCAGCGGCCGAGCCTTGAAGCGGCCCATCTGGTCGGGGCGGGAGACCACGATCATCATCGCCACCATCATCGGCACGGCGATCACGCCATTGATCACCGCGCTCCAGAAGAGCGCCTTGATCGGGTCGATGCGGGCGAGGTCGATGCCGACGCCCAGCAGGGTCGCCGCGCCCAGCACGGTGTAGAAGCCCACCGCCTCCCAGGGCTTGTTGTCGAGGCCGCACTTCCAGCCGCGGGTCTCGCCCACCGCATAGGCCGCCGAGCCCGCCAGCACCGGTATGGCCAGCAGGCCGGTGCCGATGATGCCGAGCGCGAACAGCAGGAAGGCGAAGGGGCCCGCCGCGGGCTCCAGCGCCTTGGCGGCATCGGCGGCGGAGCCGATGGTGGTCTGGCCCGAGGCGTGCAGGGTGGCGGCGGTGGCGATCATGATCGCCAGCGCCACGAGGTTGGAGACCGCCATGCCCACGAAGGTGTCGAGCTTGATGCGACGAAGCTCGGGCCTGGCCTGCTCCGGCGCCTGCTTCAGCGGCCTGGCCTCGTCGTCGTGCGCCACCTCCTCCACCTCCTGGGCGGCCTGCCAGAAGAACAGGTAGGGGCTGATGGTCGTCCCGAGGATGGCGACGATGGTAGTGACGGCGTCCTTCGATTTCAGCACCGCGGGGTCTGGGATGAAGAGGCCGTGCGCCACCTGGCCCCAGTCCAGCTTCACCGTCAGCACCACCGCCACATAGGCGAACAGCACCAGGGTCAGCCACTTCAGGAAGCGGACGTAGCGCTTGTAGGCGATGAACATCTGCAGCAGCAGCGAGGCCACCGCGAACCCCACGGTGAAATAATGCGCCCCGCCGCCGGCCAGCAGTTGCGCCGAGGCGCCCATGGCGGCCAGGTCCGCGCCGATGTTGATGGTGTTGGCGACGAAGAGCAGCGCCACCAGGGTGTTCACCGCCGCGGGCGGCATGATCTTGTGCATGTTGCGCGCGAGGCCGCGGCCGGTGACCCGGCCGATCTCGGCGCTGACCAGCTGGATGGCGGTCATCAGCGGGTAGGTGAGCAGCATCGTCCAGAGCAGGCCGTAGCCGAACTGGGCCCCGCTCTGGGAATAGGTGGCGATGCCGCTGGGATCGTCGTCGGCCGCGCCGGTGACCAGGCCCGGGCCCAGCTGTTCGACGAGCGCGACCGACCGGATGCGCCGGCGCAGGCTGGTCATGGCGGTCGATCGCGCTCAGCGCGGCTTGCGGGGCGGGCTCAGTTGGCCTTGCTCCCGCCGAGTTGCGCCATCAGTTCCTGCTTGCGGGCCTTGAGGCGCTCACCCATGGCTTCGAGGTCCTCGTCACCCTTCTTGGCCTGGGCGAAGAGGCCGCCGGGCTGCTCCTCTTCCTTGACGTGGTGCTTGATGTACTCGCCCAGCACCTTGACCTTGGCGTCGTAAAAGTCGTCCGACGGCTTCATGGCCTCGATCTGGGCAATCAGGTTCTTGGCGCCCTGGTGTTCGACATAGGCTTCGTCCAGCATGTCGTCTTCGACCTCGCCGCGTTCCTCGGGATAGAGGATCTCCTCCTCGATCTGGGTGTGCACCTTCAGCGCCAGGGCGATCTTGTTGAACAGGGCCAGCTTCTCGCCGTCGGCCTCGAGCTGCTCGTATTCGTCGAACATGCCCTCGACCTCGCGGTGGTCCTTCTTCAGCAGCGAGATCGCCAGCGGATCGCGACGGCCGGTGCGGCGGGTGCGGCGGGTCTTGCTCGCGCCGGATTTGGTTTGGGTGGTGGCCATGTTGTGCTCCTCCAGACTGTCCTGGCGAGCGAAACACCTTTGCCGCGAACCGGTTCCTGGGTCGCAAAGCCGACACCCGCGGGCCTTCCCATCCACAGGCCCGTCGGCTATGAGGGCTCTGCCTCGTTCCGAAGGCCGGTGACCTCCATGCGCGTTGCGCGCCCCATCACGGCGATGATGATTACCACCGGCCACATGGACGGGGGGCGATCGCGCGCGGGTTAAGAACCGCAACAGATCGAAGAGGCAGCCACCCCGCTCCGGATCCGGACGCGGGGTTTTTCATGTCCCCGCGTCCAGCCGCAGCCAGCATGGGACGAGAGTGATGAGCGAAGTTGATGAAGCCAGGGACGGGGCCGAGGCCGTCCGACGATTTGCCGACCGGTTGAGCGTGCGCGCCCGCGCGCCGGACCGGGTGCAGGCCAGGCTCGACGGCGAGGACGGCATGGCCGGCCTGTGCGCCGTGGAGGCGGCGCTCTCCGACCTCTGGCCGCCGGCGACCGCCAAGGAGCTGGTCTGGCTGACCCGCACCGCCCAGGCCGGGGCGGGGCTGCTGCATCTGCAGGCTTACGACGCCGACGGAGAGCTCCTGGGCGACGCCACCTTCCGGCTGGGGTCGGGCCACGCCCGCTCCTGACCGCCACGAACACCGCGGACACCGCTCTTCTCGCTGATCCCGGCCGCCGTGAAATGGCCTTGATTTGGAGACCTTCCGAAACGAACCGGTCGCACGCCAGCCGCATGCCGCGCCGACTGTCCCGCTGCGCACGGCGTGGCTTACCCCCCCAAGCCCGCCCCCCGCGCGATCGGAAGGTTCGGTGGCGTCTCCCAGGCCAACGCCGGACCACGGCTCCTCCGACCCCCCCGCCGGAGGAGCCGTCCCCGCCCGACGCGGCGCGTGACATCGGGTGGAACCTCTGCAAGAAGGCCCCGTCGCGGCGAACCACCTGCCGCGGACGCCCGCCTCATGCGGGCGGACTGCCAATGCGCGCCGAAGCCCTCGGGCTTAATCGGGAACGCAGCAGGGGACCCCACCCCCCGATCTGCGGCTGTCCCTGCAACTGTGAGCGGAGAGCGCATACGCATCGGCCGGAGGCCTCAAGCCTTCGGCCAGCCACTGGGCAAGCCATCGCCCGGGAAGGTCTGCGTATGCCGCCATGACCCGCGAGCCAGGAAACCGGTCGGTGCGTGTCGCTCGAGCTTTCGGATCAGTGTGAATCCGGGGCGCGGTCTCCGTCTGAGCGACGAGAAGCAAGCGGTGGAGAGCCGCTTCGACCGGTCCGGCGCGGCGTCAAAAGCGTCAACGCCCGCCGGCCCGTCGGCCTGGGGATTCGTCTCGGGGAGGCTCTCCGTCAGTCGTTCAGGACGCGGACTACGGAGGGCATGCATGCCCAGATACCTTCTTCACGGCGCGAGCCTCCTCGCGCTCATTTCCGCAAGCCCGTTCGCCGCCCACGCGGCCGAGGCCGACAAGCCGGTCGAGGAGCTGGTCGTCACCGCGACGCGGGCCTCCGGCGGCGTGGCGGCCGACAAGATCGGCTCGTCGCTCACCGTCATCACCGCCCAGGATTTCGCGGACCGCCAGGTGCGCGTCGTCTCCGACGTGCTGCGCGACGTGCCCGGCGTCTCGGTCAGCCGCACCGGCGCGGTCGGCGGCTTCACCCAGGTCCGCGTGCGCGGGACCGAGGGCAACCACGTGCTCACCCTGATCGACGGGATCAAGGCGTCCGACCCGTTCTTCGGCGAGTTCGACTACGGGACTCTGCTGGCCGACGATGTGGCCCGCGTCGAGGTGCTGCGCGGCCAGCAGAGCGCGCTCTACGGCTCCGACGCCATCGGCGGGGTGATCAACTACATCACCCCCACCGGCGCGCAGTCGCCGGGCATGAGCGCGCGGGTCGAAGGCGGCTCCATGGGGACCCATGACGGGACCGCGCGGATCGCCGGTTACCAGGACGGGCTCGACTACGTGGTGAGCGGCGGCTTCCAGGTCACCGACGGCTTCGTGGTCGCGCCCGGCGGCAAGCGCGACATCGGCTCGGACCTGGGCGCCCTCTCGGCCAAGCTGGCCTACGAGGCCACGCCGCACCTGAAGCTGCGCGCCGTCGCCCGCTACACCAACACCGAGGCCGACAAGAATGGCCAGGACTTCAGCCCGCCGGGCTTCGCCACCGACAGCCCCGGCAGCTCCATCAAGGCGATCAGCAAGTACGGTTTCGCCGGCGCCGACTACGACATGCTGGACGGCCGCTGGCTCCACAGCCTCTCGGTGCAGGGGGTCGACGCCAAGCGCGACAACAAGACCAACTTCACCCGCACCGGCGGCGACAAGGGGACCCGGGTGAAGGCCTCCTACGTCACCAGTTTCCGGATCGACGCGGGCGAGCTCAGCCACAAGTTCACCGGGGTCTACGACTACGAGCGCGAGACCTTCCAGAACACCAACCCGCCCGGCGCCTTCAACGCCGACACCACCAAGCGGGCGGTGCGCAACGACGGTTTCGTCGGCCAGTACGATCTGACGGTGGGCGAGGTCGCGGGGATCAGCGCGGCGATCCGCTATGATGAGAACGATCTCTTCAAGAACGCCACGACCTATCGAGTCCAGGGCTTCTACAAGGTCAGCGACCTCGTCCGGCTGCGGGCCGCGGCCGGGTCGGGGATCAAGAATCCCAGCCAGACCGAACTCTTCGGCTTCAACGCCACGGCCTTCCCCTTCGTCGGCAACCCGAACCTGAAGCCGGAGCGCTCGGAAGGCTGGGAAGTGGGCTCCGACCTGACTCTCTCCGACGGCCGGGTGAAGCTCGGGGCGACCTGGTTCGACTCCATCCTGAAGGAGGAGATCTTCGGCGTCTTCAACGCGCCGGTGGCGCTCTGCACGCGTCCGGGCTTCCCCGTGCCGACCAGCTGCAGCACCAGCGACAACCGGGCCAGCCACTCCACCCAGCGGGGGGTCGAGCTCTTCGCCGACGCCCGGCTCTCCGACGCCTTCAGCCTCGACGCGGCCTACACCCACCTCGACGCCAAGGAAAACCACGTGAAGGAGATCCGCCGGGCGCCCACCATCGCCAGCGCCAACCTCACCTGGCGCGCCCCGGCCGACCGCGGCAGCGCCACGCTGACGGTGCGCTATAACGGCGACATGACCGACAGCGACTTCTCCGCCTTCCCGGCGCGCACCGTGACGCTGAAGTCGTTCACCCTGGTGAACCTTGCCGGGGCCTGGAACGTCACCGACCACGTCGAGGTGTTCGGGCGGGTGGAGAACCTCACCGACGAGAGCTACCAGGAGGTCTACGGCTTCAATACCGCCGGACGGGCCGCCTACGCCGGCGTCCGGGCTCGGTTCTGACGATGAGGCGCGCCCTTCGCATCGCTGCGTTGGGCGCCGCCGCCGCGGCGCTGCTGGGCTCTCCAGCCGCCGCGGTTTCGTCCGTGACGGCGAAGCCGGTGCGGATCATGTCGATGAACCTCTGCACCGACATGCTGGTGCTGCAGCTCGTGCCCCGGGCCCGCATCGCCTCGGTGACCTACCTGGCCCACGACGGGGCGCTGGCGCTCTTTCCCGGCGCCGATGCGGGGATCGCGCTCAACCACGGGACCGCCGAGGAGATCATCACCCAGCGGCCGGACCTGATCCTGGCCGGCGACTATTCCACCGCCCTGACCCGGCGGCTCGCCAAGCAGGTCGGCGCGCCGATCGTCGAGGTGAAGACCGCCGCCACCTTCGACGACATCCGCCAGATCCTGCGCCAGGTGGGCGCGGCGGTGGGAGAGCCGGAGCGCGCCGAGGCCATGGTCCGGCAGATGGACGCCACCCTGGCCAGCCTCGCCGCCCATCCCCCGAGGCGGCGCCTGCGCGTCGTGGCCTGGAGCGGCGGCGATTCCGTGCCCGGCCGCGATTCCATCTCCAACGCGATCATCGAGGCGGCCGGCGCGGTGAACGTCGCGGCCCGTCCCGGCTCGACCTATTCCACCTTCGACGCCGAACAGCTGCTGCTCACCCAGCCGGAGGCCCTGCTCTACGGCGGCGGCGGGCCGGTGCATCCGTCGCTGCGCACCGAGGACGGCCAGCACCGGATCGTGCGCCGGCTCTATGCCGGGCGCCGCATCGCCTTCAACGACGTCGCCCACAACTGCGGCCTGCCGCAGTCGGCCCAGTCGGCCTACGACCTGCGCCGCGCCTTCGACGCCCTGCCTGAGCGGAGACAGCGTCCATGACTGGCCGCCGGGCCTCCTGGATCGCCGGCCTGATCCTCGCCGCCGCGGTGCTGGCCTCGCTGTTCCTGGGGCGCGTGGTGGTGAGCCCCATGGACCTGATCCACGGCCTGATGTCCCCCGACCTCAGCCTGGCCAGCCTGGTGGTCACCGAGCTTCGCCTGCCGCGTGCGGTGCTGGCGGTGCTGGTCGGCGCCTCGCTGGGCCTTTCCGGCGCGGTCCTGCAGGGCCTGCTGCGCAACCCGCTGGCCGAGCCCGGCCTGCTGGGCGTCGGCAACGGCGCGGCGCTGGGCGCGGTGATCTCGATCTACTTCGGCCTCTCCCAGGCCTTTCCCCTGGCGACGCCGCTGATGGGGCTGGTCGGCGCCGTCGGGGCGGGGCTGCTCACCTTCGTCTTCGGCCGCGGGGGCACTCTGACCATGATCCTCGCCGGCTCGGCGGTCTCCGGGATCACGCTGGCCATCCTGGCCCTGGCGCTCAACTTCGCACCCAACCCCTACGCCGGCTACGAGATGAACATCTGGCTGCTGGGCTCGCTCTCGGAAAAGAGCTGGGACCATATCCTGCTGGCCGCCCCCTTCATCGTCGCGGGCCTCGGCGTCCTGGCGACCATGGGCCGGACTATGGACGCCCTGTCGCTGGGCGAGGTCCAGGCGCGCAGCCTCGGGATCGACCTCGACCGCATGCGGGTCCTGGCGCTGCTGGGCGTGGGGCTGGCCGTGGGCGCGGCGACCTCGGTGACCGGCTCCATCGGCTTCATCGGCCTGGTCGCCCCGCACCTGGTGCGGCCGTTCGTCGGCCACCAGCCCAGCCGCACGCTGCTGCCCTCGGCTCTGCTCGGCGGGGCCCTGCTGCTGGCAGCCGACATCATCACCCGGCTGATCAACACCCAGTCTGAGCTGCGGCTCGGCGTGGTCACCGCCCTGATCGGCGCGCCGTTCTTCTTCTGGCTGGTGCTGCGCCTGCGGAAGACCGCGCCATGACCCGCGTGACCGCCCAGGGGCTGACGGTCGAGCGCGGCGGCCGCGCGATCCTCTCCGACGTCTCCTGCACGCTGGAGGCCGGGACCTTCGTGGCGCTCGTCGGCGCGAACGGCGCGGGCAAGTCGACCCTGCTCTCGGCGCTCGCCGGCCTGCTGAAGCCCGACCGCGGCGAGGTCACGCTTGATGGCGTGCCGCTTTCCCGCATCGAGCGCCGCGAACTCGCCCGCCGCCGAGCCTACCTGCCGCAGAACCCGCGCGCCGAGTGGCCGATCTCGGTGGAGCGGCTGGTGGCGCTGGGCCTCACCCCGCAGCTCCCGGCCTTCGGCGGCCTGCCCGGCGGCTTCGAGCCCAGGCTGACCCAGGCCATCGAGGCCTGCGACCTCACAGGCCAGCGCCTGCAGCCGGCCACCACCCTTTCCGGCGGCGAACTCGCCCGCGCCATGCTGGCCCGCGCCCTGGTCGGCGACCCGGAGATCCTCATCGCCGACGAGCCGATCACCGGCCTCGACCCGCGCCACGCCATCGACACCGTCCAGCGCCTGCAGGCGCTGGCCGCCGCCGGCAAGCTGGTCATCGCCGCCGTCCACGACCTGACGCTCGCCGCCCGCACCGCCACCCATCTGATGGCGCTCAGACAGGGCAAGCTCGCCGCCTTCGGCCCGATGGCGGACGTCCTGACGCCTGACCTCCTGCGCACGGTGTTCGACGTGGAGGCGCAGGTGACAGGAACCGGCCGCGACACCGCGGTCGACTTTCATCAACCGGTGGTTTGACTCCGAACGCCAGCGGGGGCTGAGATCGCCGCCGTCCCTTCCCCTCGCCAGGAGCCCCGCGCGTGGCCAGATACGACAGCATCCTCGGGACCGTCGGCAACACGCCGGTCATCCGTATCAACCGCCTGGCGCCTGAGGGCGTGAACCTCTTCGTGAAGGTCGAGGCGTTCAATCCGTTGGGCTCGGTCAAGGACCGCCTGGCGCTGGGGGTCATCGAGGCCGCCGAGGCGTCCGGCGAGCTGAAGCCCGGCCAGACGGTGGTCGAGGCCACCAGCGGCAACACCGGCATCGGCCTGGCCATGGTCTGCGCCGCCAAGGGCTATCCGCTGGTGCTGATCATGGCCGACAGCTTCTCGGTGGAACGCCGCAAGCTGATGCGGTTCCTGGGCGCCAAGGTGCTGCTGACGCCGGCCGCCCACCGCGCCACCGGCATGATCGTCAAGACCCAGGAGCTGGCCAAGGCCCACGGCTGGTTCATGACCCGCCAGTTCGAGAACGAAGCCAACGCCGACATGCACTCGAAGACCACCGCCCAGGAGATCCTCGCCGATTTCCCGAACGGCGAGCTCGACTACTGGGTCACCGGCTACGGCACCGGCGGCACCCTGAAGGGCGTCTCCCGCGTGCTGCGCGAGAAGAGCCCGAAGACGAAGATCGTGGTCTGTGAGCCCGCCGATGCCGCCCTGGTCGCCAGCCACGAGCCGCAGGCCTACAACAAGGACGGCACGCCCGCCGCCGGCCACCCCGCCTGGAAGCCGCACCCCATGCAGGGCTGGACCCCGGACTTCATCGCCAAGCTGACCGGCGACGCGGTGGACGCCAGGGGCGTCGATCAGCTCGTCGCCATTCCCGGCCCCGAGGCCATCCGGCTGAGCCAGGAGCTGGCGACCAAGGAAGGCGTCTTCTGCGGCATCACCTCGGGGGCCACCTTTGCGGGCGCGCTGAAGATCGCCGAGACCGCGCCCAAGGGGACCACCATCCTGGCCATGCTGCCGGACACCGGCGAGCGCTACCTCTCCACGCCGCTGTTCGCCGACGTCCCGGCCGAGATGACGCCGGAGGAAGTCGAGATCCTGCGCTCGACCCCGCTCTTCGCCGAGCCCGCGGCCTGACGCCAAAATCGGCCCCGCGACGCCGCGCGGGGTCGATCTTTCCACAGAGATAGTCCAATAGCAGCGCTAAGGCCCGCCTTGGCGGCAAGCCGAACCTTGGGCTGGGCCACTGCGTTGATCGCACGCGCCCCCTATCCGACGGAGAAGTCGATCATGGCGAGAAAGCCGAACTACCCGTTCGAACGCATGGAGCGCGAGCGGCAGAAGGCGGCCAAGAAGGCCGAAAAAGCCCGGCTGAAGGCGGAAGCCCGTGCCCGCGGCGAACCCGACCCCGTCGACGG
>Ga0307513_10008766_pt1 | contig 12882 bp, 13 predicted proteins | sample 15_EM_MG_FD_202174 | JGI IMG/M metagenome (GOLD analysis project Ga0307513, IMG submission 202174) | Populus trichocarpa ectomycorrhiza microbial communities from riparian zone in the Pacific Northwest, United States - 15_EM | ecosystem: Host-associated > Plants > Roots > Unclassified | place...
AGCTAAGTTTATTATGTCAATGTGAAAAGGTTACACTAATGGTGTAAGAATAAGTATAGTATAAACTCAACATGGACTTTAATGTTTGATACTAACATGTTTTGTATTTGTTATCTTATTCACTCTTCATACTTTGCTTGTTAAATGGTTAATCTAGATTTATGTTGTATAACCTTGGTACAACAAATACTTGGCACTTTCATAGCCCACACCGTATGGTATAACCGACACCTGTGGTATGAAAGGAACTTGATTTGTTGTTAACATAAGTTATAATCATGAATACCTGACAACATCTACAAGTATTAGCATTATTCGAATAAGATAACTAATGTAATCATGTTAACAATTTATAATCCGATTGGAACCTCCTTTGTGTGTGGTTTCCAGTTGAGTAATAAGAGTTTATACTATACTTGTTTGAAATACCATTAGTGTATCCTTTAACCTTGACAATTGTTTTTATCATTGTTTAATCCTTATATCAATATCACATCTCAAAGCTCTCTTCAACTTATTATTATTATTATTATAGTTAACCTCCATGTGGTTCGACCCCGGTCTTACCGGGTTATTTATTACTTCAACACTCCTACACTTGGGAGAAGACATCAATCTTTTGGTCGTGTCAGCTACTCCAAGGGAAATGGCCTCGGGAAACTGCTATAAAACTTGAGCGCAATCCAACTGTCGGATCTAAAGTTAAGGCCTTTTTTAGCCATTACTCTAGTCGGGCTCGACTACACCTCTTTTTATATGAGTAGCGACTCCATAGCTACTCTAAGGAAAACGACCTCAGGAAACTCCTGTAAAAATTTGAGCACGATCCAACGATCAGATCAAATGTTGTGGTGTTTTTGAACAATTATGAAGGTCAGGCGTGACTAAACCTCCTCTTCATAGAGTAGCGATTCCATAGCTACTCCAAGGAAAACATCCTCCGGAAACTCCTGTAAACATTTAAACGACATCCAAAGGTCATATCTAAAGTTATGACTTTTTTTTGTTGTTATTCTTGTGAGGCATGACTGGACCTCTTCTTCACTGAGTAGCGATTCCATAACTACTCCAAGCAAAACGACCTCCGAATACTGTAGAAAATGTTTTAGCACGATCCAATGGTTGGATCAAATGTTATGGCTCTTTTGAGCCTTTATTCTGTTCAGGCGTGACTAGACCTCCTCTTCACTGAGTTGCGATTACATAGCTACTCGAAGGAAAATGGCCTCAGGAAACTGCCGTAAAAATTTAGCGGGATCCAACGATAAGATCTAAAGCTATGGTCTTTTTTAGTCGTTACTCTAGTGTGGCCCAACTACACCTCTTCAGTGAGTAGTGATTCCATAGCTATTCTAAGGAAAATGATTTTCGGAACTCCATTAAAAATTTGAGAGCAATCCTACGGTCGGATCAAAAGTTATGGTCGTTTTTTGCCGTTATTCTTGTCAGGCGTGAAACGATCTCCTCTTATGTGAGTTGCGATTCCATAACTCCTCTAAGGAAAACATCCTCGGAAACTCCTATAAGACTTTGAGCGGCATCCAACGATCGAATCTAAAGTTATGGCCTTTTTTAGCAGTTATTCTAGTCAGGCATGACTGGACCTCCTGTTTTGTGAGTAGCGATTCCATAGCTACTCCAAGGAAAACAACCTCCGACAACTCTATTAAATATTTGAGAGCAATCCAACGGTCGGATAAAACATTATGGCTCTTTTGAGCCATTATTCTGGTCAGGTGTAACTAGACCTTCTCTTCAGTGAGTTACTATTCCATAGCTACTCCAAATGAAATGGCCTCACAAAACTGCTATAAAACTTTGAGCGCGATCCAAATGTCGGATCTAAAGCTATTGCCTTTTTTAGTCGTTACTTTAGTTTGGCCCGACTACACCTCCTTTTCTGTGAGTAGCGACTCCATCGCTACTCTAAGGAAAATGACCTGAAGAAACTACTGTAAAAATTTAAGTGCGATCCAACGGTCGGATCAAATGTTGTGGTGTTTTTTAACTGTTATTCTGGTCAGGCGTGACTAGACCTCTTCTTCATAGAGTAGCGATTCCATAGCTACTCCAAGGAAAACGTCCTCCGGAAACTCTGTAAACATTTAAGCGTCATCTAATGGTTGGATCTAAAGTTATGGCCTTTTAAGCTGTTATTCTGGTGAGGCATGACTGGACCTCCTCTTCGATGAGTAGCGATTCCATAACTACTCCAAGCAAAATGAACTCCGAAAACTGTAGAAAACTTTTTAGCGCGATCCAGCGGTCAGATCAAATGTTATGGCTCTTTTGAGCCTTTATTCTGTTCAGGCGTGACTAGACCTCCTCTTCATTGAGTTGCGATTACATAGCTACTCTAAGGAAAATGGCCTCAGGAAACTGCCGTAAAAATTTAGCGGGATCCAACGATAAGATCTAAAGCTATGGCCTTTTTTAGTCGTTACTCTAGTGTGGCCCATCTACACCTCTTCAGTAAGTAGCGATTCCATAGCTACTCTAAGGAAAATGATTTTCGGAACTCCATTAAAAATTTGAGAGCGATCCTACGGTCGAATCAAAAGTTATGGCCGTTTTTAGCCGTTATTCTTGTCAGGCGTGAAATGACCTCCTCTTATTTTTGTTGCGATTCCATAGCTACTCCAAGGAAAACGTCCTCTAGAAACTCCTGTAAAAATTTGAGCGCTATAAAACGGTCGAATCTAAAGTTATGGCCTCTTTGAGAAGTTATTCTGGTCAGGCATGACTAGACCTCCTGTTCAGTGAGTAGCGATTCCATACCTACTCCAAGCAAAATGACCTCCGATAACTCTGGTAAATAGTTAAGCGCGATCCAACAGTCAGATAAAAAGTTATGGCTCTTTTGAGCCATTATTCTAGTCAGGCGTGACTAGACCTCCTCTTTAGTGAGTTGTGATTCCATTACTACTTCAAAGGAAATGGCCTCGGGACACTGCTCTAAAAATTCAAGCGCGATCCATCGGTCGGATGAAAAGTTATGGCCCTTTTGAGCTGTTATTCTAGTCAAGGGTGACTAGTCCTCCTCTTCAGTGAGTTGCGATTCCATAGCTACTCCAAGGAAAATGGCCTCTTGAAACTGCTGTAAAAATTTGAGTGCGTAAGATATAAAGTTATAGCCTTTTTTAGTTACTACTCTAATTTGGCCCGACTACACCTCCTCTTTAGTTAGTAGCGATTTCATAGCTATTCCAAAGGAAATTGCCTTGGGAAACTGCTATAAAACTTTGAGCGCGATCCAACTGTCGGATCTAAAGTTATGGCCTTTTTTAGATGTTACTCTAGTCTGGCCCGACTACACCTCTTCTTCTTTAAGTAGCGATTCCAAAGCTACTCCAAGGAAAACGACCTCAGGAAATTCCTGTAAAAATTTGAATGCGATCCAACAATCGGATCAAAAGTTATGGCCCCTTTTGAGCCGTTATTCTAGTCAGGCGTTACTACACCTCTTCTTTAATGAGTAGGGATTACATAGCTACTCTAAGAAAAACAACCTCCGGGAAGTTCTGTAAATATTTGAGCGCGATCCAACGGTTGGAGAAAACATTATGGCCTTTTTTAGTTGTTACTCTAGTCTGGCCCGACTACACCTCCTTTTTTAGTAGCGATTCCATGGCTACTCCAAGGGAAATGGCCTCGGGAAACTGCTATAAAAATTTGAGCGCGATCCCACTGTCGGATCTAAAGTTATGGCCTTTCTTAGCCGTTACTCTAGTTTGGCCCGACTACACCTCTTCTTCTATGAGTAGCGATTCCAAAGTTACTCCAAGGAAAACAACCTCAGGAAATTCCTGTAAAAATTTGAACGCGATCCAACGATCGGATCAAAAGTTATAGCCCCTTTTGAGCCGTTATTCTAGTCAGGCGTTACTACACCTCTTCTTTAATGAGTAGGGATTATAAAGCTACTCCAAGGAAAACATCCTCCGGAAACTCTTGAAAATATTTGAGCGCGATCCAACGGTCGGATCAAATGTTATAGCTCTTTTGAGTCTTTATTTTGGTCAGGCGTGACTAGACCTCTTTAGTGAGTAGCGATTCCACACCTATTCTAAGGAAAACGATGTCCGGAAACTCCTATAAACCTTTGAGAGTGATAACGGTCAGATCAAAAGTTGTTGCCCTTTTGAGCCCTTATTTTGGTTAGGCGTGACTAGACCTCCTCTTCAATAAGTAGCGATTCCATATCTACTCCAAGGATAACGACCTCCGGAAACTCATGTAAAAAGTTGTGCCCTAACCAACGGTTGGATCAAAAGTTAAGCCCATTTTGAGCCATTATTCTGGTTAAGCGTGACTAGACTTCCTCTTTATAAGTAGCGATTTCATAGCTACTCTAAGGAAAATGGCATCTGGAAACTGCTGTAAACATTTAAGAGCGATCCAACGGTCGGATCTAAATTTATGGTCTTTTTTAGTCATTAATATAGTCTGGCCTGACTACACCTCCCCTTAAGTGTGTAGCGATCACATAGCTAGCCCGAGGAAAATGATGTTCGGAAACTCCTGTAAAAATTTAAGAGCAATCCAACGGTCGGATTAAAAGTTATGGCCCTTTAAACCGTTATTCTAGTGAGGCCTCACTAGACCTCCTCTTCAGTGAGTAGCGATTCCATATCTTTTCAAGGAAAATGAACTCGGGAAACTACTATAGGGCGCGATCCAACGTTAGATCTAAAGTTATGCCCTTTTGTAGCCGTTACCCTAGTCTGGCCCCCCACACCTCCTCTTTTGTGAGTAGCAATTCCAAAGCTATGCCAAGGAAAACCATTTCCGGATACTCTATTAAAAAATTAAGAGCGATCCAACGGTCGAATTAAAAGTTATAGCCTTTTAAGTCGTTATTCTGGTGAGGCGTTACTAGACCTCCTCTTCAGTGAGGAGCAATTCTATAGCTTTTCAAGGAAAATGGCCTCGGGAAACTGCTATAAAAATTTATGCACGATCCAACGGTCGGATCTAAAGTTATGCCCTTTTGTAGCTGTTACTCTAGTCTGGCACCCTACACCTCCTCTTCTGTGAGTAGAGATTCCATAGCTACTTCAAGAAAAACCATTTCCGGAAACTCCATTAAAAAATTAAGAGCGATCCAACGGTCGAATTAAAAGTTATTGTTGTTTAAGCCGTTATTCTAGTGAGGGGTGACTAGAACTCCTCTTTATTGAGTATGATTCAATAGCTACTCCAAGGAAAACGCCCTCAGGAAACTTGTGTAAACAATTGAGCGTGATCCAATAGTCGGATCTAAAGTTATGGCCCTTTTGAGCTGTTATTCTGGTCATGCGTGACCAGACCTCCTCTTCAGTGAGTATCGATTCCATCGCTACCACTGGAAACTCTTGTAAAAGTTTGATCGCGATCCAATAGGCGTATCAAAAGTTAAGGCCTTTGTGAGTCGTTATTGCGGACAGGCCTGACTAGACCTCCTCTTCAGTGAGCAGCGATTTCGTAACTACTCCTAGTAAAATAACTTCCGGAAACTCTTATAAAAATTTGAACGCAAACCAACGGTAGCATCAAAAGTTATGGCTCTTTTAAGCTATTATTTTGGTCAGGAGTGACTAGACCTCCACTTTAGTGAGTAGCGATTGTATAGCTTCTAAAAAAAAAAACAGACCTCCGAAAACTCCTATAAAATTTGAGAGCGATATAACCGTCGGATCAAAAGTTAATGCCCCTTTAAGGTGTTATTCTGGTCAGGCGTGACTAGACCTCCTCATCATTAAGTAGCGATTCCATCACTACTCCAAGGAAAACGACCTACGAAAACTCCTATAAAAACTTGAGAGCGATCCAACGGTCGGATGAAATGTTATGGCCCTTTTGAGTTGTTATTCTAGGCAGGCGTGACTAGACCTCCTCATTAGTGACTAGCAATGGAATCACTACTTCAAGGAAATTGACCTCCGAAAACTCCTGTAAACATTTGAGCGCGATCCAATGGTCGGATCAAATGTTATGGCCCTTTTGAGTTGTTATTCTGGTTAGGCGTGACTAAACCTCCTCTTCAGTGAGTATCAATTGTATAGCTCCTCTAAGGAAAATGACCTCCGGAAACTCCTGTAAACATTTGAGCGTGTTCCAACGATCGGATCAAAAGTTATGGCCCTTTTGAGCTATTATTCTAGTTAGGCGTGACTAGACCTCCTATTTAGTGAGTAGCGATTGTATAGCTCCTCCAACGAAAACGACCTCCAAAAACTACTGTAAAAATTTGAGCGGGATCCATTGGTCTGATAAAAAGTTATGGCCATTTTAAGCCGTCATTGTGGTCAAGCGTGATTAGACCTCCTGTTGCTACTCCAAGAAAAAACGACCTTCGAAAACTGCTGTAACATTTTGAGCGCGATCCAACGGTCGGATCAAAAGTTATGGCCCTTTTGAGTTATTATTCTGGTCAAACATGACTTTATACATCTTCGTACTTCTAGGATGAGTAGCAAATCGGGATTCATGAGTTTCTCTCAATACTTCTTCCTTCAAAGTCTTTTGATCAGGCAAATAAATTTGTCTACCCATAGCTATTAGCCCACCATATAACATTTGGAATGCTTTCTTTATACCCTGGTTTAAACTCTCTTTGATATCCTTTACCTTCTTTTTCTTTCTACCTGTTGAGCCACCAAGACCTTGTCTCGAGGCACAAATCGGATCTTTAACTGAGCTAATAGTGATCCCTCAGGCCCTACACTTAGCCGCAAGCCCAATTTCTTCAATTCCAGTATACTTCCCTGTTCCTTAATCTCCATATCATTCATCACTGTTTTTCCCTTCCTAATCAATGTATTGACTACTACATTAGCCTTACCAAGATGGTAGTCAATCACACAATCGTAATCTTGTATTAACTCTGCCCATCTTCTTTGTCACATATTTAACTCCTTCTGTGACATCAAATACTTCAAACTTTTATGGTTTGTAAAGATTTAAACTTGTGACCCACACAAACAATGTCTCCATACTCTTAAGGCAAACACCACTGCTACAAGTTCTAGGCCATGAACTGGGTAATTCACCTCATGCGACTTTAGTTGTCTTGATGCATAAGCAATCACACGCCCGTGTTGCATCAACACCCATCCTAGAGCTTTCTTTTTTTTTTTTTAGGCATCATTATATACCACAAACCTTTCTATCCCTGATGGAAGGGCCAGCGCAGGAGCAGAAGTGAGTCTCTCCTTCGGTTCTCGAAAGCTCGCTTCACACTCTTCCGATCAAACAAACCTGACTTTCTTGCGGGTCAGCTTAGTCAAAGGTGATGCTATGGTGGAGAACCCCTCAATAAACCTCCTATAATACCCAGCAAGACCCAAGAACTCTGGATTTCTATCACACTAGTATGCCTTTCCCATCTCAACACGGCCTCAGCCTTTCTCGGATCCACAAATATTACTTCTGCGGATATTACATGGCCCCAAAAATACTACTTCTTTGAGCCAGAACTCACACTTATCCCAGCTTTGCATATAATTGATTCTCCCTTATAGTCTGTAGCACAACCCTTAGATGTTGTTCATGCTCCAAGTAAGAGCTTGAATTCACCAAGATATCGTCAATAATTATCCCTGTATATTGGTCCAGGTACGACCGAAACACCCGATTCATCAAGTCCATAAACATGGCCAAAGCATTGGTTAACCCGAAAGGCATCACCAAAAACTCCTAATGTCCATAACGGGTTCAGAATGCAGTCTTTTGTCTATCTTGTTCCTTGATTCTCAACTAGTGATATTCAGATCTCAATTCTATCTTAGAGAACACCTTAGCACCCTTCAACTGATCAAATAAATTATCTATTCATGGGAATGGGTACTTGTTCTTCACCGTCACTTTATTTGATTGACGAAAATCAATGCACAAATGAAGTGTGCCATCCTTCTTCCCTTTTTTTTTTAGCCAAAGCCCAGCAACCTCAACATCCTTTTCACCACGGTAAGTCATACAACCTATCCCTCTCATACACCTCACCCATTGCACTATGTGACTACTCTCCCTGATCTAGGAGCTGTACTGGAGGCTCCTGCTGTCATTCCTACTGCTACAGCTCTCACTATATGATCCATAGAAGCAGGATCCAAAAATGGGTTTGACCCGGCTACCGGTGCCACTGTTGGGGGTATATTATCTCCCGCCCCGTATGTCTGATACATTGAGCATTGTTACCCCAGCCTGACGGGACAACGAATCATCTCGAAGTCTCATTGACTCGCCCCTTTCAAAGTATACTGATGTTGTAGGTACATGAGAGAAAGTGTCAAAGGATCCCAATCTGGATCACTTTCATAATGAAGACTCTGATCACTTCCCCGAACTGGGAATGGATCAGTCCTGGCTCATTGCCTTGTTCTCACCATTCAGAACCACATTTGAAAACCTTATACTCATTCCTATCCTCGGAATAGCAACCTGAGCTCTGATACCAAAATGTAACATCCCCATATCCGGGATAAAGCAACGATCTCATGTTAACTGATAAACAGAGTGAATTTTTTTTTCTATATCTATTCATGGTGTTTGTATTAAAATCTACCGAAATTTTGACGGAGTCTCTCCTATATCGGAAGGTCCTAAGTTATCGACATACGACATGTTTACACTTCTAATATACCGCATCTCCTAACTCAATTCAACCCCAATCATCCTGGGTCTCAATCCCACAAACATCATCATTCATATCAACCATAATGTTTTTGATATACATTGTACCACAATTATCATTATGGATGGATAAAGATATAAACATGCATACATGGAACATGGTTATACAAAGTATATAATTAAATTCATCTATTCCAGTTTAAAAATCAATTATACAAATTGAGTTACAAAAAAAAGTTGTAATATTACCAACATACAAGGGTATACTCCCTAGGACCTAAATCACAAAAAGTGAACCTAAGCTAGAATCTACTCCTGTCGTGCATGCGATGGTCCTGAAAACAAAATACATATTATTGAAATATGAATATCACAATAATAAAGCAATACAATTATCCAGCAATTTTAAAAAAGGCAAACATGCATTCATATTTTATTCACTTCTCCCTTTTGGTTGACATTGGAAATTCTTTCTCCTTCAACTACTAAAAACTAATTCCTCTCCCATTATCAACCTCCATTCAAGATCTCATAAAACCATCCATGATAATTTTTTCTTAACCCATTACTGATACCAATTTCATTGTTATCATCATCACCCCGTAGGAGTCGATATAAGGTGATCCCCTTACCCGGGATCCTAACATACACTAAATGTATGCTAATCAATACATGGTGATCTCCTTACCCGGGATCCTAACATACACTACATGTATGCTAGTCAACACATGGTGATCCCCCTACCCGGGATCCTAACATACACTACATGTATGCTAGTCAATACATCTTGATCCCCTTACCCGGGATCCTAACATACACTGAATGTATGTTAGCCAAACATAGCGATCCCCTTACCCGGGATCATAACATACACTAAATGTATGCTAGTTCATGCCTCAAATCACACTTCTCATATTTCCTTTGTCAACGATAATTTCATCACTTGACAAATCACACCACAACCATTCACCTTGAATACATATACATTTAGAATACCATCCAAAATATTGACATCATTACGTAAACTTTCCTCCTTTTTCCTAATATCCAACATTCGGTAATTCACATCTCACATCAATAACATATTAAATCATAGAATTTAACTAGAAAGTATAGGTGCGGAACACCTACCTACAATAGAAGTCTACTAGTGCTCCCCTACTGCTGCTATTGCACCATGCCTGTGGTCCCTCCTGCAAATCACAAGTTCATTTCATAAATTATCCCCACTCAAGGATATGTTTTATAATAACCATATCAACAACCAATCAGTCTTTCTTTCAATCATTTCTTAATATTTTATTTTTTTTCTTATTTCACCCATTAATATTGTCGTTCTTTGTCCAACCCTAGTTATCATTCATTTCTTTATATTTGGACTGTTACTGTCTCATTTTTGAACTATTACTGTCTGACATCTCCTCAGATTTTTAACTATATCTGGAGTTATAGAACTCCGATTCAAGCGAGATTAGTCTCGTTGGAAAGCTAAGACATGAGGCTACAAGTTCTCTAAATAAAAGAGAACCCAGTTCTGCCTCTAAGATAGTCAAAATTGCTCATCAACAAACGTTTGGACTGTTACTGTCTAACTGTTACTGTCTCATTTTTGAACTGTTACTATCTGACCTCTCCTCAGATTTTTAACTATATCTGGAGTTATAGAACTCCGATTGAAGCGAGATTAGTCTCGTTGGAAACCTAAAACATGAGGCTACAAGTTCTCTGAATAAAAGAGAACCCAGTTCTGCCTCTAAGATAGTCAAAATTGCTTATCAACAAACGTTTTGACTGTTACTGTCCAACTATTACTGTCTCATTTTTGAACTGTTACTATCTGACCTCTCCTCAGATTTTTAAGTATATCTGGAGTTATAGAACTCTGATTCAAGCGAGATTGATCTCGTTGGAAAGTTAAGACATGAGGCTACAAGTTCTCTGAATAAAAGAGAACCCAGTTCTGCCTCTAAGATAGTCAAAATTGCTCATAAATAAACATTTGGACTCTTATTATCCAACCATAGTTTTGAAACCTGACCCGGTCCAATGATCGGGTCACGGGTTAGATGGGTTGACCCAGGTCAACCCAAAAAAAAATATTTTTAATTCATTCTTATATAATTATAATATTTTTTCTATATATTTTTTTAATTCGTTCTTATTATCAATACATTAATTTTTTTTAACAAGAAAACAACCACTCCAAATTCCCTAACCCACCGTTTCACACATTTTTTCTTTCTTTTTGTTTTTTTAGACATAAACTATCTCGAAACTTTTTAAAAGCACTTCTCTTTCCCTTCCTATGTGTTTTGATGACTGTAGGTTTACTTCAGAACACATAAAAGTTCTGATCACCACAAATTCAGACCCTTTTAATAGTAAATACCATCAGCCACCACTAAAGGGACTAAACCATCAAAGTTTTTCTTTTGTTACGGGGAAGAGAAAGAGAAGTAATGGTGATCATAACAAGACCAAGTGCACTTCTTCTTCGGGTAATGTATCAGTTCTCTTGCTTCTTTAAATGATTTTGGGGTTGTTGAGAAAATGGTGGGAGATGAAGGGAGTTTTGAATCTTGATGATTGAATCAAGAACTGCTAATTGATGCCTAATCAAGAACTGCGAGTTCAAAAAAGGCAAAGAACCAAGAAAAGAGAGAGTGAAAGAAGGAGATTCGTGAAGAGAAACAAAAATCTAACCTTATTGAAGGGATCAAGAGTCTTCTGCTCCTCTGCAATTCGCGATTGAAATTGTTTTTCTTTATTAGGTTTTCAATGTTTGCAATTGCAGGCTTGCAGCAATTCTGCATCAGTGCATCGTTCATCTTCGTCGTTTTACCTCTATGCATATATAAAAAAAGGCCGGGTCTCAGCCGGGTTTCGCCGGGCCAACTCCCAGGCGGGTTTTTGCTTAGACCCGGACCGGTCCCATGCCCGAGTCGGCCCGCCAGGCCGGTCCGGGTTTTAAAACTATGTGTCCAACTGTTACTGTCTCATTTTTGAACTATTACTGTCTGACATCTCCTCATATTTTTAACTATATGTGGAGTTATAGAACTCCAATTCAAGCGAGATTAGTCTCGTTGGAAAGCTAAGACATGAGGCTACAAGTTCTTTAAATAAAACAGAACCCAGTTCTGCCTCTAAGATAGTCAAAATTGTGCATCAACAAATGTTTGGACTGTTATTGTCTCGTTTTTGAAATATTACTGTCTGACCTCTCAGATTTTTAACTATATCTGAAGTTATAGAACTCCGATTCAAGCGAGATTAGTCTGGTTGGAAAGCTAAGACATGAGGCTACAAGTTCTTTGATCAAAGAGAACCCAGTTCTGCCTCTAAGATAGTTAAAATTTCTCATCAACAAACATTTGGACTATTACTGTCTCGTTTTTGAACTGTTACTGTCTGACCTCTCCTTATATTTTTAACTATATCTGGAGTTATAGAACTCCGATTGAAGTGAAATTAGTCTCGTTGGAAAGATAAGATATGAGGCTACAAGTTCTCTGAATTAAAGAGAACCCAGTTCTTCCTCTAAGATAGTCAAAATTTTGCATCAACAAATGTTTGGAGTGTTACTGTCTCGTTTTTGAACTGTTATTGTCTGACCTCTCCTCAGATTTTTAACTATATCTGGAGTTATAGAACTCCGATTCAAGCGAGATTAGTCTCATTGGAAAGCTAAGACATGAGGCTACAAGTTCTCTGATTAAAGAGAACCCAGTTTTGCCTCTAAGATAGTCAAAATTGCTCATCAACAAATCAGACTTACTGCCCTACAGGGTATGTCATGACCCAGTCTCGGTTGATAACCCATAATTGGAGTTTTACAGCTCCAAATTGAGCAAGACCAATTTACTTAGTTAGCTAACATCCAAAACTACAATTTTTATGAAGGAATCTGGTTCTAATCCCCTCATCATCCTATCCAAAATCTTACCAAAAGTCAGGAGACGAGTCTGTCCAAATTCATCACCCCCCTTTCCCTTCACACATAACTTTCAGAAACTACATTTTCTGGGTAAATTATCATGGTTTCACATCCCCAAATCACATACGACACATGAATTAACTTAATTTTAACAACAAATATTCCCCCTCCCAATTCAAGTCTAATAACCGTAATCTATAATTCACATCAAGGCATCAATTTATTATCGAATTTGAAATAACTTATAAGATCATGTTTAGAACACCTTACCCGGTACGAATTAAGGTTTTGATCTTCAACTAGTTGAAGATTTTCAACTCCCTCCTGTCTTA
>Ga0307513_10008767_pt1 | contig 12882 bp, 9 predicted proteins | sample 15_EM_MG_FD_202174 | JGI IMG/M metagenome (GOLD analysis project Ga0307513, IMG submission 202174) | Populus trichocarpa ectomycorrhiza microbial communities from riparian zone in the Pacific Northwest, United States - 15_EM | ecosystem: Host-associated > Plants > Roots > Unclassified | place...
GAGGGATCGTCGAGGCCGACGGTGAAAAAGTCTGCGGGGCGTCCGGCTTCGAGCGCGCCGCCGGTCGCGCCGATACCTGCCGCGCCGTTCGTGGTGGCGCAGTCGAAGAGGCGTGCGGCGAGTGTGGCGAGGCTGCTCGTTTCGCCGTTCGAGTCGGGGGAAGTTCGGGCGTGCGTCGCGTTCGCCGGTGCGTTCGTTGCGGGCGCGAGCACGGCGCGTTCGAGTTTTTGCAGGCGCAGGTGATATTCGAGTTCGCGCGCGTCTTCGAGGAGATCGATTTGCGTGTGGCTGTCCGTGCCGAGCGAGACGCGGACGCCCGCGTCGAGCAGCAGGTCGGCGGGGACGATGCCGTCGCCGAGGTTGCGTTCGGTCGTAGGGCAGGCGCAGACGTGAGCTCGTGCGGCGGCGAGGGCGCGCACCTCTTCAGGCGTGATGTGGACGGCGTGGACGCCCGTGAACCGTTCGTCGAGCAAACCTTCACCGGCGAGCAGCGCGACGGGCGTGCGCCCGTGTTCCTCAAGGCAGGCGGCGACCTCTGCGGGTTGCTCTGCGACGTGCATGTGGACGGGCATCCGTCGCGCGGCGGCGAAGGCGCACACCTCGCGCAAGTAATCGAGCGGCACGGCGCGCACGCTGTGAGGCGCGACGCCGACCCACGCGCCCGGCGCGTCTTCCGCGTCTTTCGCCTCTGTGGCTTCGACGCCTGTGCGCGCGTCAACGTTTGCAGGCGCGACGCGGGCGAGGTCGTTTTTGAGAGTTTCGGTCTGCTTGAGAAACGCTTCGGGGTCGCGTTCGATGAAGCGCGCCTGTCGCTCGTCGGGCGGCTTGTTCCAGCCCGCGCGCGCGTAGGCGACGCGCAGGAGCGCGATGCGGATTCCCACGTCTGCGGCGGCGCGCACGACTTGCTTCGCCAACTCGTTCTCGTCCGCGTAGCGCGCGCCGCCGGGGGCGTGATGCAGGTAGTGAAACTCGCCGACGGCTGTGATGCCGCTCGCGGCCATTTCGAGGAAGGCCATGCGCGAGGCGTCGTAAACGTCGCCGGGGGTGAGGCGCGTGGCGGCGGCGTACATCATCTCGCGCCACGTCCAGAAGGAATCGTGCGTGGCGGAGCGACGTTCGGTGCGCCCGCGTATGACGCGTTGAAAGGCGTGCGAGTGTGCGTTGACGAGGCCGGGCAGCAGGGCGCGCCGCTTGAGACGCACGACGCTCGCCGCGAGGCCGTCATAGTCGCGCGTGAGTTGCGTGATGCGACCCGCGCGGTCTGAGACGAGGGCGAGGCCGCTTTCAAATCGTCCGCCCGTATAGATGAGATCGGGCAGCCACGCCGTCAATGTCGGATGATCGTCTGGCAAAGAATGTTCTTAATCGTCGCGCACGCCAACGTGCGCGCGTCGTCATGAAAAAGCAGTCCACCGTCCACAGAAATGTGAACAAGCCCAAACGGCGCCGCACATCCAACCCAAAATAAACGGGAGGGATTCCGTCTCCTGAGCATACAACACGACGGCGGGCGGAAGAAATTGGCGGTGGCTGTCAGTTGTTCGTGTTTCAGGGAGAGCGGGGCGGGAGTTGAAATGTCCCGGTTTACGCGAGGAGATAAAACAACGGACAACTGGCAACGGACGGCTGACCGATTTGTCGCATCAAATCATTTATGAATATGACAGTCGGCAATTTAAGAACATATGCGGGGTTTGCGAGGCGATTCGGGCGGCGTTTTGTGGAGGAGCGTTTGCGGGAGAGGCGGGTTGCGGTCGCGCCCGCGCCGCACCGCCCGCGCCCGGAAGAGTGGCAGGACGACCGCCTGACGGTGGCATGGCTCGGGCATTCGACCGTGCTCATAAATTTTTACGGGACGTGGCTGCTGACCGATCCGGCTCTCAGAGAGCGCGTCGGCGTGCGCGTCCCCGGCGTCGTAACCGTGGGGCCGCGCCGCCTCGTGCAGCCCGCGCTCGCGGCGCACGAGTTGCCCGCGCTCGACGCCGTGCTCGTCTCGCACGCGCACATGGATCACTGCGACACGGGCACGCTCGCGCGACTGCCGCGCACGCTCCGCGCCGTCGTGCAGCGCGGCAACGGCGACCTCGTGCGTCGCTTCCGGCGCGTGGACGAGTTGGGTTGGGGGCAGTCGGTCGAAGTGGGCGGCGTGCGCGTCGAGTCGGTCGAGGTGAGCCACTGGGGCGCGCGCAAACTGACGGACAGCCATCGCGGCTACGGCGGTTTCCTGTTGGAGAAGAACGGGCGCGCAATAGTCTTCGGCGGCGACACGGCGGACACGCGCGCCTTCGGGCGTCTCAGGGAACGCGCGCGCATCGTGCTCGCGATGATGCCCATCGGCGCTTACGATCCTTACATCCACGCGCACGCCAATCCCGAACAGTCGTGGCGCATGGCGCGCGAGATGGGCGCGACCTACATCATGCCGATGCACCATTCGACTTTTCGTTTGAGCCGCGAGCCTGTCGGCGAACCCGTCGAGCGACTATTCGCCGTCGCCGGACGCGAACGCTGGCGCGTGGCGTTGACCGAGATCGGGCAGACGTGGAGCTTGCCGGAAGATTAGAGCGGTTTCGATATAAGCGAGAATGTAGTTACGAACGCAAGCCCCTGACGGGGCTTCAAACTTTCGTCCCTGACGGGCTTGCGACGGTCAACCCATTCTCGCTTATATCGAACGCCTTACGTGCTTTTGCAACGCACTCTAACGCGGAAGGCGTCCGCTCAAACACGATGCCGCGCTTCATCGGCGCGGGCGAAAGTGTGACGCGCGTTCAGCGTTCGCTGTGTCTGAATGTTTTGGGTAACGTGGGTGAAGAGCGTAGATGGTCGCTCAACATGCGTGCGTAGCATTTGAGACACATGCCGCGAGAATTTTTGGTGTCGAGCCTGCGGACGACCACGCCGCACCAGCTACAGATTTCCTGATAAACCGTCCCCGTCAATCCTTCGTTCTTGTCCATCGCACACATACCTCTGCCTGAACTTGATTTTAAACGTCGCTCGTTAGGGGATGCCGAAACTTTAAACGGCGCGCGTCTGTTACGTCTGTACGAGTTCGTACGACTGCGGTCGAGTTCAAGAGGGCGTCGCGTTGCACGCCCTCTGTCCGACAACGGACAGACCCCGCTCTTCGTGTCTCGCTAGACTCCTGCGTTTCGCCTTAAAGAATTCGAGATCGTCCGCGTTGGTTCGGGAGCGCGAGGTTCTGACTGCCGGTGCGCTTCTCGACAACGCGGGCGTTTTCGTCTGTAGCCCGTGAGCTTGATTATTGGAGGGGCGAAAACACATCAAGGGAGCGCGAAAGGGAGAGGAAGCAAATGGCAGAAGAAGAGCAAGAGGGCGGGCAGAAGACCATGCCGCCGCAGCAGCAAGACCGGCAACCGGGCGTCGAGGCGGAGATGACGCCACGCCCCGTCGCAGACGACGCGACGCATCTCGGCAGCCGCAAACTCGAAGGCAAGGTCGCCATCATTACGGGCGGCGACAGCGGCATCGGTCGCGCGGTCGCCATCGCCTACGCGCGCGAGGGCGCGGACGTGTGCGTCATGTATCTAAACGAACACGGCGACGCGCAAGAGACGGCGCGACTCGTCGAAGCGGAAGGGCGACGCTGTTTGTTGATTGACGGCGACGTGGGCGACGAGAAATTTTGTCGCGAGGCTGTGGAACGCGCGGTGGGCGAGTTGGGGCGTCTGGACGTGCTCGTCAACAACGCGGCGGAGCAGCACCCGCAGGAGAGCATCGAAGAGATCAGCGCGGAGCAGTTGGAGCGCACCTTCCGCACGAACATCTTCGCGATGTTCCATCTCGTCAAGGCCGCGCTCAAACACCTCAAGGCGGGGAGCGCGATCATCAACACGACCTCTGTGACGGCCTACAAGGGCAGCCCCGAACTGCTCGACTACTCCGCGACCAAAGGCGCGATTGTCGCCTTCACGCGTTCGCTCTCGCAGTCGCTCGTGGAGCGGGGCGTCAGGGTGAACGGCGTCGCGCCGGGTCCGATCTGGACGCCGCTCATCCCTTCGACTTTCCCGCCAGAGAAGGTCGAGAGCTTCGGCGCGAACGTGCCGATGAAAAGGCCGGGGCAGCCTGAAGAGGTCGCGCCCGCCTACGTCTTCCTCGCCTCCGACGACGCCTCCTACATGGCCGGGCAGATTCTTCACCCGAACGGTGGCGAAGTGGTGAACGGCTGATAGAAAGGGATGAGGGATGAATCAGAAAAGCATTCGAGTTTATTAACTTGATCTATTTCTGTTCATCCCTCATCCCTGTTTTTCATCCCTTTGTTAGAACGTGCGACGGAAGAGGGCGATCATGTCGGCGAAAGCGGCATCGGTCGCCTGCGGGTCGTAGCGCGCGCCCTCGTCGCGCATGAAGGCGTGCTCCGCCGGGTAGAGTTTGAAAGAGTAATTTACCTTCGCCTGTTTGAGCGCGTGCTCGATCTTCGCGCGACCGTCTTCGGGTATGTGTGGGTCGAGCGTGCCGAAGACCATCAGTAACTCGCCACAAATTTCCGGTGCGCGTTCGAGCGAGCGTGCGTCTGTGTCGCGGCCTAACTTGCCGTTGTGGATTCCCGTCCCGTAGAAACAGGTGGTGGCGCGCACGTCGGGTTGCAGGGCGGCGCGGAAGGCGAGATGGCCGCCGAGGCAGAAACCCGCCGCGCCGAGTTTGCCGGGTGCGACGCGTGGGTGCGCGGCGAGGTAGTCGAGCGCGGCGCGGCAGTCGGCGTCGAAACCTGCGACGGGCGTTTGCGCCGCGCCTTCGAGTCCGCGCGTGCGCCCCGCGTCGTCGAAGGGGATGGCCGTGCCGGGCGGTTCGTGGCGGTGATAGATTTCGGGCGCGGCGACGACGAAGCCGTAACCGGCGAGACGCTCGGAGGCGCGCAGCATCGGCCCCGTCAGTTGGAAGATGTCGGAGTAGAAGAGCACGCCCGGATAAGTGCCTTCCGGCTTCGGCGCGGCGACGAACGTGCGCATCGGGCTGCCGTCAACCTCGATCTCGACATACCCGGTCGTGATGATCATAAACTCACCTCGAAGCTTTCGATAGCAGCCTGAAATTCCTTTGCACTTTACGTCTTAACTTTGCGCCTCCGGCGAGAAAATCAGTTTCACGCCGGAGGCGCAAAGTCGGAACAGAAGGTGCAAAGGGTTGTCGGTTCACGGCTCTTGGTTTGGTTGTCAACTCTTAATCGCGCAACTCGGCAGTGTTTCTAAATTGCGGCGGGCGTCGGTGCTTGGTGGCCTGCTCGAAGGCGTAGGCCAGCCGGATGAGCACGGGTTCGCTGTAGGCTCTGCCGAAGAAGGAAATGCCGACGGGGAGGCCGTAGACGTAACCGGCGGGGACGTTGATGTTCGGATAACCGGCGACGGCGGCGGGCGTGGAACTGCCGCCCGAGTAGTGGTCGCCGTTGACGAGGTCGGTCGTCCAGGGCGGTCCGCCGGTGGGCGCGATGATCGCGTCGAGACGGTCTTTGTTCATCGCGGCGTCGATGCCTCCGGCGCGCGAGAGGCGGTGATTTTTGGCGAGCGCGGCGAGATAGGCTTTATCCGTGAGCGCGCCTTTCGCCTGCGCCTTGAGGAAAATCTCCTGCCCGAAATATGGCATCTCGCGCTCGCGGTTGCGCTCGTTGAACTCGATGAGTTCCTTGAGCGAGCGCGGCACGCCCGCGCCGCGTTCGGCCAGATACTTGTTGAGGTCGGCTTTGAACTCGTAGAGCAACACTTCAAACTCCGAGTCGTCGTACTTGCCGTGCGACGGCAGATCAGCCGGGTCAACGACGGTCGCGCCCGCGTTCTTCAACACGTCAATCGCATCGTTCATCAACTTGTCAACGCGGTCGCTGAAGCCGAAGAACTTGCGCGCCACGCCGATGCGCGCGCCGCGCAGTCCAGCCGCGTCGAGGAAGCGCGTGTAGTCGGCATGCGATTTGCCGCGACTCGTTTGCGTCGCGCGGTCGCTCTGGTCAATGCCGACGAGCGCGCCGAGCAGGATGCAGGCGTCGGTCATGGTGCGCGCCATCGGCCCGGCGGTGTCCTGACTGTGCGCGATGGGAATGATGCCGGAGCGGCTGACGAGGCCGAGCGTGGGCTTGATGCCGACGATGCCGCTCGCCGACGAAGGACAGACGATTGAGCCGTCCGTCTCCGTGCCGACGGCGGCGGCGGCGAAGTTGGCCGCGACGGCGACGCCCGAACCCGAACTCGAACCGCACGGGTTGCGATCAATCGCGTAGGGGTTGCGCGTCTGCCCGCCGCGCCCGCTCCAGCCGCTCGTCGAATGCGTGGAACGAAAGTTCGCCCACTCGCTCAGGTTCGTCTTGCCTAAGATCACTGCGCCCGCCTCGCGCAGGCGCGCGACGATGAAGGCGTCGCGCGGCGCGTGCGTCCCGGCGAGGGCGAGTGAACCGGCGGTGGTCTGCATGCGGTCGGCGGTGTCTATGTTGTCTTTGATGAGGATGGGGATGCCGTGTAGAGGCGAGCGCACGCGCCCGTCTTTGCGTTCGCGGTCGAGCGCGGCGGCGAGGGAGAGGGCGTCCGGGTTGAGTTCGATAACGGAGTTGAGCGCCGGACCTTTGCGGTCGTACTTCTCGATCCGCTCGATGTACTTCTCCGCGATCTCGCGCGCCGACAACTGCCCGCGTCGCATCCCCTCCTGCAACCCGGCGATGGCCGCCTCTTCGAGTTCGTCCGCGTTCGACGCGGGCGCGGGAGACGCAAACGCCGTGAAGCTTTCCGTCGTTCCTGCGAGCGCGGTGGCGATGCCGACCGTCAAACCTGCTCCGATAAACTTTCTCCGGTTGATGTCCGAATTGCGCTCTTCTTCTTTACTGTGGCTCAAGGCTCTCTCCTCCCGGCGATGCCGGATGCGTGTCTCTAAATAGAAATGAATTGGCCGATGCAGCTTGAAGGCGGCTGTCTGCCGAAGACAGCGGTGGTACGGACGAGAATATATCCGCAGACCCTGACGCGCCGCAACCGACTCCGCGCGCCCACGCCCCTCTTGCCGCCGCGACAGCGTGGCAACCGGCCTGTGCGGCGTTGCAACTAAGGAGCGACGCAATGCGACCGCGTTTGACGCTGGCGCGCAGGGGCGTGTTCGTCAATCCGCATCAACGATTCCGAAGGGCCGACGCCTCGCGCCTGAGAATCTTGACAACCGTTGAATCGTGCCATACTTTGAGCGCGACCAACGAGAACGCCCGCGCGCATCGTTTCGCCGCGCGTCAACGCTGTCCGAAGTTGTCTTCGGTTGTCTGCGCGCGCGCCGCTCTTCGCAAGCGATTCGATTCCCGATTCCTCGCCGGTTTGATAACGACCTGACGGTCACACACGAAGGATCATCAAAAATGAAATTGAGACTCTGCTGCCTGTCTCTCGCGCTGTTTGCCTTCGCCCTGCCTGCCTTCGCAGACATCGCTGCGCCCCGACCCACGCCCACCGCAACTCCGCAACAAAGCCGCCGCCCGCTGCCCGCCGCGCGCATGTTGATCGAGTCGCGCAACGACGCGACCGAGGCGCGCCTGCAAATTCCGCGCAACATGCTCAGGCAACTGCACGCGGAGATGGAGCGCGATTCCGCGTCCGGCGCGTCGGCGGCGGCAACCCATTCGCTCCGCCCGACACAGACGATCATCGCGGGCGTCTTCCTCTCGCTGTCGCTCGCCTTCGCGGGCATCTTCATCGCGCGCACGCGCGCACGCACCGCCCGGCAGGCGGCAGCCATCGCCCTCTTCATCTTCGCCGCGACCGGCGCGCTCGCCTTTAAGACGTTCGCCAACGCACGCGCGCCCGAACCGCGCACGCTCGACGCAGGTTCTCTCAAACTCGCCACGACGCCCGACACCGAACTCAACGGCGTGATCAGGGTGGAGGTCGTGGACGAACACAACGTGTTCAAGTTGGTCGTTCCGGCGACGACAAAGGGGAGCAGGTAAACGAAGTGGAACGCGCGGCGGACATCGCCGGATTCGAGATGCGCGGGACGGCGACGGGCGCGTCCGGGGCGAGGCGCGGCGTCGCGGCGTTCGCGCTCGTCTCTCTGGCGCTCGTCGCGGCTGCTGCGCTCTTAGCGGGCTGGATGCCCCTGCGCTTCTCAATCGTCACTGTCTTTCTTTTCGCAGGGCCGCACAACTGGTTCGAGTTGCGTTATTTTCTCGCGCGCCTGCCCGCGCGTCTGGGGCGTTCGCGCAACTTCTTTTGCGTCGCCTTCGCGGGCGTCGCTTTCCTGCTCGTGGCTTACGCCGCCTTGCCGCTCGTCGCGCACGCGTTCGCGTGGGGCGGCGACGAGTGGACGCTCGGCGTGGGCGTCTGGAACAGCCTGTTGATCCTGTGGCTCGCCGCGCTCGTGTGGATGCGCGGGCGACAGTCCACGCGCCGCGATTGGTCCTGGAGTTTCGCCGTCGCCTTCGCGCTCGTCGGGGCAAACTGGCTCGCGCCGCAAATGTTCAGCCTCGGCCTCGTCTACCTGCACCCGCTCGTCGCGCTCTGGTTTCTCGACCGCCAACTGCGCCGCACGCGCCCCGCGTGGCGACGCGCTTATCTTCTGTGTCTCGCGACTTTGCCTCTCTTCGTCGGGCTGCTCTGGTGGCACCTCTCGGACGCCGCCGCGCTCGCCGCCGACGGCGACGCGCTCGCGCTTCGCATCACGCGCCACGCCGGGTCGGAAATTTTGCAGGGCGTCTCAAGTTACCTGCTCGTCTCGACGCACGTCTTCCTCGAAACGGTCCATTACAGCGTGTGGCTGCTGGCCTTGCCGCTCCTTGCGATGCGACGTGGGGACGACGCGCCGTGGCGTGTCGGGTCGTTGCCGCTCGTGCGTCGCGCGCAGCGCGGCTGGCCGCGTCTCATTCGCGCATTGCTCGTTACGGCTGCCGCCTGCGTCGCGCTGCTCTGGCTCGCCTTTCTCGCCGACTATCCCACGACGCGCGATCTCTACTTCACACTCGCGATGGCGCACGTTCTCGCCGAAGCGCCGTTCCTGCTGCGGATGTTGTAAACACGTGGAGACGCGCGCCCTTCAACTCTGGTGGTTTCTTCCCATCGGCTATCTCTTCACCGTCGCGTTGGAGACGCCGGTGCTGCTCCTCTGTCTCTCGGCGCGCCATCCTCCGCGCCGCAGATTTCTCTCCGGCCTCTGGCTCACCGCCTGCACTTACCCCGTAGTCATACTCGTGCTGCCGCTTCTCTTCGATAGTTCGTCGCGGTTCGCCTATCTCGTCACGGCGGAGACGTTCGCGCCCGTCGCCGAATGCGCGCTCTTTTGGGCGGCGTTCGGCGAGCGAGACGAAACGGGGCGCGCTTCGATGTGGCGCGACTTCGCCGCGATCACGGCGGCAAACCTCGCTTCGTTCGCGCTCGGCGAGGTGCTGAATGTTTACGGGTGGTTCGGCGTGGTAAGTTAACACGGAGACAAATTTGTTCTAAACGAGTTCGGTCTGAACGGCGCGGAATTGTCCGTCGTCGCGCGTGCGGCTTTGCGTCTGCGCCGCACAAAAAATATGATGAGTGAAGCCGGCGAAAATTTGGTCGAGGAAATGACACGATGAAAATAGCGCAGACGATATTCACGCTGTTACTGGCGGCCACGCTCGCGCCTCTCGCGTGCGCGCAGGCGACTACGCCCGCGAAACAGTCGCCCGACACCGTCTCGACGCGCGAGATGGATCGCATCAACTGGATGGAGTTTCGCGAGGTTGTTCCCTCGCGCGTCCAGACCGTGCTGCTGCCGACGGGGACGCTCGAACCGCACGGCGTCGTCAACAACGGCGCGGACAACACTGCGCCGCTCGCCATCGCGCGCCAGATCGCGCGCCGCACCAACGCCTTGATCGCGCCCGTCCTGCCCTACGGGATGACGGGCAGCATGGAAGCCTATCCCGGCGCGTTTCAGATCACGGAAGCGGCCTATCGCCCGTTCGTCAAACAGATTCTTGAGGGCTTGGCGAAGAACGGCTTCCGCAACATCGTCATCATCAACGGCCACGGCGGCGGGCAGACGGCGGTGCTCACGTCGGTCGCGGCGGAAGTCTCTGCCGAACGCAAAGTGCGCACGCTCGTCGTCAACTGGTGGTCTTACGCCTCGGACGTGACGAAGCAGGTCTTCGGCGAAGACGGCGGCCACGCCGGTTTGAACGAGACGGCCTTCGTGCAGGCGATTGACCCGACGCTCGTCCACCCCGAACGCTACAACGCCGACCTCGCCACGCCTTACCCGGCGGCGGGCACTTGGGCGGCCACGCCGTTCCCCTCATCCATCGGCCTCTACCAGCCGGGACAGGGCTACCCGAAATTCGACCAGAAGAAGGCCGACGAGTATTTCACGAAAGTGACGGACAAGATCGCCGCTCTCGTCAACGACGTGGTGCGCAAGTGGGACATGGCCGGGCTGTGAGAATTGCAGAATGCGGATTTCGGATTGAATAACTGATAGCTGATAGCTGATAGCTGACGGCTGATTGCTGTTTTATGAGACTCATCATTACGGAAAAGCCTTCGATGGGGCGCGACGTGGCGGCGGCGCTCGGCGCGACGCGGCGCGGCGAGGGCTACCTCGAAGGCAAGGACGACATCATCACTTGGTGCATCGGCCATCTCGTCGAACTCGACGACCCGGAGAATTACGACCCGAAGTTTAAGTCGTGGCGTATGGAGACGCTGCCGATCATTCCCGCAGAGTTCAAGTATCACGCGTCGGAGCGGACGCTGGACCAATTCAAAGTCATCAAGTCGCTGATTGGCCGCGACGACGTGACGAAGGTGGTCAACGCAGCCGACGCGGGGCGCGAGGGCGAGTTGATCTTCGATCTCGTCTACACGCTCGCGCGCTCGCGCAAGCCCGTCGAACGACTCTGGATCTCGTCGCTGACGCGCGACGAGATCATCGCCGGTTTTAACCGTCTCAAGCCCGCTTCCGAATACAACGGGCTACGCGATTCGGCGCGCTCGCGGCAACAGGCCGACTGGCTCGTGGGCTTGAACGCCACGCGCGCGCAGACCATCAAGGCGCGAGGCGCGGGGCACGACGGCGTCTATTCTCTGGGGCGCGTGCAGACGCCGACGCTCGCGCTCATCGTCGGGCGCGACGAGGAGATCGCGAATTTCGTCCCGACGAATTACTACGAGGTGGTCGCCGATTTCGAGTCGGCGGCGGGCGCGTATCGCGGCACGTGGTTCAACAAGGCGGGGAGTCGTTTCGACCACAAGGACGCCGCAGAGGCCGTCGTCTTCAAAGTTAAAGGGAAGCCGGGCGCGGTTGAAAAAGTTGAAAAGAAGGCGACGAAGGAACGCGCGCCGCTGCTGTACGATCTGACGGCCTTGCAGCGCGCCGCCAACGCGCGCTACGCCTTCTCCGCCGCGCGCACGCTCGAACTCGCGCAGACGCTCTACGAGAAAAAGTTCATCACCTACCCGCGCACCTCTTCGCGTCATCTCTCCACGAGCGTCAATCAGGAACTGAAAGGCCACGTCGAGGCGGCGGGCGTCGGTCCTTACGTGAAGTTTATCGAGACGATTCTCGCGAAGGGGACGCCGAAGCTCACGAGCCGCCACGTTGACGACAAGAAGGTGACGGACCACCACGCCGTCATCCCGACGAAGCAACGCATCGAGCCGAACGCGCTGCAACCCGACGAGAAGCGCATCTACGATCTCGTCGCGCGCCGCTTCCTCGCCGCCTTCTACCCCGACGCGGAACTTGAGCGCACGACGATTATCACGGCGGTCGAGGACGAGAAGTTCATCACGCGCGGGACGGTGGTGCTCAAGGCGGGCTGGCGCGAAGTTGACCCGCCGGGCAGGGAAGACCGGAAGAAGTCGGACGGCGATGACGAGACGGAAGACGCGGAGTTGCCGCCCGTCAAAGCGAAGGAAGCGGTGGAGACAAAGAACGTCGAAGCGGTGGCGAAGCAGACGAAAGCACCGCCGCGTTACTCCGAGTCGAGCCTGCTCGGCGCGATGGAGACGGCGGGGAAGAAGGTGGAGGACGAAGAGTTGCGCCTCGCGATGAAGGACTCCGGCCTCGGCACGCCCGCCACGCGCGCCGCCGTCATCGAGACGCTCTTAAAACGCGAGTACATCACGCGCGACAAGAAATCTCTGACCGCGACGCCGAAGGGCATCGCCGTCATCAAGCTCTTGCCCTCGCAGCTTCTCAAGTCGGCTGAACTGACGGGCAGTTGGGAACAGAAGTTGGCGCGGATGGCGCGCGGCGAGTATGCCCGCGATGCGTTCATGGGCGAAGTGAAAGTGATGGTGACGGAACTCGTCGGGCAGATCGCGTCGGCGGAGATGCCGCGCTTGACCGGGGAGCAGGGTGCGGCGCGTGCGGCGGCGACGCCGCGACCCGAAGACGCGTCCGATTGCCCGAAGTGTAAGCTGGAAGAGCGCGCGGGCTTCCTCGTCGAACGCGTGAGCGCGAACGGGAAGTTTCTCGTCTGCTCCGAGGGGCGCGACGAGTGCGGCTTCATCAGCGACGCGCCGAAGAACGCGAAGCAGCGCAAGTTATTGTTAACGACGAAGTGCGACGCGTGCGGCGGCGCGATGCGCCTGCGCGCTCCGCGCGAGAAGGGCAAGCGCGCGTCGCTGTCCTGCGTTCGTTACCCGGAGTGTCGCGGCGTGCGCTGGTTCGACGAAAAGGGGACGCTCGAAGAGGCGAAGCCCATGCCGGAGACAGGCGAGCCGTGCAAGGAGTGCGGCGCGCCGACGTTGAAGCGCGGCCCGTTCAAAAACGAGAGTTACTTCTGGGGCTGCACGCGTTGGAAGAGCGACAAGAGCGGTTGCAACGCCGCGCCCGTGTGGATCAACGAGACGCGTGCGGGCGAGGGCGCGGCAGCAGCGACGGGAGCGGCGGCGGTGGCCGTCAAGGTCGAGAACGGCCCGCCGT
>Ga0307513_10008768_pt1 | contig 12881 bp, 13 predicted proteins | sample 15_EM_MG_FD_202174 | JGI IMG/M metagenome (GOLD analysis project Ga0307513, IMG submission 202174) | Populus trichocarpa ectomycorrhiza microbial communities from riparian zone in the Pacific Northwest, United States - 15_EM | ecosystem: Host-associated > Plants > Roots > Unclassified | place...
GATCCTGCAGGTGTTGCAAGTCGACGCCTACATCTAACTACGAAGCCTAGAGGTGCCTATACTGTTCCAGGACCTAACTTCGTCTGGTCTATTGATGGCCATCATAAACTTAGCATGTATGGTATCGAGATTTATGCAGGGATTGATGCTTTTTCAAGGTACGTGATTCCTATTCAGTACTCTATCATTTTCTATGTGAACTATTATTGTGATATGTATGAGTGATTGGGTATGAAGATGTCTTGGCATGCATGCTACTTTTCCTTATCACGGTGAAGCACCTACAGCAGGCCAATCCCTATCTCCCAGCCCGCTTTCTATGAAAGAACCATGTAACTCCGTATTTGTTAGCTAATTTTACACTGAATATAGATATATTCCATGGATTTATGTGGGAATATCTACCAGAACGGGTGTCTCGTGCCTTAGGCAATACCTTGAGGTTGTAGCTAGTACCGGGCTATTACCCCACTCAATTCGCTCCGACCGTGGTACTGAGACCATGATGATGGCCAGTGCTCACTGGCGCTTACATCAAGCGATCTGTCCAGACCGCCAATTTCATGAAGTCTGGTGGTATGGTACTTCCACGCTCAACCAGCGCATAGAAGCTTGGTGGTGACATATCAGCCGCAGTCAAACACTAGCCTGGAAGGTTGTAGGAACTCTTTTTACCTCTGCCCTGCGCCAAACCAGTTCTGTCGGTCGCTAATATTGATAATAATTTTAGAAATACTTTGATCAGCTTGCGAGCCATGGACTATATACGGATTCTGAGCCTGACCCTATAGCCTTGCTTTATGTGTACTTTCCTCACATACGTGATGAAATTTACAACTTTGTCCACTTATGGAACAATCATCGAATTCAGTCACAGAAGGCCCAGAGACCTGGCCTACCAACCGGAAAACCTACCGTTCTATACTTTACACCACCTGAAGGCACTGCCAATTATGGTTTGTTACCAGACTTGGATACGCTGAATTTGCTTCAAGAAGAGGTCCATGCTTGGGGTCACTGGCAGTATGTTACTGTTGGATAATCTTGTTCTAGATACCTTTAGCCTCATACCTAATGCCCAGATACAAGTCTTCTTTCCTAGTAATGCTCGGTATTCTTACATATACTCAGTTATTTAAATAATGCTTCCTCTGTGACCCTTTAGATCCCCATGAGTACTTACCATTGATAACTCTGGATTGGTGTATGAAGCGGCTAAACACACTTGAGCCAGGATTGCATCAATTTAAATTACAAGATATCGGATCGGATGGCACTCCCATTCACATTTACATCTACCTTCAGCTTCGTTCAATGCTTCATCAGGAGGTTTTTGATCTGAGCTTCCAACTACCATGCTGCCATCCACCAGAAGGCGGATACAATTGGACCCCTACCATTGCCGACTCTCTATCCACTGTTGCCACATTATCTCTTCTAGGTGAAGATGAGATAGTTGAAGAGAATTCCTAAATTTTACTTTCTAGGATGTGAGCTACTGCACCTTTATTCACTCTTTCTCACCTTTGGTTACTATCATGTGGTACCACTACCTTCGCTTAGTTTTTATTCGTATCATTTGTATTTGGACTATTTTTTTCTCTCTCTGTTCATTTCGTCCCCAAATTTCAATTATTTTTTCAACTACTATTCCTCCCTACCCACTGACTCCAGGTTTGGTAATTACAAATATTGTTGTCTCTTATGAACTTCCGGTCATTGCGAGACTTTTGGGTTTTTAATTTTTCAGTTTTACGATTTGGCGTTGTGGCGGGTCCGGTCGCTATAGTCCGCCGTATGTGTATACTTACCAACTACTCGGTCTAGATTCCTCCTCGTCTCGCTTAACATTGAGGCTATTCTGGGCGAGGTGACAATTAGTCAGAGAAGGGAGAAACTTGAGGAGATGGCGCGAGGCAACGGACTGAGCGATGCCTATACCATAACTCTAACCCGGCTGAAGGCGCAGAAGGGGAATAGGGCGGGACTCGGGCTGAACTCACTGATGTGGGTAGTGCATTCGGAAAGGCCAATACGGGCCGAGGAGCTATGTCATGCCCTGGGGGTGAAGATTGGATCTACAGATTTGGATCAAGAAAACGTTCCTCCAGTGCGGACACTCCTGGCATCCTGTCTGGGCCTTCTCACGGTTGAGGAGTCTTCGTCCATAGTCCGACTAGTGCACTTCACTCTGAAGGAACATCTCTCAAGTGATCCTGCCCTATTCCATAATCCCCACTCTACAATTGCCGAAGTTTGCTTGACATATCTCAATTTCGGATCCATCTGGGATCTTTCGCCAGCTCTGAGATCGGCCCCTTCAACAATGCCCCTTTTAAAATATGCTTCTCTTTACTGGGGGGAGCACATGGGAAGGCGCGTTAGGGAGAATGTCAAACGATTGGCACTAAGGCTTCTTGAGAGATTCGATGAGCATATATCTGCTCGACTACTCTTATGTTCCCCGGAGAAGAATTCGTCCTGGAGAGACTATCGCTATGGGAGCGAAAATACGGGATTTACAGGACTCCATGCAGTAGCATATTTCGGGCTCGTAGAGATAGTTGCTGCTGTATTGGAAATGAAAGAATGGGACTTCAATGCAGCCGACGCAGGAGGGAGAACGGCTCTCATGTGGGCCGTTGTAAGAGGGAAAGGCGAGGTGGTAAAGGTGCTTTTGGAGCTGGAGGATGTTGACCCCAACCATGCGGGTTCTAGATGTTTCACTAAGCCACTCGTGGTGGCGGCTGAGGATGGGAACGAGGGGATAGTGAAGATGCTTTTGGAGCGAAAGGAGGTCGATCCCGGCCGAGCAGGCAACTTTTATAGCCAGTTGGCACTCTCGTTGGCGGCTAGGGGCGGGCATGAGGGGGTAGTAAAGATGCTTTTGGAACGAGAGGACATCAATCCCGACTGGGCGGACGAATATGGCAGGACACCACTTAGTGAAGCCGCTTCGAAAGGGCATGAAGAGATAGTCAAGGTGCTTTTAGAACGAGAGGACGTCAATCCTAACCTGGCAGAGATCGAACATGGCCGGACGCCACTCTTGTGGGCAGCTGAGGGGGGGCATGAGGGGGTAATAAAGATGCTTTTGGCACGGGAGGGCGTCGATCCCGACCGGGAAGACAAATCTGGCAGGACATTACTCTGTTTGATGGCTGGGAAAGGGCGTGAGGAAATAGTAAAAATGCTTTTAGAACGAAAGGACGTCAATCCCGATCGTGCAGGCACCGAAGATGGCCCAACGCCACTCAGCTGCGCAGCTAGAGAAGGACGTGAAGGAGTAGTAAAGATGCTTTTGGAACGAGAGGACGTCAATCCCGACCGGGCTGGCGAACATGGCATGACACCACTTGGTGGGGCGGCTGAGGGGGGGCATGAGGAAATAGTCATGGTGCTCTTAAAACGAGAGGACGTCAATCCCGATTCTGTGGCCAAATATAGCCAGACGCCTCTCTCGCGGGCAGCTGGCAACGGGCATGAGGGGGTAGTAAAGATACTTTTGGAACGAGGGGTCAATCCCAACCAGGCAGCCAATGATGGCCGGACGCCTCTCCTGTCGGCGGCTATACGGGGGCATGAGGGGGTAGTAAAAATCCTTTTGGAAAGAAAGGAGGTCAATCCCAACCAGGCAGACACCGAATTTGGCCGGACGCCTCTCGTGTGGGCGGCTTCGGGGGGGCATGAGGGGGTAGTAAAGATACTTTTGGAACGAGGGGTCAATCCCAACCAGGCAGACACCCAATATGGCCGGACACCTCTCTCGTGGGCGGCTGAGGTGGGGCATGAGGGGGTAGTAAAGATACTTTTGGAACGAGGGGTCAATCCCAACCAGGCAGCCAATAATGGCCGGACGCCTCTCGTGTGGGCGGCTGAGGGGGGGCATGAGGGGGTAGTAAAAACCCTTTTGGAAAGAAAAGAGGTCAATCCCAACCAGGCAGACACCCAATATGGCCGGACGCCTCTCATGTGGGCGGCTAAGAGGGAGCATGAGGGGGTAGTAAAGATACTTTTGGACCGCGAGGACGTGGATCCCGAACGGGTAAATATATTTGGCGAGACAACACCAGTGTTCCCAAGCTTCGACTGGTATTTATAGGGACGGCCGGGCCGGACCGTGGGAGAGCGGCTTTCCAAAACCAAAGCCGGGCTCCGCTTGGGTCGCCCGCGGGCTTCCGATCATGAGCGATAGTGTGTTTCAACCCTGACCCCAATATGCAAAATGTCTTTTCGCACACTAGGGTCAGGGTTGAATCACGCTTTCCCTCGTGACCCACTGGTGACTTTATGTGCACTGGATGGATATATCTGGATCTCAATTCTATTTTCGCATTTATGGGGAAAACGGGCATTCTTATATTGTAATATTAGACACAGGTCGGGGGAGATAGAAATTTGGCGAAGTGGTGGCTGGAGCAAGTGCAATATCTCGGCTAACATTAATCTAATAGAAGATGTGGAAGGGTCATCAACAGAGTTGCGCAAAGAGACTAGAAGTAATAATATTGGTCGTTCAGTGTGGATATGAAGATCATCGTTGATGATCGGTTGACGACATTCATGTGTTTAAGAGAAATCTATAGCATCGTAAACTGCTTTTTTTGGTTCCCGTATTCTGAGTCATTTGCCGTGAGAGGCCTGCAGGCTTTGATCTGGACTACTTCAGGGTCGGGCCTGGCGGCTGCCGGAGGTTTCGACCGGACTGACCAAGGCTTTTTAAAACCACGGCCGGACTGGCAGCTCGGGATCGCTGAACAGATCAACAGAAATTCTGGTTCCCTAACACATCATTTCCATATCCGCGGAAGCATACAAAGAAGATCAAAATTTCCCATCCATCCTATCAGATAACCCAAGACCAGTCACATCCCATCACTCGTAGATCAATGTTGTTGGAAATTTGGGAAATTCTCCAACTCATTGGGCGCAGTATGAGTCTGCAAGACTGGGACACGCCAGTCTTGGCAGTTCTGCTCCTATGAAATTTCCCCCCTCCATATACTCTCCTTAACATTGCATATGTCTTTCTACGTGAAGCACCTAGCCGGCTGGTGCAAAATTCCGTATATTCACTTGAGCCCCTTCGCTTCACTCCGTAAAATCTCCCCTCCAATCATTATCCCCTATTCCATTATTCTTGGCCCAAAAGGCGAGTTTATAGAGCATCAAATACATAACTTGAGATAGGTTTAGCGAAACACTATTAGACATGCGCGCCAAAGATGTAAGAAGATTTATTGTAGCAACGGGCAATCGTTTCAACGGAGAGGTAATAATAGCCGACAGTCAAGATCATTGATTACCGCCAACTACTCCTAGAATGATAGGAAAGATATAGACAAGCTATATAGTGAGGTAGCTTAGTTCCGCTTCCACCAAACTTCCGCAACAAAGAACAAAGGCATTGAAAGAAAGCATATAGGAACAAAAGGAATAATAAAGAAAGTGTAAAGAAGACCGAACTTGTGCCCGGCTTGAGAACAAATATAGAGACTTAGAAGAAGCGTTGTAAAGGAGAAAGAAACCATATTCTAACATTTATCCAGAGGGAAAAATGTGAATCGAGAGGAATTAGGGGGATATGGGGCTCATGGAAGGCGAGGTTAGAAGTGTATGGTCGAAGGGTATGGTCGATTCCGGAAATCACGGGAGTGTTGAAGATCACTCGTGATGATAATATACTTTTCGAGCCTTGGCCATTTTCCGAGATTATCCCGACATGTCTATCCTTCGTTCCAGAGGAATGCGAGAAGGAATGTGGGCACGCAGGGGAATGCCGACATGTGGAGAGTTATAGAAATAGGTGCAGTAAAATGATCGCGATGTGTTACTTGCGTTTCATTTATATACCTGTCTTTTTAGATGAGGACTAACGAAGTTGTAAAAGCTGTATATCTTACCCTTCCTTCACAGTGCCCAAGTTTCAAGCGAAATCCTCTCATTCTACTGTCCGCCACGGTGCTGTCTACTCACCCACTCTAGCCCTATAGGGACAAGCAGCTGTCTACAAACAGATAGGATGGAGAGTTCGGGAATTTTGTCCTAGAATAAAATAAATGACAACCCGACATCAAAGATTTTGGTGTAAAATGCAGTCTGCGAGCACCATAACTTGTAGATGTAATTTACCGTATATATACCGTTTAGTTGTTTATAATATCGGAGGGCGCCATATTGTTTGAACACTCCTGGGAGCTAAGTTGTAAGCTCTAAATACGGATCATAACAAAATATTAGGTATCAGCTGTCAGTTTTAGGACCTCCTAAGGTTCCTATTTACTATACACTACCTCTACGGGAGGAATCGTATATATAATACTAATATAACATCTAGACAGGTTTCTAACCGAGTTTCCTACGCTTAGGTTGTCCCCCCCGTTGAGTTTCTTATACATAGCGAAAAGCCCCTGCCAGACTTTTCTGGCGGCGGGGGCCCACACAACTGGCGAAGGATGGTGAGACTAACTGGCGAGTGATGGGTTATGATGTTGAAAAGAGGTACCGGGGGCAAGGTGTTTGGTGCTGGTGAGGAGAAAGGTTTATCTCGTAATCCGGTAGACCGGCGAAGGGTGGATGGGGGAAAGAACAAAAGATCAAGGCGAAACAGGAGCAATAGAGCAGCCTGGAAATCGTCAAACATAAGCTATTCTCCATTCATTCATGTTTATAGGATGCATATATATGTATCTTATTTTTATATCTGTAAGCCTTCTAGCTACCTCGCTATAACGCAGTACCGTTACTGTCTAAGTGACGCAACAGCAGAATGATATGCAAGGTCAATCAAGGACAGGTACGGAATAACAGGATTTAATGGGTATGGGAAATGGGGGATGAATTAAAATGGGATGGATCTAGAAGGGAGGTGAGACAAGCGCTAATAGGCTGATGTATATAAAACGGGTTAGAGGGAAGCCAAGCGATAAAACAAGCAACGCAGGGGGGATTGCGGGGGAGGGGGTATGAGATAACGAGAAACTCCAGGTGGATGATCTAATGCGGGGGCTTGGCATCTGCGGTCGCCTTTTGGCTCACCTGTGGGGAACGGTGAGTAGTGGGCTTAGCATTGCGTTTCGTTAAAGTTCTTCAATTGCCGGGAGGGGTGTGTCTAGTAGAGAGAGGGGGAAGAGTCGGGGTTTGTCCTTGGATGTCGAAACCTGCGGATCGTTTGAAAGGGGATCTGGATAGCTCGGGCGGCTCGTGCAAGGGCTCTGTTGGTTATGGGCTCGCTGTGTATTGGAGGAAGAAATCCGGCTAGTCTCGCGGTCGCACTACGGTTCTCTCATGCCCATTCTGTGTAACCCGCGAGAGGGGTGTTTGGCCATACTTGTCAGGAATATCGGGATTGACGTCGTTCCGTAGTAGTATCCTTGGATCCCCTCATGCTCATTCACGACAGCAAACCAGAGCGGTGATTGGCGATATACGGCGTCAGCTGTGTTGGGATTGACGTCGTTCCGTCCAAGGAGTATCCTCATATCCCCCTCGTGCCCTTTCTCGGCAGCAAATAGAGCGACGGCCGGCAGTATTTCGCGTGTGTCGGGATTGGCGTCATCCCGTGCCAATAGTGTCCTCACGAGCCCTCATGTCCATCCTTGACAGCAAACACGAGCGGTGTTTGGTGATAAACGGTGTCGGCCGTGTTGGGATTGACCTCATTCCGCCCAAGGAGTATCCTCTCGACCACCATGTCCGTTCTTAGTAGCAAACGAGAGTGTTGGGATTTGTATCGCTCTGTCTCAGCAGTATCCCCACGACCCCCTCATACCCGTTCCACGCAGCCCAGGTGAATGCTGTGTTACCATTCAGATCCGTTGCCCGCACATCCCATTTGTTCACTTCCAATAGAGCAACCGTTATCTCAACACATCCGAGGTATGCCGCACCGTGAAGTCCTGTAAATCTTGTAGGGCGGTTCGCGCAATCAAAAGGCCGGGGTGTTGTAATTTTTTGATGCTGCTCGACATGATCGGCCCTTTGCGCGTGCAGTTTGTCTCGTTATCATTCAGGCGAAAAGGTTCGGCGATGCGCTCTAGATCGAAACGTCTGCCGGGGGAAAAGTGGAAGTCTTTGATCCTGTTTGGCATGCGCAGCATACGTGCAGTCTATCCCATGATGGTTCAGGCAAACACCTCGGATATGTGCTTGGGATCGGTGCAGTGCCGGAAGAAATGCGACTCTGAAAGAGTCGGATACGACAGGGAGTCGGGGCGATATGGGAAGGTGTTGAATGCGGGGAGACTGTGTCGCATGAAGAAGTTTTCTTTGTGACGTTGGTCTTTCCTTTGTTAGCATGATAGTTTTACGGAAGGGAAAGGGGGACATGGGTGGAAAGGATTGATCTGTGTCGCGATCGAGAAAAGGATAGAAGGATAGGATGAGGGCTTCGTTGTTGTTTTTTATATCTACCCCTACTCCTGTCCTCACTGTTAATTAGTTGAGCGCTGCCGTGAGTCGTGAGGGTACGCGAGCAGTTGAAAGAAAAGGAGTTCCCCTCTCTAAGTTTTGCGTTGGCGATCTGTTTCTTTGTGTGACCCCAATCTTGGCGTTTCGTTTGATAGTCGCCGTTTCACTGTTTCCCCACCTTCCATGTGTACGGTACTTGTACCTCAGTAATAGGAAGCATATCGGTAATCCACAAAAGGGATGGTTGGTGGGACCAAACAGACAGTGGGAAAAACGCCGCTAACTTGCCGAAAGTTGAGATGGGTTAAACAGACTTCGGCAATCATTGAGTGAGGCTTATTGAACAAGTTGGGATTATGTGTGAGGTATACTTGCACATGAAGAGTAGAGTGAACAAGCAGGACGGTAGCCAAGGACTTCTCGACTGTGACAATCCCTAGTGTGACAAGTCCTAGAGTGCATGATAATAGTGTTTCTATCGCAGGAATATCCCCAATATTCATGTCCCTAGAACCTTCTCCTATCCCGAGGGCGCGAAATAACTCGTTTGCATGTAATGGGCGTTCCAAATGCATATCGACGCTGAAACTTCCATGTCGAGTTTCAACCAACTCTATTAGGCCGTCATTCGCGACAAGGCTGCAGTGTAAGCATTCCCCAATCCCCCCATTTGTCATCTCACTACGGTAAGCATTTTGTTTCCCTGGTGCAGAGTAATCTCAGCCAGGAGTGCATGGATGCACTTGAGTACATCATGGTTAGCGAATAACAACTTAAATATACATCAGAAATCTACTTGATATTCTCTAAGATCTTCTCCGGAATAACTCTCATAATATCGGCCCTCAATTGGCTATCCATTGCTTTGGGAGTTGTGTGCCACCCTTCAGCCTCATATCGGATAGTTATAGGTATCCTAACCGCCTCACTAAAAAATTCCCCAATTTCATCGTGGATATAGGCCCTCCCGGTAAGGAATATCTGAATATTCGACGGTACCAGGACAATTTCTTGTAGTGATTCAAGGAGCTCCTGTCGATATTCAGAAGCTAATTTATCAAAAGTGTCAATGCATACAAATATCCGTTGTACGAGTACAATAGCGAGGCGGTGGTCTTCGGGATTTCTACCGTGTCGAGAAGCTAGAGACCCCAACCGCCAAATTCTCCCTTCCTCTGAAAAGCTCTCCACCGGTATATGCTTCAGGATCGCTTCGCTTCTCTACTGACATGTTGCTTGAGGATGGCACCGAGCATATCGGCAGCGGGCCGTTCCCGCCGGGTAAGGGGACCGCAGCAGAGCCCCACCCTGACTTTGTTTTTCCCATCCCTTCGTTCGTACTCCGAATTTCACGGAATGTAAAGAAAACGGAATTGTCACACGCCGAGCTAATATACTGCCTAGTATATAGCTGAAAGTCCGTTTACCTAACTGAATTTCTTTGATGGTCGGCACTGCCTCTGGTTGCTAGACGGTCGTCTATAGGTAAACGGGCCCTTAGTTTCCAGCAAATGAAGGACGGTTTCTAGATATGTTCATTTCCTTAACTATGTCTCTTGGGCACAGCGCGCCACGAAATGAGGGATAAAGACTGTATCCCTCCCGTATATTAGCCTCGCAGCCTTGGTTGATGCTCTGCTTCATGAATTTAATTACTGATAAGGCTGGGACAGATCTGTTAAGGTCCAAAGGGGAGACAAGTCGGGATGTTTGGATGGATTTGGAACTGACTGATTGCTCCGGTATGATACTTGAGGTCATATTACTGTATATCATACAAGGTAGCATGGCTGTCAAGGGGCGAAGCGGAGTGGTTATTCGGGAGCCCTGTCCACAACGGCCTAAGTAAACATGAGCGCAAGGCTTTTGGTTTCACAAATCCCTGGTCCATTGATTGGGTTGCGATGAGCTGGTTGTGGGGCTGAGTGATGAACCCCGCATTTCCAAAACTTACCGGAACTTTGTCTCCAAAGGCTCTCAGTACCCAATTCTCTACACTATTTCGGACAACAGAAAGCGAAGAATGTCTCGGGCCTTTACAGATAACATCAATTCTTTCAATGTGTCGAATAACATTATCTTTACCGCTGCCGATGATGAGCCCAAAATCCTCGCTTGGTTGTCACCCTTAGAGCCCCGGGTGCGGCATCACGATATTTGCGAGCAGCGGGTGGAGAGTGTAGGGAACTGGCTACTGGAAACGAAAGAGTTCAGAAGCTGGTATAATGGCGGTGAGAATGATGGATCTGATCATGCGGCTTTGTTCTGCTACGGCGAGCCAGGGGTCGGAAAGAGTTACATCTGGTATGAGAGGCTATCAGCGAGGAACGAGGGACATGATTGCTGACAGGTGGCGATGGTAGTTCTGTGGTTGTGGATCATTTATGCAGCCAGGTCATAGGACAAGGTATGGCAGTTGCTTGCTTTTACTATGACTTCGCTTCCCGGGAGGCCCAATCTCCGACAAATATGCTGGGCTCTCTGCTCAAACAACTTCTGGGCGGGTTAGGTACGATTCCGGTGGAAATCGTGGAGATATTTCGGGGCCAGAAGAAGGCGATTGGCGGCCGGAGGCTGCAACTTCCTGATATCGTGGAAATGTGCACAACTGTCACATCTTTACAGCGCACCTTCATCTGTGTTGATGCTCTCGACGAGTGTGTCCCCAGGCATCGACTGGAGGTTCTTGGTGCATTGGGACAAATTCTCCGGGGGTCGCCAAATACACGAGTCTTCATGACAGGAAGGTCACATATCCGGGGGGTGGTTGAGAGGGAACTAGGCGGAAAAACAACAAGTGTATCAATATCGTCCAAAGAGGACGATATAGTCACATATCTGCGCGCGAGACTGGGGAAGGACACAACTCCCGAAGCGATGGATAGTTTCTTAGAAAATGATATTATGAAGAGCATTCCGGGGGAGATCTCTGAAACGTACGTACTAGCGCAGGACCTGGGAACCCGTTGTGAGTGGTATACTCATAGGTGGAAATACAGGTTCCTAATGGCTTCACTGAAGGTCGAAACAATCCTAAGAGAAACGACAATCCATCGAAGGCGAAATAGGCTGAGTGCGATTGGAGATGGGTTAAGGTTGGGAGATGTATATGAGACAACTCTAGGACGGATAAGAGCTCAAGAAGGGGAGAAAGCAAAACTTGCGATGACCACACTGATGTGGATATGTCATTCGGAAAGGCCATTGCGAGTAGACGAACTATGCCATGCGCTTGCTATAGAGATTGGGTCTACGCATTTCAATGGCGACAATGTTCCTGCGGCGGAGACGCTGCTCGCCTGTTGTCAGGGGCTGGTCACGATAGATAGGGAAGCCTCGACGGCCCGGTTGACCCACCACACACTCCGCGAGTACCTCACTACCCATCGCAACCTTTTCCCTCGAGCTCACTTAGAGATGGCGGAAGCCTGTTTGACTTATCTGAATTCAGACCAAGCCAAGGCTCTTCCGGCTAAGCGCCAACCTGACCTTTCAAGCATGCCCCTCCTCAAATATTGTTCCCGCTATTGGGGCATCCATGCAAGGAGAGAACCTTCAGATCGGGTGATATCACTAGCAATGGGGCTCTTGGAGAAGTACGAGAACCATGTAGCCTCCAACTCACTTTTTGAACAAATATTGTATCCGGGTGATTGCGTGGAAGCCAGTACGCCTTCGCTATTTGGTGGACTGCACTGTGTATCATTTTTCGGAATTGTTCATGTTATGACCAGTCTGTTAGGAATGAACGGCTGTGGCGCCAATAAGGGAGATTCTGCTGGCATAACTCCACTGGCATGGGCTGTGAGGGGCGGGCAGAGCGACGCGGTGGAGCTATTGCTAAGACAGGAAGCCGGACAACTGTGGCAGCACGCCACTTTGGTGGGCTGCGGTCAATGGGCACAGCTCAACAGTGAAGAAACTTTTGGACAGGGCAGAGGTCAACCCCGACCACCCACGCAACGGCGGTCTTACACCCCTCATGGGAGCTGCAGCTTGTGGGCACGAGTCAGTGGTGGAGCAACTTTTAGACCGGCAAGACGTTAACCCCAACAGGGCGGGCATCGGAGGCAAGACACCACTTTTGTGGGCTGCAATGCAAGGGCATAGGTTAGTGGTGAAGCAACTTTTGGACCGGCAAGACGTCAACCCCGATAAGCCAGACAACGAGGGCAAGACACCACTTTTGTGGGCTGCAATGCAAGGGCATAGGTTAGTGGTGAAGCATCTTTTAGACCGGCAAGATGTCAACGCCGACAAGCCAGATAATGAGGGCATTTCACCACTTTCATGGGCTGCAATTAAGGGGCACGAGACGGTAGTGAAGCAACTTTTAGACCGGCAAGACGTCAACCCCGATAAGCCAGACAACAAGGGCAGGACACCACTTTCGTCGGCTGCGATTCAAGGGCACGAGTTGGTGGTGAAGCAACTTTTAGACCGGCAAGACGTCAACCCCGATAAGCCAGACA
>Ga0307513_10008769_pt1 | contig 12881 bp, 12 predicted proteins | sample 15_EM_MG_FD_202174 | JGI IMG/M metagenome (GOLD analysis project Ga0307513, IMG submission 202174) | Populus trichocarpa ectomycorrhiza microbial communities from riparian zone in the Pacific Northwest, United States - 15_EM | ecosystem: Host-associated > Plants > Roots > Unclassified | place...
CGGCGTGCGCGAGCTGTCACATCTTCGGCGACGAGGACGACCTCGCGTGGGACCTGGGCAACCCCGACGACGAGGTCAAGGACAACCCGCTCACGCTCAACCTCGGCGATCCGCTGTCGATCGGCCTCGGCAAAGTGCTGTTCAAGTTCCGCGGCGACATGAACGGCACCGGCGACGCGAAGGTCTTCCATCCGATGAAGGGCCCGATGACGACGCAGACGCTGCGCGGCCTGTCGAACAGCGGCGCGATGCACTGGCGCGGCGATCGCGCGAACGGCCAGTTCGGCGTCGACGCGACCGACGCGCACCTGTCGTTCGACAACTTCATCGTCGCGTTCCAGGGCTTGATCGGCAGCCCGACGGCGCCGCCGGTCGCGCAGATGCAGCAGTTCACCGACTTCCAGCTCCAGGTCGCGCTGCCGCCCAACCCGGTGCGCCGGCTCGACAACACGCTGACCTCGGCGCAGAGCGCGGGCCGCAACTTCTTCAGCGGCTCACGGCCGTCCGACGGCATCAACATCCTGCCCGGGATCCCGACCGCGTTCACTTGCAACGGCTGCCACGAGCTCGATCCGGCCGAGGGCGAGTTCGGCACCAGCAAGCGCGGCTCGTTCGAGGGCATCATCGGACAGATCTTCAAGATTCCGCATCTCCGCAACATGTATACGAAGGTCGGGATGTTCGGGAATCCGAAGATCGAGACGTTCGATGCGCCGGACAGCGGCAGTACCGGGAATCAGATCCGCGGCTTCGGGTTCACCAACGACGGCTCGGTCGACACCATGTTCCGGTTCTTCACCGCGCTGGTGTTCCATCCGCAGCTGAATGCCGGATTCCCGATCTTCAATCCCGATACGGCGCGGCGCAATGTCGAGCAGTTCATGCTCGCGTTCGATAGCGATCTCGCGCCGGTCGTCGGACAGCAGATCACGCTGAGCAGCAGCAACGGCGGTGTCGTCGGGCCGCGCATTACGCTGCTCGAGCAGCGCGCCCGGGCGGCGTTCACCTCGAAGCTGCTCGGCGGCGCGGTCAAGGAGTGCGAGCTGGTCGCGCGCGTGGTCCAGGCCGGCGCGAACCAGGGCTTCCTGTTCGATCCGGGCACGAGCACCTTCGTGCCGTCGGGCGGCGGCGCGAGCCTGTCCGACGCGGCGCTGCGCGCGCTGGCCACGACCGCCGGCCAGGAGGTCACGTTCACCTGCGTGCCGCCCGGCTCGGGGGCGCGGATCGCCGCGACGCGCTGAGCCGAGCTACGAGCCGGCGACCGGCGCGGCCACCGCCGGGAGCACGATGCACATCGCGGTGACGTGTCCAGCGACCGACTCGCGGTGATCGTTGAGCCCGCCGGTGGTCACGCCGTTCGACTGCTGGGTCGGCGCGGCGCGCACCGTGATGACGACGCCATCGCAGCCCAGGCTCGCGGCCTTGGTCTTGATCGCGGTCTCGAGCTCGCCGTGGCCGCCGCCCGTGGCGACCATGTTGTAGACCGCGACGCCTCCGTCGGGCCGGCTCTCGAGGACCTTGACGGCCTCGATGGTTCGCGGCGTCAGCGCGCGGGGCGCCGGACGCAGTGGGGTGACCTCGACGCTCGCTCCGACACACGCACCCAGGATGGCAAGCAACAGAAAGGTACAACCAGATTTCATGTGAATTCCCACGGTGCCTGCGAGGTTGCCGATCGAGCGATCGGTCATCGCTGGCAGCTCGAGTCAGGGCGAGAGCACCACACCGCGCTGACGTGTCGCAGCCCTGCCGCGCAGCTCGGCGTCAGCGCGCCGGGGCGTCGGGCGCCGTGCGAGGCTCGGTCACCGGCGACGGCGCCGGCTGGAGCGGGGCGCGCGGCGGCGGCGCGGCGAGGCGCGCCGTCGTGTGCTCGAGCGCCTCGTGGTTGGGGCCGTAGGTCGTGATCTCGCGCTGCTGGCCGGCGCCCTCAATCTCGATCAGCACGACCGGCTTCCAGCGATCGCCGACCTTGACCCAGGCGATCGTCGCCGGCACGTCGGCCGCGCTGCGCGTCCACGTGCGGTGCTCCACGTGATCCTCGTAGACGATCTGTCCGGGGTGGCGATCGCCCGACGGCGAGAACGCACCGCCGGGCCCGGCCGGCGCCACCGGCAGGACGACCGCGGGCACGAGCGGCGGGGGCGCCGCGCCGCCGCAGCCAAGCGCGAGGGCGCTGGCCGCGAGCCAGCCCGCCGTGACGCGGATCATGCGTGGGGGTCCTGCGACATGACCGGTTGATGATCCTGCGCGGAGCGGCCCACCGAGGCAAGCGACCACCACCGCTCTGTGGCCCCGGCGTGCGAGGCGCATTCGGTCGCATGGTACGAACGGCCAATGCGAATCGATCGAGTCTATACGCGCGGCGGCGACCAGGGCGAGACGTCGCTGATCGGCGGCGAGCGCGTGTCCAAGGCGTCCGCCCGGCTCGAAGGCTACGGCACCGTCGACGAGCTCAACGCCACGCTGGGGCTGGTGTGCGAGGCGCTCGAGGCCTCGGCCGCCGGGCCGCACCTGTCGCCGATCGTGCGCCGCGTGCAGAGCGAGCTGTTCAACCTGGGCGCCGAGCTGGCGACGGCGGACGCCGAGACGCGCGCGAAGCTGCCGCGGATCGAGCAGCGCCACATCGACGGCCTCGAGCGCGACATCGACGCGGTCAACGACGACCTGCCGGCGCTCAAGTCGTTCGTGCTGCCGGGCGGCGGCTGGGCGTCGGCGTATTTCCACCTCGCGCGCACGGTGTGCCGGCGCGGCGAGCGGCTCGTCGTCGGGCTGGCTGCCCACGAGGACGTCGACACGCTCGCGGTGCAGTACCTCAACCGGCTGTCCGACGCGCTGTTCGTGTGGGGCCGGTGGGCGGCGCTCAAGGACGGCAAGGGCGAGCCGCTGTGGGACTCGCGCTCGACGTAGCGAATCGCCGCGCGGGCGCGCGGGGCGATTTGGCCGTCGCGGCGGCCGGGCGTCCGCTATGCTGAGAAGGACGCCGTGGCGTATCGCGATCGTTCTCCGGCCTGCCCGCGCTGCGGCGTCGCGCTGCTCCGGCGGCAACGCCGCGACATCTGGCGCTGCCCGCGCTGCACCGGCCTGCAGCTCGCCGCCGCCGAGGTCGAGCGCCGGCTCCGCCTGGTCGCCGCCGACATCTCCGACGAGGTCATCCGCGACGTCATGACCGCGCGCCGGACGCGCGGCACGCCGATCGCCTGCCCGTCGTGCAGCCGGCCGATGCAGCCGGTCAGCCTCGGCGGCGTCCGGGTCGGCCGCTGCGATCCCGACGACCAGATCTGGTTCGACGCGCGCGAGCTCGATCGCGTGATCGAGCGCACCGGCGCGCGGCACCAGTCGCAGCGCTCGTGGCTCGCGCGCCTGCTGTCCCACCTGTTCGCGTCGTGACGCCGGCTACTGCGCGAGCAGCTCGTCGAGCCGCGCCGGATCCCAGCGATCGATGACGCCCGCCAGGCTCGCGAGGCGCGCGGCGGGCGCGCCGGCCCAGCGCAGATCGGCGAGCGCGGCCGCCGCCGGACGCGCGAGGCGGTGGATCGCCGCCGGGCGGCCGAGCGGGATGCGGCGCAGCTCGTCGCGGCCGATCCACAGCGCGACGCCGAGCGCGGGCAGGCACCACAGGTCGCTGGCGTCGAGGTAGATCGCCGCGGGCCGGCCGAGGCGCGAGATCAGCGCGACCAGCGCGCCGGCCGCGGCGGGCGACAGCTTGACCGCCGCGAACACCACGCCGGTCGCCGCGGTGCAGGCGAGCAGGCGGCGCCGCGACAGCGACGGATCGACGCGAGCGCCGAGCCGCGCGGCGGCGTGCAGCGCGAGGCCGATCGCCGCCGACAGCACGACCGGCGCGAAGATCAGGCCGGCGAGGTCGCTGAGCTTGCCGGTCACCGCGCTGGGCCCGAACCGCGGCTTGAGCCACCAGTCGTTGACGACGAGCAGCGCGACCGCGGCGAGCGTCACGGGATGCAGCGCCTCGCCGAGCGGCAGCGCCGGGGCGGCGGCGTGATCAAACCCGCGGAGCCCGCGCCGCACGCGCTCGAAGATCGAGGGGCGCGCCCCATTGCCCTCGGCCGGCACGCGTATACCATGCCGGTCGTGTCGGAGTCCGGCAAGCAGTCCGAGAGCGCCAAGCAACTCGCCCTCGCCGAGGAGCAGGCGAAAGAACGCTTCGAGCGTGCGATGAACGAGCTGCGCGAAGGCGCATATCGCTTCAGCTCGCGCGCGCGCGGCCAGTCCGAGCTGATCATCGAGGAGCTGATCGATCCAGAAGGCGAGACCGTGGCGTCGATCGCCGAGGTCGAGGGCGATCAGGGCGCGGTGGCGCTCGCGCAGTCGCTCGAGCTCATCACGTTCGATACCTGGCTGTTCGGTCAGATCGGCGACAAGGACGAGCTCGACCTCAAGGCCGAGGATCACTGGGAGGTCTGGTTCTCCTACGGCGCGTGGATCGGCGAGACGATGCGCCGGCGGCACGGCGGGCACTGGCTGATGATGGGCGACGATCCGCACACCTGGCGGGTCGGGTTCTCGAAGATCTTCCTCGAGATCGCGCCGTTCGTGTTCTCCGAGCAGCTGCTCCGCATGGGCTCGGGCGCGACCCGCAAGATGGTCAGCGAGATCGAGCGCGTGCGCCAGCTCCACGTCGAGCAGACCGAGCGCGACAAGGGCCAGTCGCTCGACCGCTTCCTGGCGCAACACTACATCCGGCTGCACACCGTGCCGCTCGGCCAGTGGATGGCGATGGACTTCGCGCACCTGGCCAAGATGTGGAACGACGCGCCGTGCTCGGCGCTGGTCGCCGACATCAAGGAGAAGGGGCCGCGGCTCGGGGCGCAGAACAACCAGGTCGTCGAGCAGGTCCTCGGCGCGCTGATCCGCGCCAAGCAGGACGAGCCGGTCGCCAAGCAGACCAACGATCGCGGGCTGTTCGAGGCGGTCGCGCAGATCGTCGGGCTGCGCCGCGCGACCGCGCCGGTCGCGATCGACATCCTCGAGCGCGTCGTGATGCCGGCGCTGCACGTCGGCGTGCCCGAGAAGTTCCCGCCGCTCGACGAAGACGACCTCGGCAACCTGCGCAAGGGCATCGAGCTGTTCGCGTTCTTCGTCGAGGTCGTGCCGCACAAGTTCCAGGCCGACGACGAGGGCTTCCTCGGCACGATCCCGCACGAGCAGCTGACGACGCCGTACGCCGACCGCAACACGCTCGAGATCGGCAAGGGCGACTGGGTCGTGGTCAACCCGGCGCACTTCATGCCGATGATCCAGGATCTCGATCCGCCGAAGCTGCTCGAGAAGTACGACGAGTTCGTCAAGTACCTCTCGACGATCCCCGACGCGCCGCGCCGCCGCGACGACGGCCGGATGCTCGCCGAGACGGCGATCCGCGCGCTGGCCGATCTCAAGCAGTGCGTGGTGACCGCGGCGCAGAACCAGGACGCGCTGCTGTTCCGCTTGCTGCCGCCGCCGGGCTGAGGCTCAGCGCACGAGCAGGTAGCACACGCCTGCGAAGCAGGTGACCGCGTGCGCGCCGCCGACGTAGACGATCATGCCGGGCGCGCTGCCGGTGGCGCAGCGCAGCTGGTACTCGACCACCGGCGTGCCCAGCGCGAGGCGATCCGCCTGGGCCACCGCGACGTCGTGCTCGAGCGCGACCTCGGCGACCGCGCGCGGCGCCTTCTGCCGGGTGGACTGCTCGCAGCGCCCCGACCACGGCGAGGCGTAGCCGCCGTCGGTCACCGACACCGTGCGGCCGTCGAACTCGGCCGCGTCGTAGTCCGAGATCAAGGCGCGCGTGCCGAGCACGTGGCCAGCGATCTTCCAGTCGTGGAGCAGCGGCGCGTCGGCGTGCGGCGGCGCCGGCGTGGTCGCCGGTGGATCGGCCGGCAGCCAGCCGCAGCCACCGATCAGGAACACGAGCGCGACGAGCTCAAGCCGGCGACGAATCGGGACCACGCAGCGGCAATGAAACCACGAATCGCGCGCCGCCGGTGGGCGCGCGGTCGACTGCGAGCACGAGATCGCCGCCATGCTCGATCGCGATCTTACGCGCGATCGCGAGGCCCAGCCCGGTGCCGGTCGGCTTGGTGGTGACGTAGGGATCAAAGATCTTCTCGCGGCTGGCCTCGGCGACGCCCCGGCCGTGGTCGTCGACCGTGATCGTCACCACGTCGCGGCCCGGGTCGGCGGCCCAGCTGATCGCGACGCCGCCCGCGGCCCCGGCCTCCTCGCCGGCGTGGATGCCGTTCTCGACCAGGTTGGCGAGCACGCGCTTGAGCAGCAGCTTGTCGGCGCGCACGGTGACCGGCGCGTCGGGCGGCGTCAGGGTCAGCCGCGTCGCCATCGCCGGATCGAGCCGGAGCTCCTCGATCACCTCGGCGAGCGCGAGCGGCGCCTTCTCGACCTTGGGCAGCGCGCCGAGCGTGCGGAACGTGTCGACCAGGCGGCGCAGGCCCTCGATCTCCTCCTCGACGATCTCGCCGGTGTCGCGCAGCAGCTGGGCGTAGCGCGCGTCGCCGCCCTTGTACGCCGACACGCACTGCTGGACCGCGAGCTGGATCGGCGTCAACGGATTCTTGATCTCGTGCGCGAGCCGGCGCGCGACGTCCTGCCACACCCCCATGCGCTGGAGGTACTCGAGCTGGGCCCGGGTCTGGTCGAGGTCGTCGAGCATCGTGTTGAACGCGCTGCCGAGCTCGGCCATCTCGTCGTGCCCGCGCAGCGCGACCCGGGCGTCGAGCTGGCCGTCGGAGACCTTGCGCGCGGTCGAGACCAGCGCGGTGATCCGCCGGGTCACGAACGACGACGCCCAGATCCCGAAGCCGGCGGCGGCGAGGCCGGCGACGCCGAGCAGCACGAGGAACGCGGTGCGGTAGCTGTCGGGCAGCGCGGTGCGGATCCGCGAGAACGTGGTCGCCGCGTCGATCGACTCCTGCAGGTGCAGCAGGTCGTCGTTGACCGTGGCCGACACCGCGAAGGTCAGCCGCAGGGTCGCGCCCGCCTCGCCGAGCGGCTGATCGACGACCTTGTCGCGCCACGCCGGGCCGGGCAGCGGGCGATCGGCCTCGGCCGCGGCGCTGCCGTCGGGCCGCAGCAGCGCGATCGCGCGCAGCCCTGGCTCGTCGTTGATCACCTTGGCGAGGTTGATCGTCGGATCGAGCGCGCGGAAGTCGGCGCGCTGGGCCAGCCGCTCGGCGATCTCCCCGTGCAGCCGCTTGGTCAGATCGACCAGGTCGATGTACGTCCGCTTGGCCTTCTCCATCGTGGCGATGCGCGACGCGGCCTCGCCGGCGGCGACGTTGGCCGCGGCCTTGCCGAGCTGATCGATCAGATACGCCGAGGCGACGAGCGGCGTCATCACGATCAGCACGAGCGCGAGCGTGAGCTTGAGCTGGAGCGGCGTGCGCTTGGCGTGCTTCACGGGGCGGGCCTGAAGAACGGTTGCGACCGGATCCGCAGCACGCGGTCCGCGTCGGCGATCTTGGGATTGTAGAACACCGAGACGAACGAGCCGAAGAACGCGCCGCCGCGATCGAGGCCGCCGCCGTTGCCCTGGCTGAGCCAGCGCCGGACCTCGGCGAGGGTCTCCTTCGACACCGGGTTGAGCTCGACGACCATCTTGAGCAGGAACACCTGGTCGATCGGCAGGACGCCGAGCTTGGCGACCGGCAGGTCCTCGATCGCGGTCAGCCACTTGAGCGCCTCGGCGCGATACTTGACCCGCACGGTCTTGCGGCCGCCCGGCTGATCGAGCCGCAGCGTGTAGAGCTCGTCCCACACGTCGTAGACCACCTGGCGCTGGATCAGCTGCTCGGCGACCGGCGCGTCGGAGTCGCGCGGCGCGATCTGGATGCGGATCACGACGGTCGACGGGATGCCGGACGACAGCGCCTCGTAGGCCGAGGTGTCGAACAGCTTGCCGATGCCGCCGGGCGGCGTGATCGAGACCAGCAGCTCGTCGCCGTGCTCGACGAACCGCATGTGCTGGAGATCGGGCTTGTCGTCTTCCGCACGCGCGGTCGTCGCGATCGCGAGGATCGCGACGAGGATCGCGAGCCTCACCGCAGCCGCCCCAGGGCGTTCGCGATCGTCAGCTCGAACGTGCCGATGTCGGTGTCGAGCCGCAGCCCGGCGTCGACGTAGAGGTCGATCGGCAGCGCGGCGGACCACGACACGTCGCGCACGCGCAGATCGGCCTCGTCGGCGAGCCCCCACAGCCCGGCGCCGACGAACACGTCGCCGCCGTAGACCCGGCGCTTGCCGCTGCCGCGGAACAACCGGTAGGCGTACTCGACGCTGGCGCTGCCGCCGACCTCGCCGTAGGTCGCCTGCTCGGCGCGCGTGCCGAGGATCGCGAGCGGCGCCGAGGTCGACAGCACGAGGCCGAGCGCGCGCGGCGTCAGCATGCGATCGACGTCGGCGATGTGGATGCGATCGAAGCGCGGCGCGTCGCCGACGACCACGCCGCCGGCGATCTTGATCGCGATCGCGTGGTCCTCGCCCAGCACCGGCCAGTACTGCTCGTAGCGCCCGAAGATCGTCGCGAAGTCGTAGCTGCCGCCGAGCAGCGCGCCGCCGAGCTCGGCCGAGACCAGGACGCGGCTGCCGGCGTGCGGCAGGATCGGATCAGGCCGGGTGTCGCGATCGAACGCGAAGCTCGCGGTGATCACGCGGCTGGTCCCGGGATCGAGGTGCAGATCGACGGCGATCACGCGGCCGTCGGGCAACGTCCGGGTCGGCGCGACCGGGAGCTCGGCCTCCACGGCCTCGGCGCGCAGGCCCATCGACAGCCGGGTCAGCGCGCTGACGTCGTAGGTCGCGCCGAACCGGCCGCCGATCCGGCGATACGGAAACGCCTCCTGGGTGATCGCGCTGGTGTTGCTCGGCGAGCCGGCCACGCGATACGGCTCGCTGCCGTGGACCAGGGTCGCCGCGGCGGACAGGCCCCACGGCGTGCCGAGCACCGACGGATCGGCGACCCGGAGCTCGGCGGCGTACTGGTCGCGCGCGCCGGCGATGTCGCCGTGGCGGGCGAAGATGAAGCCGCCGCCGACCGCGATGCCGAGGCCGAGCAGGTTGCGCTCGCCGACGTCGCTGCCGAGGAACCACGGCGACAGCGTCGTGGTCCCGAACCACAGCCGGTTGAGCACCAGCGTGCCGCGCTCGATCACGTGGACCTCGACGACGACCTGGCCGCGCTGGCTGCCCTTGTGGACGGCCAAGGTCACGTCGCGGAAGAACCCGAGCGCGAGCACCTTGAAGCGCGCCTCGCGCAGCCGCTTGTCGCTGGCGTGCAGCACGTCGCCGACCCGCATCGGCAGCGCGCGCCGGATCAGCTCGGGCTGCGTCGCGGTGTTGCCGGTGATCACGATCTGCTCGATCAGGATGACCGGCCCGAACTCGCTGTCCTCGTGGATCGCCTCGGCGGGTGGCGCGTCGCCGTCGTCGGGCTCGGGCGGCGGCGCGAGCTCGTCGTCAGGCGGCGACGGCGGCGGCGCCTCCGGCGCGGGCACCGGGCTGTCGGGGTCGATCGCGTCGGGCGGCATCGCGCGGGCCGGCGCCGGGCGTGCGGCGATCACGGCCAGCAGCGCGAACGTCAGCCTTCCCCGCATGTCCCCGAGAACGTAGCGCATCGCTCGTGGGCGGTGCTACGTTGACGGCGTGCGCTGGGCGACACTGGTGCTCTTGACGCTGCTCGGCTGCAACGACCTGCGCACGTTCCGCGGTGAATGGCGCGGGCCGCGCGTGGGCGACGCGGACGCGCTGCGCGTCAACGTCGCCCAGACCACGCAGGCGCGGCTGGCGATCGACGCGATCGACTCGCACGGCCTCAGCGCGCGGCTGGCGATCGACGGCCTGTTGCCCGAGACGCCGATCGCGTCGCTCGCCGGCGCCGAGGCCGACGTGCTGGCCGGCATGACGTTCGGCGGCGCGCCGCTGCGCGTCTACCTGGCGTTCGCCGCGGTGCCCGACGGCGGCGGCGACGCGCTCGCGGTGGTCGCGCTGTACGACGATCAGCGGGTCGAGGTCCGCGTGCTGCGCGGCGGGGCGACGCCGCTGTACGGGATCTTCGCGCTCACCGAGTCCGGCGGCGCGCCATGACGTGCCCGCGGTGCGGCGCGGCCAACGGCGACGACGCGCGGTTCTGCGGCGTGTGCGGCGCGGCGACGACGGGAACCGGACCGGCGCCGGAGGTGAGCATGGGCGCAGCGCCGGTGCTGATCGGCCGCGAGATCGCCGGGCGCTACCGCGTGCTCGCCAAGCTCGGCGAGGGCGGCATGGGGGCGGTGTTCCGCGCCGAGCAGATCTCGCTCAAGCGCACCGTCGCGGTGAAGCTGCTCCGGCCCGACGTCTCGGCGAACCACATGCTGCTGCGCCGGTTCAACGCCGAGGCCGAGGCGGTCGCCAAGCTCAACCACCCCAACACCGTCAACATCTACGACTTCGGCCAGGACACCGACGGCACGCTGTTCATCGCGATGGAGCTGATCGAGGGCCGCTCGCTGCGCTCGGTGCTGCACGCCGAGGCGCCGCTGCCGGTGCGCCGCGCGCTCGCGATCGCCAAGCAGGTCGCCGCGTCGCTGTCGGACGCCCACGCGCGCGCGATCGTGCACCGCGATCTCAAGCCCGACAACGTGATGCTGCAGGACCGCGGCCGCGAGCGCGACATCGCCCGCGTGCTCGACTTCGGCATCGCCAAGCTGCGCGACGACACGCGCGCGACCCAGCAGGCGATGACCCAGCAGGGCGACATGCTCGGCACGCCGCAGTACATGGCGCCCGAGCAGATCCAGGCCCAGCCGATCGACGGCCGCACCGACGTCTACGCGCTCGGCTGCCTGCTTTACGAGATGGTCACCGGCCGGCTGCCGCACGAGGCGGCGACCGTGCTCGCGATGCTGTCGAAGCACCTGATCGAGCACCCGGTGCCGCCGTCGCAGCGCCGGCCCGACCTCGGGCTGCCCGAGGCGCTGGATCGCCTGATCCTGGGCGCGATGGCCAAGGCGCCCGCGGCGCGCCCGGCGACGATGGAGCTGTTCGGCGAGCAGATCGCCGAGCTGCTCGACGCGCAGCCGCCCGATCCGCGCAGCGCGCTGCGCTCGGCGGCGGTGGCGGTGCCGGGGCTGCCGACGCCGACGCCGAGCCGGCTGGGCAACGAGACGCCGGCCGCGCACTCGGCGGTGCCCGGGCCGATGCCGGTCGTGGCGAGCCCGACCGGCGCGGGGTCGCCGTATGCGCCGGGCGCGCACGCGAACCCGGCGCCGTACGCGCCGCCGACGCCGCCCGGGTTGCCGTCGGCGCCGCCGCGGCTCGCGCTGCCGCCGCCGCCCAGCCGGCGCGCCGGGATCATCGCGGTCGCCGTGTTGCTCGCGGCCAGCGCCGGGATCGCCGCGCTGGTGATCGCGGATCGCGGGCGCTCGCCGTCGGTGGATCCGAAACCACCGAGCGAGCCGCACGAGTCGCACGATCCCGATGACGACGACGATCCGGATCTCGTGCCGACACCTGGCCCCAGGCCGCCCGTCGTCGATCCGTGGGCCGGCTCGTCGGCACCCGCACGGGACGACCACTGGGCCGCCACGCCGGATCCGGCGGATGGCCGGCGGCTCGCCGTCGGGCAGGGCGTCGAGCTCGTCATCCCGCCGCAGTTCCGCACCACGGTGAAGGACGGCGGGACGATCGCGGTCGACGATCGCAACGTGATGATCGCCGCGGGGCCGATCGACCTGGCGTCCAACGATCCGCGCGTGCTCGCCAAGGACTACGCGCGGCGCATGCACCTCGTGTTCGACGAGATGGACACGATCTTCGTGGGCGGCGTCGAGCGCCCGAAGCTGAGCTTCCACGGGACGTTCCAGGGCGTCGCGGTGCGCAACGTCGCGGTGCCGCTGATCGGCCCGGGCTATCGCATCGCCGTCATCTTCCAGGCGCCCGACGCGCTGGTCGAGTCCGATCCGTCGGTGGCCGGGCTGTTGTTCGATCTGTACACGCGGCGGGTCATTCTTCCGTAGCCCAGCCGTAGGATGCGCGGATGACGCCCGACGCCAAGGCCGCCCTCCGGCTGACCCAGTTCGCGCGTGGCGGTGGTTGCGCCGCCAAGCTCCGGCTCGGCGAGCTGACCAAGGTCCTGACCCACCTGCCCGGCGCGAACGAAGCCCTGCGTCCGGACATCATCGTCGATCACGAGCTGTCCGACGACGCGGCGGTGGTGCGCGGCCCCGGCAGCAACGACCTCGTGCTCACCGCCGACGTGATCGCCCCGCTGGTCGACGACCCCGAGTCGTTCGGCGCGATCGCCGCGACCAACGCGATGTCGGACGTGTGGGCGATGGGCGGCGAGCCGCGCTTCGCGCTCAACCTCGTGTTCTTCCCCGACGAGCAGCTGCCGCTCGAGGTGCTCGACGCGATCCTCGCGGGCGGCGCGCGGATGTGCGCGGCGGCCGGCGTGGCGATCGTCGGCGGTCACTCGGTGCGCGACCCCGAGCTCAAGTACGGCCTGTCGGTGACCGGCGAGGTCGCGCGCGACGCGCTGTGGTCGAATCGCACCGCCGAGGTCGGCCAGGTCCTCGTGCTGAGCAAGGCGCTCGGCACCGGCGTGATCGGTCAGGCGATCAAGAAGGGCGTCGCGAGCCAAGCTGCCGCCGCCGCCGCGATCGCGTCGATGACGACGCTCAACCAGCGCGCGGCGCAGATCGGCCACGCGCACGGCGTGACCGCGGCGACCGACGTCACCGGCTTCGGCTTGCTCGCCCACCTGCGCAACCTCGTGCGTGGCTCGCGGGTCGGCGCCCGCATCGAGCTCGCGCGCCTGCCGCAGCTGCCGGACGCGCTCGACCACCTGCGCGCCCAGCTGTGCCCGGCGGGCAGCAAGGCGAACCGCGCGTTCATCG
>Ga0307513_10008770_pt1 | contig 12879 bp, 8 predicted proteins | sample 15_EM_MG_FD_202174 | JGI IMG/M metagenome (GOLD analysis project Ga0307513, IMG submission 202174) | Populus trichocarpa ectomycorrhiza microbial communities from riparian zone in the Pacific Northwest, United States - 15_EM | ecosystem: Host-associated > Plants > Roots > Unclassified | place...
TTCCCGATACTCCATGCGGGTCGCGACGTTCGCGCGCAATCGACTGGATTCGTGGTCGAGGCGCAACTGGCCGCCGATGCTTGCGATCGTCTCGGCCTGCTCGTCGTCGGCCGTGCGCGCGACGTTGTCGGTGTGGCCCACGCCTGCGTCCACCCCATAACTCAGCTCGGCCGCCCGCACTGCTGTCGCGCTCGCAAACAGGCCGGCGACGACGGCGCCCAGCGCGGTCGTCGACCGTCGGCTCCATGATTTCATCGCTGATACTCCCTGACTATTCTGGTCTGCGGCGCTACCGGCGCCAACGTGTCATCCGTGCGTTTCGCCGTAGGTTCCGTCGCCGTAGTAATACCCTTCCGACGTGCGCACGTTGCACTGGTTGAGAATGAAACCCACCGACTTGTCCGAAGGGATGTGGCTGACTGCATCGACGACCGCCTGTTGCGGGGTGGTGCGGGCATTCACCACGACCACCACCTGTCCGACGATCGACGCGAGGGCGCGCGATTCGCTGGTCAGCAGCAATGGCGGCGAATCGAGCAGCACGATGCGGCCCGGGTCTTGCGCTCCGAGACGCGCCACGGTGCGTTCCATGTGCGCGCTGGACAGTAGTTCGGTGGCGATGGAGGTGCGGCGGCCGGCCGGCAGCAGGCTCAGGCCCGGGATATCGGTTGGTATGATGAGCGACTCGAGATCCAGGCTGTCATCCTTCAGCGCATCGAGCAGCCCCGCTTCCTTGTCGACGTTGAAGATGCGGCTGATGTGCTGCTTGGCGACATCCGCGTCGACCAGCAACACCGTGATGTCTTTCTCGAGCGCCAGGCTCAACGCAAGGTTGATGCTCGTGAAGGTCTTGCCTTCGTTCGGCAATGCACTCGCGGTCATGATCAGATGGCCGTTGGGAATCTTCTTCGGTCCACGCCCGGAGGCGTTCGCGATCAGCGGCCGTTTGATGCGGCGGAACTGATCGGCGATCTGCCGTTCCTGATCTTCGGGCGCCAGCAACCCGGCGGCACGCAGCCGGTCGCGATCGATGGAGATCGGCGCATGTTGCGAGGTGACGCGCCGGGGCGCCGGCTTCGCCGCTGGCGGGGGCGACGCGGGACCACGCTCGGATGCGAGCGGCGTGCGCGCAACGGCAACAGGATCAGCGGCCTTCGCCCGATTCGCGGACTGCTGAAGTTTCTTGAGGGCGGTTTCCACGAGGCTCATGCCGGCTCCAAACTACCCACGCGCTACTGCACGAAGCGGACCAGCGGCCCGCTGAAGCGCAGTATGAACATGAAGACTGCGAGCAGCGCGCCCGCGGCGACCGAATAACGTATGAGCTCGGCGCGACGACGCACCCGATGTTTTTCGAGCCAGGTTTCGCTGACCACCCCGAGTACGGGCAGGCTCGTGACTTCGGCGAGCAGGCGGCTGCTGGTGAATACGGGCCTCAGCTGGTGCAGCAGCACCGCGAGCGCGGCACCGGCGCCCAAGCCGATGATCAGGCCGCCGAACTCCAGCAACGGACGATTGGGCGCGACCGGCTCCATCTTCGCGGCCGGCGGATCGAGAACCTCGAAGCGGACCGCATCGGTCTCTTCCGCCTGGTCACCGATCTTCGCGCGCTCGGCGCGATCGACGAACGCGGCGTAACGCTCGCGCATTCCGGCGTAGTCGCGATTGAGGCGCGTGAATTCCGCCTCGACCTCCGGAGCGGTATCGACGAGCTTCTGCAGCTCGGCAACCTTTCGCTGTCCTTCCACGATCCGCGCGCGGATCGCGGCAATTTCCAGATCGGACCGGTTGATCGAAAGCTGAATGCTCTGCACGACCGGATTTGCCGAAGCGCCGGTGGTGAGGCCTTTGCCGTTACGCATCGCCGCGACTTCCGTCTTGCGGCGTTCCTCGAGCTGCGCAATGGTCTCGCGCAAAGTAACGACGTCCGGATGTTTTTCCGTGTATTGCAGCAGCAGATTGTCGAGTCGCGATTGCGCTTCCTGGATGCGCGTCGCCGTTTCGCTGGTCGCGGCGCCGCTGCCCGGGGCATAAGCAGCCGCCGTCGCTTCGCCGCGCAATTGCCGCTGCAGCTCTTCGCGGCCCGACAGCGCGATCGTCAAGTCCGCCTTCCCTTTCTCCACATTCGACAACTCGCCCTGCAGCCGCGAGAAGTAATCTCCCTGGGCGCCGGGCATCAGGCCCACGTTGCGCCGTTTGAAGTCCGCCAGCCGCGCTTCGGCTTCGCGCAGGCGCTGTTCGTACTCCTCGATCTGTTCACGCAGGAATTTCTGTCCGACTTCGGAGCCGCGATTCTTGCCGCCGAGCACATCTTCCACGAAGGTGTTCATCAGCAGCTCGACCACGCGCAGGCTGATCTGCCGGTCGCGATTGGTATAAGACAGCGTGAACACCAGACCGCCCGTGCCCGCATCGGCCGCGGTGACCTTGATGTTCTTCAGCAGCGAATCGACCATCGCGACACGCGCCTCGGTCGTCTTGGCACGCAGGTCGAGATCCGTCTCCCGAATCACCTTCTCGAGCTGCGGCCGGCTGAGCAGCGATTGACGCACGTAGTTGATCTGCGCGTTGAGATCCTGCTGGATCGCGAGGTCCTTGACGTAACGGTCGAGCGCCGTGCGCGTGTCGACGAACACGCGGGCGCTGGCGCTGTATTCGTCGGGCATCAGGAACACGACCGTCCAGCAACCGAGGCAGACCAGCCACGCCGCTGCGAGCGCATGCCGGCGGAAGCGCCACGCACCGCGAAAATCGTCCAGCAATCGTTTTAATAGTTCCTGCATGCGTGACCTAGAAGCGCGACTCGGGCACGACCAACACGTCGCCCGGTTGCAGCAGGATGTTCTGGCGCATGTCGCCCTTGTTGATGAGATCGTCGAGCTTGAGATGCAGCTCGCGTTGCTTGCCGTTGTCAGTCCGGATCAGCTTGGCGCGGTTGCCGGCGGCGAATGGGGCGAGTCCGCCGACCGCGAGCACTGCATCGAGCGCGGTAATTCCTTCGCGGAAGGGCAACGCCTGCGGCTTCGAGACCTGGCCGATGATCTTCACCTGACTGTAGGTGCTGATCGGCTGGCTCACGATCACGTTGACCTGGGGCGAGCGCACGTATTCGGACAGGACCTTTTCCATCTCGCGCGCGAGCTGCGACGGCGTCTTGCCGACCGCGACGATGTCTTCGACCAGCGGGGTGGAGACCTTGCCATCGGGCCGCACGGGGACGGAGACCGAAAGCTCCGGTTGGCGCCAGACGAAAATCTGCAGGGTGTCGCCCGGACCGATGATGTACGTCGAATCGACCTTGGCGACCGGCAGCTCCGCCGATGCGGGTGCAGCGGGCGCCGGATCGGCTGCCAGAACGGCGCGTGGAGCGACCGTCAGCAACAGGACGAAAGCAATTCTGGCGAGCAGGTTAGTGTAAAAATTCATGGACTTATTGAGCACGTTAAGCGCGGACGAAGGGTAACAGAGCGACTCCGTCGGGACGGTCGCAGCGACTGTGACTTGCTTCGCATTCGTTCAAGTTGGTTCAGGGTATGGGCGCCCTGTAAAGAACTTCGACAGCGACCGATTATTACCGGGTAGAGAGTTCCTGCAACAGACGTCGCGCGTCCGCTTGCGCGGTAGACGTATCACTGCTCTCAGCCAGCGTTTTGAGCAGCGGCTTCGCGGCATTCACGTTGCCGCTGCGGGCCAGGGCCGCGGCGTAGTGGTACTTCACGTCCGGGCCGGCATTCCCCTGCACTTTCTCGATGATCTTGAGACCGTCGGCCACCTTGCCGCGCTCGACGAGGATCCAGCCGTAGGTATCCGCAATCGCGGCATTCGTGGGGCTCATCTGGAAGGCCTTCGCCGCGGTGCTCTCGGCACGTGCGTCGTTCGCCTGGTAATACAGCCAGGCGAGATTGTTGAGGATCACCGCGTTGGGCGTTGCGTTGTCGACCAGGAATTCGTATTTGGCCTGGGCGCGGCGGGTCTGCCCGCCATTCATGTACGCCTCCGCAAGCACCGCCTGGACCGGGAAATCGTCCGGCTTCTTCGCGACCCAGCTTTCGAGCGGCGCCGCGGCATCGCGCAAGTTGCCGTTGCGCCGCGCCTGGTAGGCGCGAACGCTGATCGCCGCGCTCGGGCGCATCGACATCGCGGCATCGAAGGAGCGGCTCGCCGCCTCGAAATCGTGGTTGGCGGCGTAAAAATCGCCCTCCAGCGCCAATAGCGACGGATCGTCCGGATGCGCCTTGCGCATCTCGGCGATGCGTTGCGCGCCGGCCGCGGGGCGTCCGTCGCGCACATCAAGCATCGCGAGCGAGGCGATGACCATGACCGAATCCGGACGGACCGCGTGCGCCTTCTCGAGCGACTCCCGCGCCAACGAGCGCCGATCGAGGGCCAGCTGCGCGCGCGCCTGGTTCATCCAGTACTGCGCGTTCGTCGCTTCGATGTCGATGGCTTTCTTGAAACGCGCCGCCGCTTCGTCGTAACGCGCCGAGTCGAGATACAGAAGGCCGATCGCATTGGCGACGGCGGCATTCCCCGGTGTCAGCTTCTCGAGTTCCGTGATGACACCGGCCGCATCGTCCACGCGCTGATCGAGCATGTAGATGCGCGCCAGCGCCAGGCGCGGCGCGATTGCCTTCGGGTCCTGCTTGCGTAATGGCTCGAGCGCGGTCGCTGCACCTTTCAGGTCGTTGGCCTGCAAGGCGAGCTGCGCGAGGCCCATGCGGGCCGGAACATGCTCGGGATGACTGGCCAGGATGCCTTGCAGTCGCGCGGCCGCGGTCGCCGCATCACCGGCCGCGGTCTCGATACGCGCCGAATTCAACAGCGTGTCGGTATCGCCCGGTTGCACCGCCAGCGCACGGCCGAGCAACACGCGCGCCCGTTCGAACTCGCTGCGCTGCGCGAGGAACAGACTCGCGGCGTTCAGCAGCGCCAGATCCTTCGGATGCGCATCGAGCAGGCTCTTCATTTCGGCATCGCTCTTTTCCAGACCGTCGGCCGCGGCCACGGCGGCGATCAGCAACGCATCGCGTTGCGCGTCGCCGTCGACGTGCGGGATGTCGCGCAGCAGGAGTACCGCCTTGCGATAGGCCTGCGCCCGCAGGTAGGTAGCCGCCAGCTCGAGCTGCTTCTCGCGATTCGTGCCCGCGCCGCTCGCGTTGCGTTCGAGGAATGACAGCGCCTTGCCGGAATCGCCGAGCTGCAGGTGCGCGAGCCCGATCAGTGAATTGACGTCGGCATCGGCATCGGCCTGCAGCGGCGAGAGGAGCTCGAGCGCGGCGTCGGGTTGTCCCATCCGCAGCCGCACGCGTGCCAGCAGTTTGCGCGCCTCGAGATTGTCCGGTGCGAGCTGGATGACGCGGGTCAGATGCGACTCGGCCTGATTCAGGTTGCCCTGAGCGATCAAAGCGGCGCCGAGCAGAAACCGCGCCGGAATGAAATCGGGCATGCCGGCCACCACGCGTTGCAACCCGGCGGTGGCAGTCGCGTAGTCCTGCGCGGCCATGGCGACCCGCGCGCCCAGCAGCAGCGTGATCGGCGCATTGGGCGCGAGCTGGGCCAGCGACTGCAGGCTGGTGCGGGCCGCATTGACGTCGCCCGCCGCGAGCTGCGATTCGGTGAGGATCGCGAGCAGATTGGCCTGCTGGAAAATCGTCAGGTTCGCGCGCGCGGCGAGCGCCGATTGCAGCGTGACGCCGGCGTCGGCGAAGCGGCCCTGTGCCGCCAGGATCTCGCCCCGGCACAACAACGCCGCGGCATGGTCGGGGGAATTTTCCGGCACGCCCTCGAGCAGTTTCAGCGCAACGTCGGCCCGCCTCTGCCCGGCGCGCGCGCGCGCGAGGCCAATGAGCGCCCGCGCGCGCGGACTGGCGCGTTGCGCGGCGTCGAACGCCGCCGCCGCGTCGTCCGGTTTGCCGAGCAGCAGCAGCGCTTCGCCCCGGTAGATAGAGCGCAGCGGCTCGACCAACGCCAGCTGGTTCGAGTCGATCTGCGCCAGCAGCTCGCGGCCCTGTCCGAGCGCGAGCTGGGTTTCGGCGCTGAGCTCGGCCACCTCCGCGGGTTTGGCGCCGGCCTCGCGTGCGCGGCGCAATTCCTTCTCGGCATCCTTCACGTCGCCGACCCGCAGCGAAGCCTGGGCGAGCAGCAGCCGCGCCTGCACGTGCTCGGGCTCGCTCTCGAGCGCGTTCTTCAGGTCGATGACAGCGGCCTGGTAGTCGCCTTTCGCGAGTTCGCCGCGGGCGCGTTCGACGCGGCCATCCGCCGAGATGAAGACGTCGCAGCCGGACAACACGAGCGCGCTCGACGCCAGCGTCAGGCAGATTCCGAGGAGCCTTGCAGATCTCATTTCACCGTCTCCTTGCCGCGAAAGATCTCAATTCGTACTCGCGCCTTCACCGACTCTGACATGCGGCAGAAAATCGGCCAGCAACCCGCGGGCCGCCGTGCAGTCCGGCACGCACAGCGCGCTGACCGCGTAGACGCTGGCCGCCGGCGCGCCGTGCAGGCTGCCGAGCGCATAACTCAATTGCGCCGCCACGCCGCGTCGCATTTCGTTCCCGCCCACCGCGTACGCATACCACACGATCCGATCGCCAGCCGTTTCATTGCCGAGCTGGACTTCGTTGACGGTGCGCCCGCCCGCCTGCCGCGTTCCCGCCGAGACCACCTCGCTGTCGGGGTCGTAGATCGAACTGAAGTAGCCGATCAGTTCCTTGTCCTGATGCTGCGACAGATAGGTGGCCGAGTAGAAACACACCGCCTCGCCGGCGCGCGTGAATTCCTGTTTTACCCGCAGGTCGGCGGCTGCGTATCGCGGCCGCCAGCGGCCACGACAGGAGCCGCCAGGCCCCGCCCAGCCGGCGAGCGCCGCGGGCACGGACACGTTTGGCCCCGCGGCACTGCGCACCGGCATCAACAGCAGCCACGCGGGCCCCAGCATCGCAGCCAGTGCCGCGAGTGTGAACGTCCGCACGGCGGAACCCGACGTCCGCTCGACCGCCGCGGCGGGTTCGACGGCGACTTCCGGCGCGGCCCCGTTCAGGAACTTCAGCCGGCCGAGCAGCAGGAAAGCAACCATCGCAAACCCGAACACGACCCAGCCGAAAGTGGAATGGTCCACCCGCACCAGGTAATGCTGCATGTCGGTGAGATCGCCGGCGACGATGATGATGAAGACGCGTAGCCAGTTGCTGACCAGTGCCAGGCCGATCGCGAGACCGAACAGATAGACCCGCGTGCGCGGGCGGTCGTCGCGCAGTTCGCCGAACAAAACCGCGATCGTCGCGGCGACGATGAAATAGTGCAGCCCGGCGCAGCCGTCTTCGACGTGGAAGACACCGCTGCGAATGTGGACGAAATCCCCGCTGACGTAGGCGGGAATGCCGACTACGCGCAACAGCGCACTAACCACCGCAACGGTCATGCCCTGCAGCGCCGGCACGGTCACGTGCCAGACGGGAATGGCCGAGTACAGCAGGCCGACCGGCACCAGCGACACGGCGGCGATGGGCTTGCCAAACACGCAGCGCACGGTCAGCCAGATGACGATCGGCAACATCGCCTGGTGCGCGACCTGGATTCCCGCCCGGAATCCCACCAGCCAGACAAAACCCGCTGCGAGCAGCAGCAGATGCGGCCAGGCAATTCGGGCGCTTTCCACCGCCGGCACCGACGCCGGCCCGTGCACCTTGCGGGCCATGAGCCACAACACGATCACGACGATCAACGACCCGTGCCGATAAGCGCTGGAGGGCACTTCGAACCATTCGAATATCAGCGATGCGGTGGACGGCCAGTACAGGGCGCCCGTCAGCACGACGATGGCGACCAGGGCACCGGGGACGAGCCACGAGCGCCGGTCGGCCCGGGAAACGAGACTTGCGCGGGGCGCGGCGGCGCCCGGCACGCCCGGCGAGGTCACGTCGGCGCCCGGATTCCGTACTTTTCCATGAGGTCGTACAGCGTCGGACGGCTAACGCCTAACAACTCGGCGGATTTCGACACGTTGCCTTCGGTGATCGACATCGCCTGCCTGATGGCCTGGCGCTCCGCGCGCGTGCGCACTTCTTTGAGGTTGAACAGCAGCGCGCGGTCGGCGCTTTCCTTCAAACCGAGATCTTCCGCCGTGAGCATGGGCGTCTCCGCCATTATCATTGCTGTCTTCACGCGGTTCTCGAGTTCGCGGACGTTGCCCGGCCAGGCGTAGGCCTCGAGCGCGGCGGTCGCCTCCTCGGTGAACCCGCGCTTGGGCCGCCCACCCACATTGCTGAACTTCCGCAGCATCGCGTGCGCGAGCACGGTGGCCCCACCCAGACGGTCGCGCAGCGGCGGCACGTTGATCGTCACCTCGCCGATGCGGAAATAGAGGTCCTGGCGGAATTTCTGCTCGATGATGAACTGCTGCAGATCGCGATTGGTGGCGCACACGATGCGCACATCGACCGGGATCTCCTGGCGGCCGCCCACGCGTTCGATGACGCGATCCTGCAGGAAGCGCAGTAGTTTGGCCTGCAGCGCCAGAGGCATGTCGCCGATCTCGTCGAGAAACAGCGTACCGCCGCTCGCGGTCTCGATCTTGCCGAGCGTGGTCTTCACGGCGCCGGTGAAAGCGCCCTTCTCGTAGCCGAACAGCTCGCTCTCGAGCAGCTGCTCCGGAATCGCGGCGCAGTTGATCGCCACGAACCGCGCGCCCTTGCGTCCACTCTGCGAGTGCAACGCACGCGCCACCAGTTCCTTGCCGGTACCGCTCTCGCCGAGAACGAGCACCGACGCGTCGGTCGGCGCCACCTTCTCGATCATGCGGCAGACCTTGAACATCGCATCGTCGGTGGCGATGAAACCTTCCATCGGCGACGTCAATTGCGCCTCGCGCAACTGGCGGTTCTGCTCTTCCAGCCGGTGGATGTGAAAGGCCCGGCCGACCAGCAGGCGCAGGACGTCGGTATCGACCGGCTTCTGGTAGAAATCGTACGCACCGAGCGAAACCGCGCGCACGGCGTTGTCGCGATCGGCATTGCCGGTGACGACGATGACTTTGGTCTGCGGTGCCAGGCTCAGGATTTCGCGCAGCGTCTGCATGCCTTCGGTGACGCCCTCGGCGTCCGGCGGCAGACCCAGGTCCTGCAGCACCACGGGCGGCTCGAAGCGGCGCGCCATCGTCAGCGCTTCTTCACGCGACGCGGCCATGAGCACTTCGTACTCGTCGAAGCACCATTTCAATTGCCTTTGCAGTCCCAGATCGTCCTCGACGATCAGGAGCCTGGGTTTTTCTTCGGACATAACGGCAGCCTAATACAGAACCTGGTGCCCCGCCCGGGCGCGCTCCACACCTCGACGTCTCCTCCCAGCGTGCGTGCGTATTCGCGCACCTGGTACGCGCCGATTCCCATTCCCTTCGAGCCTTTGGTGCTGTCGAAGGGACGGAACAGGCGCTGGCGCAGGAACTCCTCGTCCATGCCCGCGCCATCGTCGATAACGGTCAGCCGCGCTTCGTGCTGCTCGACGGAGAGCTCGACACCGACGTTGCCCGTGGCGCTGGTCGCTTCCTGCGCGTTGCGCATCACGTGTTCGAGGACCGCGGTCAAGCGGTCCGGATCGGCCTGCACCGCGGCCTTCGCGAGCTCACCTTGCACGACGATCGCCGGTTGCCGCGACTGGCTGCGCGCCACCGCCGCGCCGACGATCTGGCTGAGCTCCACCACGCGCGCGGTGCCCTGCATGTCGCGCCCCTGCAGCTGCTCGATGAGCCGGGTCATACGTTCGGAGGTGTTGCGGATCGTGTCGATCGCGTCGTCGACGAACACCGGGTTGTGCCGGTGACGCGCGGCATTCGCGACTAACAACTGCAGTTGCGCCACGGAATTCTTGAGGTCGTGCATGACGAACGCCGCGAATCGGTTGTAGGCGTCGAATTGCCGCCCCTCCGCGAGTTGCTCGTCCGCGCGTCGTTGCGCGAGCTGCACGGCGACGTTGCGGCCGACGGTCTTCAGCAGGTCGAGATCCTCGAAAGTGATGTTGAACGGCTCGGGCGGAGCGCGCAGCACCAGGAATCCGAGCAGGTGATTGCCGACCAGCAGCGGCGTCACGAGGCGCCAGGGGCCTGCCGGGTCGAGCCACGCCGGCAGGCGCAAGTCCCCATAACGTTGGCGGTCGCGCTGGTACTCGCGCAGGTCCACCACCCATTGGCGATCCATGAAAAAACGCGGCAGTTCGTCGTCCTCGGCGAGCGAGACGACTGCGGGGAAATCGCTGCTCTTCTGCGGCCAGGCCGCCTGTAGATAGAAGCGGCCGGCCTCGCGGTCGCGCAGCATCAGCAGCCCGCTCGCGCTGTCGAAGATTTCCGCCACGGCGCGAATGGCATTGCGCCGGATGTCCGGCTCCTCGCCGGCCGACAGCGTCTGCACGAAACGCAGCCAGGCGATGCGGTAGTCGTACTTGTTGCGATAGAAGTGCGTCGAGATGAAGACGCGCAGGCGGCGCGTCGGCCAGTCGGCCAGCAGGAAGACGATGAGTATCGTGGCCGCCGCTGCGATCACCAGCGTCTGCAGCAGACCACCCCACTGCGGGCTGAGCGCGCGCATGTAATACGCGGCGAGCGCGGTGGCGCCGAAGTACAAGCCGAGGAAAATGAAGCTCGCGGTGTAGAACATGACCTGGCGCGAGACGAATATGCGCGGCGCCGCCACCGGCACGCGCCATGCGCCATAAACCAGCGGCAACAGCGACGCGGCGATGGCGATGACGCGCAACACGCTGAGCGAAGGCTCCACGTCGCCCTGCCATTGGGCCTGTGCGTATGTGAGGGCGTCGATCGAGAACTGGCCGGCGACGGCGGTTGCGCACCACTTCACTTCGCGCGCAGCGCCATGAAACGCGTGCCGCCAGACATGCAGCGTGGCGGCGAGCGCGGCCAGCGCGGTGACGAAGCCCGCCATCGGGTAGAGGTGCAGTGGCGTGGCGCCCTGCGCGATCGCGCCGAAGGCCGTGTAGACGATCAACGCTGCGCACGACCCTAAGCTCATGCGACGCAGCCAGGCGGGAATCTCGATGGACGCCAGCGCCTGCAAGGCGATCAGCCACGCGCCGAAGCGGAAGCCATCGGCCATCATCGCGTTCCAGGTGGGCCAGGCATGTGCCGGAGTCTGGCTCCACATGAGCGCGGCCCAACCCGCACTGACGATCGCCGCGACCGCCGCGTTACGCGCAGGTTCGCTCTGCCCGCGGCGGATCAGCAAGACCGCGCCAACGACCAGCAGCAGGATTGCGGTCAACGAGTAAATGAGCCCGATCATGTCGCCTCGTGCCCGCGGAGGAAAGTCAGGCGCTAACGCGCACCCTTGCCCAGCAGGATCACTTCCACGGTCTGCAGCAGTATGAGGATGTCGAACACGAGGTCGTGATTTTTCACGTAGAACAGATCGTATTGAAGTTTCTCGACGGCGTCCTGCTCGGACGCGCCGTACGGATAACAGAGCTGCGCCCAGCCGGTGATACCCGGCTTCACGCTGTGGCGCTCGCGATAGTAGGGAATCGTCTCGGCCAGCTTGTCGACGAACTGCGGGCGCTCGGGGCGCGGCCCGACGAAGCTCATTTCGCCGCGCAACACGTTCAGCAGCTGCGGCAACTCGTCGATGCGCAGCTTGCGCAGGTATTTGCCGAGCGCCGTCACGCGGTTGTCGTTGGTCGTCGCCCACTGGGCCTTGCCGTCGCGTTCCGCATCGACCCGCATGCTGCGGAACTTCAGGACGCGGAAAATCTTGCCGGCGAAGCCGACGCGGTCCTGGCCGTAGAACACCGGCGCCGACAACCCGTCTTCGATCTTGATGGCGAGCGCGGTCAACAACATGATCGGTGAGGCGAGCAGCAACAGCCCGAAACTCGCGGCGAGATCGAACATGCGCTCGGAGTGCACGCGCATCCCGTTACGGCGGAAACCGCCGCCAAAGATGATCCAGCTCGGCGTCAGCAACTCGAGGTGGACCTTCCCGGTTTCGCGCTCGAGAAACGTCACCTGCTCGGAGATCACGATGCCTTCGAGCCGGCACTCGAGCAGTTCCTTGAGAGGGAAGCTGCGGCGCCGGTCATCCATCGCCACCACGATTTCCTCGACCGCGTTCTGGCGCGCGTACTCGGCCAGGCCGCCGTTGACGCGCACCAGCCGCTCCTCGGCCACTTCGATGTCTTCACCTTCGGCCGGCACGAAGCCCAGCAATTTGAAACCACGCTGGTCCGCCCGGCGGCGCAGCTTCGCCAGCCGCATGGCGTTGTTGCCGGCGCCGTACACGAGGACGCGCCGCTTGAAGATGTCTTCATCGATGCGCCGCTGCGCGACGGCGCGCACCAGCACCAGCAGCAGCCAGGCAAACACCATCGAGGAGAGGAATTCGAGCGCGCTGTATTTGTAGGCCGGGAAAAATCCGAGGAACAGGCCCGCGAGCACGCCACCGACGATCACGCTCAGGGTGATGCGCAGGATCACGCCCGCCATGCGATCGCGCATGCGCCGCGTGAACAGTCCCATCGCGACCATGGCAATGATTACCAGCCCGCCGAATACGACGGCCTGCGTCCAGTCGATAGCCGGATCGGGCGAGGTGTCGCCCACGAGGCGGCAGGCGAGCTGGCTCGCGAACAAAACCGCCGCAGATTCCGCCAGCCACAGCAGCGCCAGGGCCGGGTGCCAAGTTATGCCAAATAGTCCTACTCGCATGTGGCCGCGAGTCTAGGCAAGAACCTAAGACGCCAGAGCAGCCGAACACCCGTCGGCGTTCGCAACTGTGGGCTCTGTCGCAAATGGTGGCGTCCCCAGGGGGATTCGAACCCCCGTTACCGCCGTGAAAGGGCGATGTCCTGGGCCTCTAGACGATGGGGACGCAGTTTGTT
>Ga0307513_10008771_pt1 | contig 12878 bp, 14 predicted proteins | sample 15_EM_MG_FD_202174 | JGI IMG/M metagenome (GOLD analysis project Ga0307513, IMG submission 202174) | Populus trichocarpa ectomycorrhiza microbial communities from riparian zone in the Pacific Northwest, United States - 15_EM | ecosystem: Host-associated > Plants > Roots > Unclassified | place...
TTTAGCAGAGTCACATACCATCACATCGTGGGAATGTGACATCCTTGTCCACAATAGCATATTTGGGAGCGAAAAAATAGCATATTTGAGGCCGTTTTGGGGGCATTTCGACGCACAGACATAAGGGGAGCTTCCCGGGGCCTATGACAGTGATCTGTTTAACGTTCGCGCTAGCGGCCAGTGCAGTCTGACACTCGACATGGATTGGTTGCGGTCGATTGACGTGAACTTTCCATTGAACGCAACACCCCCATTTTGCACAGGCGCACACTGGGCAGGGATTCTCAGCCGATTGCTGTCTCGTTTTGAGATGAATTCCCTGCCCACTGAACAACAAAGCAGCACCTCAGTATCCCAAGCCTTACAACCCCCATCTCACTGTGCCAACGCCGCCACTACCCATCCTTCCCACACACACACACTAGAACGGAAACTCGCGGCTGCAGGAGTTCATCTGACATGCATTTAAATTGGGACGTGGTGAAGGGGAGCGGTGCTTGCGAGAACCTCATGCTTTCGTTTCAGCTGCTTGTCTGGAGGCCCCTACTGTGAAAGAACCAGGGGTGTTCGTCCATGAATCGTGATACGAAAAGGTCTGGGCGGGGATCAAGAGCGCACAAAGGCATCCAACTGAGGCGGCGTGCGGGCGCAGGGTGTACGAATGCGAGCGAACCATATGGGATATCAGCGAGAGATGGCATGTAGAGATGAACGGGTGACGAACGCGAATGAATGACTGAGTGTATGAATGCGTATAGCTGACTGCTGACGTAGAGACTCTATGAGGATGTAGCAAGTGGCAGTGTATGCAAGAACGGTGAGATGGATTATTCGGGTTAATACAAGGTGCTTCATGGACCAATCATGGACATGTGGTTGACAGACCCGCTTTCCCTACTGATTCAATCCTGGGACTAAGTATCAATTACTTACTCTTAGTGCGCAATAAACTTTACTCGCAAGGGGGCACACCGACCAGAATTAAAGAACTAGGGTCCAATTTTTTTTTCTTGCCAGGTTTTGGGCAACCCACCTACCTACGTAATCAGGCACATCGATATATATGGTAATATGACATCATCACTCTTGGTACTTCCACCCCAAAGCTGAATCCTGATCAACATATCTCACAGGCCCAATTTTTGAGGGCATCTCGAACTTGGAAAAACTGGGTGTCCAGCTGGCTGGCGGCTGGCGGCTGTGGCTGGTGTTTGGCACAGGCATTGCTACAAATATATGAGCACGTGTCGGGTATCAGCATAGTTGGTAAAACCGGGCTTAACATTGGGCTCATCACTCGACATTACTCCTTGAATTAAAGAGGATTGTGGACACTTATTTACATTTCTGCAACGGATTATTGAAGTAGAGTAGGTATAGAGTAGTGTACACTGGAAGAAATAAATTCAATCAACAACCCAAAAAAGTTATTGTTGTTTTGTGTTTCCATCTGGCTGTGAATCATAATGGAACTTGTTACTTGAACTTTGTCTCTCATAATGATAATGTCCTCTCTTCTGCCCTATTCTTCTGTGGAGTATCTACTAAGGTCATGATCCACTAGAATTTGCACCTCCTTTGCTATTACCTTGCTGCTTCTATCTCCTTAAAGTGCACTGGTCAGACTCTTCCCGACCTTGTTGCCTTGTTCATCCTAGAGGATCCCAATGGCCGCTTATCCTGCCACTGACTCCGAGTGAGATGGCTGGTGCAGGTGAGCATTGGCATAAACATCCATCCAAGTCTGTAACATGAATTCCCTTATTTACAAGCATGTTGTTCCTTTTGAATCCTTCACTCTGAGAGATAATCAACAGAAGTATTCGCAAGCATATGGAGATGTCATTCTATCTGCCAGAGTACATTATTCTTTTGAAACTGATGAATGTATATAAACTCTGCCACTGCTCAGTGCTCAAACTCCAATCCAGCAATTATTGCAGCTTTCCCCACTTTCAATGGCTGAACTCCTCCAACTTCTTGAGCTACTCAGGACCAATGCTGATGCATTGACCACTATAACTCTTGCGAATCTCTTCCACTTCGTGACCTATGCCACTCGTCTCAAAGACGACATATTGCTCCCACAGCCTGCAGTCTATTCCCCGTTAGTTGCACCTGAATTGTTACCTCAGAGCGTGCTTCATTTCCTCTCTTCTGCCTGTGGATTTTCCCTTGAAACAACGGAGCATTGCTGGACCATCCTGAAGGACATTGTTTGGCATTCAGACAACTTTTCCCCCGAGGGGACAAACTTTGAGGCCTGCGCACGCGTCTTTCTTGCTCATGGCCACACCTTTGGACTCTGTATGAATTTATTATTTTATGCAGGCCCCAGCTAACCTGGTTCTCCACAGTACCATGCTCGATTTACCCACACCAACGGCACTGTTGCAACCCTGATTGTCAGCGAACCAAGGGGGGCCTAATGCTCAAAAAGGCCGAGCAACGACAGGCAGTCTTGTACACTCTCAATGATGGTCCACTCCCAGTATGGTCGATCCATTTATACTGTGAAAGTATGTTCTGCTTACTCTGATGTCCAAATGGTTGATTACTGACTTTTGGAGAACAGAATGCAACGTTAATTACCATCACAACTTTTATGTTCATGACGGAAAGCGTATCTACCATGATATAGGTATTCCAGACATTATTCAGGTTGGAGAACACCAATTTGTCGAGCGCAAAGTTATCGAACTCTGGATCACATCAATGGTTGTTTCATGGACCTCCGCTACCAATTGTGCCCGACTGTATAATTCAGCACTTTCTGGCAATCATAAACTGCCTCCAGGTTGGAAGTTTGGATTCACCTTGGACTTGGACCATGTCTGGAATGGGTTCATGATCCTTTCCCTTCTTGAAGACCTTACCCTGCGGAAACAAACCCTCTCTGTACCTCATACAGGACTTGATTCAGACAGATATAAGGCGGCAATGCAAGTCCAAAACCGTCACATGCGGCTTTACAGCCAGCCCGAGTTAAGGCATTATTGCAACAGATGTACTCATTTTACGACAGACGGTCAGTTGCCCTTTATCTACCTATTTTAGTCATCTATACTAATAAAATTTTGACAGGCAAATACAAAGTATCTGTCGTTGTTATTGACGGCATTATGGTCAGGCACCCATGTTGCAGTATTCATAACTGCCATATACCCCTCTCCTCCAACCGTGATCGATATTGCAAGGACCACCGAGACGCAGCTGGGATTTGCGCCATTGTTGGCTGTTCCTCACCTGTTGTCCCGGACAGCAAAAATTGCAGCAATGAGGATCATCAGAACGTTGAGAAGACCCACATTGAGCGCGGCCAATCAAGGTTCCAACTACAAGAATGCCTTTCCCGAGCACGCATTGCCCATCCGAATGATTCACTAGACGAAGCAGTCATGACCATTGATGAGCTTGCGGATGTCAATGAAGAAGACGAGGCATTTGAGCTTCTGACTGGGCAAACGACGGCATCACAAGCAGCCCATACTTCTGGATCTGTTGATGCCTCCAAAAAAAAGTTTCGCGCTCAGTTTGGTCGAAAGCAGACGCATAACGAGCAAATTATTGTTGCACCATGTGGGATGATCCATGCAAGAGAAACTTTCTTCGGTGCTGAAGCTGTTTCTTCTGTCATTGTTAGTCTTTCCTATTGGTTTTATTGCATAATTCTTATTGATTTCTTAAAGGAAATAATCAAGTGTACATATCATATGCCAGGCACCCTGCCTGGCCACATATTCTTCAATAACAACTGTCAACTTGCCAAGGTTGTCCAGGATGATCCCACTTTCGCAAATGTTGGACTTTCGGTTGATGTCTTTCACTTCAAAAGCAAGCACAAGGTTACCGATATCTTTTGTCAGACCAACTGCAACCCCATTGATTTTCCGGAGCTGAAAGGGCTGGGAAACAAAGCCTGGTACTTCAACTCTGCAATAGCAGAACAGACAAATGCATGGTTGGGCAGTTATCATTCCATGTGCTGTGAAATGTTAGTGGACAAGTATAATTTCTTCCTGGATGAAATGATCTTGCGTCGCAACCGTTTAACTTACAACAAGCTAGCACTTGCATGTGATAAGCCAAAGACCTTCACTGTTAGTGTTTGAAGGTCCAGTCTCAAGACTGGAAAAAGACCGAGACTGGACCAGACCAAGACTGGAAAAGACCAGGACCAGATAAGACCAAGACTGGAAAAGACCGCAAAGAGACCGGTTTTGATAGACCGGTCTGAACCAGTAGGCCTATACCCCCAATAAACACCTTGAATTTGAGCCTATAACCATCAAAAATGGTTGAAATCTGACAATGTTATGGTCAAAACTATAAAATATCGGACAAAAAGAGTAGATGTGATGGAAATAAATCATATCTTACTCAATTCTTCGCCATTTTCAATGTTACAAGGCTCATATTGAAGGTAATATGTCAGTCAACAATCCCCACTGACAAGTAAATGTAAAAAATGTAGTATATTAACTGTGCAATAAATTTCTGGTTCAGACCGGTCTAAGACTGCAAAAAACCGATCAAGACTGGTCTACGTTGGTTTTGTGCAGTCTTTTGTGGTCTCTGAACCAATGTGGACCGGTCCTGGTCTTGGTCTACTGCCCTGGGGGTCAAAAGACCGGACTGGACCGGACCTTTAAACACTATTCACTGTAGAGTAGCTGTTAGGCCTACACCCCTTCTGGTTTTCAATATGTAAATGGACATGATTTCTTGCGGCTAGAATATACAAGTGTTATATGTGAGCGATAGGGTTTCTACAATACATGAACAATAGAATTGGTGACAAAACAATAAAAATAATGACTACAACAATAAATGATAAATGATAACCTAGGATTTGCCGTTCTTCCAGGTATTCTTCTGAAAGACAGACCATTTGCCATCGCCTGTGTGCTTTGCTTTCAAAATGCTGTCATGGAGATTCTGGGGAGCTCTCTTCCACCGAAGATGATTCTCGTTGATGGTTGAACAATGGTATGGAGTGTTGGGGAAGTATTCATAGAAGAGGGTCTCAGTTCAGATAGAGGAATTCTTCTCACAGGCACTGAAGAAGGCGATGATGTCGACAGCATAAAAATCTGCTGGCCATTGAAGAGTCGCCACAACAGCATCGCTGCTGGATGGCTCAACCTTGATGGTGACTGCTGTGGATGGCGAAGGGGAGGAATCTGAGTCGTCTGTCAGTTCAATGATAGATGTGCTCATATTGACGCAAGGGCCAGATTTTTTGCGATGTTTTGGGGCCAATGGAGAGCCCTGATTAGAGGCCCTCCTCTTCCTGACAGGCTGTGATGGTCCAGAAGAGCAGTCATCAGATGAAAGCTCAATGACATCTTCCTCCCTAGCATCCAAAGGAGAGGGTGATGGTCGGAGGAAGGATGGCGGGAGAGTTTGTTTGCGGAATTGGCATTGTGAACGAGGTGGCTTGTCATTGTTACTATCACCATCCTCTGATGACAATGTGCATCCAATGGCCTTCCCATTCTTTGAGGCCTTTGCGTTGCTCTGATACCTCTCACGAAGCTCACGATGTTCTTCTGGAAGCTTATATCGGAGATGAGGCATGGATTCTGGCTTTAAAAGTTTGTCGAAGTCTGGGTAATCGATAACATGGCCGGCTTTTAGAAAAACTCGAGCGCCTTCTTTCAGCTCAATAACATGGCCAACGTTAACATTAACCCAGGTCCCAAGAGCCTGATGGTAGAGCTGAACACATGTCATAGGGCCAGTGAGAGATAATGCATTCAAGACAGAGGTGGAAAGGGGGAAGTAGGGCCAGGTAAACGCAAGTGGTCCCTCTTGAAATTCCTCCACAGTGGCGGGCTTCGAGCTCTCTGCCCATGCATAAACGACAACAGCGTGCTTGACCTGCGCTGCACAGAGCTTCTGCTCAGCTTCCATTCTCCTCTGCTCCTCCACCAATTCCTGCTCCTTTTTCCACTGGCTCGTAAAAATGGGCGGCATGTGGGACTGGAAACGGGGGTTTGGTAAGGCGTCAAGGACATCTGCGTCAGGAGAGATCCAGACAGGACTAGTGTTCATGTTGGAAGGAGAGGCGGTTCACAGTATTTGTCCATTGTAAGCACTAGCTGTCGTTGAAGGAGGTAGTGGAAGCGGTGGGGTGGCAACGCAAATGCGACCTGGTTGAACAATGGCGACAGGCGGTAATGCTGAGCGGGGACCTGTGTGCGTCTTAGAAGTGCAGCCGCCATTAGTGCTGCAGTGCTTCTGGCAGAGATGACGGTGACAGTTGGGTGCAATGCGTGTCTGTCCACATCCACGTATTGGGCATTGAGGAGTTCCTGGAGGGCCATTGGTGGCAAATACACTTCCTCCCATATTTTGTGATGTCGCAGGGAGGGACCCAGCAGGCTCAAATGCTTGCGATGGTGCAGGAAACAAAGGTGGCGGTGAGTTCAGTGGGGGCGAGGAAGAGGGGGATGTGGAAGACCCTTTTTTCTATCGAATTGTTCTGCAGCTCTCGCCTTGAGCATTGGGGCCATTGCACTAACAATCATTCATAAGTACTACATATAAAGGTGTTAAATTACTAGGCTTACTACGGCAACAAGACAGCCCTTATTCCCATTCACATCACTGAGGCACGGTTTGAAGGCTACAAAGCGACCACATTTGCAGGTGATGCCCAAAATTTCCATGTCTGGAGAAGATGAGAGGCGATGGGTAAGTGAAACAGGCATCAAGGTAAAGTAATGCTGCAGCATTGTTGAGAGAATGGCGGGTAGAGATAGAGATGTTCATATCGAGTGTAAGTGTGAGTTCGAGCTCTTGGGGATTCGTTAGGGAGGGTATTACAAGGAATATAGGCGATAGGACTTACCTTGAATAACAGTAGAACGTACCCTTAGGCGGCATCGTTGAAGGTCAATGGAGATGTGTAGATAAGAAACAAAGCGACGTGGGACTTCAGCGCTCAGCTGCCGAAAGCGGACAATGGCCAGCCGGCCACCTGACTCCGGTCATCTGGTTTTTCCAAATCTGAGATTTTCTGCAATTCTTGGGTGCTACATGCAAACCCAAACATTCAAGGGGGTGCTAGTATAATTTAGTAACCATTCTCGTTCTCCAAAAACAATTATAAAATAAGTATTGCACAGCCACAACTTGGCCAATTGATGTTGAATCGATGAGTCAAGGACTCAAGGACTAGTGTTTGGAAGTTAGGTTAGTTAACTGGAAAATGACCGAGACTGAACCGGACCATAACCGATCAAGACCGCAAAATTACCTAACCGATCCTAACCGTAACCGCGGTCCGGTTAGCGGTTAGTCCCAAATTTAGAAACATGACTAACCGACAAAGACCGGTTGTGACCGGTCCTGACCGGTCTTTCGACACTAAAATTATACTGAATTATTCCCCTATTTACGAGCTTTTGAACGACCCTAAAAACATAATTTTTGGTACAGAATTAAAATAGTTATAGCTAATTCAAAGATGTGTGACTTATAATGATTCTAGTCACCTGTGTGACGATCCCGTTGGAAACTGCCACATCACCTCTTCTCATTCCCACTACCACCCTCAACCTCAAGTCCCCACCGCCACTTTGTCGAGGCCATGGCGAATACCCACTTCGGGGCAAGCCACACAAATTGACACCACCATCGCCACCTCAACCGCAACCGCCACTGCGTCACCCACCCACTCAACATGAGCTGGCTGCGTCACTCACCACGCAAACTCTCTCTTTGCCCCTCCCCTCGTTGAGGGATGTGGGCATTTGCGGCCCCCTGCCACATCGTCTCCAGCACTATGGACCACAACAACGACACCGGGATGGGTGTATTGACAAAGGGGTGGGCATATCGAGATTCGACAGGGTGCAGGCATATCGACAGCAGGATGGGTGTGTCGGTGGGGGATGGTGGGTGGGTGTATCGACGACAGGCCTATCGACGGTGGGCAGGTGTATTGACGGTGGGAAGGCATATCGATTATCGATGGCAGGATGGGCATATCAATGACATGGCAGACATATCAACAGGGGGCGGGCATCTCAATAGCAGGGTGGGCATATCGATGACGTGCAGGCGTATCGACCACTTTCGTCTGCTTACACCCCTCTGTGCGCCGAGCCTGGTCCAAAAGGATGTGAGGCGGCGTTTCACCAACATGCTGCCTCACTTGCCCCATTCCTCCCGCAAGCTTGTATATTTACATTAGAGTTAATATATTAAGTTGGTAATTTACACATAAATAACCAGTTATGACCGGTTACTACCAGTTAGTAACTGGTCATAACCGCAACTTGACCATAACCGGTTACAACCGGTTACCTAACCGGGACTAACCGCTGTTAACCGACCATAACCGGTTTGCAGCGGTTCGGTCCGGTTATTTTGAGTTTTGGAGACAATGCTAACCGGTCTTGGTCTCGGTTAGAGCCACCAAGGGCTCAATAACCGGACCGGACCGGACTTTCAAACACTATCAAGAACTGGAACAAGGGTACTCGGGTATCATAATGCCGGACGTGATCCTGGTTAGTTAGTCCGGCCTGTGGCCGCGAAAAAAAAAAATGGAACCCCCCAATTTTGGACAAATTCTGAGTTTTTTCAGCTTGTTTGACACAGTAGGACATAATAGAAAGTATATAAAGGATATCAAACATCTATAAATCCCTTAAATACCAACAAAAGTGCCCCTTGTCACATTGATACCAAATTTTGACCAAATTGGTACCCTGCTCAAGTATAATTCAAGTCAAACTTAAGAATCAGCATCCTAATATCATATATAAATTATGTGTAGTGTAATATTACAGCATTATTGTCAGTATATAACCCCCACGCAAGTGCAAACGAAGCAGATTTGTGAGGCGTGTGGGGAACAAGCGGGAGGAAGCCCAGAAAGTGATGTCATATTACCATATTGGGAATTGTGCCTGATTACGTAGTTAGTTAGTCCAGCTAAACTGGCCTTAGCAAAAAAATCGACCCTTTATATTTTTTTCCAATACCCGAGTACCCTTGAACTGGAATCATTGAAAATATGACTGTATTCTCCATTTTTACTGTCACTGAGGCTTATATTACACATATAAATTTCATATTTGCTCTGTAAATGGTAAAAATGCCTGTTTGATCATGATTTTTGGGGGGGTCCAATTTTTTTTTTCGAGGCCTGGCGGCCGACACCCCCCGGTCCGGGATTCTCGGGCCGGTGCCCCCCCCTCGATACCCATTATCTTATCAGATTCTTATGTGACTAACAAACAATTACAAATGTACAGCCTTCACTAAGAACAGCGCCTCTTATTCCTCTCCGTTCTTTCCCCCAACACCACTGTACCGAGCTCCCGGGTACTTTCCTTCATGAATGCGAATAATATTGTCGAGCGTGAGACTAGGGCAGGCGATCGCAAGAAAAGGAAGATGACCGGCAATCAGGAGCTCCCCTCCAACCCGCGAAAGCGCATCAAGGCATGACGTATTGTCATATTTATATGGACTTGTTCTAACTGCTGGTCCTACAGAAAGCTGTTTCAAGTCAGGGGTCATTACAGGCCAGATGGGCTGCTGCCATGGCGCAGGAGAGCAGCTCCGGTTCCGTAAGCGTCAAATAGGACAACTCTCTTATATCTGACTATAATCAATTCCTATTTTCCAGCAGCCCCAGGCATTCCTAGATAGTCTACAAAAAGCCCAATTCAGGTTGTGGCGGTTGCTTGACTTTCTGATAGCATACTGATGCTCCCTAGTGCATCCCATTTCTCTGGCGCCCAAAATTGTGTATCCAATGGGGGAACATTTCTCAATATTCTTGGTGATTACATAACCGTAGCGGAATCAAGCGATCCAGGTCTGTATATCTCACCTTGGATCCTGTTGGCTTGCATCCTATTTCAAAGCTTACGTTTGATATAGATTCTCGGACTGGAAGTTCGAATGGCATCATCAAAGGCTTCCCCGTTGTATGTTCTTGTACCCGTTGTGGTTCTTTTCATTGACCATGGTACAGATCTCTGTCGAGGATGTTTCCATAGAACGAGAAATTTATAAGGGCCGTGAATACCGTCTACACGCAGCCAAAATGTCGGGAAAGATTGTCGCGATGAAGGTCTATGAAGGCAATCGGGCGCGCGAGGTAGGCCTTACGATGACGAACTACACTCATCCTGACTTTTTCGTTGAAGCGTTGCTCGGAAGCCGCCAGATTCAATCAGAAAGTTATGTATGGTGTCGGCCTTCATATCCAACTGTGATTTAGAACTGACGAATCGGTCACCAGTCACCCAAATATCCCCCAGATGATCGGAGTTTCTCCTCTTAAATCCGATCTTTCCTATCTAGTCTTCGACGGAGGTCCGTAGAAAACTGTTTGTAGTTTCCAGTTTTACTAAGTATGAGTCAGAACAGAATATGAAGGGGCTGTCCATGATATCCTTGGCCAGGCTCTCAAGAAGGATCTCAAGCAAATTCTGACTTTAGGGCTCCAGACGGTATGTAAGCTGCTTTTGGCGACGTTACAACTGTTCTCAAAATTTCAAAGGTCGTCGGGCTCTCCGTACGAACCACGTCCCTATGTATACTGCATAGGATACTAATCCACTTTTACAGTCTGGTTTAGATTATCTTCAAGATTTGAGATACCCTTTGGCATCTGCGGGATTAGACGTGAGCGACAAGTGACAACTTTTTACCTCACTACCACTGAATGCCTTCTAGCATTTTGTCATCTTGAGCCGTAAGGGGATACCAGTAATCAGCTTCGATCCGGACTACCTGAGGCAGATAAACCAATATGACCATCTACCTGACGTATCCGATAGCGCGGAGGTTGTTTTTCACGAACTTTGCAGAAGGGTAAATTTCTCTGACGTCGAAATCACGAAATCAATTCATCATTTATGTCAGACTTTTGACGACGCTCGCAAGGCCCACTATGAATCTGACTATGAAAGTGAGTTTTTGCATTCTCGTCATCCTTATCACTAACAACCCCCAAGGCCAACAAATTCAACGCGCTTATGCTGATGAATTCGAAGAACTAGATTCGAGTGGTACTCCATCCTCGGGAAGGTTATTTCCACGCATATCGCCCCCACAAGTGCTTCCAAGCGGACGCCGTCAGGAATTGGTATGGAAATCTCCAACGGCAGAAGCTGTCAGTCTCAATGATATATCACGTCAATTCCAAAACTTCCTAAATGCCTACCTGTTGTCTTCGGAACCCGCTCTCAACCACCGTCGCGGACGTTATACAGCTAGAACTTCTCATCGGTGTCCGGGATATAACCGCATTGAGATTACTTTGACCGCAAACATTACACGCAGTGCTATTGTTTCACATTCTAGTCCCTTGCCGCACGAAATATGTCCGGTTTGCAAAGAAGTTGTAAACTGTACAGACGTCTTCAACTGCATATGTGGTGGTGATGGTGAGTAAATGCACGCCTGTCATTTTCTGAAGGTTGACCGCTTCAGTAGATGATGAATCTATGCCAACTGTTCGATGTACGAGCTGCTCTGAATGGCATCATTGGCCTTGCGTAATCTCTTTGGATGTTGAGTCCTTTACATTTGTATGTGAGCGATGCCAAGTGAGTGTTAATCGGGTGACCTGGAATTGTTCAGAAAGTAACCATCCGCCCTTTTTTGCAGAAATGGAGTCCCGAGGAACCTGGCCCCACTCAACAGACTCATCCAACAAACACCACGCCATTAGTCAATGAAATGAGGAGAGTCAATGAAATGAGGAGACAACAACAAGGTGCATCTTTATTATCATGCCAAGTATAAATAGTTAAGCGTGGTATTCATATCTCATTCCTATCCCTTCCCCTACGCGCAGAATTTCGTGCCGCATTTGGCTTGATGTCGCTGGACCACTCGGATCTCGGAGGTCAAGTCGGGCTGGATAAGGACCCTTTCTTTGCCAACTGGGAGCAGGCATATAATCGTGATCGTATGGGTTCGGGGGCGACCAGGACAACGACTTCGACGGTTGAGCCTCGGGGTCGATCGGACACTACCTCCAACCCCAACACCCACGCCAACGCAGCAGAAATGGACATCCCCATGCCGATGAAACGCATCTCGACTGGGCTGCTCCAGTTCTCCAGCCCAGCCCAGATACTCACCCCATCGCAGGACGTTGATACGAAGGAGCTGAGGGATTTTCGGAGGGCGTATATGCATACGCCATTTTCGGATACCGGGGGTGGCGAATTCGGGAAATATTCGAGTAAAGGGACGCCGTTGGCTGCTGGTGGGCATAGAAAGAGAGTTGCGTCGTTGCTGGGTTCGAAGATGCCAATTGTGGAGCGGGATATGGGGATGATGTACGGTGGGAGTGATGCCACAGTTCAACATCATGGAAATGACCACAGAGAAGATCTTCGTTCATATGAAGCGGCGGTTATGTCGCGGAAGGCGTCGACGATGTTGAATTTGAGACCGAGGATGGCGAGAGAAGGAAGTGGTGATGCGAATGTACGCTCTTCATATTCGCTGTTCCTTTTCTTTCTTTCGATTCTCATCCATATTATTTCAGCATAGTACTGCTTCGGCTCAAAAACGTCAGCTCTCCCGCTCCTCGTCACTCGAAAACCTGCCATTTGGAGGTCCGAACGATGCATTCCCCGCGAAAAAAAAAACGTAAAGGAAGCGCGAGCCTATCGATACCCTGATCGTCGTGCGTCGATGAGGATGTGTCGGACACGACGGACTCGTTGAGGGTGATGGGAGGTGGGGCTGGGGGGGGGGCGGGGAAGTGAGTGGGCGAGGGATGCTTGAATGAGCATCAGTCGATCTCCCCTTTCCCTTTGCTCTTTCTCAACTCTTTCCTTCCTTTTTGTCCAGCAGTGTAGACATTGACCTCGCAATTTTAGATACCA
>Ga0307513_10008772_pt1 | contig 12877 bp, 11 predicted proteins | sample 15_EM_MG_FD_202174 | JGI IMG/M metagenome (GOLD analysis project Ga0307513, IMG submission 202174) | Populus trichocarpa ectomycorrhiza microbial communities from riparian zone in the Pacific Northwest, United States - 15_EM | ecosystem: Host-associated > Plants > Roots > Unclassified | place...
CGACGCGGCGACCGACCTCGTCGCGACCGGCGGGAAGATCGCCGTCACCAGCGAGGCCTCCGACGACTCCTCCGCCCACGGGCTGAAGTCGGGCGTCATCACGGTGTTGGAGGGCGGCACCGTCGACGTCACCGCCTCCGCCGACGCCCTGCACGGCGATGGTGCCGTCCACCTCGGCGGCGCCAGCACCACCCTCGCCGCCGGTGACGACGGCGTGCACGCCGAGGGCGACCTCGTCATCAGCGCGGGCACGGTGAAGGTCACGCGGGCGAACGAGGGCCTGGAGGGCAAGGACATCCTCGTCAGCGGCGGTTCGACCGACGTCGTCTCCAGTGACGACGGCGTCAACGCGTCCGGCAGCGAGGCGACTTCGAGCGAGGAGGGTGACCAGGGCGGCTTCGGCGGAGGCGGCGGTCCCGGTGGCGGAGGCGGCGGTGAGGGCGTCGGTGACTTCATCGTCAAGGTGACCGGCGGCACCCTGGTCATCGACTCCGAGGGCGACGGCTTCGACTCCAACGGCACCGCCGAGATCACCGGCGGGACGGTCGTCGTCAACGGGCCCGAGCGCAACGGCAACGGCGCCCTCGACGTCAACGGCAGCTTCACCGTCAGCGGCGGCACGCTGCTCGCCGCCGGCAGCGCGGGCATGGTCGTCGCCCCCGACGGCGAGTCCGAGCAGGGCTGGCTCTCGGCCACGCTCGACTCGGCCGTCGAGGCGGGCACGACCGTGCACATCGCCGACTCCGACGGCAAGGTCGTGGCGTCGTACGTCACCTCGAAGGCCGCCCAGAACATCGTGTACTCCGGAGCGGGCATCAAGAGCGGTGAGGAGTACACGGTTTACGCCGGTGGCAGTGCCTCGGGCACCGAAACCGGCGGTCTGGCCGAGTCGGGTGAGCTGGGCTCCGCCGAGAAGATCGCCACGGTCACGGCGGGCGAGGCCCCGGAGGGCGGCGGCTTCGGGGGCGGGGGGGGGGGCGGCCGTCCCTGACCCTGCCGGTCACGAGAACGGCCAGGGGGCGGTTACGAGAACAGCAGGCGCCAGGTCAGCGGCCCGGGGGTGCCGTCGGCGTCGCCGCGCAGCTCCTTCCGGGACTTCTGGAAGTCCCGTACGTTCAGCCGGTCCGCCTCGCCCCAGGACTTGCCCGGACCGACCTTGTAGTGGTCGCCGAAACCGCGCTTCACCAGCTGCTTGCCGAGCTGGAGGACGTACGCGTTCGAGGCCCCGGCGACGAAGTACTTGCGCCCCGGGAACGCGGGGACCGGCGGCTTGGCCGGGGTGTCGTCGCCCAGGTCCAGTTCGGTCTTGGCGTACTTGACGATCCTGGCGAAGTCGACCGCGCCGGGGTCGCCGTGGACGTTCTCGGGCACGTGCATGTGCCCGCAGACGCCCTTGAAGGCCTTCCACTGGGCGGCCGTCATCCGCTGGCCGCCGCCGGACGCGTACGAGGTGGGGTAGGCGGGCCACGACTTGGGGCCGGACAGCGGTACGCCGTGCTCCTCGTGCATCCAGGCCAGGAAGCGGGCGATGCCCTGGAGGGCCCAGTCGGGGGCGTCCGGCCAGTAGACGTGGGCCTGGCCGGCCTTCTGCCACTTCGCGTGGGTCTTCGGGTCGCAGGTGCCGACCAGCTCGACCTGGCACACGTTGAGGGTGTTCGTCTCGACGCCGCCGCGCAGGTTGACCAGGGCTCTGGAGGACGTCTCTATGTCGAAGTGCTGGTACCACTTCAGCTTCTTGGCGGCCAGGTCGGGGACCGCGGTCAGGTTCGGCGCGGAGGAGCCGCCGCCGTACCCGGGCAGGGCGGAACCCTCGGTGGTGTGCAGGACGACGGCGTCGACCTGCATCGGGTCACCGCCGAAGTCGTCCTGGTACCAGTTCGCACGGCTCGCGCCGGGGAATCGCTGGGGTCCCGTCTTGGTGCTCATCACAGACTCCTGAGTCGGTCGTCGTGTCCTCGCTCGGTCCACACATTCTTGAAGAACGGGCACGGCGGAACATCGACTCAGAATCTGATCCCAACACCGTTCTCTCCAACCGGAGTTAGAGGACGGACTACGACCCTGGCCGGACGACGGGCCGGGGCCGCGGCCGGTCGCACCCGTTCCGGATGTCTTCGATCCGCGGACCTGGGTACCCGGTGTCGTACGGAAGAAAAACCGCGAACGGCGTATATGAGGAGGAAACCATGAGCACGGTGCAGGAAGCAGTGGACGTGGAGGTTTCCGTCCACACCGCCTACAACCAGTGGACCCAGTTCGAGGAGTTCCCGAAGTTCATGGAGGGCGTCGAGGAGGTGCGGCAGCTCGACGACCGGCACAACCACTGGACCACCAAGATCGGCGGGGTGCGGCGCGAGTTCGACACCGAGATCGTCGACCAGTTGCCGGACGACCGGATCACCTGGCGGTCCGTCGGCGGCGACACCCAGCAGCGCGGCTCGGTTCGCTTCGAACGCCTGGACGACACGCACACCCGCGTGGAGCTGACGATGGACGTCGAGCCCAGCGGTATGGCCGAGAAGGGCGCGGACGCGCTCGGCATGATCGACCGTCGGGTCAAGGGAGACCTGCACCGCTTCAAGGACTACATCGAGGAGCGCGGCGCCGAGACGGGCGCCTGGCGAGGCCGCATCCGGCCCGGTGAGTCCGGCGACCCCGGTACGCCTGGTACGCCCGGCCCCTCCGGCATGCCCGGCACTCCCGGTCCTGGCACGCCCGGTCTCGGCACTCCCCGTCCCGGCACTCGTGGTCCCGGTACCCTCGGCGGCCCTGGCCCGATTCTCTGACAGCTGTGCCTGTGCCAGCTGTGCCTGGGCCCGAGGCCTGACCCTCACCCGCCGGTGCGCCGATCATGGCGTCACCGGCGGGTGAGAGGCGTCCGGGGAGCTGGAGCCGGTCATGGGGCCCCGCCCTCCTTGCCCTCTTCAACCTCCCCCTCCCCCTCACCCGGGTCGGACGGTTGGCGGCGGCGATGGCTGGTGTCGCACCAGGGGAAGAGGCGGCTGCGGCGGCAGGTGCAGACCGCCACCGCGAAGCGGTCCGAGACCACCGACTCGCCGTCCTCGCCCACCACTTCGACCGGCCCCTCGATGAGCAGGGGCCCGTCGCGCTGGACGCGGACGCGGACACGGCGGAGGTGTTCAGGCGTGTTCGGCACGGATCACCACCAGCTCCTCGGTCGTCCCCCCGGCCGTCAGGCCCCGCTCGCGCAGCCAGGTGAGCCGGGAGCGCAGGACCCGCCCGAAGGGCAGTACGGCCCGGTCGACGACCTCCGCCCGCAGACCGGCTCGCTCCAGGCGGGCCAGCGTCGCGTCGACACCGCACAGGTGGGAGTGCACGATCAGGAGCGTCCCCGTCGGCCGCAGGACCGTCGGCGCGGTGTCGCAGACGCGGTCGATCAGCAGGCGGCCGTCCCTTCCGGCGTCCCAGGCCCTGGCGGGGCCCCGGGCCGGCGTGGTGTCCGGAGCGGGCACGTAGGGCGGGTTGGTGATCACCAGGTCGAAGCGGCGGCCGGGTACGGCTGTCGCCAGGTCGCCGTGGCGCACGCGCAGGGTCTGTCCGTTCAGCAGGGCGTTCAGCCGGGTGGCCGCCAGCGCCCGCCAGGAGATGTCGACGGCCGTGACCCGGCCGCCGAGCCGGGCCGCCTCCACCGCGAGCAGACCGCTTCCGGTGCCCAGGTCCAGTACGTCCGTCTCCGCGGTGATCCGCTCGCGGCGCATCGCCCGCCGGAGCAGCCGGGTGTCGGTCTGAGGGGCGTACACACCCCGGGGGACCCAGCAACGCAGGACGGGGGCGGCGGTGAGGGCTTCGGTTGTCATCGGTGCACGAGTACCCCCTGGCCGCAGACGTAACGAGAGGCGGGCGGGCAAATTACGGCGGGCAAATTATTCGGTGCGGGTTCTGCACTGAAAAAACTGTGGTGAATTTCAAGGAAACAACTTCTGCTCCCAGAGGTGTGGGGCCCTGGACGCAGGGCAACCGCAATAAAGGCGGTCAAGGAAATCGCCGCGCATGACGTACGGAAAAAGGAGGAACAGCGGGTATTTCCGCTGCCCTCCGTTTACCGGAGGAGTTGTTTTCGCGTGACCGGGAATATGTGGAATTACGGTTCGACTGCCGGCCGTCAGGCGGGCGTCGACCTCACCGGGTTCAAGGTCGAGGCCACGGACGGCGGCATCGGCAAGGTCGACAAGCACTCCGATGACGCCGGCGCCGCCTATCTGGTGGTGGACACCGGTGTGTGGATCTTCGGCAAGGAGGTCCTGCTCCCGGCGAGCACGGTCGTCGGTATCGACCCGAACGAGCGGAAGATCTTCGTCGGCCGCACCAAGCAGGAGATCAAGGACGCTCCGGAGTTCGACCGTGAGAAGCACCTCGGCAACCAGGGCTATCACGACGAGCTGGGTACTCACTACGGCAGGGGCACAGGCACAGGCACCGGCACCGCGTCAGGCGGCCCGACCGTCTGACCCGACACCCGCTCGCTCCGAGCGCCGCGGCCCCGGGACTCGTCAGGAGTCCCGGGGCTCTCGCGTGCCCTGGAAGAAACCGGTCATGTCGGCGCCCGGCCCCGCGACGCCGCAGGTGAGCGGTCCGATCGCGGGTACTCGGTGCCCATGGACCTCCCACCGAAAGAGCCACCGAAAGAGCCACCGAAAGAGCCACCGAAAGAGCCGCCGAAAGGGCCGCCGAAAGGGCCGCCCCTGCCACCCGCCCGTGGCCCGGTCTCGGCGGCGGTCGGCGCATACGTACGAAACAGGGGGCCGCTCCCGGACGACAAGGCGGTTCTCGGCGCCACCCCGTTCGGAGATGATCTGCAGCTGGCCCTGTACATGTGCTACGAGCTGCATTACCGGGGATTCGCAGAAGCCGACGCCGACGCCGACCGCGAATGGGATCCCGGCCTGCTCAAGTTCCGAGCCGCTGCCGAGGGGCTGTTCCTCGGGGCCCTTCGCGACGCCGTGCCCGCGCGGGAACGCGCCGGTGAGGCATTGGACGAGCTGCTCGTCGAGCCGGTCGACGGCAGCGGTGTCAGCCACTTCCTTCAGCACGAGGGCGAGCTGTGGCAGGTGCGCGAGTACGCCGCCCAGCGGTCGCTGTACCACCTCAAGGAGGCCGACCCGCATGCCTGGGTTCTGCCCCGGCTGTGGGGGAGGGCGAAGGCGGGAATGGCCGCCGTGGAGTTCGACGAGTTCGGCGGAGGCCGCGCGGACCGCGTGCACGCCCGCCTGTACGCCGACCTCATGGCCGACCTCGGCCTGGACACCTCGTACGGGCACTATCTCGACGCGGCCGGCGCCGAAGCCCTCGCCACCGTGAACGTGATGTCCCTCTTCGGCCTGCACCGCGCCCTGCGAGGAGCCCTGGTGGGACATTTCGCCGCCGTCGAGATCACCTCGTCCCCGGGTTCACGGCGCCTCGCCCAGGCCATGCGGCGCACCGGCGCCGGACCGGCCGCCGAGCACTTCTACGACGAGCACGTCGAGGCCGACGCCGTGCACGAACAGGTCGTCCGCCACGAAGTCGTCGCGGGCCTCCTGGAGGAGGAGCCCCACCTGGACCGCGATGTCGCCTTCGGGGCGGACGCCACCACGTATCTCGAAGACCGCCTGTCCGAGCGTCTCCTCGACGCGTGGCGGACCGGGGAGTCCTCGCTGCGTGTACCCGTCTGATCCAAGGTCGTCGCCCCGGGGGTCAGTCGAGCCAGGCCTTCACCTTGTCGGGGTTGGCGTCGATCCACTTCTTCGCCGCCGCCTCCGGGGTCATCTTGTCGAGCGCGATGTACTTGGCGACGGTGTTCTGGTCGTCGTTCGTCCAGCTGAAGTTCTTCACCAGGTCGTACGCCGGGCTGCCCGACTTCGCGAACCGGGTGCTGACGATCTTGTCGAGGTCGAACGCCGGGTAGTCGCAGGCCACCTTCGCGGGGTCCTTGTCGCAACCTGCCGTGTACGCGGGCAGCTTGATGTGGACCAGCGGCACCTCCGACAGGAACCACTGCGGCTCGTAGAAGTAGCCGATCACCCACTTCTTGTTCTTCTCGGCGTCCCGGAAGCTCTGGATCAGGGCCGTCTCGCTGCCCGCGTACACCACCTTGAAGTCCAGCTTCAGGTTCTCCACCAGGGCCTCGTCGTTGGTCTGGTACGACGGGTCGCCGTCGAGGAGCTGGCCCTTGCCGCCCGACTCGGAGGTCTTGAAGTTCGCGGCGTACTTGTTGAGGTTCTTCCAGTCGGTGATGTCCGGGTACTTCTTCGCGATCCACGGCGGGATGTACCAGCCGATGATCCCCTTGTTGCCGGTCGCGCCGAGGTTCACGGCGGTCTTCTGCTGGTCGATGTACTTCTTCTTCAGGTCGTCGTGGCCCCAGTTCTCCAGGATGGCGTCGACCTCACCCGTCTCGAACCCCTGCCAGCCGATCTCCGCCTTCAGGTCCTTCTCGGCCACCTCGCAGCCGAGTTCGTGCTCCGCGAGATAGCCGACGACCGCCGCGTCCGCCTCGTAGCCCACCCATGGGTTGACCGCGATGTCGAACGTCCCGCACTTGCCCGAAGCGGCGCCTGCGGCTGCCGGCTCGTCGCCGACCTTCGCCCCGCCGCACGCGGTCAGGGTGAGACCGAGTACGGCCATCCCCGCCGCGCCGGAACGCCACCGTCCCGCTCGCTCTCGCTGTGCCATGGGTCCTGCTCCTTAGCGTGAAGTCATGAAGTCATGAAGTGATGTCGTCCAGGGCGCACCGGAAACCCACGTTGCCGGTCGTCGAGTCCGGGAACAGGCCCTGCCGCGCGGCGACCCGGTAGCGGCGGCAGTAGGAGGCGTGGCAGAGATAGGAGCCGCCCTTGGTGACGCGCTCCTGCCCGCCGGAGACGGGGACGGGAACGGGGGAGAACGGATCCTCACACCACTCCCACACATTGCCCGTGGCGTTGTAGAGGCCGAAGCCGCCGGGGGCGAACGCGTCGACGGGGCAGGTGCCGTACCAGCCGTCGGCCGTCGGGTGGCGGTGCGGGAAGTCGCCCTGCCACACGTTCATCCGGGGGAGTCCGCCCGGCTCGAACTCGTCGCCCCAGGGGAACACCTTCCCGTGCAGTCCCCCTCGGGCGGCGCGTTCCCATTCCGCCTCGGTGGGCAGGCGTTTGCCGGCCCAGGCGCAGTAGGCGTGGGCGTCGTCCCAGTCGACGTGGACGACCGGGTGACCGGCCCGGTCCTCCCAGGTGGAGTGCGGTCCGTCGGGCCGCCGCCAGTCCGCGCCCCCGACCTGACGCCACCAGGGGGCGCCCACCACACCCCGGGTCGGCGGGAAGTCGTCCGGGAGCAGCCCGGCGAACACGAACGACCAGCCGGTCCGCTCGGCGGAGGTGCGGTACCCGGTGTCGGCGGCGAAGCGCGCGAACTCGGCGTTGGACACCGCGCAGGCGTCCATCCAGAACGCGTCGACGTGCACGGTCCGTACCGGGCCCTCCCCGTCGGCGGGATAGGCGAGCCGGTCCTCGCTGCCCATGAGGAACTCACCGGCGGGAACGGCCACCATGCCCTCGGTGACGGCAGGGGGGAGGGGGACGGCGGATCGCTCTGGCTCCGCCGCCCGCTCCACGGCCCGGCCGCCGCCGGACGGCGTACAGCAGTTCACTGGGCCCCCATGACGCGCCGGTGCAGCCCACCGTCGTACTGGGACGACTCGGAAGACTCGGACGACCCGGTGTCCCCGTCGTCGCCGAGGTCGATGCGCACGGTGTGGATGGTCCCGGTGAACTCGTTGTCGAGGACGGGGTAGTCGTCGGTCACCGGGGTGCTCAGGTCCACCCCGACGTCGAGGGTCTCGTCGAAGGAGAAGTAGTACGGGACGGTCCGCTCGACCCGCCCGGCCGCGTGCTGCTCGCCGTCCACCAGGAGTACGGCGGTTCCGCCCTTGCCGAGTCCGCCGCCGTCGTAGGCGAAGTCGAGCCGGATCTCGTGCCGTCCGGGGGTGAGGGGTTCGGCGCCGTGCACGGTGTACACGCTCAGGCCGAAGTGGTTGTAGGCGTACGCCGGTCTGCCCCCGGTGAAGTACAGGGACCAGCCGCCGAACCGGCCGCCCTGCGCGATGATCACGCCCTCCGCCGCAGCCGCCTCCTCCGGCAGATCCACGTCGGCCGTGATGCTGTGCGAGCGGTTCTTGACGTTGAGGGTGGTCTCCTCGGTGAAGCGGCGCATGCCCGCGCGGTAGGTGATGGACGTCCGGTCGCCCATCAGGTCGATACGGCCGGCCATGACCGGGTTCTCCCGCTCGGTGACCCGGTCGTCCAGCGGGAAGACCTGGTGCTTCGCCGCCTCGATCAGGAACAGGTCCTGCAACTGGCGGAGTCTGTCCGGGTGTTGGGCGGCGAGGTCGTGCGCCTGGCTCCAGTCGCGGGTGATGTCGTACAGCTCCCAGACGTCGTCGGCGAACCGCCGGTCCTTGCCGTCGGGCACCATCTCCCAGGGGACGCCGTGCCGGGTGACCGCCATCCAGCCGTCGTGGTAGATGCCCCGGTTGCCGCACATCTCGAAGTACTGGGTGCGGCGGTGCTCGGGCGCCTGCGGCTCGGTGAGCGTCCGCCGCATGCTCGCCCCCTCGATGGGCTGCTGCGGCACCCCCTCCACACTGAACGGCGCCGGTACGCCCGCGCACTCCAGGATCGTCGGCAGTACGTCGATGACGTGCGCGAACTGGTGCCGCAGTCCCCCGGGTTCGGGTACTCCGCGCGGCCAGTGCAGGACCATGCCGTCCCGGGTGCCGCCGAAGTGCGAGGCGACCTGCTTGGTCCACTGGTAGGGGGTGTTGAGCGCCAGCGCCCAGCCCGCCGGGGCGATCGGGTAGCTGAGCGGGCCGCCGATCTCGTCGAGGTGGCCGATCATCTCGTCCGGGTCGTCCACGATGCCGTGTCCGAGGCGGTGTTCGACGATCGTGCCCTCGATGCCGCCCTCGCCCGAGGCGCCGTTGTCGCCCAGGATGTAGAGGACGATCGTGTCGTCCAGGACGCCGAGTTCCGCCAGGGCGTCGACGAACCTGCCGACCTGGACGTCCGCGTGCTCGGTGAAGGCGGCGAACGTCTCCATGAAGCGGGCGGCCAACTGCCGCTGGTTGTCGGTGAGTTCGTCCCAGTGGGGAACTCCCTCGGCCCAGGGGGCGAGTTGGGCGTCCTCGGGTACGACGCCGAGCGTCTTCTGCTGTTCCAGGGTGAGTTCGCGCTGGCGGTCCCAGCCGTGGTCGAACCGGCCCCGGTACTTGTCCTGCCACTCGGGGCCGACGTGCAGCGGGGCGTGGGCGGCGCCGAGCGCGAGGTAGGTGAAGAAGGGGCGGTCCGGAGTCAGGGTGCGCTGGGTGCGTACCCAGTCGACGGCGTGGTCGACGAGGTCCTCGGAGAGGTGGTAGCCGTCCTCGGGGCGGCGGTCCGGCTCGACGGGGGTGGTGCCCTCGTACAGCAGCGGGTACCAGTGGTTCATCTCGGCGCCCATGAAGCCGTAGAAGGTGTCGAAGCCCTCGCCGGTCGGCCAGCGGTCGAACGGGCCGACCGCGCTGATCTCCCGGGGCGGGGTCTGGTGCCACTTGCCGAAGGCGGCCGTGCTGTAGCCGTTGCCCTGGAGGATCTGGGCCATGGTCGCCGCGCTGCGCGGCCGGAAACCGTTGTAGCCGGGGGCCGCGGTGGTCATCTCGGTGGTGCCGCCCATGCCGACCGAGTGGTGGTTGCGGCCGGTCAGCAGGGCCTGGCGGGTCGGTGAGCACAGGGCCGTGACGTGGAAGCGGGTGTAGCGCAGGCCGTTGTCCGCGAGCCGTTCGGCGGTGGGCATCTCGCACGGGCCGCCGAAGGCGCTGGAGGTGCCGAAGCCGAGGTCGTCGACGAGGACGACCACCACGTTCGGCGCGCCCTCGGGCGGCGGGACCGGGCCGACGGGCGTGAACGGGGTCTCCTGGTCGTGGATGTCCATCGCGGTCGTCAGGGGCCGACGGGTATCGGGGCGCGGAAGTATGTGCCGTCCGCCATCGAACTCAGTCATTCGTTTCTCCGATTCGCTGCCCCGGAAAAGTCTCAGTTCTCGCCGAGGCCGGTCAATGACGGACCTTGAATTCCCGCGAACCGGTTTTGAATGAGGGGTATAGAGAACTTCTATGAATGCTGGACACGCCTGCTGGACATGCCTGTTGGAGATTCTTACGGGACGGACGGGACGGACGCGAGGTCCACGAATGCCTGCGCCGCCGGGGACAGCGGGCCCGACCGCCACACCAGCCGGCCGTGGCGGATCAGGCGTGGCCGGTGGGACAGCATCCTGGCGCCGCGCAGGGCCGCGTCCCGGGCCATGGAGGCGGGCAGCAGGGCGGCGCCGACGCCGGAGAGGACCAGCGGCACGATCATCGCGCGGTGGGCGGTCTCGACCGCGATCCGTGGGGCGACGCCCAGGGCGGTGCACACGTCGTCGACCGCCGCCCGGGTCTCGGTGCCCGGCGGGGTCACGATCAGGTCCAGAGCGACCAGTTCGCGCGAGGTGATGGTGTCGCCCGCCGGATGCGGGTGGTCGGCGGGCAGCACGACGTGCATCTCCTGCTCCGGCAGGTCGATCCCGCGCAGGTCGGTCGTGGGCACCGAGGCGTCCACCAGGCCGAGTTCGCACTGTCCGGCGGCGACCATCTGCGCCACGGCGGGGCCGCGCTCCGGGTCGACCACGCGTACGGAGACCTTCGGATGCGCGCGGTGGAAGCGCCCCAGCATCTCGGCGAGGGGGTCCACCGAGAGGGTCGTCTGCGACACGATGTCCAGCCGGCCGCCGCTGAGCCCGAGCACCTCCCGGACCAGGGAACCGGCCGTGGACAGGTCGCGCAGGACCTGCTGGGCCGGGCGTACCAGTGCCTCGCCCGCCGCGGTCAGGGCGACGCCCTGTGGCAGCCGGTGGAACAGCCGGCCGCCGAACTCCCGCTCCAGGGACCGGATCGCATGCGACAGCGAGGGCTGGGCGACATGGAGTGCGGTGGCCGCGGCGGTGAATCCGCCGTGCTCGACGACGGCGATGAAATACTCCAGCTGACGTCTTTCCATCGCGTCTCCAGATGACCCACGGGCGTGTCCCCGCACGGCGTGACGCGGTGCGGAGATGAATGAGGGCGCGTCAGAAACGCGGGATCAGAGACAACACGCGGCCGGGCGTCGGCACAGGTCGATGACCAGGCGTCGCACCAAGGGCTCGTGACTCATGGGGCCCATTTCTACCCCAGCCGGAGCACGCCACCAACAGCCGTCCACCCCCTGGAACAGCCGTCCACGCCTGGAACAGACGCTTTCGGCAGCGGGTCAGGCCAGTCGCCGCAGATCCTCCAGGTAGCGCAGGACCGCCGCCACCCGCCGGTCCACCTGGTCCGTCGGGGACAGGTCGAGCTTGGCGAAGATGCTGCGGATGTGCTTGTGGACGGCGCCCTCGGTGACGACGAGCCGTTCGGCGATGGCGGTGTTGCCGAGGCCCTCGGCCATCAGGGCGAGGACGTCCCGTTCGCGCGGGCTGAGCCGGTCGAGGCGGGTGTCCTGGCGGGAGCGGGTGAAGAGCTGGGCGACGACCTCGGGGTCGATGGCGGTGCCGCCGGACGCCACCCGGTGCAGGGCGTCGAGGAACTCCTCGACCCGGCCCACGCGTTCCTTGAGCAGATAGCCGAGCCCGCCCACCCCGCCGCCCAACAGCTCGGTGGCGAAGCTCTGTTCGACGTACGCGGACAGCACGAGGACGGCCAGGTCGGGCCGTCGACGCCGGGCCTCGACCGCCGCGACGATCCCCTCGTCGGTGTGGGTCGGCGGCATCCGTACGTCGAGAATCGCGACGTCCGGCTTGTGCGCGTCGATGGCGGTCAGCGCCTCGTCGGGGGTGCCCGCGGTGGCCACGACGTCGAGGCCCTCGGCACGCAGCAGCAGGGCGAGGCCCTCCCTGAGCAGGGCGTCGTCCTCGGCGATCACGATGCGCATACCGGCATCCGTACGGTCATGCTCCACAGGGAAGATCCACCTTCAGGGTCGTCGGGCCGCCGGGCGGGCTGGCCAGGGAGAGGGTGCCGTCGTGCGCGGCGATCCGGCCGCGGATGCCGGTGAGTCCGGAGCCGCCGTCCTCGTCCGCGCCGCCCCGGCCGTCGTCCTCGACGCACAGCAGGAGCCGGCCGCCGGCGCTGCGGGCGGTGACGGTGGCGTGTCCGGCGCCGCTGTGCTTGGCGATGTTCGTCAGGGCCTCGGCGACCACGAAGTAGGCGGTGGCCTCGACGGAGGCGGCGCAGCGCGCGGGCACGTCGACGTCGATCCGGCAGGGCACCGCGCAGTTCGCGGCGAGCCCGGAGAGCGCCCCGGCAAGACCGCGGTCGGCGAGCACCGGCGGCAGGATGCTCCGGGAGACGGTACGCAGCTCCGCCAGGGCCTGTTCGGCGGCGGACTGGGCGCGTTCGAGGAGTTCGTCGGCACCGGCAGGATCGCGGGCCACCATCCGGCGGGCGGCGCCGAGCAGGACGGTCACGGAGACGATCCGGTTCTGGATGCCGTCGTGCAACGACCGCTCGATACGGCGCAGTTCGGTCGCGTGGGCGTCGAGCGCGGCGGCGCGGGTGGCGGTGAGTTCGACGATACGGAGGGACAGATCCGTCTCCGGTCCGGCCGCGAGGAGTTCGCGCCCGGGGCGGGCCTGTAGCCGGGCCATACCGGGACCGAGCCCCAGGATGATGAAGATCCAGCCCAGGCCCAGCATGGCCACGGCGAGGGCGTCCGGCCAGGAGCGCGCGCTGCCGTAACCCACGGACGTGGCCGTGGCGTTGCCGGGCATGAACGTCCAGTACAGCGGGAAGAGGGTGTCGCGCACGGCGACGAGCGGCAGCAGCACGCCGAGCACCCCCAGCACCAGC
>Ga0307513_10008773_pt1 | contig 12876 bp, 7 predicted proteins | sample 15_EM_MG_FD_202174 | JGI IMG/M metagenome (GOLD analysis project Ga0307513, IMG submission 202174) | Populus trichocarpa ectomycorrhiza microbial communities from riparian zone in the Pacific Northwest, United States - 15_EM | ecosystem: Host-associated > Plants > Roots > Unclassified | place...
TCGTGATCTTGAGAAAATGAGAATAAAATAGATAACGGTGGACATGAAACTACAACATCAATTGCCTAACTCTAAAAAGAACAAAGTTAATTTGTGTCTCTCTCTTTTTTCTTTTTTTTTCAAATTAACAATATGTCAACGATTGCGACAACGGGCATGGGCTGGTAAAAGTAGGAGCATACCCCGCCACTCCCGCTGCTACCATGGAAATATGTGCCGCTCATGACAAGATATGTTGTGTTAGAAATTTTTAATTTGAGATTTATAAAATAAGAATACAATTTACATAGCCGACATCGCCCAAAAAAAAAAAAGCGAGATAAATTAAAGAACTAAAATAGCATTTTTAAATTGAAAAGCTATTCCAATGTATTGGTCAAAAGATTTAAAGTTTATTTAATATATTTTTATACAAATGGAAGGCTTTGATTGGAATTGTATTAATTAGTTATTATTAATAAATAATTGTATCAACACTAAATATATTAAAATATAATTGATTTTTCTAAATGGGTTTTTTTTACTAGAGTGCATATATAAAAAAAAAACAATATTTACATTAATTAAAAATTTATATTACCAATTTAACTTTTTAAATAGCTTCCTCTTAAAGATGCTTTAACAATTCAATCTCCAACCTCTAAAATATTGTGTCTCTCCCTCCCTAAACTTTCTAATTTGTAACACATTTAACCCTTGTGATAAGGGCTTGTTTGAAAGTGTGATAAAAATTATTTTTTCAAAGTGTTTTTTACTTATAAGTGTATCAATATAATATTTTTTATTTTTTTAATTTATTTTTGATATCAACATATCAAAACGATAAAAAAAACTTAAAAGAAATTAATTTAAAACTCAAAAAACTCAAAACAATTTATAAATATGGTTGAATAGCAATTCCTTACTAGACCTTAGTCTTGTTAAATTAAAAAAAAAAAAAACAAAAATACATTGGGGGTACTTAACTTGGTTTTAAGAAAACTTGGCTTCCCCATTATCTCTCAGTGTTTTGACTCTTACAAAAAATCATAAAAAAATAATTATTTAAGATTTAATTTTAATTTATAAATTCAAGTTTGAAAATATGCCTAATACCATAACAAAAAAAAAATCATTCCAACTTCGAATGGTATTGTGCATGCATGCATTAAAGAACCCTAATTTTCAAAGATAAATAATTTTCTTCCTCCACTATTAGCATTAATTGAGTCTGTCTTTTCTATTAAATTCTCAGTTATAGTATCATTTTTATTTTATTATATATGAATTTAAGTTTGCTATATTAGTATAAATTATGCATGGAGAGAAAGTGAGTATTTCTTTTCTTTAAATTAAGTCGGAGTCCCTTCTTTATTGATTTATTCCTGTTAAAGGTAAGTTGGATATGAGAGATTTCAAAGATTAAAGACTATTACTTAAAGCCGGTGTTTATCAGGGACTGATTTGTAGTTATCCTTTTTATTTGCACAGTCTTAGCACTGTTAGCCCATGAAATGATGACATTTGTCCACGTTGATTGTGGCGTTTACTTAACGCCAATAGACCTATCTGTGGTGTGCTAGTCCACAGGTGTTGCCCGTGCAGGCGTGAAGACTGAAGACTTCCACCTCACCGGCAGCCGCCTCACTTCAACGAGTAGCATGTTTTTGTTTTTCTCTTCATCGACTCTCTGTATCGTGGATTTCTTTGACTCTTTGTTTCACACCTTTTAATACGTTTTTAATGAGATAAGTTAAATTGTTTATTTATATGATATAAGTTAAGAAAAAGATATGAAATTGTTAGTCTATTTAAAATTTCAAAAAAGTTTAGTAAAGATATTATTATTTTATCAAATTAAAAACATTAATTGTTTTAATGTCAATAAAAATAAATTGTCTTTTCATTTAGGAATATATCGAATGTATAAGTTTATAATTTTATATATTAAAAAAATATATAATTTTAATATTTTTGAACGTAGGTCAAAATCCTTTAAAAATTTATAAACTTGTTGTAAAATTCATGCAATATTTTTTAAAAACAAACATGTCAAAATATTTTAGATTTTAAAAAAAAAATGCTTAAATAACTTTAGGATTTTTAGCAATATACAAGAAAAAAGAAAATATTATTTTATTTTATTTTTTACCCGACCCGACTGGGTTAACTCGAAATCTTTGGCTCGACCGTAAACCTGACAAAAAAATCTCATTTTACCTGAAAACAACCCCAAAACAAAACAAAAATAAAAAATAGATTAAACACCTGAAAAACACAAAAACGCAAAATTCTTGAACAAAACAGATAAAAAAAATAAAGAACACCCGAATGAACCCAGCAACGTGAACTCAAATTCAAACCAGATTTCATGAAATCAAAAGTACAGAAAGGTTGCAAATCATTAAATGGTCACGAATTAGTGGTTCATTCACTTTGACTTTCATTAAAATCATCACGATTTGGCCAAAATGGGTTTCGGTTCAAAACCGAAACTCTAGGATTAAAAATCATTATAAACATGTTATTGGTACAAATAAACACTAGATTATTAGTTATTCATGCATAAAAAAGGATTCTGTGCAAAGAAATGGACCAAATGTGATCTAAATCTAAAGGTTAAGGTAATGTTCTTTCCAAAAACATAAAAAAACATGCCTAGAAAGTTTTTAGTAAAGGCAGCCTCTGTCAAGCCTAGAAAATGGCATTTTTGGCTTCTATAGCATGATTTTTTTATGCCAACAAGTCACAATATCATACACAAACATGTTTTAATCTAAAAAATTAACAAAATACATCAAACAATCAAAATGAAGCATAAAATACCAAATCTATAAACAAACAACTTAAAACAGCCTACATGTTCATGCAACATGAATTCAAAACTGGTTTTCTGAACCTATTTTTATGCATGAACATGCTCAACAAACTAAGGATAAATAGTCTTCCATTAACATGCATAACTTAAACTAAACCAAAGCTAAAACAACATTTATATGTCAAAAGAAAAACTTAAACATAAACTTTAATACATTAAAAACATAAAAAAAAAATTAAAAATTTTTATAAATATGGTTGGATCGCAATCCTTACTAGACCTTAGACTTGTCAAATTAAAAAGAAACAAAAATACATTGGGAGTACTTAACTTTGTTTTAAGAAAACTTGGCTTCCCCATTATCTCAAATGTTTTGACTCTTACCAAAAAAAAAAAAGATAATTATTTAAGATTTAATTTTAATTTATAAATTCAAGTTTGAAAATATACCTAATACCTCCACTATTAGCATTAATTGAGTCTGTCTTTTCTATTAAATTCTCAGTTATAGTATCATTTTTATTTTATGATATATGAATTTAAGTTTGCTATATTAGTATAAATTATGCATGGAGAGAAAGTGAGTATTTCTTTTCTTTAAATTAAGTCGGAGTCCCTTCTTTTATTTTCTTTTTCTTTTATGAAAATTATTTTTTTTTTCTATGTCTTATGATGCATGTGCTGGGCACGTAATTTTTGTTGCTTTATTCCTGTTAAGGGTATGTTGGGTATGAGAGATTTCAAAGATTAAAGACTTATTACTTAAAGCCGATGTTTATCAGGGACTGATTTGTAGTTATCCCTTTTATTTGCACAATCATAGCACTGTTAGCCCATGAAATGATGACATTTGTCCACGTTGATTGTAGCGTTTACTTAACGCCAATAGACCTACCTATCTGTGGTGTGCTAGTCCACAGGTGTTGCCCGTGCAGGCGTGAAGACTGAAGACTTCCACCTCACCGGCAGCCGCCTTACTTCTGCGAGTTGCATATTTTTGATTTTGTTTTTCTCTTCATCGACTCTCTGTATCGTGGATTTCTTTGACTCTTTGTTTCACACTATTTAATACGTTTTTAATGAGATAAGTTAAATTATTTTATATTTTACCCGACCTCACCGGGTTAACCTGAAATCTTTGGCTTTACTGTAAACCTGATCAAAAATCTTGGTTTGACCTGAAAAACAACCAAAAAATAAAATTAAAGTAAAAAAATAGATTAAATACCTGAAAAACACAAAAACTAAAAAATTCTAGAACAAAACGGATCAAACACAAAAAAATAAAGAACACTCGAATGAACACAACAACGTGAACTTAAATTCATACCAGATTTCATGAAATCAAAAGCACAAAAAGATTGAAAATTATTGAAGGATCAAGAATTAATGGTTCATTCACTTTGACTTTTGATAAATCATCACAATTAGGCCAGAATAGGTTTCGGTTCAAAACCGAAACCTTATGATTAAAAATCATTATAAACATGTTATTAGTGCAAATAAACACTAAATTATTTGTTATTCATATATAAGAAAGGATTTCGTGCAAAGAAATAGACCAAATGTGGTTTGAATCTAGAGGCTAAGGTAATGTTTTTTCCAAGAACATAAAGAACATGCATAGAAAGTTTCCAACAAAGGCAGCCTCTGTCAAGTCCAAAAAAATAGCATTTTTGGCTTCTAAAACATGATTTTTTTTATCCCAACAAGTCATAATATCATACATAAACATGTTTTAATCTAAAAAACTAACAGAATACATCAAACAATCAAAATGAAGCATAGGATACCAAACTTATAAACTAACAACTTAAAACAGCCTACATATTCATGTAACATGGATTTAAAACTGGTTTTCTACACCTATTTTTGTGCATGAACATGCTAAACAAACTAAGGATAAACAGTCTTGCATTAAAATGCATAACTTAAATTAAACCAAAGCTAAAACAACATTTATATATCAAAAGAAAAACTTAAACATAAACTTTAATACATTAAAAATATAAAAACAAACTTTAAAATAACTTCATTAAACAGAAATCAAAGCAATAAAGAGGTGAATGCAACATTGCTTGTTAAGCATTCAAACCTTTTTTTATGCTTCTAAACATAAACATAAACAAAATAAATAACAAAAACAACAAAAGCAGCCCACAAATGACCTACTTTTGGGTCTATAATGTATATTTGGAACAACTATTCTCTCTTGGCTTTTCTTTGAAAAATTTTGCCTCTTACAAGCTTAAGAAAACTTGATTTTTACTCTTGGACCTCTAACTTTATATTTCTTATTGTTATTACTCTTATTTTTCTTATCTTTTCTTATCCTTTTTTCTTTCCCTCTTTTCTATTCTAGCCCCTAAGCATGTTTGATAAAAGGGTATTTATAGGGTTTTAAAAAGTCTTGAATCCATTCATAACCTCTTGATCTTAAGACGAGTGTTATGAATCTTTGATAAGGACCTATTGAGGAGCCTTTGTGTGTGAACACATGAAAATAAAATCGTTTTTTACTAGATAGTTGCATTGTCGGGACTGGCTGAGATGCTCACTTTCAAGGCTTCATCGGAGCAATTTTGACGTCGTCATCATCTAAGACCACTTGAATTTGGTAGAATGGATGCACACCTTTCATTTGGATCCATTTTTACTCAATTTGGAGGTCTGTAACTCCACATTCATTCGTTCAAAGATGCCAACCTCATTAGCCCCAAATATGAAAATTGAGTGATAGCTGAACAAGGACAAGATGTTAGGGACTTCTATGGAACAAATGGGATGTAAACGTCTAATTTTATGGAAATGGGGTTGTAGAGAAATATTCCTCTTCCATTTGTAAAAAAAAACCTCATGCTATTTAGAGGTTTAAAACTCTAAAACGAGCTCTTGGAAGATGCAACCTGATCATCGTGAACTGCCAAAGAAGAAAATGAATAGAGGCTGAACGACGTGTTGTCTAGATTAAAACCATGAAAGTTAGGGTTTTTAATTTGAAATTTGGCAAAGTTTCTATTTAGTCCTTGATCTTCTAATTGCAACACATACACCTTTAATTGACATGAAAAAACTTTTTAATTGCATGCAATTTAACCTCCACTAAACTCAAATATCAGCCTTTAAATTAGTCGTCTTTTTTATTTTGATCATTGGTTCTGAATTTGTGCATTTTGACCCTCAATTGACCAACAAACTTTTAATGTTTTTCAATTTGGCCATGATTTGGTCAATTTCAACCCCTATATACACGTGTCTTTTTCACTTTGATCCTTGGTTTTGAATTTCTTCAATCAAGTCCTTATTTGTCCATCAAACTTCAATATTTATGTAATTAAGCCCCTGATCTGATGAAATTAACTCCTAAAAATTACAATTCGACCCTCAGACTTTAATTTCTTCCAATTAAAGCATAAATTGACTTTTTAAAATCAATTTTTCTTACAATTAAGCCCTTAATAAATTCAAATAAACCTTGAAAAATTCTAATTGAGTCCTTAAACATCTAGTTTTGAATTTTCCTCCTCGAATTGAATTTTCTTTGTTAATAGAGCCTTAATCAATAGAAAATACATAATCAATTTTTTTTTAATCTTGTATATTTGATCTTTTTTTGCCAGTCTTCGATAATTTTCTGGGTGTTTTGATAACTAATATATCCTTTTTTATTTTCTTCCAATATTTTTTTATTTTTTTTGTATTTTCTCTTTTTCCTTTTTCCTTTTTTATTTTTGTGGGTCCAAAAATAGGCAATAATAGACTTTATATCGATAATGAAAATAGTAGCATTCAATAGTAAGTGTTTAATAATATTATATCTACAACTTACACATCTAAACTTACAATTTATAAATATTATTTTATTCCTTTCCAGTTGATAATTGATTGTCACAATAGACTCAAATTGTTTGCATTGACTTTGGCCAACATGAAATATCTTTTAAGAAATTTTAAAGCCACTTAACTTCCTCCACAACTTTATCTAAAGCTATAAACTTTGATTTCATCATGAATCTAGCAAAGCATGTTTTTTTAGGGGATTTCTAAGATGCAATTGCTCTATCGAGTCTAAAGATATATCCATTAGTAGATTTTAAATTCCAAGTATCAGATATTTAATTAGCATTATCATACCTTTTCAGTATTGTTTGGTATCCAATACAATACAACTCATAGTTTAAGGTGTATCTCAAATATTTGAGTACTTTGTTAATTTGTTTCTAATGTTCCATACTTAGAATATTATTAATATACATCAAGCTCTTAATTATTCAAGAATGCTCCAATTGGTAATTCTCTCATATTTGTTTAGGAATAGATGTACACTTATGTCCATTGATGTTATGAAAGAACTATTGTTATATTTAGAAAACATTCAGAGAAATTTCTCAAAATAATGAGATATGGACAACATTAATCCATTAGATGCTTTATAATATTTGCAACATCCAAGTCTTTTATGTCAAACTTATTATTTAATATGTTTGATAGAAATGACCATGTATTCATTTTATCCAAAATTAGTATGTCATTCACATAAAGATATACAATAACATAACATTTATTTTGTATTTTTTAAATAAACACATTTATTAACCTCATTGTTTTTAAACTCATTTGACAACATAATATTGTCAAATTTTTCATGTTATTTAGACACATGTTTCAAACCCTATAATGACTTGACAAGTTTATAGATTTTCTTTTCTTGCTCTTTAACAACAAACCCTTTAAATTGTTCTATTTATACTTTTTTGTCAAGGTCATTTAAGAAAGATGTCTTTATATTAATTTAAGGAATTTCTAGCTTGTTAATAGTTATGACAACTATTAACATTTGTATGAAAGTTAGTCAATGTCATTTTATTGTTTGAGATCCTTTGACAACAACTCTTGCTTTGTAGTTATCAACAGTTCTATTAGATTTTATCTTTTTCTTGAAGATCTATTTATGGTCTAATGATTTATTTTTAGATAGAAGATCTGCTAGTTTTTATGTATAATTGTGTATAATGGATTCAATTTTACTATCGATTGACTCTTTCTAATGTGAAGCTTTAGAACATGACATTTTCTCTTAGTAATTTCAAGATTTATTTTCTAACAAGTTGGAAAATCAAAATCAGATGTTTTGACCTTTTACTCTTTCTTAGCTCAATTTCATCATCCTTTATTTGATGATGAATACTTGAGCTTGTCTTATTTGTCCTCTTAAGTGAATGAATTCTTGTATATCCTTAAAAGTAAACATAATTTAAAATGATACAACATTACTAAATTCTTAATACTTGACTTATGTACAAGAAATTAATATGCACTATTATTATAAACATGTTATATAAATACACAATCTAAAGTTTTATGTCATATTTTGACCTTTTATAGATAAGGTATTGCCACTTTTCCAAGATAATTCTCACATTTTGATGTATTTGTAGGATGTTTTTCTACATCTTTACAACTTATATGATGTCATTTTCTAACTTCTTATAAGGTATTTTATTAAATATATAATCAACAACTAAATTAACTCCCCCTATAAGTTCTAAATTACTCTCGAACTTATCAACATAATAGTTATTTTTTTTTAGAATTTGATTCATATATTCAACAATGTCATTTTATTAAAGTTAATAAGGAGTTGTGGTTTGGTAGATAATACTATTTTAAGAACAGAATTCACCAAAAGATGTTTCATATTCTCCTTCTCAATTGTTTCTTATTACTTTAATCATTTTGTTAAGTTGGTTTTCAACTTCATATTGTAATATTTAACATTTTAAATATTTTCTTCTTAAAAAGACAGGTTTACTAATACATAGGGCAATTATCTATAAAAGTAATATAATTCTTTTCCTACCTCTAGTTTGTTTAAATTTTAAATCATCAATATTCAATTGAATTAAATCTAAAATTTCACTAGTTTTTTCAATTATTTTAAAAGAAGACTTCGTGAACTTTGATTATTCACAAACTTCACATATATGGTTTTTTTTTAAATAATTAATAATAATTCAAGATTAATTAATATTTATATAAAATTATAACTCACATGTCCTAACCTATCATGTCACATATCATATAACTCAAACAAGTAAGGATAAAAGACATTCTTATTATTAATAATCTCATCCTTCATTATAATAATCATTATATTCATTTTAAAATGACCATCACAAAGATACTTTTTTTCTATAATCATTCCATTTTTAGTGAGTATAATTTTATAACTTTCAAAAAACATGTTGAAATCATTTTTGATAAAAAAAAATGAGTGAGACACTAAGTTATTTCTAATTAATATACATTAAAGCTTTCTAGATGCTATCTTCATTATCACCTTTCCAATATGAGTACCTTTGAGATTGATGAATTTTTCATGTACAATTGTTTACTATCTATCTTTTATAAGTGCAAATCATCCTTTCTTGATCTAGAAGTGCCTTCTAACACCAATATCAACCAACTACTGCTCAATATTATTGATTAGTTAGACTTTAAAGATTATTGTAGAAATCTCATCTTTGACACTTAATTTGAGAGGTTATCAACATTAGTGGGATTGACTTGAACAATCTTTTTTTTCATAAGGTTGCCTTGTTAAGCCTTATTTATGCAATCACTGCCTTAGTGTCGAGTCTTACTACAAATGAATCGTTTGCCATTTAATTTTTTTACAATGCCCTTTCCCTTCACGAAAAGGCTTTTTTTATCCTTAACTTTAGAATGAGATCTTCAACTTCTATCTCCTTCTATTTATATTTAAGATAGTTTTTGAAGTCTTTTTAAGATGGTGGCAATTTCTTGATAATTACAGTCATATCCCTTCATCAATAATATCATGCAAGATGAGTTCAAACTTTTGAGCCTAGCTTATTAATCGATCATCTTGAAGTCAAGAAATTTATCGACTGTGAACTTTTTTATATTAGCATCTTCAATTTAGTACTTCCAATTCAAAGCTTTCCATAATGTTTTTCCTCTCATGATTGAACTATACACATTATATGGTGTGTTATCCAAATCATCTAAGATATAGTTCTTTCACATAAAATTATTATGTATCCATCCATGTATCCCAAACTTCCATGATAGTTGGATCATATTCATTACCTAACAATTTTGGCGCATCTTTATATAAGAACTTCATCAAGTTCATATTAGATAAAACAACATTAATTATTGTCACCTTTAAAGTTTAAAGAATTGGATTTTTCAGGTTCTTCACCATGCACTATATAAGGTGATATGAGAGAATCATCTCTATCAAAATAGTACTGGTCGTAACATTTATCAAAGCAATATTGGCTATCATAACCATCTCTTAGGTAAATTTTCTTTTTCTCCACCAAATCTACTTATAACCTAATGATGAAACTCATAGAACTAATGTGTCATGTGAATGCAATCCAGCTGTATTATGGACATTACTTATTTTTCTAAGGTTGTGTTTATTTTTTAGTTTAAAAAATATTTTCAAAAATATTTGATTTTTTTTCTTCAAATTATTTTTTTATGATTTTAAATTGTTTTGATATGCTGATATTAAAAATGAATTGTTTTAAAAAAAATATTATTTTGATACATTTCCAAACAAAAAACACTTTAAAAAACAACTGTGACCATAATTCTAACCACTAATTGCCAAAAAAAAAAAACAAATGCTAGTGGTTTCCAAATACTCAAGTCAAATCAAATCTCATGGAACACCAATTTTTCTTAGGCAAAAATTGTGAACATTGAATTTCATATCTTGTCCATGTGAAAATTGTGTTCCATTTGTGAGATCCTCTTCCTTGCATTAGAACATTGACTTACTGTTATGGATACATAACTCAAGCCAGAAATTCTAACAAAGCAACCACCAATAAATATAATTTCAATAAGCACATGCCAATATAACTTGTCCAAATACATCTTTCGGCGTGTCTAGCCTGCTTCCTGCTTGAACATAAAAGAAGACAATGTGTTTCCTCGGCGTGACCGACTTTTTTAAACACCACCCCCAACTCGTAAAAGTAGATAAGATTGAGGAATTAAATATATTTTTTCTTAATTAATTTTGTTTTGATAAAAATAAAATGTATTTTATGCTTTCATTAAAGATGTATATTGCTTCTTCTTTTTAACATAGAATAAGAAAAATATCTCTAATATTGAATCAATTAATCTCAAAATTAATCTCAAGGTCAGTTGTTTAAAGTATTTATTTTAATATAGAGTCTAAATTATGTTTCATCTACTCTCTTGTTATTTTTCAGTTAAATCTTTTATAAATAAAAAATCCCATCACATGATCTAATTTGTAGTAGCTTTTTTGAAATCTTGAGTTATTTCATTTTGAAAGACAAAGCTACTACAAATTAGATCATGTGATGCGATTTTTTATTTATAAAAGATTATATATATATATATTCTTGGACAGGATAAGTACAACATAATGAAACAATTCAAAATATAAATTGGTTTGTAGAAGTTGAATGCTAATTGTATGGGGATTTAAGTAAATCATTTTACATTGGAAGAGTTAATTATATCAATTATCCCAAGTCATTGTATAAAAAATCACATTATTAGCATAATATCTGATTTAAAATAGATTTATAATCAAATTAAGATATTTACAAACAATAAAATGATTAACACCATATGATCTTTAATTAAAAAAAATCAATCATTACACAATAACTAATTAGTTTAAAATTAATAAAATTACAAATTTAACTTATTAAAATTTCCTTATATCTTAATTCTAAAAAAAATAAAAATTATTTTGATATATTTTATGACAAAAAATATAATTTTTTTTTAAAAAATTAATATATTTTTTTAAAAAAAACTTAAAATATTTTTTGTTTGTTTTTTTTCTTTTTATTTTTTTAGTAATCGTAGATATCCGAGTTAGTTTACGTGCACTTTAACTAATTCTTTAAGATTTTAAATTAATAACTAAATAAGTTTAAAGTGGTATTAAATTTAATACTCTGAAACTAGTAATAATTTCTAAAATATAAATTCAAAACCTTGGCAGTTTAACTACACCGAAAATAAATTCCTTCTTCTTTTCTAGTTATATACAACCCGGAGCCCTTGTTCCTCTGCTTTTCTTTACCCTTCCTCTTCTCTCTCTGCTTGCAGGGAAGAAGAGGATGAAGTGGGGGTTGTTTTGACGAGGGAGTGGAGAGGGTGGCTGGTTCTGGGAACAACACAATCTCTCTCTCTCCGATCATCCATTGCCAGGTCTCTAGGGTTTGAACCATGAGGTCTGTCATCAGAGCCGGTACGGGACCAGTGCTAATGGGTTGAACAGCGAAAGGGGGAGACAAAGGGTTTGTTTACTTAACAAATAGTGGTCTCATTTCTCATGTTTAAGATCATCAAATTCATGTATGAGATTGCATTATTCATTTCTCATGTTTACTTAACAAATAGTGGAATTCCAAGACAGGTTCTTTGACAGGTTTTGACCCAGCAAGTATTAACAGAGGCAGCTGGTTGTTGGGTTGGTTTCTTTCATGATTGGTCATCATTTCGCCCTAGCAACGATCCTTTCACACAATAGGGATGGAGATGGAGTATTGGGCATGAATGGAAGGCAACCAAGCCTGACTATATACTTAAATTATTAATTTTTTTTTTAATCTTTCATCAAGTATATTTCTTATTTTAATTTTGTTTGAATTTATCATTAAATTTTTCATATTCGTCTTTGGTACAAGCTTTGATAAAATTCAATATTTATGTGGACTTAATTTACTTTTTCATTGAGTGTCAAGTAATTAATATCATGCTATAATTACAAGAAAAACTATTCTTCTTGTTAGTACAGAATCCACTAACCCATCCTGAACCTGAAAAGGAAGAAAATATTCCCCTCTTCAAGGACGATATCAATCTCCAAACTTTTATTTTTGTTTGTTTTTATATTTTAAAAAAATTATTTTTTTATATCAAATTATTTTTTTATTTTTAAATCATTTTAATATTAAAAATAATTTTTAAAAAATATTAATTAGATGTATTTTTAATTAAAAATATTTTAAAAAATAACTATTTTTACATTCTCATTCACACACCCC
>Ga0307513_10008774_pt1 | contig 12876 bp, 10 predicted proteins | sample 15_EM_MG_FD_202174 | JGI IMG/M metagenome (GOLD analysis project Ga0307513, IMG submission 202174) | Populus trichocarpa ectomycorrhiza microbial communities from riparian zone in the Pacific Northwest, United States - 15_EM | ecosystem: Host-associated > Plants > Roots > Unclassified | place...
AGCCCTTTATGTTTTCATACTCGTTACTGGTTGACTTGAAAGCCTATTGTGTGTTCTTTCATTGTTCCTTTTGTTCCTCCCAGGATACTTCTTTGATAGTCTTTGTCTTTCCTTATTAGCAGAATACCGTGGTCATGGCTGAACTCAATTGCTGTATTATATAGCTGAGCTATGGCTTTCTTATTATTGAATTAACAAGTGTTGTCACAATACGAGATCTTCACTACTTTCTGTTATCACTTCTTCGTCCAAGTTCTGTGCACATATTCCGATCGCATATTACAACAACTAGTTCTTAGTTAGACCAGAGTGACAATACATGACTACGGCTGAAAACTGCAAACCTTCCCCCATCCACCGCATGCACGCAGTCTATTAGTAGGCCCCTCCCACCACCAACACAACGACGCCTACTACAACCCTCTCGGCCCTACTATCGCAAAATTTCCGTGACCAAAAAGCAGCTAAATCACCGATACAAAAGTGGATATGCTAAGCCGAATTCACTCTCAGAAAGAAGCCTACCGGGAGAAAACTAATGAAGGTGGTATGATCGCGTAAGGGCGTTGACGGGTGGAAGATGTCGAGGCGTGTGTATATGCTTGTCTATTTGTCTATTGGAGGTTGCTAGCTAACAGGTATCATACTTAAGTAGTGAAAACTTCTACATGTATAGCCCTATACATCCGTTCATACCCCAGTGTACCCACACATGTCCACACTTCAGTGTTCCTCCATACAATGTCCGTTTCCCGTTACCTGCGCTCCTCGGTTCTTCTAATACAACATTCTACCACTAGGGTCACTACACCATTAAAACCCCGTCTCAAAACACCGATCGATGGGAAGTTTTAGAGCGCGTTACGAATCACCCAGCAGTAGTAAGTACTGACGAATCGGGGCCCCTCCACTAGTGGAGAAAACTCCTATGCCAACCCCCATTCACCAACACTCTTTTGCTAGGAGGGGGTGTTTTGATGACATAGAGGTTCCCGCAGAATACTGTACACTACTGCTTCGTCAAGTTCAGCGCTCGAGTTAAACAATTGCCCCAAGAACTCATATATTTGGATCATGTGCGAGGCTCAAAGGTCCAATTTATCGATTCAAAGTTGAGGATCCTATCTTTCGGTCAGGGTTTGTCTTCCGCCTCTACGTATAGCTCTATTATACTCGCGCGGCCGAGTTGAACCCGGGCACTTAAGGTGGAAAGGCCCACGCAAAGTGTCCGGCCTCAATTGGGCCGCCGGAGTACGTTGCGCCCAACAGTCATTAAGGGGAAGTATAGCAAGAAATTCTTGCTCTAAGCTATGATGCCGGTACCTTTACCTGTGCTAGAGTAGCTATTGCCGTCACCGCAACAAAAAGCCTCAACGGCTTATCAGATCAATCTCCCATCTTATCTCACCTCAACCCCTCAACTTCGGATCGCCTCCCCCGCTCATGACCAGTTGTCCAAACCCATAATAGATCGAGAACTCCGTTTCGCCCAATGCTTCTCTTCTAACCTCAAATCCTCACGAAGCCCTCCCCCCGCTTCCAGGGTTCGACTATGAGCTCGTGAAGCTAGATACAGTGTGAAGACGTAAACTTAAAGCTTGACGAATCCCCCCACCTCAAGTTACTCCACCAGTCATGTCGACGACAGGACTAAAACTAGGCTCCCTTGCAATCCGCACGCTAGCGAAGCCTATAGCTGTGAGTAGCACTTTTCACCACCTCAGGAAGAAAATAATTAACCCGATACTTCCTAGAGTCGAATAAGAGCCCAAGCCCGCGACCACCCCCGCTTCCGGCGTCTGTGCATAAACATAGCGCAGCAAATCCACCGTATAGACATGCGCCTGCGCCTCGGTATCCTACGGGACACGGCCGCCATCGAGAAGGCCAACCAAGCGGAACGCGAATGGCACAAGAAGGAAGCTGCCAAGCGATTGAGGGAGCGAGAGGCAAAAAACTCCGCCGCTACATCGCCTGCATCCTCGAACCTCCCGCTGCCCCCGCGCTCGGTTGTGCACCATATCACAGGGGGTGAGGCTGCCGCGGCTAGGGCGGGGAAGGAATTATCCAAGAAGCCGCCCAGGATCAGACCGCTCAGTGAGAATAAAGCGATTGAGAACGGAGCAAATTTTATCAGCGAGTTTTTCCTGTTTAGCGTTGCTGGGGGGTTGATTCTATTGGAGCAGATCCGGTCCAGGAGGAAGGAAGCGAGTCGGAGGGATATGGTTGCTGATCGGCTGGAGGAGCTTGAGGAGAGGAACCTGGTAGACGAGGAGAGGTTGATGAAGCTTGAGGAACGGACGAGAGAGGGCGAAGACAAGGTATTGAGGCTTGAGGAGGAGAACTGGAGGTTGAGGGGCGGAAAGGGGGAGTTTCCTGGGAGAAAAATCAGTGAGGATAAAAGGGTCGCGGAAGAGAAAATTTTGGCTGAGAGGACTACCCCCGTCAAAATTGTCAAAGAGAAAGGATTCTGGTCCCGGATTTGGGGATTCGGGAAAGAAAAGGCGGAGGATATTAGAGAACCTCCAGAAAATCCCCCGGAAATAACCGCAAAGCAGGCCGCTGCGAAAGCTGCTACTAACGGCAGAGATGAAAAGCCTGAAGTACTCTTTCTCTCCCAAATAATCTCGACAAACCTAACCAAAAACTAGAACAAGATAAAGCATAAATCACCCCTCGATTCTTATTTTCACTAACGCTACTCAATATAAGTTCTTTAATTACTCCTGTCAGATATATAAAATGTTGTATATAAAGAGAGGGGGGAACCGTATAAGATAATCCTCTTACGAGCAAACCCGCCCCGAGTACTAAATGCAGTGCAGTATAACAGGTAATACCTCTAGGGACTGTCAACAGAATGGCCTGTAATAGGTATGATATTATAATACCATAGGTGAGAAAGGTAGTTCTAGATAGGGCCAGAACCTTAGCGAGAAGAGCCGGTTAAGCAAGCGAAGGAGACAAACATCCCAACTTAAAATGTTATAGTTCTCGTAGGGGGAAGTGAAGGGAAGCCCACAGAAGCGTAAGTTGATTGTACTTAGAGAAAGCTGTATCACGTATTTTCTGCCATAAGGAGGTAGCGCCGACCACAACACTGGCTAGGAATGGATCTTTATTCCCAACCTGTCTCATCAAGAAAGGCAAAGCACAACTCAGGGTGGTAATAACGAGACTATTCTAGCTCTACATCATTACATATCACTCGCAAATCACCCTACCACGGAACATCTTTTAATATTATAGGAGGTTATGATGCCGGGCCTTGAACAAATCTATTTAGAAGGCGGGCCCACCTACTGTGGCTTAGTTTTCCCCGATTGTCTACAGAAATGGGTATCAGGGCACCCCCGAACGTCTCGAGATGAATAGCGCAGCACGAAATCCATTGAGACAGAAAAAAACGCAACCTCCCAATCTAGTCAACGGAAGAAAGCAGAAGGATAGAATGAATCGCCAGCAACAAAGCAAAAATACATGTTTATAGAAGGAGGAAAGGAAAAAAATGCGCCCTCTCGAAACAAGACTCAAAGCCATCTGAAACTAGCATAAGTTCACAACATGAATTCCCATTGTATATGACACCCCCGCATTCCTCCCCCTCGTATCCTCCCCCTCCTATCCTCTAGGGCAATAGGCCACAAATTGTGGGTCACATGGCCTACGCTCATAAGTCATCATTCAGTCGGCCCTTTAACGACGGCTCTCAAGCGATCAGGAGTAATGAGAGAGACTTACATTAGAGTTCTTCCCACTACGTTTACTTGCTTCGAACTTCTTAACCATTTCGTCCACCATTGCATCGTATTCTATCTGTTTAGAGTTTTTTGGCCTCTTTCTTCTACGAGCCGCCCCCAAGGATTCCGTGACAGAAGTAGAGCCCTCTATAGAATGCTCCCCTTGAGCAGGAGCTTCTTCGCCATCACACCTACGCTTGCGAGGGGAGTGGAAGACGGGATAGCCGGTGGGCGAAACAGCCCTTCTCGTCTGCTCCTGTGCAGTCTGTGTAGCAAAACGCCCCCCACCAGTGCCTGGAACATCTGCCTGACCTTGAAACCTCATCAAGAATGCCTCTGACCGCTTCTCGGTATCGGCTTTTTCGGCCTCAGATAATGCTGAAATCCCAACTCCCAACTCTTTTAGTTTTCCAGACCCCCGCGGGAGGTTGTCGATAGCGTTCCCAACTGCAGTATCCATTAAATTCCTAGCAATGCTTCCAGTCTGGCGTCTCCCATCCCGACGCCTCCTGTATTCTTCGTTGCGTTCAGCGACTTCCTGCAGGTGGTCCACGACAGCTTCTTCTATCTCATTCTCTGTCTTTTCTCTTGCCAGTCTTCGGTTTTGTTTCCTTCCCAAGGCTCCTCTCTCCAGCTCTCGCTCCCCCTCACCAATCTCCTGGAAGTAATCCAGTATGTTCATCTCAGTCAAATCTTCCCAGTGCTGAGCCTCGAGCCCACGAGTTTCTCTTATCCCCGAGGATCTCCGCAAGTGCTCTTGGCTCCTTTCCTCGAGGGCCTGGAAATGGTCTAAGGAAGCATTATCTACTGTTTCATCGAACTTGTCCCTGTTCAGATCCCTCTCTTGTCTCTTGCCCTCTCTCTTGCGGTTATGCTCTTGTGATCTCTCCGCAATATCTTGCAGACGATCAAAGGCAATCTCGTCTACCATATCTTCATCTCGTTCCCGCCCGAGAGCCCGGGTCATTTCTTTCCCAAATGTTTTCCTAAGATCCTGTCTCTCTTTCTCTGCGATCTTTTGCTCATGATCTAGAGCAATATCCTCAACTATGTCCTCAAAATGAAGTCTGCTATTCTCCTTCCTTGCTTTAAGCTCCCTCTTCCTTTCTTGTTCCTTTTCTTCAAGATCAAAAACCGTGTCAAATATGAGTGAGTCTATAGCATTCTCAAGTTCTTCATCCTGCCTCTTTTTCTCTTTCTGGAGATCTTTAAGACCAACCTCGCGCTTCCAAGAATCGAGTCTGGCCTTTTCCTCCTCAGGCGAGAGTAGCTTTGCCTTGTTTTCTTCCCCAGCCGCTTCATCCGCAACACTCTGTTTTGGATCCAGCCCGGTGCTAGCCTTGTCACCTAGCTCTTCAAATCGTTCCTGTCCGAAGAGGTTCCGATCCGCAGCTTCATAGGCCCTGAAAAACTCGAGGTCTCTGCCAGCAGCCTCATCACGAAGCTTCTGCTTAAGCCCAAATTTGCCCTTATTAAAACGCTTCCTCATAGAGCGCTCGTCCTTTTCAGACTTCTGAACGAGTTTAACCTCTGTTGGTTCAACATCAAAGTCGTCACCGGGCTCTTCCCCAGCCAAAGTACTTCCGGCTGCACCGTCAAGATTCGGCTTTGCTCCAAGAACCGCTTGGGAGCTATGCGCATCAGAGGAAAATTCAAAGTGGGGACAAGCGCAACCTGGTTCTACGCAGTGTAGAATAGGCTCAAGAGGGCGGTCTGAAGCTACCTCCGTGAGCACGTCGGGTTGTTGGCTCATTGTATAACGGGAAGATGAAGGAGGGTAGGGTAGGTAGGCACAGCGCAGGGGACGGTGAAATGCAAGATAGTGGTCGCTGTGATTGGAGCTCGAAGGGAAATGGACTTTACAGGTATGACAGTTATAACGGTAAATTATGCTATACGGGCGCATTTTAGGGGCTCCACGAGCTGGAGGTTGTGCGGACATGATTGAGCACGCAGTGACAATTATCGATCAAACAATGAATAATTGTGAGAAAGAAAAGGTTTCGTACACGCAGTACGAATCAAGCAGTAGAAGGAATTTAAATGGGTATTAAAAGAAGCGAAGAGAGAAGGGAGGAGAAGAAGGTGGAAGGAAAGAAGGTGAAGGCGAGCGCGCTGTGTGCCTGAAAGTCATCGGACTTCCTGGCATCGATGGGCCACGTAATTGTGGGGTTACAGGTTTCCGGTTTCCCGTAATTTACGTGACAGCCCCTAGGGAAAACCCCTCGGGGGGTCCAAGGGCGTGCAATTGTGTTAGCGAGGTAAATGCGATTGTTCAGAATCAACCCGCAATATCGCCCTTATCTTTACGCAGTTACTCCCCTAATCCGTTCCGGAGGCCTTGACCCTAACATGAGTTTTATTCTCAAGACCACCACACTATGATTAGAAGGGCAGGATTTTATCCAGCTTACGGAAGCCACTCAAGAATCTTCTCTTCAGTTTTCCTGCCTTGTGCCTTAAGCAATTGATTGGTTCTCTGCTTACTACGAAGATCACACTATTAATCACACCGTGTCACTCGCTAACAGATTGAGTTCGAATGGTGAGTTCTAATAGCCCGGGGTACGATGTAATACAATACCCTACGAGATAGTACAGTAAATTGCCCAAAGTGAACCTGGTTGGGGCCGTTAGCTAAGGCACAGTTGTAATATGGAACGTTACCAAAATTGACCGCACCCGGACGAACATGAAAAACTCAGGCCATGACAACAGGACTCCCCCACCAACCCCACTATCATGAAAACCAAAAGAACAAATTAAAAATGTAATTTCACAGCAGAATACATAGTAGAAAGTCATGTTTGATCTAGAGAAATTTCTTTAGGCGGTGTTGAAAGTGCAGAGTGATGAGTTCAATATACTTTCATTATCATATACATGAGGAGGGTTGCGTTGCTGTCAATCGTAGGTGCGCAGTTAATTTTGTTAACGTACCATGGTTAATAAAAAAGATGTAAAGGAAACTTGGAAATTTTTAATTTAAAGTCAAAGCATAGGAGTAGAGGGTGAGGGACTAGGGAGTGGGAGGCTAAGAGAACTGCCGAGCTCAGCACCGATCCACTCACGCACCCTAGGTCAAGCGCTCATTGTTAAATATTACTTCTACTTCAGGCATCAGCCTCACTAAGATGTGTATAGAGAAACTCAGAAGAGATGGCGTGTTCGCGAAAGGTTTTAAAGTAGGGCCTCCATCGCATCAAGCTCTTTTTTCCCTTTTACTACGCCCGCAGAATAGCGATAGCTCTAGTTCATGGCAACAGGCAACTTGAGATCAACAGCCAATTTTGCTTATGACCTACAGGTCCCTTATTTCACCAGTAATGCAATGAGCAAAGGTTCCTGCCACCCCCACCACGATTAAATCACAATGCCGGACAGCTTTGGTTACCTTATGAAAGATGCTGGCCCCGAAGGTGGACTGCGAGCCTGAACGCCACGACCCTGCTCCCATGCTAACTTAGTGAGACTAAGACCGAAAACTATGATACATCTTGTACTAGGGTAGGGAACAGTTAACCTGGACGGACAGGGATATATTTGGCTAGTTAACCCTAAATAACTATTCAATTATGATATGATACTTCCTACCGGACCCAGTATCATAGCCTCCCTCCCCTTGACCCAGTGCAGCCAGGCAAAAACACTGGTGCACCTTTTTCAGCACACCAAGCGTGAGGAAGTGAGTGTGTCTGCCCAACTCAAAGACTGGGCAAAATATCGGTGTCATTGAAGTCGAGATGCGGAAACTCGCTCAATCAATTCGGTAGCCGCTTCCAAAAGTATCCTGATGTCTCGGCGCCAAGGCATCCGAATACTTTTGAAAAACAGTTCCAAATCTATCAATGACCGACTTAGCGCCAAGCTGCTCTGTTGTCCTAGCAACCGGGTGTTGACACTGAGCAACAGTTGGGCAGTTCAACCCCAAGGTTTTCTTGGCTCACCTCCGCGTCTCCTTCTTCACTCTTAATTGACCCCCAATATTTCAACCACAATCCACCAGATCTCGTCCCAGATCGCTTTGTGTTTTGGATCCTGTCTGAACTTGATCCTGAAGTGAGTGGGTAACTCCCCATCCCTTCTACTGTCCTCTGGTTTTTTCCTCAGCCCTTGAGTGCTTCGTCCACATTCGAAGCCACAAGTACACCTAAGGACGATAACCCAGATGGCCGCTTTGCAAAGACCTGTACTATCACCAATGGACCCAAATCTCCCTACCCGACCTCTAGCCAGGAAGCGATCGGCGAGAGCCACCAACCCATCTCCTCTGCGAAAGGAGTCTGACTACCAACTTGTTGCACCTCTGAAAATTCCACCGACCACCGCTCCGGGGCCTCCGCCAGCTCCCTCCAGCACCGCAAACCAGAAACGGTCGGGTGACCCGAAAACCCCTAAGGCCGCTGTGAAAGACCGAAAGAAAAAATTATTGTGTGCCACCCCACCACAGGTTCTACAGGATACGAGGGGACGAGCAGAGTATGACCGCGGAAGACAGCTTGGTGAGGGTGGGTTTGCGAGGTGTTTCCTAGTACAGAACAAAGAAGGCGAACTATTCGCGGCAAAGACTGTCGCGAAGAAGAGCTTGCAAAATCAGAGAATGAAAGCCAAGGTTGTTCATATTTCCCCCATCGGAAAATGTTTATTAACGATCAACAGTTCTTTGGAGAGATTCAAGTTCATAAGACAATGGTTCACCCGAACGTCGTCAAGTTTGTTGAGTGTTTCGAAGATTGCGACAACATCTACATGATTTTGGAGCTGTGCCCAAATAAGTCATTAATGGATATGTTGCGAGCCCGTAAACGTTTTACTGAGCCCGAAACAAGGTTCTTCTTATTACAGCTCTTAGGTGCATTGAAATATATGCATGGAAAGAAAGTTATTCATCGCGATCTTAAACTTGGGAATATATTTTTAGATGCAGACATGAACATCAAAATAGGTGACTTTGGGCTCGCAGCCTTGCTCGTCAACGAAAACGATCGCAAGAGGACAATATGCGGGACACCAAATTACATTGCTCCAGAGGTTTTATTTGGCAGTGGAAAAGAAGGGCAAGGACATAGTTTTGAGGTTGACCTCTGGGGAGTTGGCGTTATAATGTGGGTTTCTTGCAAAAAGGTATCTCCGAACATCGCTAACCATACATAGGTATGCTATGCTCGTCGGGAAGCCCCCTTTCCAAGCCAGTGATGTAAACATTATCTATCAGTAAGTGCCTGACCCAGACCAGAATGAAATGAAAACCACATCACTAACAGCAAGTAGAAAAATTCGTCATAATACTTTTAGCTGGCCTGAGGAGGTACCCGTCAGTTCGGCAGCAAAACACCTAGTTCACTCGATCCTCAATCATGACCCCGATGCTAGGCCTACACTGGACGATATTGCGGACCATTATTTCTTCAAGTCCGGTTTTTTTCCGAGATCGATTCCAGTCAGCGCTGGCAAACAACCGCCGGTCTGGAGAGGTGCTAGCGGGCAAGGCATGGGAGCTGTTAGCACAAACAGACAGGATTGGATAAAGAACTACGAAGAGGTCGCTCGCGAATGCGGTATTGGTGTCCGTTCAGATGGAAGGCCTGTTAGTGCTGTTGGAGATCACGCAGGCGAGAGTATAGAGCTTCTAACTCTTCCGCCTTCCAGGCCGATATCGAGGTTGTCTACTAGTGATGAAAATCAGCAATTTGCGGTCGAGAAGCAAACTGTGAAAATGAAGCCCGAAGATGAGGCGAAGAAACAGAAGCAAACAGACGGTTATATTCTACCAGAAACCTTAAGTCCGCGAGATAGTCATGCTAGAATGCGGGGTGCCAATGCGCTGAAGGGGAAGGCATCCAGATTGTGGGGCCCGACAAGAGGAACTGGGCTTATCAGTGCCGGACTAATGCCAGCGAGACACGCACCGGGACTGCCGGCTTCACAGGTGACCAAGGTCACTGAGACGGGAGAAGAATCCGATGATGATTTCGAAGACCAGGAGGAGGAAAAACCGACAGCAAAGCCATCCGCTCAACGTCTGAAAGCACAACCAATACGACGGAGCACTGTTGTTGTTACTTCTCCGGCTATCAGGAAGAGCGTATTTCCTCCCCGCAACCAAGGTGTGAAGTCACACGCTGCGGAGCTGAGAGCTGTGGGTCAACCTGAAGCTCATGAGCACCCCGCAAAGGCACCACCTGCTACGATGGCCCTCAAATCCCAGGGAAGACTACAGACCCGACCATCACGGCCTACTTCTTCAGTATCGGCTAATCTCCAATACGAACTTCCACCATCATCGCAGGAGTCTGTAATTTCAGCGTCCTCGTCACAGCAGTCCTCACAACCCTCTTCACAACCCTCTGAAGGCCCAATCATTCCGTTTGGTCCCAACTTGAGTTCTAAGATTGGTGTCTCTATTCGTTCAACTGCTACATCCACAGTACTCTCATCATTACGTCCTTTCATTAACCACCTTGAGGCATTTGCCGGCTCGAGGCTTCATACTCTATCTCCGACACCAGCTTCTACCATCGCAGCAGTGAAGTCCTCTCGCAGAGGTGAATCCAATAAACATGTTTTCATCACAAAATGGGTAGACTACACGAATAAATACGGGGTGGCATACATTCTCACAGACGGTACCTGCACGGCGATGTTCAATGACAACACCTCGTTCGTGGTTGATAGTATCGGTGGTGAACGAGTCGAGTTCATTACTCAATCCTATGCCAGTGATTCTTCGCAGGATACTGTATATCGAAGGCTTCAGACAAAGATGGAGGTTCTCAACGAGAAGAAGAGGACCAGCAAAGGACTCGCCAGGAAGATGCAAATGTGGAAGAGATTCAAAAACTATATGAAGACAGACCTAGAAACTGTCGAACAATGGAGTGTGGAAAGGGATTCTGTAATCAGAGAGCCAACCGTTGGTGGTGATGATCGTGGAATGCTATTCGTTACCCATTATACAAGGCTGAAGAGATGCGCACTCTTCCGCTTCTCTGACGGATCCTTCCAGGTTTGTTGCCCCTATAAGCTAATATTTACATCTCGCTAACATTTCGACACCTAGCTAAACTTTATTGATCATACGAAGCTCATCGTCTCTTCGGGTGGTCGAACAATCCGTATGATTACCAAGGCACACGAACTCATTGTCATGTCCCTTGAAGATACCCACCAAGAAGTCTTCATCTCAAAGAATCGGATGCTCCTAGATTTCGGTATCAGGGAAAAACTAAATTACCTGGCCGATATACTAAAGCTCTGGGCGGCTGAAGGGAAATTCCCAAGAAACTATGACGTTAAAGAGGAGACTGGAATCACAGTTCTAGGGGAATAAATTATCATTTACGTTTTTTCTTTTCTACTCCTTCTACTTTTGCTATTTCTCTGTTCATCCGTTTGGCGTCGGTTCACAGTATGGGTACATTTCTTGCTTTGTCTTTCTCCCTCTCGGACGTTCAATGTTTCCGTCTTCCCGTCGTATGGGAACACTTGGGGGTGTACTATTATCATGACTGTCAAGTTTTAGTTTTTTTTTTTGGCGGGGGGGCTTCTTTCCCTTCTTTACCAAACTGCCTCTGTAAAGTATATCGATAATTGAGCGTGCGTGCACATATCGCCCCCCTATTATGAGACAAGTCTGTGAGGCAGAAGGCATGTAAGTCAGAACATGTCATTTCTTTATTTGCACAAAAGGGCCCGCTATCGTGTTGTAACAAGGCACCGGGTATGAACAAGGACTCTGTTGCATTGTATGTGAATAAGGTTCTAGCACGGGTAACCAATTCATGACTGCACTTGGGCTAAGAAAGAGGACTGATTGGATGTAACTTGTGAGCCCCTAGCACTAAGATATAATCTATCTAAACCCCTTCTATCATACTTTCAACATTGCCATAGCTACCGTATTCACTCGCCAGATCCACTATCGCTGATCTCAGCATCAAAGACAAACACCCAGAGAGAGAATAGTGCTTTCCGGACGCGGCGTAGATTGGGAGAGCTGAGCTTGATAGCTATCATTGACTAGTATTCGCAATTCTGCTAACCTACTCTACTAAGCCCATTGCGGCACAGTTCGGCGATTCGACTTGTGCATACCCCCCCGACGCCCCAGCAAAGTACCCGATACCCGCTAGTGGATCTAGCGTACGGCAGTATCTAGCCAGTAAATACGATACCATTATGAAGCCCGTCCAATAATTAAGACCCCTTCCCATGTGCGACCTAAGAGTTCCCTGATTTTACTAAGATCCTGGAGGCCCCCCCCCCCCGAAGGGAGATGCAGGGCACTTCCACCGGTACTACAGGTATAAGTGAACGTTTGATGCCGGTGGCGCAATTAGCCACGCTTCTATAGAGCGTTTGGTCAGTCTCACCATCTGCTGTGGGATCTTAAGAAGGAATACGCGCTGGGCTGAGCTGCCGAAAAAGGAACGGATACCTCTAAGGGTATTACCCAAGCAGGTCAAGGGCAACCGAGTTCGAGTGACTGTGCATGAAGTGGAGATTACCGGTATTGTGACACCAGCCCCCCACTGCCGGGTACTGCGACCCGACCCCAGTGAGCAATGTTGTGACGAAGGCCTTGACGGGATGACGGGGGGGAGGCTCGTTATGGGTAGTTGTGGAAAATTTCTTGTCTTTTTTTCTTTTTTTTCTTTTGCTTCTTTTGAATTGATTTAGAGACTTTCATCCTATTTGGTGCCAGCCTATGGCTCTATCTGGTTGCATGGACAAAGGTGATGTTGAAGAGGAAGAAGAAAATTTTCAACCCTCTCAGAGTTTTCTTTTGAAAACAGTACGGTACTCGAGTATTGGTAGTGTTGGCGGAGATGCAGTCTTCACCGTAGCCACGAGGAAACTAGTCAGCCGACAAAAACATGGGTATTTGGGGGGGCGAAAAGGGAAATCGTGAAAGTAGGATACAAGTAACGGAAAAGTAGGAGTAACCATGATGATCCCTGTTTGTCACCTGCCCGGTTTCGTGACTGCGGCGAGAACAGTCTGGCTAGCTGTGTTGAGAGCTATGGAGGGATGGATACCGGTATGGTATTCAACTTTGTTTCCATGTTTAGACTAGGAGGGGGGTCAACGAACACGGGGGCTCAACGAACACACCAGGCAAAATCACTGTTGGCCA
>Ga0307513_10008775_pt1 | contig 12875 bp, 7 predicted proteins | sample 15_EM_MG_FD_202174 | JGI IMG/M metagenome (GOLD analysis project Ga0307513, IMG submission 202174) | Populus trichocarpa ectomycorrhiza microbial communities from riparian zone in the Pacific Northwest, United States - 15_EM | ecosystem: Host-associated > Plants > Roots > Unclassified | place...
GGCTGCGAAGGCTTAGGATATCCACAATCGACGCAACTTGGTGGTTTAAAATTTGATGTGGTCCATACGCACATTTCTGGCATGAACAAATAAAACTTTTAATAGTATTGTGTAAGAAGAAAAGAGAGTGCTGGCGTTATCAAGAACTACAACAATTTAGCTGCGGATAAGCGTAGAAATAGAGTGATTCAGATTGAACATGCAAGACATGGCCTAGGTTGTTTTCATTAACTACTGTCTTCTTCTTCTTCTTCTTCCCTCTAAGTGAACTAAGGATAATAGTGATACCAAAAAATGCTCAGTAATAGAACTAATCGAATGCAATTTACTGATGTTCTAGGGTAGAAGGTTGGTATAAATATACAACACAATACGATCAAAATATTGATGGAATTCCTTTCATCAACAACTTCCTAATAAAAAAATAATTTGAAGCATTATCATCATTATCAATTACCATGTCCACAATATTTTCAAGCTCAACATACAAAATAACCTATATAAACATCTTGTAGCGACACATAAAAACACTCCTAAATTTTATGCATTTTCATGCTATAAAGTGACATGATTTAAAAAAAAACATATCAAAAAAGTTAATGAACATTAATAAAAAGGATGTAATTAAGAATTTTCTAAAACATTTGGGAACAAATTGATTCTATTATACATTTGAGATCCAATTGAGAATGAGTATATAGATTAGGTTCTCTAATTTTTTTATTTTCACTATTTTATTTGTTTTCTAATTTTTATGAACTAACTTTAAAGCTATCTCATTCGAATACATTGTATATATGTCTTGCATGATTTATAACATTAGGAGATTTACATAAGGTTCATTCCTCCTAAATCTAATGGTAATATAATATCATTAGCTATATTACTCATTTCCTTCTAATATATTTTAATTTTTTTGTATTTGTGATCGTGAGATTAAATCTCTCTTTTAATAAGGGTTTTTTATATCTTTTTGTCACCCTATCATTTTTCCTTTCATCTCTCTCAATCAAGTATTCACAAGATTACTGAGTTAATTGCACACATAAATACGCCCATACAAATAAATATAAGTAGCAAGTGAATAGTATTAAGAATAAACCTAACGCCCACACAAATTAAGAGAGATATGATGAAAATGATTTCCTTTGCTTCAGCTATAAGATCTATCATGTATGTGATTTTATGTACATGATTAAATGTATTTTATACTTTAAGCGTAATGAGTAGATACCAATCTAACTCAAGTGAGATTCACTAGAAGAATTAAGAATGTATTTCTGGTCTTTGGAGGACATGAATTAGAAGTTCATTGTTTTTTAGATGCTAGTTTACAATTAGATATTGATTATAGAAAATCTTAGTTATGATATGTTGTTACTATATGTCATAATCCATTTCTGGGTTATTTCACAAATTCAATTTTTTTTCCAAAATAAAAAAATAAAATAAAGGCTGGCAACATGGAGAAAGTAGGTAGAGGAGGATTTCAAACATATAAAAAAATCAAGCTATAATTTTGGATAAAATTTAAAGCCTAATTGTATCCTATTATACCCAAAATTGAAGAAACAATGCAAATTCAAGGTCAAATTAAATGACTATTGGATGAATCTGCATAAAAATTAAGTCTAAAGATATAATTAAATTTTTAATAGTCTAATTTGATTTAATCATGGGCCAAATTAAAGTTTAATCATGTTCATGAATTGATTTAGGTCCAATTAAAGGATTTAATTAGGTGCAAGGACTTAATTATATTTTAAAAGGGTCAAATTAATTTTATTAGGAGCTTAATTGATAAAAACTTAAGTTTGCGAGCCCAACTTGGGCTTAAGTGAGAAGATTGAAATTTTAAGAGACCAAATTTAATTTTTACCAAATCCATTAATTGAAATCAGGGGCAAAATCACAAAAAAAATTAAAGTTTTGGGGTCAATTGTAGAAATTTACAGCCAAGAACCAATCTGCAAAAAGTGTCAAACTATATGGACCTAATTGATTGAAATCATAGGTGAAATTGAAGAAAATTGAAAGCTTAATGGTCAATTAGGAGCTAAATTGAAGAAATACAAGACCAAGGACAAAAATAAAAAAGGCACCGAAATCTGGGGCTAAAATTGAAGCTCTGGAGCTAAAATTGAAGCTTTCCATGGACTAAATTGCATAAAATTTAAAGATTGAAGCCAATCAGAAGTGTAAATAAGATAAATCAGAAATTAAAGGACCAAAATGAACATTACCAAAACAATATCGTTTGGGTTACTATTCATCTTCTTTAATTTTCTCTGAAATGACAGCTCAGGGAGGCTATTTTGCAAGTGCATTTAATGCCATTAATCTCCACCAAATTTGACAACACTAACACCAAAATGATCACCTGACATTTCTCTATATCCTAATATGGTCCATTCAGGTCGATTGACAACACAACGGTTGTGGCGTAGGCCTAAAAAGGACAACTCAGACAGCTTTTAACTGTCAAATTTGACAGTTCATGGTGCCTACTTTGAACTAATGGTTAAGATATTTCCCAGCCGAACAAGGGCCAAGATTTGTCACCATTAAAGACAAAACATCCCTTTTCCACCCCCTATAAATAGGGGTGGATTTCATGGCCTGAGGAGGAAGAAAATCAGGTCCAAAGTCGATAAAAAATCAACTTTCCCCCCCTATTTCTGCTGTTAGGTGATAGTTCTCTTTTTTCTCTCTCTCTCTCTCCACCACCGCCACCACCTCTTACATCTACCAAAGACAACCACCAATAGACCAACTCCTCCCCCAGCACCTTCGTGGTCCAACGACAAAAACCACCAGCACAGCTACCACGAGCTTCCTCTCTTATTTACAAGCTTCTGCTTCTTCCTCTTCCAGCTGCAATTAGCACCAACAACCGACTTCACCACCTTTAGCCATGTCATGAATAGTGGAGAGTGAACTCTTCATTATTCCTAATCAATTACATTGATGCAATTGTGCCAACTGACTAAGGAGTTTACACATTGTTACACTACATATACTCTAGATACATGAGGAGTGTGTAAGAAATTCTTGAAGAGAATTGATCCCTAAAGATTTGGAGAGCCTGCAAGCTCCTAGGGGAGTTCTTGTGTGAATTGTTAGCAATAGGATGTTCCAGTTAAGCTACTGCGGTAAGAGATATAACATTGTTCATTGTCTCAACAAGTAAGGTAATATAGACATAAAGAGTTTGTGGTAAGAGATACTCTTCTTGTAATTTTTCAAACTAGTGAAAAATTGTTTATCTTGTGTTTGGCTACCTTAGAGGGTTTTTTTATATGTTGAAGAGTTCTTCAAAAGGTTTTTTCTTTGTAACCAAATATCTTGTACATCTAAGTTTATGTATTTTCTATTAATTGGGTTACTGATCAATGTTTGCAAATTGTTATCAAATCATTTGTTAACGGATAGTAAACAGGAAAAACAATTTTTAAGTGGTATCATAACATGTTGACTCTATAGGTGTGAGATATATTTTTCCTAATTGAAAATGTCAACACTGAATTCACCACCATAATTCAATGGTGAGAACTATGCCTACTAGAAGGTTAGAAAGAGAGCCTTTCTCAAATCACTAGATGAGAATGTATGGCACTTAGTAGAGCAAGGGTGGATCAAACCTAATATTCCTTTTGCTGAATAGACCAAAGATGATGCTGCTAATTGTAAATGGAATAACAAAGGCCTGAATGGTATATTTATGGTAGTTTCTCCTGATAAGTTTAAAAGAATCTCTATATGTGAAACACCTAATGAAGTTTAGAATATTCTTAAAGTTACTCATGAGAGAGCTAAAACAGTGAAAAATTATAAATTATAAATGTTAACCTCAAATTTTGAGGAAATTAGAATGTTGGAAGATGAGTCTTTTATGAGTTTTGTGCTAAACTTAATGTCATTGTGAATTTCATGTTCAATCTTGAAGATAAAGTGGATGATGCAGGAATTGTAAGAAAGATCCTATGATCCTTACCTAAAAGGTTTCGGCTAAAAGTAACAGCTATTGAAGAAAGCAAGGATTTTGATACTATACATGTTGAATTTACATTGTCTAAGAAAAGAAAAGGTAAGTCCATTTCACTTAAATCTTATAGGAAAAAATATGACTACTCTTCTTACGATGATATTAATAATAAAGATATAGCTCTCACAATTAAGAAATTTAGAAAATTCTTGTTTAAGAAAAGTAATATTGATAAAGGCAAAAAGGTCAAAGATTTTGTCAAAATAAATGAATAAGAAAGATTTAAGTGTTTTGAATGTTCAAGATATAGTCACTTAAGAAATGAATGTTCTAATTTTAAAAGAAATAAAGGAAAAGCTCTTAATGTTACGTTAAATGATGATCTTAAAATTCTAATTCATCTGATAATGAATTTTCTTTCGTTGCTCTTTCTGATTCTATTAATAGATCTACTAACATGATACAAACTATTGAGAAATCATATGGTTCTAACACAAATCAGACTATCAATAATTTTAGTGATTTAAATATTACTTATGTTGTTGATGATCATGAACTAATCTTGCAGGAAGTTTATGATGATTTGTGTGAAAAGTTGTGAAAGTCAAGAAATTGAACAAGAAATTATTTAATAAACTGAAATATATGAAGAATGAGAAGAAAAATTTGGCAAAAGCTCTAAAACTATCAAAAGTAGAGATATATAGATCTCTCACGAAAGTCAAAGCACTTGAGAATGAGCTGACTATATGAAAACAATCACAAGAACTGTCAATAACATAAAAACTTGATGAGTTGTTGAAAGCTCAAAGGGTAACTATTGATCATACATGATTATGATACATGACACATGAAAACTCCATCAATAATATGTTTGTACCCTCCTCCTCTATAGGAATTATCTTTGTAAAAAGTAAGGGACCTTTCATGCTTGAAGATAAATCAAATAACAAAAAAAAAATATAAGTTGAAAGATAAGTTTATTACTACCTATAAAGATTATGGAATTGAGGCACATGTAAAAAGAAATTGTTTTGATCTAGGAAACAGATTTGAGAGTAAAAATCAAAATCTAGACAATACTGGATGATCTTGATCTTTGACATCAACACCTTGGTCATATTGATTTTAGAGATTTTTAAAAAAGAATTAAAAAGGAAGTTGTATGAGGACTACCAAATCTGCAAATAGTCAAGACAATGGTGTGTGGAGCATGTCGGAAAGGAAAACAAATTAAAGTTCAACACAAAAAAGATTTCTAACATTTTGACATCAAGACCATTTGAATTATTGCATATGTATCTAATAGGTACAACTCAAACAGAGAGTCTTGGTGGAAAGAAGTATATCATGATCATTGTAGATGATTATATATTTAAGATATATTTGAGATATACTATTAAAAGATAAATTTGAATCTTTTAATGTTGTGAGGAAATTGATTACGACAATTACAGACATAAAAGGATCTTTATATCTCTAGAATTTATAATGATCATAAGAAATAATTTGAGAATACTAACTTTTCATATTTTTATAAAGAACAAGGTTTACATATAAAATGCTCTACTCCAATCACTCCTCAACAAAATGGTGTAGTTAAGAGGAAGAATAAAGATGTATAAGAAATGGCTCGGACAATACTGAATGGTAAGAAAGTTGCAATGCACTTTTGGGGGGAAGTTGTCAACACAACTACCCATATTTTAAATCATGTTGTATTTAGACCAGGTACAAAAATACCCCTTATGGTTAGTGGAATAACAAGAAGCCTACAGTCAAATACTTTAGAGTATTTGAAAGTTTTTGCTACACCTTGAGAGATCGAGAAAACTTATATAAGTTTGATAATAAGAGTGATGAAGGAATGTTTCTTAGATATTTATCACTGAATAAAGCCTATAAAGTCTATAATCTATGGACTAAAACTGTTATGGAAACAATTAATGTGGTTATTGATGACAATATAAAGGAATGTGTTAGGAAAAATCTTGATGACATGTTTGAAGCAACATAAAAAACCTTATATGAATAGGATGAACATTATGAGGAAGGAAGTTCTATACACATGTTTGAACAGTCCCAAGAAAAAGAACCTTCCTCAAGGATAAAGCACAAACATCCTAAGAAGAACATAATTGAAAAAATAGATGAAGGTATAAGGTTGAGAAAAAGAATTATTAACCAAGTTTTATATGTGTGTTATTTGTCATAGGTTAAACCTAAAAAGGTTGAAAAAGCTCTACAAGATGAAAGTTGGATCAATTCCTTGTATGAGGAACTAAATTAGTTCACTAGAAATGATGTATAAAAGAGTTGGTTGCATGTCCTCGTAGTCACAATATAATTGGAACCAAGTGGACCTTCAAGAACAAATTAGGTGAGCATAGAACAATTACAAAAAATAAAAATAAAGCAAGACTGTTGGCACAAGGATACTCACAAGCCGAAGGAATCAATTTTGATGAAATATTTGCACCAGTAACTCATTTGGAGCTTGTTTGCATATTGCTTAGATTTACTTATTACCAGAACTTCAAACTATACCAAATGCATATGAAGAGTGCTTTCCTGAATGAGATTTTACAAGAAGACATATAGGTAGAACAATATAAAGGTTTTACTAATTATTTGTTTCCTGATCATGTGTATAAATTAAAGAAAACCCTTAATGGTTTAAAACAAACATCACTAACCTGGTTTGAATGGTTAACAAAATATATGTTAGATAATTGTTTTCAAAGAGGTTATATTATTAGGACACTCTTTATAAGAAAAACAAATAAAGAAATACTTGTTTAGATGTATACTGTTGACATTGTGTTATGAGTTACTCATGATTCACTCTCTCATGGGTTTGCTAATGAGATGAAATCTCACTAACCTGGTTTGAATGGTTAACAAAATACATGTTAGATAACTGTTTTCAAAGAGGTCATATTATTAGGACACTTTTTATAAGAAAAACAAGTAAGGAAATACTCATTATTTAGATTTATACTATTGACATTGTGTTATGAGCTACTCATGATTCACTCTCTCATGGGTTTGCTAATGGGATGAAATCTGAATTTGAGATGAGCATGATTGGTGAGTTAAACTTATTTTTTGGTTATGATAATGGAATATCTATTTCTTAATCAATGAATACATAAGATATGGTTAAGAAGTTTGGTGAAAGGTAAAAATCATGCTCAAACCCTCATGAGAACTTCTATCAAGATTAGTTCAGACCCTATAGGTAAGTATGTTGATTGCACACTTTATAAAAGCATGATAGGAAGTTTGCTTTATATAATTGCAACCAAACCTAATACTGCTTTTAGTGTTGGTGTGTGTGCTAGATTAAAGTATAATCCACAAGAATCATATCTTATTGCAATCAAAAGAATCTTGAAATACTTAAGTGATACATCTGATTATGGTATTTGGTATTCAAAAGACTCGAATTTGAGTTTGGTATGTTACTCAAATGCTGATTGGGTTAGTAACGTTGATGATAGAAAAAGCATAACAGGAGGCTATTTTTATGTTGGTGAAAATTTGACAGCATGGATGAGCTAGAAATAGAATTCAATTTCATTATCCACTATTGAAGATGAATACATTGTTGTTGGAAGTTGTTGCACACAACTTTTTTGAATGAAGAGATTTTATAGGATTATGATTTTTCTCAAGATACTTTGATTGTTTATTATTATAATTCTAGTGCCATTAGTATCTCTAAGAATCTTATGCAAAATTCATGAACCAAGTATATTGACACAAGGCATCATTTTATTTGACACTTGGTTAAATAAAAATTTGTGACATTAGAACATGTTAAGACTGAACATCAATTGTCAATTATGAAGATGACAAAGAAATGTTTTATGAATGAAGATTGACCTTTGAGGTAAGAATGATAAAGAAAGGTTTGACATATTTCATCAATAAAGATGATGAAAGAAAGGTTTTTTAAAATCAAAATGATTAGTTTATCTCACTCACACACTCACATCCTTATTCGATCAAAAAAATGAGATATGCTTTTATGAATGAAGATTGACCTTTGAGGTAAGTATCTCTTTTTAAAATTGTCAATTATAAGTGTTTTTATGCTAAATATTGGATTACCTTATTAAGGTCTATATATTTTTCCTTAGTATGCAAATTAATAGACATATGAATATAATGATAGATGATATAACTATTTTTTTTAATGCTCAATTGTTTTAAAGAAGATTATTGGCTAGTCAAAGAAGGTCTTTAAATAACAAAATAATATATTTTAATACGGAGAAGCCAATGGTACTTATTAATAAAAAGGAAAGAAACATGATTTGATATGACTTATTATTTCTATTTTCGCAAATCATAAAAGTCAATTCAGTTCTCTTTCTCTGTCACCTTGATTTAAAAGTCCTTGTTTTGCCAATTTCTAAGGCAAAATCATTTGTCTCTTTTCTCTCTTGATAAACTATATATCTCTTGAATAGTTATTCAAATTTTTCTCTTTAGTATTGCATTCTAAATCATTCAGGAAAAATGGTAAGAAGTTTGAATCTTGATCTAATAAAAAAACATGTTGATTTGATCTTATGTAATGTGAAAAGCACAAATCATGAAGTTTCTTGAAATCTTTATTGATGAATGTTGTGTTAATTTATGCAGGGTTAGTATAAGATGAAAGCATAAAAAAAAAACATAAACCGTCTTCATCGAGATCCTCAAATGAACAAGAGTAAAACCTCATCTTATAAGAAAACCCTTGTTCACCTTTCCAAGATTCAAAAGACTAATGAGAAAGGCAAGGGAATGGCCAGTTCATTAAAACTTGGAACACATTCGGCCAAGATGGAGCATTTCACCTTACTTAAGGCAAAAAAACATTCAGGACAAACTTCTCAATAAAGAATTTATTGGGAGAACATGAGGTATCCATAAGAGTTTTATATGATACTATATTTGCTTTCATTGAAGAGATTTTTAGGAAAAGAAAATGGAAAAAATTGACTAAAGGGATACCTATTTCATATATAGAAATTGTGAGGGAATTTTATGCTAACTGTGAACCATTTGACTTAGATGACAAGTCAATCACTTTCAAAGAAAGGGATCAAACCCTCACCTTGTTTCCCTATATCATTAGAGACTTTTATGGCTTGCCTAAGGTCAGTAATTTGAGTTTTCCTTACAAAGAAATTGGGACACCATCCAAAACCTAAATGAGTGATCTTTTTATAGGACCTAAATGGACTGTCAATTCACTAAGGTTACCTATAACGTCGATGATAGCACCCAATATATTGTTAGGAAAAATTATCCTGACAAACTTGTGGCAAATTGCTAGACATACAAAACTGACAATTGGAAAAACCCAGTTCATGTATTTAATTATGACTGATGTACCCATTGATCTAGGTACACATTTTATAAATGTGATTAAAAAAGCATTCTCTGACAAGGAATGAAGTCTGCCCTTTGAGGGTCAAATCACTAGAGTAGCTAATCTGACTAAGGTTCCCTTATGAGATGTTAAAACCATAGTAAAAATATTTGGCAAAATTCATACTATAATTATTGTGAAATCTAAAACTATGGTCAGCAAGAAAAAACCTTTTGCTAACGAGTCAACTTCATCTTAACTAGAGTCACCCTCAACTATCTAATTACTTTCAATAATCATAGAGGAATTATAGTTTTTAACCAACACGTTTGATAGTTTTACAAGAAGATGGGATAAAAAAGCCGAAGAAGTTGACAAGCTGCTCTCTAATATCCAACAAGATGTGGTACATGTTAATGACATGCTTGTATAATTGGGGTTAGATGTTGAGAAAATCCATCATACGGTTGTGGGAGATGATGATAATGTGAACCTTGATTAGTGCCAAATCAAGGGGGAGATGAGTTGATGGAATGTATGATTATGGTAGTTTGTAGTCCTTCGTAATGGTTATGGCCGCCATTTAATTGCTACTTCATTTTATTCCTACTGATTTTAAGTCTTGAATTGATTTTAATGGTTTCTAATAATTTGGATAAGCATAGAAACTTTTATGTTATAGATATATGCAACACTTTTAATCTAAACTTCATGCATATGCATTATAATTTTAATAATTATTTAAAGTTTTTGCATAAAAGTACCTTTTGAGCATGTTATCAACTGTTAGCATGATACAACACTGACAATTGTTCATATGCTAATTGATTGTGTCTACAAAATTTTTTATTAGATCTTAACTTGATGCTTACAAATTCTTTTTTTTTTTTTTGTGTTTTGTCACAAATCAAGCCAAATATAGAGATTATAAATGTAGTTTTGTTGGCTTAAATTAGTGAAGATCTTTTTACGATTGGTAAAATGATAATTTATTTAAGATAGAAGTTTACATAGATCTTCTTTGTGATTATCTAATTAGTTTAGTTAATATAAGAGATAAGTTTAGATAGAGAAGAAAACGTTATCAAAAGATAACTTTATTAGTGTTTTTGTAAAACATGTTAATAGTCTGTTACCAATATAACATACTAGGAAGCTTGAAGATTATTTATATCCTTACCATATGAGACATGTATATAAGGAAGGTTAAGTCTGAAGAAAAAGGTGCTTCAGAGGAGAGTTTCAAAATATAAGAGCATCCATTACATCGAAGCAAGTGTGCCGACCAGCTAAGTTTACATAGAATTACACAATATAACTTTTGACACACGAGGAGTGTGTAAGCAATTCTTGAGGAGAATTGGTTCCTAAAGAGTTTGAGAGCGTGCAGACTCCAACAAGAAGTTCATGTGTGAATTGTTAGCAGCAAGATGTTCTAGTTAGGATGACAATAGTTTGAAGATCATCAGGTGTACTTGTAAGCTACTGCAGAAGAAGACATAATGTGGTTCACTATCTTAAAAAGTAAGGTAGTATAGATGCAAAGGATTTATGGTCAAATCATTTAAATTTTCTTTATTTTCTATTTATTTTATTATTGATTAGTGTTTGCAAAGTGTTATCAGATCATTTGTTAACATGTAGTAAACAAGAAAATGGACTTTCACATTGTTCCATAAAAGTATTTATTATGCCATCAACATATATAGTTTTATTGGATCATATTTCCATATAAAAATGTCAAATCCTCACGAAACTATTTTGAACCTTCAGTTTTTACAAGTTTGGCTGCATTACATGCTCGTCTTGGACATCCTCATATTTAAGTTCATTTGTACTAAATCATTGAATTCAAACTAAAGAAACATGATTTAGTGCATGACTAGTTAGGTGGCTCGCACTATGCCACGAAACAATTTTTTTTGCATAAAATATATATATATAAAAAAGTTAAGATCCAAGAGCGTTAGGTCTATTTACAAAGCTAAACCCAAAAGCCTTGGGTCTGGCTGCAACGTTTGACCCAAAAGTAATATTTATAATATTAATTATAATATCAATAATAATATTTTTAATATTAATAATAATATGGAACCATCACAAGGACGGCCGGCCTATATTTGAACGAGTATTAAACTTGTATAACCCAAGTTTAAGTGGGTCTGCCTACAACGCTGGGCCCTAGAGCTTTGGATGTGGGTTTGACTAAAAAGCTGTGTTATAAAAATGTTAACTACATAGAAAAACAATTAATATTACAGAATGAAATTAAAAAAAAAGGATTAATTGAAAAGGAAAAAACAAAGAAAAAAAACAATAAAGCAAAACACTATTCCAATGAATAGTGCTTTGCGAGGAGGGGTACAGTAAAATACCCTTATAAAATCACGATAATCTAATAAAAAATAAATAAAACAAATCATGAAGTTTAATTCTCAATCAAATTGATATTAAAAGATGAAATTGAAAGAAAAAAACTACTTAAGAAAAAGAAAAAAAATCTATAACAACCAGGTTAACCTACTTGAGATCCATGTCATGAGAGTGTTATAACTAAATAGAAAAAAAAATAATATTAGTGAACTAAATTAAACAAAAAAGAAAGATTAATTAAAAAGAAAAAAACAAAGAAAAAAGAAAAAAGAAACCTATAACTAGAAAGCATACGCGTTTCACTGTGGATTTGCATATGAATCAACGGAAGAAAAAATTAATTAAGAAAACAAAATATGAATCAACAGGGTTAACCTATCAAACCAGGTTAACTCATCAAATCTCAGATTCATGTCATGAGAGTGTGATAACTAAATAAAAGAAAATTTAATATTAACAAACTAAATCAAACAAAAAAAAAACAGATTAATGAAAAAGAAAAAAAACAAAAAAAAACCCTATAACTAAAACTGATCAGTCTTTTCACCATGGATTGCACTGTGTGCAATCCATGGTGAAAAGACTGATCATTTTTAGTTAATAGATAATAATTAAAATGACAATAAGTTAATATTGTATTAACATAATTAACAATAACTTAATACAGTAAAAAAAATTAATATTAACGAACTAAATTAAACAAAAAAAATATTAATTAAAATGAAAAAAAAAACAAAAAAACTATAGGAAGAAAAGAACTAATTAAGAAAAAGAAAAAAATATGAATCAACGGGGTTAACCTATCAAACCAGGTTAACCCGTCAAATATGAGATCCATGTCATGAGAGTGTGATAACTAAATAGAAAAAAAATTTAATATTAACAAACTAAATAAAAAAAAATTTAAGGAAAAAGAAAAAAAACAAAAAAAAACCTTATAACTAAAACTAATCTGTCTTTTCGCTGTGGATTGCACCGGTGAAAAGGCTTATCATTTTTATTTAATAGATAATAATTAAAATGACAATAACTTAATATTATATTATTTTATTTATTTAATAAAAATTCATTAAATTTTAACATATTTGTCATATAGAATATTTAGGTAAACTAAGAGTAAATAAAAGATAGAAAAAAATATGAATCAAC
>Ga0307513_10008777_pt1 | contig 12875 bp, 8 predicted proteins | sample 15_EM_MG_FD_202174 | JGI IMG/M metagenome (GOLD analysis project Ga0307513, IMG submission 202174) | Populus trichocarpa ectomycorrhiza microbial communities from riparian zone in the Pacific Northwest, United States - 15_EM | ecosystem: Host-associated > Plants > Roots > Unclassified | place...
GAGCACGTGCAGCTGGGCCTCGACCGCCTCGCGCCGCTCGATGTCCTTGCGCAGCGCCGCGGTGGCCTGATCGACCCGGTTCAGGGCCTTGTTCCGGGCGCCCGCCAGCACCCCGACGAGCGTGCCCAGCAGCAGGGTGACCGCGATCCCGGCCAGCAGCGTCACCTGGATCGCCCACCGGTCGGAGGCGCTTAGCAGCGCGGTCGTCGGGCGCAGCCGCAGCCGCCAGGTGTGGTGCCCGACGTCGATGGTCGTGGACCGCTCCAGGCCCGGCGCCATCAGCAACTTGCCGTGCGCGACCTCGGCGATCGGCTTGGGTGACCCGTCATACGGGTCGTCCAGCGACACCTGCACCGTGCCCAAGGCCTCGCTCTGCAGGGTCCGGGACAGAAAATCCCCGCCGCGTACGCCCATGGTCACCCAGCCGCGCAGCCGCCGCGCGCCGTTGCGGTCCGAGGCCGCGAGCACCGGCGCGACCAGGGTGAAGGACATCTGCTGCTGGGCTACCGGCAGCGCCCGGTCGCGGAGCAGGATGTGCGCGCGGCTGAGCGTGAACGTGCCGGTCTCCCGCGCGATCCGCAGCGCCTCGGCGATCTCGCCGGCCTGGTTCAGGTCGCGGCCGGGCGGCTGCTGGGTCCCCTTGAGCGCCCGGTTGAAGATCACGAAGGCGTGCTGGGCGTCCGCCCCGGTCCGATAGAGGCTGAGCCCGGTCGAGCCGCGCGAGCGCCACAGTGCCTGGGCGGCGGGGATCTCGGCGTCGGAGGCGGGTACCACGAAGGCGACGCCGGTCGCGCCGGGCAGCCGGGCGTCGTCGAGATGCCCGGTCAGGCCCCGGAAAGCGGCGGCGGTCGGCGCGGACTGGGTGTCGATCGCCGCGGCGATGTCGGCGAGCGCGTCGGCGTAGTGGCCGACCTCGTCCTGGACGGTGTCGCCGAACCGGTCCCGGTAGGTGTCCATGGACTGCACGGCGAGCCGGTGCTGACTGCGCTGCACGGCCAATTCGGCGCAGGTCGCCGCGGCCCCACCGGCGATCAGGACGGACAGCACGGCGACCACGCTGGCCCAGCGCCGCCGCCGGCGCGTGCGTGCCGTCGTGGACTCCACACCGATGCCCATCGGCCGAAGTGGCGCCGACATGAACTTTTGCCGGGACCGCCCGGACAAATCGGATATCCGGGATTAACCTTCCGGGTGACCGGCCGTCCGGCGGACCTTTTGCCAGCGTGGGCGGGTCTACGGTGATTCCGTCCTGATCCTCGTTCTCGGCTTTCGTCCTCGGTTTGGAGTGGATCGTGTCCTCTCGCCTCAACCCGTACATCGCCTTCGCCGGCACCGCCCGCGAGGCCATGGAGTTCTATAAGACGGTCTTCGGCGGCACCCTGGCGCTGAACACGTTCGGCGAGTTCGGCGCCCCCGACCCGGCGCTGGCAGACAAGATCATGCACGCGATGCTGGAAACTGACGCGGGCTACACGATCATGGCCTCGGACACCGCGCCGGGCATGGAAACGACCCCCGGCAGCACGATCACCATCAGCCTGAGCGGCGACGACGGCGACCTGCTACGCGGCTACTGGGAAAAGCTGGCCGCCACGGGCACGGTGACGATGCCCCTGGAAAAGCAGATGTGGGGCGACGAGTTCGGCCAGCTGACGGACGCGTACGGAATAGCCTGGATGGTCAACATCGGCCAGGCCGCCTGAGCGGGTCGGGTTCGCGGACCCTGTCCGAGAGGGCGTCTGATCCGGATAAGTCGCCTTTATCCGCATCCTTGGTTGTCCAATATCATCGATGTTGGTCGTATTTCGCCCTCCTGAGGGCGCCCAGCGACCAAGGTCGATGATATTGGCGTCCTCGTGGAGTGCATCAGCGGCGTGACTGGGGGCGGGGTTGAGGCCTCACTTTCCTGGAAAATCTGCCCTCCAGGCCGCTTGAGGCCAGTCGCGCCTGTCGCGCGGCCGGTCGACGTCGGCAGCGTCGGTTTCGAGGAGCTGGCCGCGGTGCCCGGGCTCAGCCGCCAGAACTCGTGCGGCTGGATCCGGCGGGCCAGCAGCCGCTGGACCTCGGCGAGCGAGCTGAAGCCGCCCCGCTGGCCACTTTCCTGGAAAATGCACCAACCCCACCGGCCCGCGATACATTTCGTGTATCTATCATAAGAAATATCGGTTTTGTAAGGCTTTGGGGTGGTGGGTCGTCGGCAAGTCGGCGCGCCAATTGCCCGCCACTCTCCGGAGGGCCAGTGCCCGCGAATATCCGGAGGGGGCCAGTGCCCGCGAAAATCCGGTGATCAAGGACCAACTGGGCTCAGACGGCGGCGGCCGGTTCGCGGGTGGCTCCGTTGCGTGGGGTTCGTGACACCCAGGCCATCACCGGGTGGATTGTCGCGGCGGCCGCGACGAACAGGGCTGCGATCACCCACCAGCCCCAGCCGCCGGTCCGGATCGCCAGGAATGTCAGCGCCGCCGGGCCGACCATGGCCGCCACGCCCGACACCGACCGGTTCGCACCCAGGTAGGCGCCGCGCTGGGCGGGCGGGGGCACCTCGGTCTGGACGTACCAGGAGGCGGCCGAGCCCCACAACTCCGCCGCCGTGACCAGCACCACCGCGAGGGCCAGCACGGCGATGGTCGTCCAGCCGTGGGTGGCGCCGCTCAGCGCGACAACCGGGCAGGCCACCGCCGTCGCCAGGCCGGCCCACCGGATCAGCCGAACCGCGCCCGGCAAGCTGTCGGCTCCCCGGGTGGCGCGCACCTGCAACAGCACAGCCAGCACCGTGTTCAGCGCGAAGAGCGCCCCGAGCACCGGCTTCGGAGCGTCGGTCATGGTCACCGCCCAGAGCGGGATGAGCTCGCCGAAGATCATGCCGTTGATCGCGATCACAACGGCGAGGACCACCGACAGAGCCGTGTACGGATGGTCCCGCAGCACGCCCCACGGACTGGGCCGCTTCTCGGCCGGGGCCGGGGCCACCGTCGCGTCCGGCATCCGGGACACCACGACCGCGTTGACGATCATGCCGCCGGCGTTGGCCAGCACCAGCGCGAGCAGGCCGACCCGCGAGTCCAGCGCGAGCGCGGCCGCACCCAGCCCCGACCCGATGGTGAACCCCACATTCAGGTACGCCCGCGAAAACGCCATGATCCGCACCCGCGTCTCGGCGGGAATGGCGGCGGCCGTGTAGACCATCCGCCCGCCGTTCGCGAGCATCTCGGCGACGGTAGTCACGCTCAACACGACGAGGAACGACCAGAAGTTGCCGGCCAGCGGGTAGCACGCGAACCCGCCGGCCCCGGCCAAGGCCCCGATCACCCAGGCCCGCTTGCCGCCCACCCGATCGGCAAGATGCCCGAGCGGCAGGGAGCCGACAAGCCCAAGCAGCCCCGCGAACGAGAACCCGAGCCCGATCTGCACCGGCGTGAGTCCAACATAGAGCGTGAAGAAAACGACGCTGCCGGTCAGAAAGGTGCCGTTCCCAACGGCATAGACGGCTGACTGGATCGCTAGCGTCCGCGGCAACCCGGCCGGTGGCAAAACAGTCGACAGCAGACCCCGTCCATCCCCCATGCCAGGCATGACATCACTATCGATACGTTGTCGGCAAGTTGGTTCTCACCGCAGCGCCGGTCACGGGTCCGCGAGGGCGTCCAGGACCTGTTGGCCGAACTTCGCCAGTTTGTTTTGGCCGACTCCGCTGACCGTGCCGAGTTGTTCCAGCGATGTCGGGCGTAGGGCCGCGATTGCGCGCAGCGTCGCGTCGTGGAAGATCACGTAGGCGGGCATGCCCTGCTCGCGGGCCACTGTTGCGCGCCAGGACCGCAGGCGCTCGAACACGGGCTCGTCGGCCGCGGCCAGCTCCACCGCGGGGGCGGTGCGGGAGCGGGGTTGCCGGGCGGCGCGGACCTTCTCGGGCTCGCGGCGCATCATCACCTTGAGGTCGCCGCGGAGGACCTCGGCGCTGCGGTCGGTGAGCACCAGCGTGCCGTAGTCGCCCTCGACCGCTAGCAGGCCCTGGGCGAGGAGCTGGCGGACCACGCCGCGCCACTCGGACTCGCGTAGGTCCGCGCCGATGCCGAAGACCGACAGCTCGTTGTGGCGGAACTGGGTCACCTTGTCGGTGGTTTTGCCGAGCAGGATGTCGATGGACTGGCCTGCGCCGAACTTCTGCCCGCGTTCGCGTTGCAGCCGTAGCACCGTGGAGAGCAGCTTCTGACCCGCGACTGTGCCGTCCCAGGACTCCGGCGGCGTCCGGCAGGTGTCGCAGTTGTCGCAGGTCGCGGCCGAGTCGGGCTGGCCGAAGTAGGCGAGCAGGCGGCTGCGGCGGCACTCCACGGTCTCGCACAGCGCGAGCATCGCGTCGAGGTGCTGGGACAAATTGCGGCGGTGGGCCAGGTCGCCCTCGGAGGTCTCGATCATCTTGCGCTGTTGCACCACGTCCTGCAGGCCGTAGGCGAGCCAGGCGGTCGACGGCAGGCCGTCCCGGCCGGCGCGGCCGGTCTCCTGGTAGTAGCCCTCCACCGATTTCGGCAGGTCGAGGTGGGCCACGAAACGCACATCGGGCTTGTCAATGCCCATCCCGAACGCGATCGTCGCGACCATCACGAGGCCGTCCTCGCGCAGGAACCGGGACTGGTTGGCCGCGCGGGTGCGCGCGTCGAGGCCGGCGTGATAGGGCAGCGCGGGAATCCCGTTCGTGGAGAGGAACTCGGCGGTCTTGTCCACCGATGCGCGGGACAGGCAGTAGACGATGCCGGCGTCGCCGGCGTGCTCGGTGCGCAACAGGTCAAGCAGTTGCCGGCGGGGCTCGTTCTTGCCGACGATGCGGTATTGGATGTTGGGCCGGTCGAAGCTGGCGGTGAAGTGCCGAGCGCTGGTGAGCTCGAGCCGGGTGGCGATCTCCTCCCGGGTGGCGCTGGTGGCCGTGGCGGTCAGCGCGATGCGCGGAACGTCGGGCCAGCGCTCGTGCAACATGGACAGGCCCAGGTAGTCGGGGCGGAAGTCGTGGCCCCACTGGGCGACGCAGTGCGCCTCGTCGATCGCGAAGAGAGCGATCTTGCCCCGGTCGAGCAGCCGCTGGGTCGCGGCGACGCCGAGGCCCTCGGGCGCCACGTAGAGCAGGTCTATCTCGCCGGCCAGGAACTCCTGCTCGACCAGGCGGCGCTCGTCGAAATCCTGGGTCGAGTTGAGGAAGCCGGCCCGCACGCCGAGCGTGCGCAGCGCGTCGACCTGGTCTTGCATCAGCGCGATCAGTGGCGAGATCACCACGCCGACACCCGGCCGGACCAGCGCGGGAATCTGGTAACACAGCGACTTGCCGCCGCCGGTCGGCATCAGCACCAGGGCGTCGCCGCCGTCGATGACAGTGTCGATGATCTCGCGCTGCTGGCCGCGGAATGCCGCATAGCCGAACACCCGGTTGAGCACGTCCGTGGCGGGGTCGCCGAGCCCGGTAGCTGAAGTCACCCAGGCATCCTAGAAGCCGGGGCCGACAGAAGCTCGGGGCCTGTGGATAACTCGGAGGCCGGCCACGAACGTGGCGATCAGCCGACGTCGCGATTCGGCCTCGTCGGCCGGGAGCCCGAAGCCACCGGAGAGCGAAAGCACGGCGAACCCATGTAGCGCGGCTCGCAGCCCCCGCACGGCATGCACGAGATCATCCTCGGCGAGCCGGGTATCGCTGGCCCGGGTGTCGCCGGACTGGGGGAAGCCGGCAAGTACCGCATAGAACACCGAGACCACCCGAGCCCCGGCCGTCGCGACCGGATCGGGACCCCTCGTCGCGGTGACCCCGGGCGCGGGCGCCGTCTGTGGCATCAGGGCGTACCGATGCGGGTGCTCTTCCGCGTCCGCCTGATAGGCCTCGGCCAGGGCGAACACCGCGGCGTCTCCCGATCGGCCGAGGGCCGCCGCCGTCAGGCGCCCGGCCAGCTCGTCGTAGATCCGGACCGTGAGCAGATCTCGCAGCGCGCCCAGCCAAGCCACATGCTTGTAAAGCGAGGGCGCGGCGACCGCCGCGAGCGTCGGCGCCCCGGGCCGCGATCGTCCACCACCGCGAGCGCCGCGGACACCACAGCCGCAGGGTGTCAGGCCTGCTCGCGGCACTGCGCCCCCAGGAACGCCTGGATCGCGGCGAACGTCTCCGCCGGGTATTCCGTCTGCGGGTAATGTCCGGCGCCGTCGATCATCGCGACCGAACCGCTCAGCCGGCCCGCGATCAGTGCGGCCTCGTCTGCCGGGGACGGGAAGTCGGGGTCCTTCTCGCCCATCACGACCAGCGCCGGCGTCCGCACGTCGGGAAAGCGCGCCTCGCAGACCGACACGTCCGCCGCGAACATGGCCCGCAGCGCCGCCATCCGTCCCGGCTCGGCCAGGTTGCGCGACAGGGCGGCCCGGGCGGCGGCGAAGTCGTCGGGCATGCGGGTCTTGTAGAGGCTGGTCCAGTACAGGGTCCAGAGTGGACGGAACCGGCCGACCGCGGCCATCGCCAGCTTCATCAGCGCGTTCGGCGGCGGCATGACCCGTGCGAACGGGTCGCAGAGCACCAGCGCGGAGAAAGCGGTCGGTGCCGTGGCCGCGGCCCAGACCGCGGTGGCTCCGGTGTACGAGTTCGTGATCAGCGTGGCCGGCCCGGCGTTCAGGTGTGCCAGCAAGGCGAGCAGGTCGGCGCCGATGGCCTCGGGGGAGTAGTCGTCCCAGACGGCCGACGTCTCGCCCTCGCCGCGCAGGTCCATCGTGACGACGCGGTGGCCGGAGTCGACCAGCAGCGGCCGCAGGTGCCGCCAGGTCGCGCGGGTGTCGCCCATGCCGGGCAGGCAGACGACTAGCGGCCCGGCGCCGGCCGAGTCGTAGGCGATCCGGCCGGCGGCGGTGGTCAGGAACCGAGTGTGTGGGCTCATCTCCATAGCCAAAAAGCTAATGGCATTAGCCAACGTTGTCAAGACGCTCAGCCGCGCCGAGGCTGTCAGCTCACGTCGATGAAGATCGGGTTGGTGTAGAGCCAGGTGTCCAGCCACGGATCGCCGTCCCCGGGCGGGTGCGCCACCGGCCCGTGCGGATCGATCCGCGCCCCGAGCAGCCCCGGCCCATGCCGCCGCCCGTCCGCCCCGCGCACCCGCACATACCCGTCCGCAAGCGCAACCCCCAGAGAAAACCGCAGCGTGTACGTCCCCGACCGCCCCGACACATCGGCCGTCTCGACCACCCGCGTGTCCGGCGCGGTCCAATCGTCCCGATCTGCGGCCGGCCCGTGCACCGCGCCCCGGATCACGTCCAGATACGCCAGCCGTGGCAGGACGCCGTGGAAGTTCGGCCGGGAAGCGCTGGTCACGGTCACTGTCAGGGTGAGCCGCTCGCCCCGGCGGGCCCGCAGCCGTCCGCCCAGCGTCGCGGACCGTCCGCCCGAGGCGGTCAGCCGCACCTCGATCCCGTCGACGAGCTGCCCGTGGTCGACCCAGACCCGCCCGGCCCGCAGTCCGGCCATCACCTCGCGGTAGCCGTAGCCGGTCACGCCCACGTGCGTACGCGAAAACTGCCCCGGCCAGAAGTCGCTGCCCGGCTGCGGCACCCCGGTGTCCACCGGATCCGGCACCTTCCCGGTGGTGTCGAAGGTCGCGCCCGCCGGCCAGTCCCCGTTGCGCAGCGTGTCGTACACGGTCCGGTGGTTGTCGGAATTGCTGGTGATCGAGAACAGCTCGCCCTCGGCGAGCAGCGCATCCCACAGGCCGCCCACGGTGGCGGTCATCCAGTCGAAACCGCCGTAGGTCACGTACGCGGCCAGCGGGTAGCCCGGCCAGGACTGCGCCGACGGCTTGTTCTCGTATTCGCCGCGGATGCTCGTCGCCGAGCGCAGGCCGGGGATCGCCGCGCCCTGCGCCCCGGGCGCGCCCTCCATCCCGATCATGATGCCGGGCGCCGCGTCCCGCCAGGCCCGCAACTCGTGCGGCGAGTCGATCCCGAGCCGCGACGGGTGGTTGGCCAGCACCAGCGCCTCAACCTGCTGCGCGGCCAGCCACTTGAGCGCGGCGACGGCCAGCGACTCGTCCGAGCTCGGCAGCAACTTGCCGTCGAACTGCTGCTCGAACCGGGTCAGCAGGCCCGCCTCGTCCGGGCCGGGCGGCGTGAACACCGTCGCGTGCTCGGCTCCCGGGATGTACCACTCCAGGCCCTGGAAGATCAGCATGCGCGGGTTCTCGGCCCGGGCCTTCAGGATGTCGGCGCGTTCGAGGGCCGCGCCCGGCTGCTCGTGACCGAAATTGCTGTGCTCGGTGCAGACCATCCAGTCCAGCCCGAACTGCGCGCCGCGCTGGGCCGCCTGCGCCAGCGTGTACTTCGCGTCGTGGCTGTACTGGGTGTGCACGTGGTGGTCGCCGACCAGATAGACATAGTTGCCGGGAGCCGAACGCGCCGAGGCCGAGGCCGGCCGCGGCACGCCAACCGACGCCGCGGCGAAGCCTGCGCCGAACAACCCCGTGCGCCGCAGCATGGTGCGCCGGCTCAGGCCCTGCCGATCAAGATCCCGCTCCGGTACGGCCGGGTCCGCCCACTCGGGCAGTTGCTCGGTCATCGTTCTCCCTCCGCATGAAGCCCACGGCCGCGAACAGGCCGAGGCTGATCCAGACGTACGTGTTGCTGCCGACCGCGGCCGGCCACCCCTGCGTTCCGGCCCACCACAGCCAGACCACGCTGCTGCTCAGCACGCCGTAGCCGAGCGCCAGCAGCACCAGCCGGGTCCGGTCCCGGCGCTCCAGCGCGTCGCCGGCCAGCAGGAACAGCGCCGGCAGCAGCCAGACCAGGTGATGCACCCAGGTGACCGGGCTGATCAGGCAGGCCAGGATCCCGGTCAGCGCGAAGCCGGCGGCCGGGTCCGCGCGCCGGGCCAGCACGAACCAGCCGGCCAGCGCCGCGGCGACCAGCAGCAGCCACCAGGCCGCGTCGCCGTCCAGCCGGGCCACCACCCCGCGCAGGGACTGGTTCGAGACGTACGCCAGCTTGCCGACCCGGTCGGTGTCCCACAGCGCATCGGTCCAGAACGTGCGGGACTCGCCCAGCGCGACGACGGCGGCCAGCAGCGTGGCGGCGGCCGTGGTGCCCGTCGCGACCGCCGCCGCCCGGTAGCGCCGGGCCACGATCAGGTAGCCGATGAAGACCGCGGGGGTCAGCTTGATCGCGGTGGCGATGCCGATGCCCACGCCGGCCCACCGGCCGTCCCGCCCCAGTGCCCGCAGATCCGCGCACACCAGCACCAGCAGCGCCAGGTTCACTTGACCGAAACTGAACGTGTCCCGGGCCGGTTCGAACACGACGATCGCCAGGAACGCGAGCGCGCACGGTGTCCACACCGGCCAGTCGTTGCGCCGCAGCACCGGCACCAGGAACCAGCGCAGCAGCACCGCCACCGCGCCCGCGTTGAGCAGCACGCTGAGCGCGATCGCGACCGGCCAGGACATCGCGATCAGCGGGCTGAACACCAGCGCGGCGAACGGCGGATAGGTGAACCCGTACTCGGTGCCCTGGTAGCGGTACGCGTACAGGTCGCCGCCGTCGAGCAGCCAGGACCCGACCGCGCCCCGATAGACGCCGAGGTCGAAGAAGTGCCGGAAGGTCGGGACGGTGACCAGGAAGACGCCGACCGCGACCGTGCACACCGCGACCAGCAGCGCCTGCGCCCGCGGGCCGAGGCCGGCCGGGCTCACCGGGCCGCCCGCACCGGGACGCGGCTGGCCATCCGGACCGCCAGGAACGCCGCCGCGCCGGTCACCGCGCCGAGCACGGCCAGCAGGACCTTCGTGCCGTCGGCCGGGAAGCCGTCGGGCAGCACCATCGGCAGCAGCCCGGCGCAGAGCAGGGCGAGCGCGCGGCGCACCCGCGGCTGGTGCGCCGCGACGGCCAGCGGGACCAGCCCCCAGACGACGTACCAGGGGCGCAGCGCCGGGCCGAAGAGCACCAGCGCGAGCAGCACCAGGCCGAGGCCGTAGACCGGGCCGAGGCGGTTACGGTACGTCCAGACCAGCGCGGCGACGATCAGCGTGCCGAGGATCCCGGCCCAGCGCCACAGGTCGACCGCGAGCGCGGCACCGACGTCGTCGTGGGCCAGCAGGTCGGCGGTCCACCGGCCGAGCAGCCCGGTCGGCGACCAGTTGCCGGGCGAGATCGGCGTCGACAGCGCGCCGATCCAGCCGTACCCGGTGCCGGCGATCCTGGTGATCGCGACCGTGGCGGCGACGGCGACCGCGCCCACCACGCACGCCGCGCGCACTGCCGGCCAGCGGCCCGGCAGCCGGGTCGCCCAGATCGCCGCGACCGCGCAGAGCCCGACCGCGGCCGGCGCCTTGACCAGGGCCGCCGCGACCACCAGCAGCACCGCGAGCACCGGCCGATGCCGCACGGCGGCGGCCAGACCCGCGGCGAGCAGGCCGACCATCAGCGCGTCGTTGTGCGCGCCGCCGACCAGGTGGATCAACACCAGCGGATTGAGTACGGCCAGCCAGAGCGCGTCCGTCCCGGCGAGCCCGGCGGAACGGGCCAGCACCGGCACCGACCCCGCGAGCAGCGCCAGCCCGGCGACCGCGACCAGCCGCATCGCCAGCACCCCGGCGAGCAGGTGCGCGTCCACCACCCCGGTGACCGCCCGCGCGACCACCAGGAACACCGGCCCGTACGGGCTGGGCGTGTGCTGCCAGATCGCGGGCACCTGCTCGGCGACCACCCCGCCCAGCGCGGCCGGCCCGAACCGGTAGACGTCCAGCCCGGCCTCGAGCATCAGCCCCTGGGCGAGATAGCTGTACACGTCCCGGCTGAACAACGCGGGCGCCGCCAGCAGCGGCGCCGCCCACAGCCCGAGCGTGACGTACGAATCCCGCACGCTCCCCGACGACCGGCGGTACCACCACCAGCCGAGGCCCAGCAGCGCCAGTCCGCTGTAGACCCCGGCCAGAGCGAGCCCCGCGTCCCCGGCCGTCCAGGCGAAACCGGCGATGAGCGCCGACCCGGCGCAGCCCACAGCCCGGGGCGCCGCGAGCCCCCGGGCTGCGTGATCAATCGGCACGGCTGCACGGTCGCAACCGAAGATGTCCGAAAGTGGACGCGCCGCCGTCCGGTGGGTGGCCGGGCCGCAGCCGCTCGCTGTCCGGTGCGACGAGTTGTGCGCTCGGCTACGGACCGGTTGCGCCGAGGCTGACTGGTTCCGGATCCGCCGGGTCAGCGCGCCAGTTTCGCCCGGACCGCGTCGACCGTCGGATGGTTGATCTCCGTGAGCGTGTCGGCGGCCTGTCGCCAGGCGGCGCGGGCCAGCTCGAGATTGCCCGCCGCCTCGTGGGTGTCGCCCAGGTGGGCGAGAGTCTCGCCCTGGCCGTGGCGGTCGCCCAGGGCCCGGTACATGGCCAGCGCCCGCCGGTAGTGCAGCACCGCCTCGGCCAGGTGGTCCATCTGGTGGTGGATGTAGCCGAGACTGTCCTGCGTCTCGGCCTCGCCGCGCTCATCGCCGGCCTCGGCGAACATGGCCGCGGCCGCCGCGCAGTGCTCGAGCGCCTCGGCGTGCCGGCCCACCCGCGCCTCGTACCAGCCGAGCGCGTTCAGCGCGTACGGATAAAGGTCCAGCCGTGGCGATTCGACCAGGTCGAGTGCCAGCCGGGCCTCCTGCCGCGCTTCCTCGGGCCGGTGCTGGGTGTCCAGCAGCCAGGCCACCACCAGGTGCGTGTTGGCTTCGCCGCGCCGGTCGTCGCCCTCGATGCTGGCCGCGATCGCCTGGCGCAGCCGGCGCAGCGCTTCGTCAGGCCGGCCGAGCTGGATCTCGGCCCGCGCTATCGCCCGGTAGGCGCGCGCCTGGGCCGGCCGGTCGGTGGTGTCCCGGCCGGCCGCCAGCGAGGCGAGCTGGCTGGTGATCTCGTCCTGGAAGTGGCCCTGGCGCACCAGGTAAGTGGTCAGGTGGAAGGCGAGCACCACGGTGTGCCCGGGCAGCCCGGCGCGGGGTGCCTCGGCCAGCATCGCCAGCAGCGGCTGGTGCCGGCGGCGGAACCAGGCCATCGCCGCCTCGCCGTCGCTCAGCGCCTCGGCCACGCAGCCGTCCGCCGGCTCGACGCCGTCGATCACCATCCGGGCCGGGTCGAGCAACCGGTCGGCTGTCTCCGCGGTGCTCAGGTAGTGCCCGATCAAGCGGTGCCGCGCCGCTTCCCGTTCGGCGGCGGGCCCGGCGGTGACCAGTTCCAGAGCGTACGCATGCAGCAGGTCGTGCAGGATCACGTCATCCACGCGGTCGCGTTCGATCAGGCTCGAGCGGCGCAGCTCGTCGAGCTGTGCCGCGACCGGCTCCCCGGCCAGCGACGCCGCCGCCACCGCGGACAGCACCGGCACCGGATGCAGGCCGAGCAGCCGGAACAGGCGCGCGGCCGGCGGCGAGAGAGTGCGCAACGACGAGGAGAACATCGTGCGCAGGTCGCTGGCCGCGTCGCCGCCGTCCAACGCCCGCAGGGTACGCAGCTCGGCCGCGAGCCGGGCCAGCGGCACGGTGTCGTCGATCGTGGCCCGCGCCGCCGCGATCGCCAGGGCCAGCGGCAGCCGCGCCGACCGGGTGATCAACTCATCGGCCGCCGCCGGCTCGCGGGCGACCCGCGCGGCGCCGAGCCGCCGCACGAGGAAGCCGTGCGCTTCCGCGTACGAGAGCAGCCCGAGGCGTAGCGGCCGGGCCTGCTCGGTGGTGACCAGCGAGGTCAGCGGGTCGCGGCTCGTGACGATCACCAGGCAGCCGTCGCCGCCGGGCAGCAGCGGGCGCACCTGCTCGGCCGAGCCCGCGTTGTCGAGCACGACGAGCACGCGCCGATCGGCGAGCAGGCTCCGGAAGAGGGCGCTGCGCTGGGCGAGCGTGGCCGGGATGCGGTCGGCCG
>Ga0307513_10008778_pt1 | contig 12875 bp, 10 predicted proteins | sample 15_EM_MG_FD_202174 | JGI IMG/M metagenome (GOLD analysis project Ga0307513, IMG submission 202174) | Populus trichocarpa ectomycorrhiza microbial communities from riparian zone in the Pacific Northwest, United States - 15_EM | ecosystem: Host-associated > Plants > Roots > Unclassified | place...
GGCGGCGGCCCAGCAATGGGAACCAGACCTTTGCATCCATGCGCACCGGGTTGCACATGAGCTGGATGTCGGGTTGGGCGAGCGTGGGGTCCGTCCGGATCACGACATTGCAGCTGTTGATCTGCGTGGCGAATACACCGCCGCCGAACAGGAACCAGCGCGCCAGCGAAAACGCCACGCGATCGGCACGCAGCTCGCGCAGAAATGAAACCGGCTCGCGCGTGGTGAATTGCAATCCCGCGCGCACGTGTTCGGACAGATTGGCGCCGACTCCAGGCAGATCGGCGGCAATCTTCACCTCGAGCGCGCGCAGCTCATCGGCCGGACCCACACCCGACAGCATCAACAACTGCGCCGAGTTGAAGGTGCCGCCGCACAGGATCACCTCGCGCCCGGCGAAAACCTTGCGTGTCTCGGCGCCGCGCCGCAGCTCCACACCCACTGCGCGCCGGCGGTCGAACAACACCCGCGTCGTCAGGGCGCCCTGCATCACCTCGAGGTTCGCCCGATGACTGACCGGATGCAGATAGGCCCGCGCCGCATTGGCGCGCCGGCCGCGCGCATCGACGGTGATCTCGCCGCGGACGAATCCTTCTTCCAGCCGGCCGTGAATGTCGTCGTTGGTGAAGAACCCGGCGGCGCTGGCCGACTGCATCAGCGGTTCGTGCAGTAGTTTGGTCGTGTCGATCGGCGCGATGGGCATCGGCCCGCCGGCGCCGTGATACGGAACCGCCCCGCGCCAGCTCGATTCGAGTTTCTTGAAGTACGGCAACACGTCGGCGTATCCCCAGCCGGCGCAGCCGAGATCGCGCCAGCCGTCGAAGTCTCGCGAATGACCGCGCATGAAGAACATGCCGTTGATCGAGGAGGAGCCCCCGAGCACGCGGCCGCGCGGAATCGCGAGCTGCCGGCCGTTGAGATGCGGCTCCGGTTCGCTGTGGTAACCCCAGGTGATCGACGGGTCGCGGAACGCGCGCAGGAACCCGAGCGGCATGCGGATCAGGAAGCGATCGTCGCTGCCGCCGGCCTCGATCAACAACACGCGGACCTGGGGGTCCTCGCTCAGGCGATTTGCCAAGACGCAACCCGCGGCGCCCGCACCTACGATGACGTAGTCGTAGTTCACTGCGCCTCGTTCATAACCCGACGGTGACCGATTTCACTTCCGTGTAGATCTCGGTCCCTTCGCGTCCATTCTCGCGACCCCAACCCGATTGCTTGTAGCCGCCCAGCGGCATCGACGGGTCGACCGTGCCCGCGGTGTTGATGCGCACCGAACCCGCGCGGATCTTCTTGGCCAGCTTGTGTGCCGTCGAGATATCGCGGGTCCAGATGCTCGCTGCGAGGCCGTATTCGGTGTCATTGGCCAGGCGCGCGACCGTGTCGAGGTCGGTGTCGCTGAACTTCATCGCGCACAACACCGGACCGAAGATCTCCTCGCGCACGACTTTCATCTCTCGCGTGGTGTCCGCGAGCACGGTTGGCTGGACGAAATATCCATCACCCGCGGCGGCGGCGCCACCGGTCAGAACGCGCGCGCCCTCGGCACGGCCTGATTCGATGTATCCGAGCACCCGCCGTCGCTGTTCAGCGGAAACCACGGGCCCCAAGTCGGTGGTCGGTTCCGTGCCGGCGCCCAGCGCGAGCTTTTTGGCGCGCAGCACGACGCCATCGACGACCTGGTCGAACACCTTCTCGTGTACGAACAGCCGCGATCCGGCGGCGCAGACCTGCCCCGAATTCATGAAGATGCCGCGCGTGGCGACTTCCGTGGCCGGCTCGAGCGCCGCATCGGGAAAAATGATGACGGGCGACTTGCCTCCGAGCTCGAGCGTGACACGCTTGAGATTGTCGGCGCAGGCCTTGAGGATCTCCTTGCCGACACTGGTCGAGCCAGTGAACGCGATCTTGTTCACGTCCGGATGCGCCACCAGTGCGCGGCCGGCGGTCTCGCCGAGCCCCGTGACGATGTTGACGACCCCTTCCGGGAAACCCGCCTCCGCGATCAACTCGCCGAGCCGCAAGGTAGTTAGTGGCGTCTGCTCGGCCGGTTTGAGCACGACCGTGCAACCCACCGCGAGCGCCGGGGCGATCTTCGCGACGCCCATGACGAAGGGGAAATTCCACGGCACGATCTGGCCGACCACCCCGACCGGCTCGCGCAGTGTGTAGGCATGCCATTCTCCCGGCATGCTGAGGTTCACCGTTGCGCCGTGCAGCTTCGTTGCCCAGCCGGCGTGGTATCTCAGGCTCTCCGCGGCACCGTACACGCCGCCGAATTTCGCCATGCGGAACGGCATGCCGTTGTCGAGCGTTTCGAGCAGCGCGATCTCGTCCGCATTGGATTCGATCAGGTCCGCGAGTTTGAGCAGCAGGCGCGCGCGTTGGGCGGGCGTCATGGCGCTCCACGGGGGCGATTCGAATGCGCGGCGCGCGGCCTGCACGGCGACGTCGATGTCCGCGGCCTCGCCGGCGGCGGCGTGAGCGAACACTTTCGCGGTTGCCGGATCGATGACCTCGAAAGTTTCGCCCGACTGCGCCGCGCGCCACTTGCCGCCGATGTAGAGCTCGCGTGGTTTCGCCGTGAAACCGGCGGCACGGGTTTTGGCGTCCTCGGAAATCATCGGCGCAGGACTGTTCATCACAGCACCTTGAAGTAGTGAATGCGGTTGCCCTCGGGCGTCTTCTCGGCGCGGCCGATGAACACGTGACGGTTGAGCCAGTCGTATCTGCCCGCCGGCGCTTCGAACTTCGGTGCCACTCGCATGTAGTAGGAGTCGTCGGGCACCGGTTCGCGCCGCGCCATCTTCGCCATCACCTCGGGGGTGGCCCAGCGATAGCCGCGGCTCTGGAAGTAGATGTTCGCGCCGTCGTCGGTTTGCAGCATGTAGCGCGCGTCGAAGTCGATCACGCCGTCGGGCCGCAGCCAGGGAAAATCGCCGCCACTGGCCGGGATGACGATGCCGTTGATATTGGGCCCGGTCACGGTGCCGTCCGCCAGGTACACCGCCGCCCGTTCCGAGCCGTATTGGGTGGGCTTGACCCAATAGACCTTGCCGAGATTGATCGCGATGGTCATCGCGAATTCCAGTTGCGGCGCTGCGGGGAAGTTGTCCGTCATGCGCGGATTCTCCGCGTCAACTCCCGGTCAATTCGACCGTGCGCGAACTGGGACGCGACTGAAGGCGCGCCGGGCGTGGCAGTTCCAGGCCCGCGCATCACAACCCGCGTGTTCGTTCGCTCACCGGCGCCAGCGCCGGCAAGCCGTTCTCCGCGCGATCGAGATAGAAATACGTGCAGCTCGAATAGTCATCCGCGCGTTCGTACAGATTGACCTGCGGCAGGTGTTTGAGATCGAGTTCCTGCAGTCCTTCGCCCGCCCGGTAAATGGGCGGCAGCAGCGGCTTTTCCGGCGTGCCGTTGTTGCTCCAGAGGAACCCGATCTGCTGCAGCGTCACGCGGATCTCCCGGCGGAAGTAGATCGGGTCGACCACGTGATACCGATAGAACGCGTAACGCTGTTTGGCGTGATCGGAGATCGGCGCGCCCTGGTACTGGTGCGCGTAACTTTCCATGCCATACCCGGTGCCGATGTAATCCTCGGTGCCGGTGCCGGCCAGGGTCGGCAGCTCCTGGTCGCCATCGAGATAGATCTTCACCTCGCCCTCGCCCCACCAACTCGTGCCGTAACGCAGCCCGTCGACGATGACACCAATGTTGGTGCCGAGGTAGCGACCCTTGCCGGTCAGATGCGGCAGCAGCTCATAGTCACGTTGCAGCTTCGTCGGGTTCTCGCGGCGAAACACGGCATGGAAGTACAAGGCTTCGCCCGGATGCTGGTCGCCGAGCGTGTAATCGACGTCGTAGTACACCTGCGGCTGGTCGACGCCCGATTCGTTGGTCAGGACGATGCGCATCCCGTTGCGAAACGGCATCGGCACCGACGCATTGAAACTGCGGCCTTCGGGACTCGAAAACAACGCCGACTGAAACGGCACGATGCGGCCGAGGCCGACGCCGAAAAAATCCCCGACCGGCGCACTCACCGCGGGATACCTCGCGCCGTCCCAATACATGTCGAGGCGCAGGCCGCGCAACATCTTCGGGCTGCGATCGTTGAGCGTCATCCAGACGCGCCGGACCATGCCGCTGCCGGCCTTCACCTCGGCCAGCGTGCGCGACTCGCCGGCCTTCAGCGGAAAGAAGGCCGCGCCCTTGCGTCCGCCCTGGGTCGGCGCGCCTTTGCCGCGTTCGCCGGTCGGATTTTCCGGACTTGCCCAGCGCGTCTCGACGCCATCGGGAATCGTGTACAGCGCCTCGCCAAAGGCCATTGAAGCCAGCCCCAGCGACACCAAGGCGAGCGACGGCAGGAGCTTCATGATCACTTACCTTCAGCGGTTGCCGGCCGTGTCGCCGGCGCGCCGGCGTTCTTCACGAAGAACACCAGCAGGCGCGCGGGTTTGGTCTTGCTCGCGTTCTCGGACCGGACATGAACGTCGTTGGGGTTTTCGTAGAACGTCTGACCAACGCCGAGCGTTTTGGGCTCGCCACCCGCTACCTGCATGATGACGGACCCTTCCAATACGTACACGAATACATCGGCATCGTGACGGTGGGCGGGCGACCCGCCAGCGGGTGGAATGGTGACTTCGAGCATCACGCCTTCCTTGCCGGGAAGTCCGGTGAGCGGCAGTTGCATGAGAGGCGCGGCCTTGGTGGCCGGTGCCGGATCGGCTGCCTGCGCAAGGTGCAGGTAACCGATCGCCATCGCGAGCGTCATCACCGTGAATGTTCGTTTCATTTTCCCCTCTCCCGTTACACGTTGAATGTTGAACGGCGCCGTCATGACATCGAGACTAGCGCGGAGTACGCTCGCGCGCATGAACACTGCCGTCGTCACTCCCACCGCCCTGACCGCCGCACAATGCCGCGCCGCACGCGCACTCATCGAGTGGTCGCAGGCGCAGCTCTCTCAATCCGCCTCGATCGACATCCAGACGATCTCCGACTTCGAGAAGCGGTTCCGCAAGGCGGACGAAACCACGCGCCGCCGCCTGCGCGCAACGCTGGAAGCCGCCGGCGTGGTCTTCGTCGCGGAGAACGGCGGCGGGGCCGGAGCGCGGCTCAAGTTCAGCCGCGAGGAAGTCTGGGAAGTGAACCGTTGGGAGGATGAAGGCGGCGTCACGGGCGAGGACGACATCCTTTGATTCCACGGCGGTGCGGGAGCTGCGGCGTCGTGTGCGCAGCCCTCGTGCTGCTGACGAATCCGGCGCTCGCCGATACCTCGCTCGAGGCGGCCATTGACACAACGACGCCGCAGCTTCTGCGGCAATTTTCCGTGCCTGGCGCCGCGGTGGCGCTCATTCGCAAGGGTGAAGTGGTCTGGATGCGGGGTTACGGCTTCGCGGATGTCGCGACGGCACGCCGCGTAACGCCCGACACGCTGTTCAATGTCGGGTCCATCTCGAAGACAGCGACTGCCTGGGGAGTCATGCGGCTCGTCGAGACCGGGAAGCTCGGCCTCGACCAACCCGTCGATAGCTACCTTTCGCGCTGGCATGTCCCGGCATCGAACTTCGACGCGCAGCAGGTCACGGCGCGGCGCCTGCTGAGTCACACCGCCGGGATCTCGGCGCACGGATACGGAGGTTCGGATCCGGCGCGACCACTTTCAACGGTCGAAGACTCCCTCACCGGCAAGACCGGCACCGGCGCGGTCCAGCTCACGGCGGCTCCGGGCGCCGGCCACAACTATTCCGGTGCTAACTACCGCATCCTGGAGCTCGCAATCGAGGAGATCTCGGGCCAGCCATTCCAGGCCTGGATGCGCACGGAAATCTTCGCCCGGCTCGGCATGAAGTCCACTCGCTTCGACTTGCCGGCACCGGACGGACCTGCCCTCGCAACACCATACGACGGTTTCAGCAAACCGCTGCCGGCCCTGCGCTACCAGGATCTTTCGGCCGCCGGATTGAGCAGCAGTCTGCGCGATCTCGCTGGCTTCACCGCGGCCGCGTTGCCGGACGCACGCCATCGGAAACGCGCGGGGCGCGGCGTGCTGCAGCCCGCCACGCTGGCGCAAATGGCGACTCCCGCGCCGAATTCGCGCTGGATCGACCGCGATCCTTTCGGACCCATGCCGCAGTACGGGCTCGGATACACCGTGCGTCCAGCGCAGTTCGCCGGAATGACAGGTATCGGTCATGGCGGATCCAACAGCGGCTGGGAAAGCCTGATCCAGGCGATCCCGGCCACGGGTGACGGCATCGTGATCATGACGAACAGCTCGAATGGCAGCGCGCTCATCGCGGCCTTGCTTTGTGAATGGCGCCGCTCCGCCGCCGCGGCCGCCGCGGCCGCCGAATGCCCCACCATCGCGGTCAAGATTCCGATGCTTGCCGCCTACGACGGTGGCGGCATCGAGCCCGCAATTGCGCTGTATCGAAAAATGCGCGTCGCGGCGGTGGATAGTTACGACTGGTCGGTGCCGCAGCTGAACTCGCTGGGCTACCTCCTCATGCGCGCCGGCGATGTGCCGGGCGCCGTGCGGATCTTTCAGCTCAATGCCGAAACGTATCCTCGAGAATGGAATGTGTTCGATTCCCTTGGCGAGGCTTACGCCCGGGCTGGCGACAAGGCGCGCGCGGTCGAGGCCTACCGTAGATCCGTCGCGCTGAACCCGCACAACGACAACGGCCGTGAGGCGCTGCGCCAACTCGGCGCGCCTCCCTAGGCGCTGCGTACGCCGGCAGAGCGCAGGATCTGCGGCACCTCGGCTTCCCAGCCGATGGCCATCACGTGAATGCCCTGGCAGATGTCCGTGAGCTCACGCACCACGCCCGCGGTAAGTTCGAGTCCGCGCTCGCGCGACTGGCCGTCCCGCGCTGCCTGATCCATCGCTGCGACGATGTCCTCGGGCACGACCACCCCCGGAAGATTGGCCATCAGCCACGGCGCGCTCTTCTCGGACTTGAGCGGAATCACGCCCGCGAGGATCGCAACCCCATCGGGCTTCACGGCGTCCATGAAACGCTTGAGCACATCGCCGTGATAGACCGCCTGGGTCTGCAGCATCTTCGCGCCCGCGTCGATCTTGCGGCGCGTGTTCTCGACCTCGGCGGCGAAGTTGGTCGCGCCCGGATTGCAGGTCGCGCCCAGGAACAGCTGCGGCGTGCCGGCGAGTGCATTGCCGGCGTAGTCGTGGCCCTCGTTCATGGCGCGCCCGGCGGCTAACAAGCCGGAGGCCGTCAGGTCGAACACGGGTTTCGCCTCGGGGTGATCGCCTCCGGCCGGCGAATCGCCACCCATGAACACGAAGTTCGTGAGGCCCAGCGCCGCGGCGCCCAGGATGTCGGATTGAATGGCGATGCGGTTGCGGTCGCGGCTGGTGACCTGCACGACGGTTTCGATGCCGCGATCGAGCAGCAATTTGCCGACGGCGCGCGGATCCATCGCCATGCGCGCGCGCGGCGATTCGGTGATGTTGATCGCGTCGACCGAGCCGCGCAGCAGCTCCGCCGTCGCAAACAACTTTGTCAGGTCGGTTCCCTTGGGGGGTGTCAGCTCGCCGGTGACGACGAACTGACCGGCGGCCACTTTGGCCGCGAGGCTTAAATTCATGGGGCGCGATTCTGGCATGGCGCGTCGCCCATCGCGTACGCGGCCAGCATCAAATTCATTGATTTGAGCTATTAGACGGCGGGGCCAGCGCTTTGATGGCGCCGACGGCCGTGGCGCACATCCCCGCGCCGCCCGCCTGCACGTGCGCGATGATTTCGCGCCGCATGCGCGGATCCCAGTAACGCGAGATGTGAAATCGCACGCCTTCGGTCGCCACGGCCTTGTCGGGCTCCGCATCGAAAAACGCGGCGATGTCGTTCGCCATGGCCACCAGACGCTCGATGTTCATGCGTTCACGAGTCTGCGGGTTCGGCCGGGATTTTCGCCTGGCGGCGCAGTTGCCAGGCCGAAGGCTGCGCCACCTTCACCACCTGGACGGCGGTCACCTTGTATTCGGGGCAGTTCGTGGCCCAATCGGAATTGTCGGTCGTGATCAGATTGGCGCCGGATTCCGGGAAGTGGAACGTCGTGTAGACCACGCCGGTCGCCACGCGGTCGGTGATCTCGACTCGCAGCACCGTGTCGCCCGCGCGACTCGTGACGCCCACCCAATCGCCGTGCTCGATGCCGCGCGCCTCGGCATCGTGCGGGTGGATCTCGAGACGGTCTTCGCTGTGCCAGGCCATGTTGGCCGTGCGGCGCGTCTGCGCGCCGACGTTGTACTGGGTGAGCACGCGCCCGGTGGTCAGCAGCAGCGGGTAACGGCTCGAGGTGCGTTCGTTCGTGGGCACATACGCGGTGACGTAGAACTTGCCCTTGCCGCGCACGAACCCGCCGACGTGCATGGTGGGTGTGCCCTCGGGAGTCTTCTCGTTGCACGGCCACTGGATGGAACCCAGCCGGTCTAACTTCTCGTAGCTCACGCCCGTGAAGGTCGGGGTCAGCGCCGCGATTTCGTCCATGATCTGCGACGGGTGTGTGTAGTTCATGGGATAACCGAGCGCATTCGACAAGCGCACCGTGACTTCCCAGTCGGCCAGTCCCGCCAGCGGTTCGATCACCTTGCGGACGCGGGAGATGCGCCGCTCGGCATTCGTGAACGTGCCGTCCTTCTCCAGGAACGAGGAGCCCGGCAAGAAGACGTGCGCGAATTTCGCGGTTTCGTTGTGAAAGATGTCCTGAATGACGAGGCATTCGAGCGCCGACAATGCCGCCGTGACGTGCGTCGTGTTCGGATCCGACTGGGCGAGATCCTCGCCCTGGATGTACATGCCGCGGAACGAGCCATCGAGAGCGGCTTCGAACATGTTGGGAATGCGCAGGCCGGGTTCGGAACCCAACTGCACCTTCCACATGGATTCGAACAGCGCGCGCGTGGCGTCGTCGGACACGTGCCGGTATCCGGAGAACTCGTGCGGGAACGAGCCCATGTCGCACGATCCCTGCACATTGTTCTGCCCGCGCAACGGGCTCACACCCACCCCTTCGCGGCCGAGATTGCCCGTGGCCATGGCGAGGTTGGCGATGCCCATCACCATGGTCGTGCCCTGGCTGTGCTCGGTGACGCCGAGGCCATAGTAGATAGCGCTGTTCGGCCCCGCCGCATACAGCCGCGCCGCGCCGCGAATCATTTCGGCCGGCACACCGCTGATCTTTTCCATGGCTTCCGGCGAATTGATCGGATCGGAGACGAACTTCTTCCAGCTCTCGTACGATGCCTGCTCACAGCGGTCCGCGATGTACTGGTCCTTCGTCAGCCCTTCCGTGACCACGACGTGCGCCAGCGAATTGATCACCGCGACATTCGTCCCGGGCATGAGCCGCAGGTGATAGTCCGCCTCGACGTGCGGCGACCTGACCAGTGGAATGCCGCGCGGGTCGACCACGATCAGGCGCGCGCCATTTCGCAAGCGGCGCTTCATCTGGGAGGCGAACACCGGATGCGCCTCGGTCGGGCTCGCACCGATCACCATGATGACGTCCGCGTGTTGTACGGACACGAACTCCTGGGTGCCGGCCGATTCGCCGAGCGTATGTTTGAGGCCGTAACCCGTGGGCGAGTGGCAGACCCGCGCGCAGGTGTCGACGTTGTTGGTGCCGAACGCGGCGCGCACCAGTTTCTGCACGAGGAAGGTTTCTTCGTTCGTGCATCGCGACGAGGTGATGCCGCCGATGGAATCGCGGCCGTGCGCGGCCTGGATGCGCCTGAACTCGGAGGCCGCATGGTTCACGGCCTCGTCCCAACTCACCTCGCGCCATTCATCCGTGATGCGCTTCCGGATCATCGGCTTCGTGACGCGATCCTGGTGCGTGGCATATCCATACGCGAAACGGCCCTTCACGCAGGCGTGACCCTGGTTCGCGCGGCCGTCCCTGTTCGGCACCATGCGCGAGACCGCACCGTCGGTCACCTCCGCGATCAGCGCGCAACCGACGCCGCAGTACGCGCAGGTCGTGGGCACCGCCTGTTGCGGCAGCCCCGCGGTGATGACGGATTTTTCCAGCAATGCACCCGTCGGGCATGCCTCGACGCAGGCGCCGCAGGAAACACATTCGGACTCGAGAAACGGCTGGCTTTCCGACGCCACGACGCGGGATTCCAATCCCCGGCCTTCGATCGTCAGCGCGAACGTACCCTGCGTGTCCTCGCAGGCGCGTACGCAGCGCGAGCAGACGATGCACAGGTCGTTGTCGAAACGGAAATACGGATTACTGGCGTCGACCGGTTTCGGGGTGTGCAGATCGCGCGCAGTAGACGGGCCCGCGAACCGCGATTCGCCGATGCCGTGTTCGTGCGCAAGGTGTTCGAGGTCGCAGCGGCTGCTGTCGGGGCAGCTCCCCATCGGATGTTCGGAATCATACAGCTCGAGTACGCCGCGACGCAGCTTCGTCAGCGCCTCGCTGTGAGTCCGTACCTTCATGCCGGCGGCCACTTCGGTGGTGCACGACGCCGGAAAACCCTTGCGGCCCTCGATCTCCACCAGGCAAACGCGGCACGAGCCGAAGGCTTTCAGCGAATCCGTGGCGCAGAGCTTCGGAATGTCGCCACCCGCGAGCGCGGCGGCGCGCATGATCGACGTACCGGCCGGAACGGTGACCGTGGCTCCGTCGACGTCGAGCGTGACCGCGGCGCCATTGGCGGCAGGCGTTCCGAGATCGTGGTAACCCTTCGCGTACATGTTCAGGCCTCCGTAAAAGGGGACATTCCGAGTTTTAGTGAAAACTGTGGCGCGCACGAAACGCCTCAGTCGTTAACTCGGAATGTCCCCTTTTCTCTCAAAGTCGTTGCGGAAATGTTTGAGGGCGCTGCGCACCGGGAACGGCGTCATTCCGCCCAGTCCGCACAACGAGCCGTTGAACATCGTGTCGCAAAGTTCGTCGAGCAGCACCAGGTCGGCGGCGCGCGAGCCGTTGCTGGCGGCGAGGATGCGATCCACCAGCTCGACACCGCGGGTGGAACCGATGCGGCACGGCGTGCACTTGCCGCAGGATTCCACCGCGCAGAACTCGAGCGCGTATCGCGCCATCTGCGCCATGTCGACGCTGTCGTCGAACACCACAACGCCGCCATGACCCAGCAAGGCATTCTTCGCCGCCAACGCTTCGTACTCGAGCGGCGTGTCGAACTGCGATTCCGGTAGATAGGCGCCGAGCGGCCCGCCGATCTGCACCGCCCGTACCGGCCGGCCCGTCGCGCTGCCGCCGCCGTAGTCGTATACGAGTTGATTCACGGTCAGACCAAACGCGCGCTCGATGAGCCCGCCCCGCTTCACGTTTCCCGCCAGCTGCAGCGGAATCGTGCCGCGCGAGCGGCCCACGCCGAAATCCTGGTAGAACTGCGCACCTTGCGCGAGCACCACCGGCACGGTAGCCAGCGTCACCACGTTGTTCACCACCGTGGGCTGACCAAACAAACCCTTTATCGCGGGTAAGGGCGGGCGCACGCGCACCTCGCCGCGCCGGCCCTCGAGGCTTTCGAGCATCGACGTCTCTTCGCCGCAGATGTACGCGCCCGCCCCCAGCCGCACCGAAATGTCGAAACCGAAGCCGCTGCCGCGAATGTCCGCGCCGAGATAACCGCGCTCACGCGCCGCCGTCAGCGCCTTGGCGAGCGCACGCGCCGCATGGGGATACTCGACGCGCAGGTAGATATACCCGCGACTCGCACCCACCGCGCGCGCCGCGATGGTCATGCCCTCGATCAGGGCGAACGGATCGCCCTCCATGAGCATGCGATCGGAGAAGGTGCCGGAATCGCCTTCGTCCGCGTTACACGCGATGTACTTCTGCGCCGCGTGTTGATCGTGAACCGTCTGCCACTTGATGCCGGTGGGGAACGCGGCGCCACCACGCCCGCGCAAGCCGGACTCGGTGATCACCTTCACGATTCCGGCCGGCTCCATCGCCAAAGCGGTAGACAGGCCGACATAACCGCCGTGTGCGATGTAATCGTCGATGCTCGCAGGATTCACGATGCCGAGCCGCACGCCCGTCAGCCGCTGCTGGCTCTTGAGCCAATCGAGATTTTCGATGTCGCCGAGCCGCCGTGTGTGCGGCGCTCCATCGAGCAGGCCGGCATCCAGCAATTGCGGGATCTCGCCGGCGCTCACCGGCCCGTAAGCGATGCGCCCGGCCGCCGTGACGACTTCGACCAGAGGCTCGAGCCAGTACAGACCGCGCGAACCGTTACGAACCACATCCACCTTCCGGCCGCGCGCGCGCGCGCCGGCCGAGATGGCGTTCGCCACGCGATCCGCGCCCAGCGACACGGCGCCGGCGTCTGCCGGCACGTAAACGGTGACCGGTGCGCTCATGAGGGTGGCCTCCATTCGGCCGCGAGCTCGGCGAATCGCTCGGGCGTGACGCGACCGTGCAGCTCGCCATTCACCATGATCGCCGGTGCACAAGCGCAATTACCCAGGCAGTAGACGGCTTCGAGCGTCACCCGGCCGTCGGGCGTGGTCGCACCGAAATCCACGCCCAGCAATTCCTTCGCGCGCGCTTCGGTGGCGCGTGCATTCATCGATTGGCAGGCCTCGGCGCGGCACAACTGCACCACGTAACGTCCGGGCGCTGCGGCGCGGAAGTGATGATAGAAACTCACCACGCCGTGCACTTCGGCACGCGAGAGATTCAACGCATCGGCGATCGGCGCCACCGCTTCGGCCGGCACACAACCGAGCTCGTCCTGCACGGCGTGCAGGATCTCGAGCAGCGGCCCGCTCTCGGCAACATGCCGATGGACCGCCGTCTCGACCGCTTGCTTCACCTTGTCACTCAGCTCGCTCACGACTCGCCCCGGCTCGAAGAGACGC
>Ga0307513_10008779_pt1 | contig 12874 bp, 16 predicted proteins | sample 15_EM_MG_FD_202174 | JGI IMG/M metagenome (GOLD analysis project Ga0307513, IMG submission 202174) | Populus trichocarpa ectomycorrhiza microbial communities from riparian zone in the Pacific Northwest, United States - 15_EM | ecosystem: Host-associated > Plants > Roots > Unclassified | place...
CCCATGTTTCACCACGGACAGGTTCTGGAACTATGACTTCAATTCGTTATCATGCGACTACGGGACGCCTGTAGTATATGAGAAGCTCGTTAATAATGGTTCTCCAGTGAGAATCTCGAATTGGACGAAGCGCGTGTTGCCAACTCTTCCTTTCTCACCTTCAACCTGAGTCATCTCTTCCTCTCCCGCTTGTTCGGCGAGGCTCTGCGCCCCGTTCCGGCTCTTCCAGGTCAATCCACCCTCACGCGTTGCTGGTCCGCAGGACCTGTCAACGGAAGGTACACACCGGAGGAGATAGACGTTCACTGGTCCTGTTGGTTATTGGGTATTGTCATATTGACCAGGCGACTTAACTAGGGATGGCTTGACCAGTCCTCGACGAGGACAGACATGACGAGGAGGGCGGCGGCATTGAGAGGTACGTAGCCGCAGATGGGCTGGACAAAGTCGGGGGTCGGGTGGAGGGAGAGGGAGAGGAGGTACGCAGAGTTGTCGGCGGGTGAACCGCCCACGACGGCCGAGAGGTGGTGTACGGGCAGGCCAAAGCCGGAGGGGTGGATGGTGTACTCGCGAATTTTCGGCTCCGACGATGACGGCTACGGGGCCTGGGCACCCTTGACCTCCCATACGTGCGTCTCGCCCGCTCCGGAGATCTCGTCGTGCTCGGCACCGCAGACGAGCGCATGCTCGTTCGCGTTGTCGTGCGCGCGCGAGCGCCCGTGCGAATGTGGGTCCGAGTTGAGGAGCGTGCGGTGCGCGAGGAGCGCGAGGAGCGGGTGGTAGTTGGGCTCGAGGAGGAAGTTGAAGTACGGGTGCTGGGATGCTGGGTTGTGTGCGTGTGTCGAGGGCGGTAAGAGCGGGCAGCCCAGTGCTTGGAGGAGATCGGCTGATCCGGAGGACGAAGTGGACGCGTGGTTTCCGTGGTGAGGAGGGGGAGGTTGGGAGTTTAGTTTAACGCTCATTCTTTGGATTTAAGGCATCTCACTTTGTGTAGTGGAGTACAGCAGATATGAGATCCAGGAGATCCTAGACGTTAAGCGCATAGGGCTTCTGCAGGCCGCAAGGGTACGGCCACCTTTCATTACCCGCTTCCCAGTCCTGCACCATGTGCGAATCTAAGAAAAGACCTAATCGACCTTTGTATACTTTGGTGTCTTTGTTGTGCTGATGCGGGTCGAAGGTTGAGAAGAGTGGTCGAAAATCATCCGCATGACTGGGGTCGCGCTGTCACTTATCCATGGCACGTTGTACTACAAGCGTTCCAGAGGCATTTTTCAATCGTTCCTTATTCTCCCAATGACCTGCGTCTAGTCGTGAACCTTCGATAGACTGGCGTCCCAAATGAGTGCACTTGATATCTTGGCTACGCGCTTCTAGACCTAAGGCCCCACTCATACTATACATTCTTCACGATCTACACTTGAGTTCCTATTCCTCCTCACAACAAGGTGACCCTTCGTGTTGCCACTAGTCCCGCATTCTAATGTGAAGGAAATGATAGGTGGTACCGTACACTCTATTGCATACAAGGCCGATACGGTGAACAAAGTCCAAGCACCCACTAAACACTGGCACGGGTCAAGCATATCGACCGCCGCCCCTGTCCTGAGCACCCTTTAGAGCCGTAAGTCTTATGAGGAGAACCAGAAACCAACTACGTCGGAGGGGGGCTAGCAAGAGGAGCAACAGTCAGCTAGTACCCACACACAACCCGACAATGTTAAGGACTTACGAGCTGAATCCACTCGTCGAGCAGGTTGTCTGAACTGGGCCCAGCCCGCCAGACCCATCCTCCAGGTCATTCCGTTTCCCTGCTCGTGCATCTCCTTTCAGATCCCGAGACATTGGTCACGGCGTTTCGAATGCTTGACTTCCCCTGTGTTTGTGCGCTGCTTGGCTGTATCAAACTTATAGTACTTGTATGGCCCCACCTCCCCCTATGTCCCCATACGCGTCCACTCTTTCAAGCGCTCCAATTCAGGACGTCCTCATCCAGCGGGTTCCTGGTAGGAGACATCGATGAGGACCAAACGGGCGTCCTACGACGAGTGGCAAATTTGATCGCTTCGGGCAATTTAATCCCTTCTGTCTCTCGACGGTGTATGGCCCTGACCTCTCCCAGCCTCTTGTTGGTGGAATAGTCCCCATGCTCGACCTTTTGCTTCTTCGACCGACTACGTAAAGACCCTTGTCGGCGATCGAGATACACCACAGTAAAGCAGAGGACACGGAAGTTTAGATCTCTTTCTCGCGGGATTGATCGAGCTATGATAAGTGCCTAGGTCCTCGACAAATTTCCTTTTGGAACCGGCAACACGAGGAAGAACAGGAGGTAGTTACTTGATTGTCGCGACGGGATCCAAGGATGGTGGCAAATCCTTGGTGGCGGGTTGAGCGATAGCCAGGGCAGGATTAACCTTTCCATGCACACTCTCCCTACAATAGTAACCATTCAAGTGAGCGAAGGGAGAATAGGCCCAGTGCATAAATGACATACTGATTCTAACGTGCTTCGAGTCTTGGGTTGTTCATGGGAGTACTCTCGAGAAGTAAATGAATCTGATTAGAATATTCATCAATTAAATAATGATAATCACTACTGTTGTTCTATTAGCCTTGGTGCATGGGCGCGATTTTTTACTTCTTTGGTACATGCTCCTCAACCATCACGCCCACCTGCATTGACCTCCTCCACGAGCTTTCCTGTGAATATTCTGGACCACGTCTGGGATATCTGAGTGAACATGGAATCCTCTGGAATCGTGCAATCGCTCTCCGCTGTAGGGAGAGGTTCCTCGAAAATTCTGGAGCAGTACCCGAATTCGCCGGCTACAGCCTCAGCCAGGTTTAACAACGTCATCATTACTCGAAAGTTCCTTGAGGACATACCCTCTTGTCTATAAAAGCTACCTCTGGTCCTCTCTGGTCAACGATCAGACAGCAAATTTCAACTTCGAGCAAAACCCGCGCGCGCACTTTCTGCTCTCGCCATTCATAAATTTCCGATGGCCCTTTCCACTTACTTTTCTCACGACCCTATCTTCAGCCTTGCCGACTTCCCTTCCATTGTCGACGAGTTCTTCGGTGCTGAAGGCCCTCATCCGCGGCGGCGTGGACGAGGTGAAAAGGACCAATCTATCGGCCTCTGGCGCCCCAAGTAAGCCGTGACTTAACTGGATACTGTTTGTTAGCTTGTAATTGAGGCAGACACTGACGGTTGGATCTATAGGATGGACCTCCACGAGGATACTCAAAGCAATCTCGTGACCGCGACATTCGAGCTGCCTGGTCTCGCAAAAGAGGATTTGCAAATCGACGTTGATGTGACCAACCACCGGCTGACGATTGCTGGCGAGCACAACACCTCCGAGAACAAAGAAGACAAGGAAAAAGGCTTTACTGTACGCGAGAGGCGGTATGGCAAGTTCTCGCGCAGCCTGCCGCTCCCTCATGGTGTTAAGGTGGGTTACCATTTCTCGGCCGGCACAGCCGACAAAGTTACTAACATAGTGTGTCACAGCCTGAGGAGGTCAAGGCTTCTCTCAAGGATGGCGTCCTGATCGTTACGTTCCCGAAGACCACACTGGAGCAGGCGCCGAAGCGCATTACTGTCGAGTAAACCTAACCCCCTGGATGGTGTTGTCTCTCATAATAAAACTCTCATGTAATTTTTTAGTCAATTGTGGTACAACGTTAATTTGTTCGAGTTATTTACCACTCCACCCGTGTCTGCGGCCGGTTTTGCGGTCGTTCAACGCGCCAGGCAATGCGGTGTTGCAGCTCAATTCAAGAGTTTACTCGTCTGGTGTGACGTCATAATGACAGCTTATCCAGTCCACCGTCGGCACGGCATTTGGGCGCCTGTGAGCTATTTTGAACCCTCATTCCTCATGATTGCAAAGGAGTCAAAAAAATCAACGACTGGAATACCCCAGTTCACACCGAGAGACTACAGCTCGTTCTTCCTCGCTGGTCCGTTTATTCTTGATTAACTAAGGCACCAAAATCTAACTCGATTCGCACGAATAGGTGCATTATGCGCAACGTAAGCTTGATTACGTTTTTGGGATATCCTAATCGCTCTGATATGGTGCTTGGAATGGGAATGTAGCATCACCCATGCTGCCATGACGCGTGAGTGTGGTAGCGTGGTCGCTATCAAGTATGCAGAGACGATATTTAACCTGATATTCTTAGCTATTGACGTTGTCAAGACGAGGATACAGATCGACCCAGCTCTCAAGGGACACTCCCTTCTCGGTGGAGGAAAGAAAATCGTAGCAGCTGAAGGTCCAAAGGTACTCCACTCGACAAGTTTCCGCATAACAATTCGTACTGAAACCATCACCTGTGCGTTCGTTTTGTAGGGCCTCTTGACGGGCTTTGGTCCTACAGCGGTTGGGTACCTTGTCCAAGGAGGCGCTAAATTTGCAGGCTATGAGTCCGTACTTTCATCTACCGAGCGTCTCTTTGGCTTTAATAATATATTTATAGGTTTTGGAAAAAGAAACTGGTTGAAGTGGCCGGTTCTCCTGAAGAGGCGGTCAAGTATCGAACGGCTATCTACCTCACAGGCGCGTCGATCGCCGAGTAGGTGCACCCAGGGGGCTCTAAGCTTGGATCAAACTGAATTATCCCCTTCAGGTTGTTCGCTGATGTCCTCTTGACGGTGTGGTCTCCTATGTCAATCTCATCCAATCTGACAATTGACACGCTCTCGCATTTGTAGCCACTTGAGGCGACGCGAATCCGTCTAGTATCTGACAGGACCTATGCAACCGGCCTTACAACCGGCTTCGCACGACTTGCTCGTGAAGGTGGGCTTCGAGAAATGTACGCGGGTTTTGTACCAATCCTGTTCAAGTGAGTAACGGTCTCTGGGTGATGTGCTACCTCTTCTGGCTACTGGTATTGATCGTATACAGACAAATTCCATATGCGATCGGACAGTTCACCGTGTGTCTAGCTCTTTTTCTGCTTCTAAATCTCACCTTAATACAGGTGAATGAACTGTGTCACGAGCTGGCGTACCGTGGAATGTCGGAAGAACAACGACGAAAGCTTTCCTGGGCTGCGAACACGACCATTAATCTGGGTAGTGGCTTGACCGCAGGTGTAGCAGCAGCCATTCTCTCTCAGGTATGCTGCTACCTTCTTCTATGACTGTCATTATGAACCCGAATTTCTCGTTACACAGCCGGCAGACACCCTTCTCTCGCAAATCAACAAGGGACACGGTCCTCAAGGCAGCATGATGTACCGCCTGTCCACTCTTGCACGCGAAGCAGGCTTGCGAGGCTTGTTCGTTGGTCTAGGTCCCAGGTGTGTAATGACAGCCGGTCTCGTGGCAGGCCAATTCGCAATCTACGGTGCAGTCAAGGATGGTGAGTCGTCGTTTGTCCTGCATTTATAATACGAGGTGTGAGTGCTAATGTGTTTGGTGGCCATGGTAGCCATGGGGGCGCCGCCTGGATTGGAGATCCATAAAGAGCGCTAAGCACCTGCTGCGGGTGGACATTGAAACTTGGTATGTATAGATGTAGATGGGGAGCGCGGCTGACGGCGACCTGGCGTCAGATGCGTCTGCAAATGGAAACATCCTCATAGCTTGGTTGTGTCTGATCATCGCTCATGAAATAAACGTATCCGTAGTAAGGATTGTGCGTATGCTATAGCCCATCATACCTGCTGCCAATCAAGTCATAACGCCGTGGTTGATAAAACCGGTATAGCTAGCAATAGCCCACATTAACGACTCACGAGGGTTGTCCGTGTTAAGGTTTGTGTGCAGCGCGGAGTCCAATAACTTTGTGAAATTAATCCAAAAGAAATGACAAGCCACGCGTTCCATCTTGCGACGCCCCAAGAGAACTAGAATTTGACATTCTACTACCCATCGAACTACATCTGGATATCGGCGTACGTGAGTAATTGGAAGACTGGTGCTAGGGTCAGCTCGAAACAATGTTGACTCTTGAAAGGCAAGTACCTAGATTTTCGCCCCCATCTCTCTCTGCTTTCTTAGGTATTTCTCAAAGTTTATGGCGCTTGGGTATATCCCCTTAGATTTTTCTAGAATCCAACTTTGGTCAGAAACTGGAATCAACGCTTACCAGCGCGACGAAGACCAGCAGTAAGTGACAAATTTCGGCAGGTATTGGATTTGATGATTCCTCCAACTACTGGCCGGGTAACGTAGAGGTAACGCACCCTTACTAGATTTAGGGAGTCCCGGGTTCGAACCCCGGTCGGGCCTATCCTTTCTCTTCCTGCAGCAGGCGAACGAACATTTCGAGTAAGTGCACGAATATGGAAGCCACGGTTGAGAAAGGCGTTCACAGTAGCGCTTCCCTGCTTCCCGGTGGTTCCAATGACAAGAGCTGTGGCTGTGCTCATGACGCCTGGAGAATACTTGGTGCTGTACGATCTAAGCTTCGTAGAGGTTTGCTGAATTTGTAGGAGTTTGAGGGTTTTAATCGCGTCCGCCTAATTAGGAAGGTTCATTCAGTTGGCTGGCCTCAGCCAAAACATCCGAATCGCGAGAGCTGCCAGACACAATTTAATCATAACACCACGTGCGTGGCGTGCAACTTCCGAAACGGTGAATCTGCATTTGCATAATATCGCTTAGGAATAGATGGTTCACAGGCGGCGATTTCATGATAAATAATAGCAGGCTCTCTTATTGTCCGTTCCACCAATATTTACTCTAATGATACTCTAAACAGAGGAGGTTCGTCGCCTGGCCATTCGTCATTTTATTGAAACCGACTAGCCCGTCATATTACAATCTCGATACCTAGACCCGCATCTAGAGAAAGCAAAGGACTGCATTTTTCCAATAGTTTTCTTTTTCTGATGAGACCAAAAATGTCTGAGGGCACCCCTGTCGGCCAGGGTCCTGGAGGAATCTCGATAATTCAGAAGCGAAGCAAATGCTTAAATACATAAATATACTGATACAAACAAGTACATAGTAGACACAAATCCTGTATCCAATTACGCCTTGACCCTCTTTCTAAGGTATTCCTCGAAAGAAAGGAGACCCGGATGGATATTTTTCACTTCAGAGATATTGGTATCATAGCCCACTTCGTAGAAGAACTGCGAAGAAAAGATTAGAAATATGGAGGAACGAGATACGGGGTGACTCACGGTGAACATTTGCTTTAGGTCATAGTTAAGCATCAATTTTGCTAGAAATCTGGGTAGAGGAGCCTTGTCCGCACGTTGACCGGTCACCTTCTTGAACACAGCTTGGATCTCCTCAGCTGAGAGCTCGTCCCCTGCCAGGTCGATCGTCTTTCCACTGAACCGCTCCGGCTCTGCAATTGCCTTTGCTGCGACAATACCAATGTCCTCCGTCGCAATGAATTGAAGCTTCTTTTGGCCCAACATAGAGCCAATAAGACCGAGAGTCATGTATCTGCCAGCGCCACTAAGGGGGATGAAGTCCATAAATGCAGCAGGACGGAGGATCGTCCACTGCAATTGAGACTCTTTGATAAGCTTCTCGATCTCGGCCTTCGACTCGAAGTGGGGAACACCCCCAACGCTGGCTGTACGGTCTGCGCTCTGGACCGACGAGAAGACAACCCGCTTTACGCCCACTTCATGGACGGCCTCGAGGATCGCCCTACCCTGAATAACCTCCCCTGCGGCTCCCTGTGGACCCTGGTTATCCGTCATGAAGTAGACGATGTCGACGCCTTGGAAAGCAGCGACAAGCGAGGCCTTGTCTGTCAGGTCGCCTTTGAGAACTTGGACGCCCCGTTCGGAGAGTTTCTTGGCGGACGAGGAGTCGGGATTACGAGTGAGGGTACGAATAGTGAAGGCGCCGTGTAGGAGCAACGCATTAATGGTCGAACCGCCTTGCTGGCCAGTGCCGCCGATGACGAGGACGGTGGGAGTACTCATTTGCGGTTGATATTGTCTGCTATAGGACGTTGGTCTCACTGGAGGAAAACCTATGGGTCCTTATATACAAGGGCGTATGCTTACGTCAGGCAGGTAGTGTAAGCATTGAAGGTGGAGCTGAGTACCTGTCTGCGGGTGACTTCATTTACCAAGTTGATCAGCAGATTACAAATCAGCAGGTTAGTCAGCAATGCACGATCCATTTCGTTCGGGTTGACGTGATCACGGAAGTTGTTAGGGGTTTTCTTTGACAGCTGCTGGAGGCGCGCGGCTCCTTAATTTGAATGGCTAGGTGGCGAGGCCAAACATGGGAACAGCGAAGCACTAGAATATGACAGTATACTAGAAAGAATACTATGGAGCATTATAGCTCAATTACTATCCGTTCGATCCCTTTCCTGCCTCCCTCCAACGCGAATTTTGGGAATAACAGGGACTGCACCTTAAGTCGCCGATACAGAAATATTACAAAAGGGGTGTCTCATCCCCGAACGAGGCTCTGCTCGGTGTGGTGCAGTGGCGAAAGCCCTGTAGAAACGGAGGTGTGCCCCAAACGAGATTGTGTCCGACGTGGCCGGAGCCTCCCGCCGAGGGACAGGCTCTGGGTTCACAATTTGGCCCCTACTTCCACCCCCAACGAAGCACACACCAAGCGCACACTGAGTCCAGGAGATGTCTCGACCGGGTGCTCCATCTGGTGAACCCTCGGGGATAAAGGAGAAGCCTGAGCCGCGACGAAAAATACCGATCGCTCGATCTCTCAACCGCCTCCACTCTGCAGAGTTTTGGAAGGTCTTCTGGGATGCATTTGATGGTGAGTTAGAGCATTACACAGTTTCAGAACGTCCAACGTTGACCAATGCGAATCCCAGCGCATTACATTTATGCAAGAAGTGGGACACTCCACGGAAACATCAACCCAAACGCAATATACATGGACAGGACGACGGGCCGCGGGTTTCTCGTGGATTGGGAGTATCGCACTCATGTAGTTGCCCCTGGAGGGTATATACCCCTCCGTTCGAGTACGGTGAGCTACGTCGCCACCTCCTCTAACGCCGTTCACACCCCTTCCGGAAGACTGGCTTGGACACATGGTGTAAACCAACGCCAATACAAGAAATTTTGGACGAGGTCGCGAAAAAGAAAGCGGATGCGCTGCAAAGCCGGACAAATGCGGAACTTAAGGAAGAGTCCGATGACGAAGAAATGGAAGACTCAGAGCAAGCTACATCCTCCACCGCTCCGTATGTCCATACCTGCCACATATAGCCGTCTATTGACTGTTCTCTTACAGACCGTCCCACGGCTGTGAAGCAGAGGACCCTGCCGTGGACCCTGCCGTGGATTCTGCTGCAAAGGGTTCGGAATTGGCGGCCTGAAACGGTGATTGAACGTATATGTCTAAACCACTTGGGCCATAATGATGATTGAAATACAGTTGATAACCCATCGCGCCGAAGGCGTGACGCATTGGACCTTGTGGGACAGTGACTGGCAATCGTCGAGATAAATGTAAGCACCCGTAGTCTAGGTGGTGGGTGCTGCGTGGCTGGTTGAATACGTGAGACGGCGTATGTGCCGGGTCCGTCCTTGATCAATCAATGCCCCGAAATGAACCATAGAAAGGTCATCCGCCCGTCAAGGTCGAGGTCGATATGCGAGAGGGGACGAGGGTGTTGATTTTGATGCGACTTCTGCTGCTACTGCTGTCATTCCTCGAGTGGAAGTCGACGACGATGCATGGTTGGGGTTGAGCTTGAAGGGTTGGAGTCGGCGCAGGGAGGGCGACGGATAACTCTGTCAGAATTTGTGTTTTCCCTACTTAGTGTACTGGTGTATGTTCGCATTGCTAGTTGTTTTATGTACATGCTTGTTGGGCCGGACCGTCTGACTTGCATCCGGCGACTGCGTTGGCTACCACTGCCCACTTGTTCCACGTCTGGGAGCAGTGTACTTCAATAAACTCTGAAGGTCACACTGGTCAAGCAAGGACCTCGAGGTGGGCGATTATACTTACAGTACCGAGTGACTGGGGAGGTAGCAGGAAATGTAGAATCGAATAGGTCAGACAGAGCCACCTTACGCAGGAGGTACTGCCGACCGAGATAGACAACGAGGAGACATGAAGATGAACGCAACTCGTAGATGATGGCAAAGGTACCAGGATCAGACTCTTTTTTTTTGGGGGGGGGGGGAAGGGGGGGAAATGCGTCATGCACCGTAACGCCTTTGGCGCCGTGTGTGGGACTCCAGCGCGGCTAGCCGGTGGGCCTTAATTGCCCGTTGGACTATCTACCGCCTGACCTACCCACTAAATATAAACCCCCCCACGCCGGTTATGCCGGCCATATCCCATCATGAGAAATCGACCACTGGGCCTGATTTAGGTCTAAAGTCAGTGAGTTTTCCGTCTACCCATAGGGCTTGGATGATCCGTTGTTGGGCTAGTTTTCTTTTGCCTTCCAGGAAGCGCGTGGCATTCCAGCTCTTCCTTACTTGTGCTTGTATACGTCCTTTTAGAGTTTCTGCGGTTTCGTTTGGTGAAACATCTTGGTTTGTTATTGCGGTCTTATTCCTTGATTTCCCTATCGCCCATATCGCCATTGATATCAGTATTCATATTCTGTCGGTGTCTTTGTTCATGTCCATTTCGAATTTCAGGGCTGCTGTGCCTCTTATGAGTCCTATCGATATGTTTGGCCACTCGTGTTCTGTTGACTTCTGCCATACCTTCTGGCAGTTTCCCAGGTTAGTGCTTGTCCGTTGTTTTCGCACTCTAGCCACATGTGTTGTTCGCTTTCCGTGATTTCTGAGTTATTTTTCCTTTTGCATGCGGCGCATATGGCTCTCCCTTCGAGCCCGGGTATTTTGGGCCAGAATTCTCCGCATTTTATCTTTCCGATGAGCATGCTTCTCATGTGGTCTTTTATGTGTGGAGGTATTTTTAGGGTTCTGTAACCTTTTAGTAGTTTTTCGTTTGTGGGTCAAAGGCCCGTCGCTTCTTCTATTTTGTTTTGTGCCTCGTCTATTGTATCCTGATGTAGTATTGGCTTTAAATCTTTTGTGTGCCATTTTACTACTATTGCGTATATTTGTTTCGCTTTTAGGGCTTGGAGCCAGGCTCCGGCTTGTAGTGAGGGGTGGTTGTTGATCCATTCTTCATGGTCCATCTCCGGTGTCGTGTTTTTCTCCCTTCCTTTGTTTGCTAGTTCGTCTGCTCTCTTGTTACCGTAGTTGTTCTCATTGTGACCTTTAATCCAGGTAAATGAGGTTCGTGCGGGTCTGGTTCTTAGCCTGATTAGGATTCCTTTTAGAAGGTCTGTGTTCCTGATGCCCAGCCAATTTATGTCTTCATATTTATTGGAGTGGGTGCAAATTGCTCTTAGACTTGAAAGGGAACCAGACTCTATTTCTAGTTTGTCGTCTCCATTTTGTCGAAGCGCTTGTAGGATTGCCCCAAGTTCAGCTCTGGAATTTGAGATAATCATTTCCTTGTGGTTAACTAATTTAAGGGATATATTTCTTCTGCTGTTGTCATCATACCAGACCCTGATGCCTGCTGATCCGTTTCCCATCCATTTCGGATTATTGAACCATTGGTACTTATCTTGGAGATTCTTCTTATCTGCTCTATCTGTTGTACTATTCTTGCTGGGTTTTTTGGCCTTGCATGTGTGTCTCTTTCTTTTGACTTGTGTCCTGGGGTTTTGCTGAAGATTCTTATGCTTCCTAATAGACATTGTTTAGATCCTTTTTTTTTGGGGGGGGGGGGAAAGGAGGGAAGCACCATGCACCATAGCACCTCACACCATGTGTGGGACTCCATGACAGCTTGCCTTTGGGTCATTTACCCATTGGACAATCTGCCACCATGACTTACCCACTAAAACCCACCTACACTGGTGCCACCCAGCTGCATCCCATTTAGGAGAGATCTATGGTTGGACCTGTCTTTGCATTGAAGCTGGCAAATTTCTTATCTGCTCAGATCTTTCAGATTTTGCATTGATGAACTTTCCTTCTCCCTTCATCCATGGAATGTGTAGCATTCCAGCTTTTTCTTATTAGGTCTTGTATGAGTTCTTCCAGTGTTTCTCTTGTCTTGTTAGATGTTATGACCTGGTTGAGGATTGTATTTTTATTCCTAGATTTCCATATAGACCATATTGTCATAGAAATCAGGGTCCATAACCTTTCAGCATCTTTGTTGAAGTCATTTTCATAAGACAATGCAGGGGATCCTCTGATCAGGCCTATTGATAGCAAGGGCCATGGTCTCAGTGTGCATTTCTGCCAGATCTTCCTGGTCATCTCCCATGCTTGGGTTTGTCTGTTGTTTTTGCAGTCCTGCCACATATGTTGCTTGGATTTGATGGTTTCTTCATTGTTTACCCTTTTGCAGAAGGAGCAGTGTGCTCTTTCAGAATAGCCCAGTATGTTGATCCACTGTGCTCCACATTTTATCTTGCTGATGATCATATATCTCATTAGGTCTTTGATATGTGGAGGGATCTTCATCATTTTGAAGCTCTTTAATAGTTTCTCATTAGTGGGTCTTAGGCTGGTACTTGCCTCCACTCTATCTTTTGCATCATTTAGGGTTTCTTGTTGTTTCATGGGGTTGTCCTTCTTGGAGTACCATCCTATTACTGTTGGTGGTTGGTCACTTGGCCACCAAATTTGTTTTGGCCATTGAGTGTACATACCTGTACAACTAGTATTAGGGCATAAAAAATATAATTTTTAGTTACTTTTTGCTCACTTTATAAATATTTTGGTGAATATCAAGGTGTTAAAGCTAGCGTAGCGAGTGAGGAGACAGAACCATTATACATATAGTAACGTACCTAGCGTAGCGAGTGAGGAGACAGAACCGTAAGGGTCTCTCCTCTACTTGCTGCGCTCTATATACATAATAGACAACCTGTAGGTAGCCACGCTATGAAACACCTGA
>Ga0307513_10008780_pt1 | contig 12872 bp, 10 predicted proteins | sample 15_EM_MG_FD_202174 | JGI IMG/M metagenome (GOLD analysis project Ga0307513, IMG submission 202174) | Populus trichocarpa ectomycorrhiza microbial communities from riparian zone in the Pacific Northwest, United States - 15_EM | ecosystem: Host-associated > Plants > Roots > Unclassified | place...
TTTGCTTTTTTCTTTATGCTCCAATACTAGGTTTGTAGCACGGTTATAAATTTAGTACAAATACGAGCCTACATACCGAAATGACTATTTGACAACCTTGTTATCCTAGCAAGAACTCTTTTATACATTGACAAGAATGTCTTCGTGTTATATTAGTACATTCTTTCCTGTTCTTTTTATCTCGGTTAGAGCTTAGATGGCAAGTACTTGCCAACATTCTCATTTACATGTTAAAACAACTTCCAATGTTGTCGGGCATTTGTGATTCAACAGCATAGGAAAGTATCGGAATAAGCAAATACTAATACTGCTAGGCCTATACATGAGACAAAGCACGGGAAGTGGTTCAAATGGAGTAAATATCATGACTTGTATATATCAATCATTAATGAAGAAGTTAACTTGCAGCAGGAAAAAAAAAAAACGGTTAGAGAAATATATAAATTTCAAGTTTAAAAGGATTTTACTTAAAAAAATATATATTAAAAAAAAATATAAATTATATATTGAAATCTTCCTAAAACTTATTTACATGAAATGTAAGGAAATGGATGTTGTAGTGGTTTTACCTCCATGGTGGCACATTTGCAGAGTGAGGTCCGTTTCCTTTCTCTGTCTGTATGACAAGGGCACGAGCCCATTTGAGAGACGAATGACGCCTCGAAAAATCTCTGCAAGCCGTGGCCCATATACTTGTTGAGGATTTTGATCGAACACTTGGTAACATATGTTGATGATCTCTTGGAAAATAAAACGTTTTAAAGGGTGCGCAGAGAAAAGGAATGGGCCAGAGCCGTATTGGTTCAGTTCATAGTGGCAAAAAGTCACTAGCAGTCCCTCTATGTTTTATATTTGGTCAAATGGACCCCTCAATGAATAATGTTTTCGACTTAAGATTACACTTTCCCTTTTCGATGATCACTTGAAACTTTGCATCAATTTTCCTGTTCGACTTCCATTAGATTAACCAGAGAAAACGATGGTCGACTCAAATAAGACTTGCAGAGAATTGGAATCCGAAGAAAAACATTGAGCTAAAAATAAAAGAATATGAGTAATTGAAATTATAGAATAATAAAATACAATATAACTAAAAGAAACTATTAATTCATTACTATAAGAAAATAGTCTATCATTATTTAGTCATTCTTGTACACATGAATTCAAAAAGGATGGCGGCATCAGAACCAAGTAGGAAATCTTCCCACCTGAGAGCCAACTTTCAGGCGACGATGCTCTAATCACTGTAGAATCCTCTATTAATTAACTGCCTAAATGAATCATTTGCCAATATTAATTTCTTGTAACTTTCCAAAAAGATGCCAAAAAATATTTTAAATTATTTGAAACTAGATCATCATTGTAGGTCTAGTAGACTTGTAAAGTAGGTCCACTAAGGCAGCTAGCCTTACCATGGACAAAATACCATTGCCGTGGAATCTGTGGCATTCAAAACCTTGGTCACATATAGCACATTAACCATCCAAATTCTTTTTTTTAAAAATGTTTTATCACAAACTTTCTGGTGTTTAAACACATACTTTGTAATCAACAAGGAGTAATGCATTAACCATTAATAACATACAATTAATATATATGATTGAGTTGAATTAAGAAAATTTGATATCCGACTTGAGTATAGAGTTTTAGAGGTATTATTATCATGTAAACATTATCTATACTTTCAGTACGTCTAATTTATTTATCTATTTAATTTAGTTGTTCCATCAAATTAGTATTGGCATATATTATTTTAGATTTAAGAATAATTTTCAGTTGTATGGTTATCATCAAGTATCATTGTGGAGCAAAACGAAGAACTTCTATAATCAATAAAATATAAATAACTTTTTTATTAAATCTATACAGTTCAAATTATAAAATGCTTAATGATAAACTTAAATAACTCTTTAATAGTCACGCAAGTAATTTTATTTTTTGTGATTAACAGTCATCACAAAGTCCAAATAAAAATGTATTTAATTAAGTGGGTTTTTTTTTAATCATATTCATATGTTGATTTCATCTAAATAATTTTCATTTGATTAATAATCTTATAATTGATTCTAATATATAATACACATAACTTTAGAGAAAAGGCAATAATTAAAAAAAAATTGTAAATATTATAAAGTATTTGAAATGATATCTTATACTACTAGAAAATTATCAAATACAAATGAAAATATCAAAGAACAAAAACCTGTTGGTAAATAACAGTGACATTTACCGATGAAGTATTTCCTTGTTATTTGCTTCGGTATTCACCGATAAATTTTTTTCATCGGTGACAACTGAAGGAATTACAGTTGGAAATGAAAGAATAAAAAACAAATAACGTGTCACTATTACAGACAGAATTACCAAAAAAATATGTCTATTGTTAATATCCGTCGGTGAATCCATTGGTAATATTTAAGTTATAACCTGACAGACAAACCTTTATCCCCCCCTCCCCATTTCATCTTATTCTTTCTTTTTATTGTGCAGGAAACAGGAGACAACACTCCCATTTTTTTTTTTTTATCATAAATCAAACTCTCATCATCACAGATCTGGTCACTCTACCACTCAGTCTATTAGCATCCTTATCTGGTTTAATTTTTTTTTGAAGATTCGTCATATCAAGTAAGCAAAACTACCTGTTTTTTGTTATAACCCATTTTTAAAATGTTAATTTTTTTTTGGTATTTTTATGTAGTATGTGTAGTTTGTTTGTGTGTTTCCTTATTTTATAACTTTTCTCATAGAAATTTATTTTATAAATGTATGATTTGTACATGTTAGGGTTTGTTTGAGATTTTTAAAAAATTATATTTGTTTGTCATTTGATGAAATTGAATATGATTTTGTAACTTAGTTGTTTTGTAATGAAATAAATGATGGCTTATTTAATGGGTATGTTTCATATTTTGTTAATTTTATTCTTAAGTTGAAAATTTTGATAAATTTGAAGGAATTTGATTTTTTTTATAGAAAATTGATAATGATTTAAGGGTACCATTAAAATAATTGAATAAGTTTGAGGTTAAATCAATAATAGCTAATTAGTTGAGTATCGATAATTTGTTTAGTTAAATTATTAATTAATATATGTAATCATCAATATTCTATATAGGTTTCATATAAGTAATGAATGATCGTTCTTGGATGTATCGAGTTTCACTTGAAGGTTTGCGAAGGACGAATTATTTTAACGGGGTTAAGAGTTTTATTAAATATTCCTTATCTAATCAAAAAAATATTAGTGGATGTGGTATTAGATGTCCATATAAGATATGTAAAAATAGAAAGTTTCTTGATCCAGAAGTTTTTACGATGTATCTTCTATAAAAAAAAGGTTTATGGAGAAATATTTGTGTTGGTTTGCACAAGAAAAACCATATGTTCCTTACAAGACCATGATAGAAAGGATGGTTGAGTTAACTTCTAGTTCTAGCAACGTGTATGAAGTTGTTAATGATAATAGTAATTATTATAGAAGTATGATTATGGATGCAATGAGAATGAATTATCAGGGTGATGCAAGTGAATGTTCAATCATCAATGAAGAACCAAATGCAGATGCATCTAGATTTTTTGATCTTTTGAAAGATTTCTACGAACTATTATAGGATGGGTGCACAAATCACAGTAAATTATTGACTGTTGCATTAGTGTTCATTATCAAGTTAGATCATGGGTTGAGTACGGCTGGTTAAGACAAAATCGTCAAATAAGTGAGAAACATTTTACCTGAAATGAATAGGCTGAAAAAGAACTTATGTGCTACTAAATCCAAGATGAAAACCCCTTGGCCTAGGATATCAGAAATTGACACGTGTCCAAACTTTTACATGTTGTACTATCTAGGAAATACAAATTTGATTAAGTGCAAAACCTATTGGCATGCTCGGTATAAACCCTGAACTGGCAAGGGAAGGATTGTTGTTGCATATAAAAAACTGAGATACTTCTCAATCACTCATAAACTACAAATATTATTCATGTCTCAAAAGACTGTTGAGTACATGACATGGTATCATTCACATGATATGGTGGATGAAGTAGTGATGCACTCATCTGATGGTGAAGCCTGGAAACAATTTAATAGGGTGCATCCTAAGTTTTTAATGAACCTAGTGAATGTATATGTTGGAATATGTACAGATGGATCCATTTGATTCAAGTCATTTGTTGCATCATATTCTTGTTGGTCGGTGATACTCACGGTTTATAACCTGCCATTGAGAATGTGTATGAGTCCAGAATTCATGTTCTTATCTATGGTCATACCCAGTACTAATAATCGATATAAAAATATAGATGTTTTTTTTTTACCATTGATTAATTGGTTGAAGCAATTGTGGTCATCCAAAACTTTAATGTATGATGTCTCACGAAAATAAATTTTTTAGAAGAATAAAGTTTTGATGTAGACTATCAATGATTTTCATGCATATGTGATAGTTTCTGGTTAGAGCACCATTAAAAATTAACATATCTAATACTATATGAAAATAACAAGGCCTTCACCTTAAAAATGGTGGTAAAAACATGTTTTTTTTTAATTGTAACTGGATGTTTGTTCTTGCTAACCGAACACAAATACACAGAGCATAAATGACTTCTTTATAGGTAGATTTGAAAAAGATGTTGTACCACCAGTATCGTCGGGTGAAGAATTGTATAACATGATCTCGTAGTACAAGGGCATTATGTTTGGTTTTCAATCTTGTAAACAAAAGTTTTCTAATTTTAATGTGACTCACAATTGGGTTAGATGAAGTATTTTTTTTGAGCTTTTATATTAGAAAACTAATCTTCATCATCATAATATGGATGCCATGAATATTAAAAAAAAAAAACGTGTTTGAAAACATTTTTACATTATGATGGATGTGAAAGGGAAGACAAATGACAATATGAAGACTATAATGAATATACCTTTATTTTTTCACTATAAGAATATGGAGTTGGTTTATAATTGATCAATGGTTGTAAAGCCCAAAGCTAGTTTTGTTTTAGACAAGAATGCACAATTACTTGTTTACCAATGACTTAAGAGTCTAATTTTTTCTGATGAATATACTTAGAATATATCTAGATTGGTGAATTTAGAGGATGACAGATTGTATGAAATGAAAAGTCAAGATTGCCATGTATTTATGCAAACACTCATTTCACTTATTTACCGAGATTTACTGCCAAAAAGGATATGGGATGCACTCATGAAGATCAATTATTTTTTTAGATATATATGCTCTTACAAGTTGCATTCTCAATATCGTTCATACAATCTATAAACTTGAGATGATATTCTCTCTATCTTTCTTCAACTCCATAAAGCATTTACCTATACATCTACTGTTTGAGGAAAAAGTTGGAAGCCTTGTCCAGTATAAATGGATGTATTTATTCGAGAGGTTAGGAATTACAAATTCATCCTAATTAAATTTTTAGTATTATTTTTTTTAATTTAAAACATTTATTTAATTCCATACATATATTTGTTCAACCTAAATAAAAAAGTTAAAAACAAGGTGCATGTTGAGGCTTCGATATATTAGGCTTATATTGTTGAAAAGATCTCAATATTTATCTCGTACTATTTTGAGTCTCACTTGAGAGCAAGAATCAACCACATTCAAAGACACAATGATGATGGGAAAATGCCTTTAAGTGAGAACTTGTTAATATTTTCCCATCCTAGATGACTTGTACAAAAAAATATAGTGAAGGAAAAATACTATATAAAAATTAAATTCAGACATGTGCATAATTATGTATTACTTAACTGCGATGGATTGATACGTTTTATTCAGTAAGTACAATATTAACATGTTGTTATTTTAAAATATTTTTTCTCGTACTCTTATAAATTGATAGATTGAAAACTTCATTGTAGGTAACATTGTCAATTTTTACTATCTCAAAATCCATATTTGATTGAATCTTTGAATTTTTCAATTACAAGATGAACAATTTACAACATGGTTCTGAACACTACTTAATAATTTTTTATCTCTCGTAATACTTAATTTCATTAAACATTTATCTTTAAATGTTAATATTTGTAATCAAATACCAAGTTTATCAATTGAAAATGCTAATGGTAGTTTGAATTTACTATTTTTTGGTTCTAAAAGAAATGTGAAGTTCTATAACGGGTATTTCATCAATGTATACGTGTTTCATACTAAAGAGTATGGTCAGGGTAGAAAGACCTATAATAGTGGAGTTTGTGTTAAGGGATAAATTTTTAATGAGTTTAAAGTTGATTATTATAGGAAGTTAGAAGAGGTGATTAAACTGTAATATCATAGCGTGAAAATCTTCACAATAATATAACTGTTATTGGTATGATACCACCGATAGAGAAATCAGAGCAGATCCCCACCATTGTTTGGTTGAAATTAATATAAATACTAGACTTCACAACATCGATGATGTCTTTATTTTTTTTCAAGCAATAACAAGTTTATTACAAATACACTCTTTTATTTAGAAAAGAGCATTCTAGGGTTGATTGGTTATCCATGGTGAAAACTAAACCTAAGGGTTGTGTCTTGTTTAGGAAGGTAACAATGAAGTAACTACAAGAAATGATATTTTTCAAATTGATGAGTTAGTTGATGCATATCGAGTTGATCTGTCTATTGATTTAGAAGAAAATTCAATTTTTCATGTTGCTGAGAACGTCTATGTTAATGTGGATGTTGATGAGTTAAATGATGTATTGAGAACCATTGAACATACAGAAGTCAATGAAGATGATGATATCGATAATCATAAATTCAATGAAGATGATTATGATGGACATGATGATGATGATGATGAAATTGAAGAAGAAGAAGAAGAAGAAGAAGAAGACAATTATAATTAAATTGTAAAATATTAATGTATAATGAAATTGACTTGATGATGAATTGTTATTAACACAAATGAACATTTATTGTTATGATTTTATTATTATGAATATAAATGGTATTAAAATGTTGTAATTTTACTATATTTGCAGGTTGGATAAATAGGAAAAACAAGAACACTTGTAGAAAGAAACTATCTCATACTAATGAAATTAGCGACAGACTGCAAAATAGCCACATATTCATTAATGGACAAAGTCGAGGATGAACTTTTTCCAATATTTATAATTATGTTTCAAAATATAAAAAATTTAGAGGAGGAACAAGAATTAAGGACGAGTTCTCTCCAATCCGGGAAGAATGATGTAGTCGGCCTTGCGCTAACAGGTGAGTTTGAACAGTCAGGTGTGAGTTTGCCAACTAGATGATGATTTGCCCCAAACAAATTACATGGATAGCTTAGCAGATGCATTTATAGACCAGTGGGATAAGGCTAGGCCCAAGAGGAGGTATAGTTGTGCCAGACCAGAATGATGACTTAAAAGATCATAACAATGCTTGAAATTGCTATTTTGACCGTCGAATCTTTAGATTTTAAAAATCTAGTCTTGAGGGCTGGTTTTGATAGCTTTTATAATTTTTCTTGTTATTTTTAGATTTCATGTATTGTTTTAGATTTTATGGTTGTTTTTTTTGTTATATTTTGATTTTTGTTTTTGATTCATAACTGAGGTAGAGTTTATGATCTATTTAAAACTTTATAAACAAAATTTATTATTATTATTTTAGAGACAATAAATCTGCAAATTTAAAGTTTATATTTACTGCTCTTTTCACTCATAAAAAAAAATTATATATTATTTATTAGTTGATATCTTTAGTTTCCGTCAACATCAATTATCATCCTTCGTAGGAAAAACAACGGAAATTCCCACACAGAAAAGAGAGTAAATCAACGCTGAAAGGTAACGTAACCAGAGTGGTTTCTCAATCATTAATCAAACTGTGCAACTTTTAGACTTAATAATGTAGTGGGGTGGGTGGCTAGACTTTATCAGTCCACGGACAAGGCCATGATAATCCCCACTTCCTTCAGCCTTTTCTTGACTATCAATATTTTTGCATGTGGCGTTTCCCACTTGATGGAATATTGCTCTCTCAGCCCTCAGATGACAGTGACAAGACAGGTCTGAAAGTATGCAGTATCTAACGATAAATATTTGATTATTTTCTAGTCTAAGCCACCCATATATTTAAAACCTTGAGCTACAAGAAAGAAAAATGAGATGAGAACATCCATGGATTACATTTCCGTACTTGTTCTTTGCTTCTCTTTATTGCTGATTCTAGAAACAGCTACGGCCATTGACACCATAAACACATCTCAGTCCATTAGAGATGGTCAGACCCTAATTTCAGCTGATGGAGCCTATGTGTTAGGATTTTTCAAGCCTGGCAAATCCAAAAGTAGATACTTGGGGATATGGTTTGGCAAAATATCTGTCGTGACTGCAGTCTGGGTTGCCAACAGAGAAACACCCCTTAATGATTCATCAGGCGTTTTAAGGCTTACCAACAAAGGAAGTCTTGTCCTTCTCAATAGCAGTGGGAGCATAATTTGGTCTTCCAACACATCGAGATCACCTGCGAGGAATCCAGTTGCACAACTTCTTGATTCAGGAAATCTTTTTGTGAAAGAGGAGGGTGATGATATCCTGGAAAATTCTTTGTGGCAGAGTTTCGAACATCCAACTGATACATTATTGCCTGAAATGAAGCAGGGATGGAACAAAATAACAGGAATGGACTGGTCATTGACATCATGGAAGTCATCTGATGATCCTGCCAGAGGCCATTTTATAGATATGCTTTCTCCTAATGGGTATCCGGAGATACAAGTGATCGAGGATTCAAAAGTGAAATATCGGTCTGGACCATGGAATGGTCTCCGGTTTAGTGGCTCAAATCAATTAAAACAGAATCCCAGGTACACATTCGAATTTGTTTATAATGAGAATGAGACATTTTACAGATATCATCTTGTCAACAACTCAATGCTTTGGAGGCTTGTGATCAGTCCAGAAGGCGATCTCCAGCGCTTCACATGGATTGATCAAACACAAAGTTGGTTGCTTTTTAGCACAGCAAATACTGATAATTGTGAACGTTATGCCCTATGTGGTGCAAATGGTATCTGCAGTATTCACAACTCTCCAATGTGTGATTGCTTGCATGGATTTGTACCCAAAATTCGAAGTGATTGGGAAGCCACGGATTGGTCTAGTGGTTGTGTTAGAAGAACTCCAGTAAATTGTTCTGTGGATGGGTTTCAAAAGGTCTCTGGGGTGAAGTTACCTCTGACGAACACATCATGGTTTAACAAGAGCATGAATCTCGAGGAATGCAAGTACATGTGCTTGAAGAACTGCAGCTGTACAGCATATTCAAACATGGACATCAGGGATGGAGGAAGTGGTTGCTTGCTCTGGTTTGGCGACCTTGTTGATACTAGAGTATTTAGTCAAAATGAACAGGATATTTATATAAGGATGGCTGCTTCAGAACTAGGTACGAAAGTTATCCTCTGGACAAATCAATAGCTAATACTTGGACTTGAGTACATTATAGAAAAGTCTTATATTAACTAGAATAATTGCCTAAATGATTCATTCAAATATCAAGTAACTCAAGAAAATTATAGGATCAGAAACATATTGCTAGACAAGAAAATTCTTTTCTTTTTCATTCTAACCATTACAGCAAACGCTACATAAGCATCTTACAACAAGATGACTGCATTTCCTATCAGTTATATATCATTAAGCGGAAAGAAACTTGTAGCATAAGGGACTAATTTGCCTGCCCAGAATATTATAGTTCTAACAAAACAAATGTAAGGGCAAGGTGGCATTTTCTTTTACTGTGAGTTCATTCAAATTTTCCTCTCCCTTGTGTGTAGGTAATGGTGATGGCGCAAAGGTTAATGATAAATCGAACACGAAGAAAATGATCATACTAAGCTCTGTGTTATCTACTGGAACTCTTCTCCTTTTCCTAGCCATGGTCTTGTATATTCGAAATAGAAAGCAACAGAGAAACAGTACGTTACTATCTTCATGAAATTCTAACCAATCCCCTCCCCCCAAATCTATGTAAAGATAGGCAGTTTAATTTATTTTGAATTTTGTTTTTCAGTAATTGAAGGTACAATTTAAGTACAGTCTCAAATGAAACTTGCACACAGAAAACAGAGATCCCTCGTTTCCTTTTTACTCATAGCAGATCTGCTTGCAGGAAAAGTAAGTGGTGGTTTTGAGAGAAATTCTAATAGCAACCTCAGGAAAGAAAACCTGGATTTACCGTTGTTTGATTTGTATACCTTGGCTGGTGCAACAATGGACTTCTCAGAAGACAGTAAACTGGGAGAAGGGGGATTTGGACCAGTTTATAAGGTACTAATCTATACACAATCATGCAATGTTTTTATGGCTTCTCAATTTCATGATACAACCTACTGGCACCAATGTTCGTAGTGGGAAAGTGTTCTAACTTTATAAGTTCCAACAGAAGCAAGAAGCAATATAGTATGGAGCATCAAACCATGATTCTCAACTTTCACGAAACAATGTATGGCTTGCTGACAATATCGAGCGACTTTTTTCAGGGAACATTGAAAGATGGACGAGAAATAGCCGCGAAGAGGCTCTCTAAGTTTTCGAGACAAGGGCTTGATGAGTTTACCAATGAAGTCAAGCACATTGTGGAACTTCAGCACCGAAATTTAGTGAAGCTTCTAGGATGCTGCATTGAGAGAGATGAGAAAATGATGGGAACATAGTAAGTATCTCCTCAGAGTGTAGTTTACTTCCGTTGCTCGCAAATTCAGCCTGACATTTTTGGTGCATGTCCAGTGGCTTCATATCCCCGGAGTATGCATCTGATGGTCTCTACTCGACAAAATCAGACGTCTTCAGCTTTGGTGTGTTGGTGCTAGAGATAGTGAGCGGGAACAGAAACAGAGGATTCTCTCATCCAGACCACCAACTCAACCTTCTCGGGCACGTAAGTCTCAAAATTGTAACATTGAATGATTTCGAGATACCATATCTGTTTCTAATGACAGTGTCCCACTCATCAATCAGGCCTGGAGACTATTCTTCGAAGGCAAGCCTTTGGAACTAGTTTCGGAATAAATAATTGAATCATGCAAATTATTTGAAGTGCTACGTTCGATTCACGTGGGTCTGTTGTGCGTTCAAGAAAATCCAGTGGATAGGCCGAGCATGTCGTATGTCGTTTTGATGCTGGGAAACGAAGATGCATTGCCTCAGCCTAAACAACCTGGCTTTTTTACAGAAGGGATCTGATAGAAGTGACTTATTCATCAACCCAGAGCAAACCATATTCAGCTAATGAATGCTCTATTTCATTGTTAGAGGCAAGATAGATTGCATTTTGTGATTCATACGTTTCGATGTTGTGCTCCACAGGTTCTCCTAGTTACTCTAGCTGCTTCAGATTCTTTTTTGTGTTTCTGTACCAGGGTAACTATATATTTAATCAATATACGTGTTTTTTTGAACTGATACTTTGATTCACAGGTAAAGTAAAAGTAACGTCTTTTTGTAGGAGCTGACTCTCTTCGTTAATTTAGGCTTTATAACTAAGATTCCTCGTAACTGTTTTGTTTTCTTTCATTCTTATATAGTTATATCCGCATAACTATGGCTTTTTTAAAAAAATTAATTATTTAATTGTAAACATAGGTGTTCACGGTCCGGTTCGGTCTGGTTTTAACCCAAAAATTCAACCGAACCGGAAAATAGTATTCCTTATTAATATAACCCGAACCGAACCGAGGACCGGTTCGAACCGAACCGGTTTTGTTCGGTTTGGGTCGGTTTTTGGCATAAAAACCAGAAAAACAGGATTAATCTTCATCACTGAGCTACTGAGATTTTCTCGCATGAATTTCATTGTAATTCTATAGAAGCATCGTTCTCAAGGTGAGAAAATTTCATTGATGGCTACTGAATCCTTGACTCTGCTCAATCCAACATATAAAATACTCCTCGGTCCCTTCAGGTTTGAGCATTAAACAATGACGCAGTACAGATCTATCCCGCTGTAATGTTTTGAATTAAAAGAGTTAGGAAAAGGCTATAGAGCCCTTGAAGGCTTAGATGTAGGAATAAATGAATGAGGGGTATTGTTGTAATTGTATAAAGAGATGATAAATATAAATAGAAAAAAAAAAGATCTGAAAATTTTGAAAGAGCAAATTGTGAGAGAGATGGGAGAAAGAAGAAGAAGAAGAAGAGAAAAGAGGGAAATTAGAAGGGAAATAGAAAGGAGTTGAAGAAATAAGTTTAAAGATAAGATTTAAGTTGTTAAATGTATAAATGTATGTTAATTGAACTTTAATTTCAGTTTTGATGAATGTTAGGGTTTTGAAAATTTATGTTTTGGGTTTATTGATGAATTAAATTGAATGTTATGAGGTTGATTGTTGTGGGTAATTGATTATTTAGTTGATTATGGAAGATTATTATGATTTTGAGTTATAATTTTGTTTGAATGGTTAATTTGTGTTAGAAATAAGGAAAGAACAGTGGGTTTTCTGTTGAAATTCTGGGTTGGAGGTTGAAGATGATGAAAATTCAATTTGGTCCCTCAATTTGTGGAAATTACAGTTTAGTCCCCAAACTTTGGAAAATTTACAGATTGGTCCCTGGAGCCTATTCCGAGATTCTGAACAGAATAAAAGATGAATTAAGGGCAGAATTCCAGTATAGTTATAAAATTTTAACACTTTCAATTTGGTCCTCCAATTTGACAAAAATTACAATTTGACCCTAAAAATTTGGTAAAATTCCAGAATGGTCCCTGGAGTGTAATGAGATATTCTGGACAGAATTGAGGATTAATTATGGTCATAATTTCAGTATAGTAATGGATTTATGACAATTTCAGTTTGGTCCTTCAATTTGACAAAAGTTGCAATTTGACCCTTAAAAATATGAT
>Ga0307513_10008781_pt1 | contig 12870 bp, 9 predicted proteins | sample 15_EM_MG_FD_202174 | JGI IMG/M metagenome (GOLD analysis project Ga0307513, IMG submission 202174) | Populus trichocarpa ectomycorrhiza microbial communities from riparian zone in the Pacific Northwest, United States - 15_EM | ecosystem: Host-associated > Plants > Roots > Unclassified | place...
GAACCTCGTCGCCTCGGGCGCGGGCGACGGCGACCCGCTCGGCAAGGACGCGAAGAACCGCCGCGTCGAGATCACGCTGCTGCCTGTCGCCGCCGAGCTCCCGCCGCTGCCCGCCGTGCTCGGCGCCGATACGTTCAAGCCCGAGCTCAAGGTCGAAGCCCCGCTCCCCAAGTAGCGATCGTCTCGGACTACCGCGCCAGTCGCTCGACGCCGGTCGCGCCGGCGACCAGCACGACGTCGGCGCGCCCGACGAACAGGCCAGTCTCGACGACGCCGGGGATCGCGCGGATCGCGCGGTCGAGCGCGCCGGGGTCGGCGATCGGCCCGCACGCGACGTCGTAGATCAGGTTGCCAGCGTCGGTGTGAACCGTGGCGCCGTCGCGCGCGCGCAGCGTCGGCACGCCGTGGCGCGCGAGGTGAGAGCGCGTCGCGAGGTGCGCGAACGGCAGCACCTCGACCGGCACCGGCCACACCACGCCGAGCCGCGGCGAGCGCTTGGACGCGTCGACGATGATCACGTTGCGGCGCGAGCTGTAGTTCACGATCTTCTCGCGCGTGTGCGCCCCGCCGCCGCCCTTGATCAGATCGAGCGCGTCGCTCACCTCGTCCGCGCCGTCCACCGTCACCGCGATGTCCCACGGGCCGTCGTCCGACAGCAGCGGCATCCCCAGCTGCGCCGCCTGCGCGCGGCTCGCCTCCGAGGTCGGCACGCACACGTAGCGCCGGCCGTTCGCGACCAGCGCCCCGAGCTCGGCGATGAACAGCCGGGCCGTCGAGCCGGTCCCGATCCCGATCACGCCCTCGTCGGGCAGCTCCGCGATCGCGGCCAGCGCCGCCGCGCGCTTCATGTCGTCGCTCATCTCATCGCTGATACCACGCCGCCCGGCGCGCGGATCGGCTACGGGCCGTTGGCGCCGAGCGCCATCGCGAGCGCGGCCATCACGTCCTTCTCGACGACGCTGGCCTTGACGATCACCTCGTCCTTGACCGCCGCGATCGACACCGACTGGAGCAGCGCGGCGATCGGCGGTGGCAGCCCGCCGCCCTTCTTCGCCTCGGCGAGCTGCTTGGTGGCGGAGCCGGCCATCGTGGTGGCCTGCGCCGCGCTCGACATCACGCCGTGGACATCGGCGTCGAGGTTGCCGTTGGCGAAGCTCACCGAGCCGTAGCCGCCCTTGGCGGTGACGCCAGGCTGGAGCTCCTTGGTGCCCTCGCCGGCGACCCACAGCGGCGCCGCGGTGTTGACCTTGGCGAGCGTCCTGCCGAGATCGGACTTGGCGAGCGCACCCTTGCCGCCCATCCACTTGAGCAGCGACGCCTTGTCCTTGCCGTGCATCGACACGACGATGACGTCCTTGCCGACCCAGCCGAAGAACGACGTCTGGGTGTTCTCCGTCAGCGTCGTGATGTTGCCGTCCTGCGCGATCGAGACCTTGGCCGTCTTGTCGGCGGCCTGCCCCGCGCTCTGCAAGCACGACGACAGCTTCAGGCGATCGACGCCGGTGATCGCGAGGTACACCGCGCCGTCGCCCTGATCGGCCGCGGTGGCGACGACGACGCCCTGCACCGTGGTCAGCGGATCGAGCTTGCAGGTCGACTTCATCGAGTCGAGGACCTTGGCGACCTCGGGCTTGTCCCGCAGCTTGGGATAGTAGGTCGTGAACAGCTGGGTCTTCTGGATCGCGGCGAAGTCGACGCCGACGACGAGCTTGGCGTCGCCCGGCAAGCCCGACTTGGCCGCCGTCCACGCCTTCGAGGCATCGGCGCGGGCATGGATCGAGACGAACGACAGACCAGCAGCAACCAGGATCCCGACTGTACCCATCTGCGGATCATAGCAGCCGCCGGGGGCGAATCACGCGCCCCGGCGACGCGCGAGTTACACCGAGGCGCCCGCCATCGCGCGCCGCGCCGCCGCCGCCGCCGGTCGCCAGCCGCCGCGCACGATGCGCAGCCAGAACAGCCCGGCGCCGACGACGATCTCGACCGAGATCGCGATCCAGCCGCCGACCGCGCCGAGGTCGAACACGACGCCGAACAGCCAGGTCAGCGGCGGCGTGGTCAGCCACGACGTCGCGATCCCGACGATCGCGGCGTAGCGGATGTCACTGGCGCCGCGCAGCACGCCGCGCGCGATCACGTTGGCCGCGTCGGCGACGAGGAACGCCAGGCTGACGTGCACGAGCATCGTCGCGCGCGCCGCCAGCGCCGCGTCGCCCGAGGCCAGCGCCTCGGCGATCGTGCCGCCGAGCACCGCGTAGCTCACGAGCACGAGCGACGCGTAGCTCGCGCCGATCAACAGCGTGCGCCGCGCGACCCGCGAGACCATCGCGTCGCGGTTGGCGCCGACCGCCTGCCCGACGAGCACCGCGGCCGCCTCGGCCAGCGCGTGCGCCGGCAAGAACGAGACGTTGACGAGCTGGAGCACCATCTGGTGCGCCGCGCCGTCGATCGCCGACATCCGCGCGATCATCACCGTGAGGATCAGGAACGCGCCGACCTCCATGATGAACTGCAGGCCGTTGGGCACGCCCTGCGCCCACACGTCGCGGACGGCGGAGCGCCGCCAGCGCATGCCCCGCAGGTCGCCCCACATCGGCCACGCCAGCAGCGCGAGCTCGGCGAGGTTGCCGCACATCGCGGCGATCGCCGCGCCCTCGACGCCCCAGCCCATGCCGAGGATGAGGACGACGTCGAGCGCGAGGTTGACCGCGTTGCCGATCAGCGACGCTCGCATCGGCGCGCGGCTGTCGCCCTGGCCGTAGCGCGCCTCGCGCAGCGCGGCGTACAGCAGCACCAGCGGCGCGCCGAGCGAGCGCAGCACCAGGTACTGCGCGGCGAACCCGCCCGCGCGCGGCGACGCCGACAGCCGGACCATCAGCGGCGCGATCAGGTGGCCCATGACGACGGCGAGCGCGCCGAACACCACGGCCAGCCCGACCGCGGCGCCGAGCAACTCGGGGATGCGATCGCGGCGGTCGGCGCCGATCGCCTGCGAGACCAGCGTCTTGGCGCCGCGGAGCAGGCCGATCCCGAAACAGATCAGCGCGAAGCCGACGACGCCGGCCAGGCCGACGCCGGCCAGCTCGTCGGATCCGATGTGCGCGACGAACGCGGTCGAGGTCAGGGTCATCGTCGCGTACGACAGCATCGAGACGGTGATCGGCCAGGCGAGCCGCAGCAGCTCGCGGCCGGGGCGTTCGCCCCAGGACAACGTGGATAGAGGAGCAGGAGCAACAAGCAAGGACATGACGGCCTCGACAGCCGTGCCTGAACAGCACGGCGCTAGCAGAGATGCTCGGTTGCCCGTTGATCGTCGCTGCAACGAAAAACGGGCTCCGGGTCAGATCGACCGGGGAGCCCGCGGGGAGGAGTTTGCTCGTTTCAGCGCAACGAGCCTCGCCCACCGCGGGCAGTGCCATGGTCGAAGCGAAGACGCTTCGACTGGCACATGCACGGGACCGGGGCGCTGCTCATATTCACCGTGCGCCCACTCTCGCGTGTGGTCGTCGATCCGTCAAGCATCGTAATCGACACGCGACGTTGTTTTACCAACGCCGACGATGTGCGCGTGGCGATCCCGTGTGGCGCTCCGCAAGTCAGCGAAACCGCAGGCTGCGAAGCCGACCTCGCGCGCGCGTCGCAGCCTGTCACGTCCGCGGGGAATGAGGTTAACGCTCGGCTGGTTGACACGCCGCCAGCCGGGCGCTTTGCTCCGGCCTCCTCATAGGTACCCCCATGTCGGATCGACTCACCGAAGACGTCACCAAGTTCCAGGGCCGGTTCGCCGCCCTCAAGGCAGAAGTCGGCAAGGTCCTGGTTGGACAGGACGAGATGCTGCACCGGCTGCTGCTCGGCCTGCTGGCCGGCGGCCACGTCCTGCTCGAGGGCGTGCCCGGCCTCGCCAAGACCCTCGTGATCAAGACGCTGGCGGACGCCGTCGACGGCACGTTCTCGCGCATCCAGTTCACGCCCGACATGCTGCCCGGCGACGTCGTCGGCACCCAGATCTTCAACCCGCGCGAGGGCGCGTACAGCGTCCGCAAGGGCCCGGTGTTCGGCAACCTGATCCTCGCCGACGAGATCAACCGCGCGCCGGCCAAGGTCCAGTCGGCGCTGCTCGAGGCGATGCAGGAGAAGCAGGTCACGCTCGGTGACCAGACGTTCAAGCTCGCCGATCCGTTCCTCGTGCTCGCGACCCAGAACCCGATCGAGCAGGAGGGCACCTATCCGCTGCCCGAGGCCCAGCTCGATCGCTTCATGCTCAAGGTCAAGGTCGGCTACCCGACGCGCGAAGACGAGGTCAAGATCATCGACCGCATGGCCGGCACGGGCGCCGAGCCGTCGGCCAGCAAGATGATGTCGACCGACGAGATCCTCGCCGCGCGCGAGCTGACCCGCCAGGTCTTCGTCGACGACAAGGTCAAGCGCTACGCGGTCGACCTGGTCGCCGCGACGCGCGATCCCAAGGCGTCCAACCTCGCCAACCTCGCGCCGCTGATCGACAACGGCGCCTCGCCGCGCGCGTCGATCGCGCTGGTCAAGGTCGCCAAGGCGCAGGCCCTGCTGTCGGGCCGCAGCTACATCTCGCCGCACGACATCAAGACGATCGCGCACGACGTGCTGCGCCACCGCATCCTGGTGTCGTACGAGGCCGAGGCCCAGGGCAAGACCACCGATCACGTGATCGCCCAGATCCTCGAGAACGTCCCCGTTCCGTAGCGTCGAGGCCGCCATGCTTCCCGCCGAGATCGCGCAAGCCGTCAAGCGCATCCAGTTCGTCACGGGCCGCCAGGTCTCCGACGTGATGGCCGGAGCGTACCTGTCCGTGTTCAAGGGCCGCGGCATGGAGTTCGACGAGGTCCGCCCGTACGTCCCCGGCGACGACGTGCGCTCGATCGACTGGAACGTCACCGCGCGCACCGGCGAGCCGCACGTCAAGCGCTTCGTCGAGGAGCGCGAGCTGACCGTGATGCTGCTGGTCGACGTCAGCGCGTCGCAGGATTTCGGCTCGGGCCGGCGCAGCAAGCTCGAGGCCGCGGTCGAGCTGTCGGCGCTGATCGCGATGAGCGCGGTCGAGAACGGCGACAAGGTCGGCATGCTGCTGTTCCACGGCGGCGCCGACCTCTACATCCCGCCGCGCAAGGGCGGCAAGCACGCGCTGCGTGTGGTCCGCGAGGTGCTCGCGCGCGGCGAGGGCGCGGCGGCCGGGCCGAGCCTGCGCAGCGCGATGTTCGAGCTGCCGCGCACGGTGCGCCGGTGGTTCGCCCGGCTGCAGGCCAAGACCGCCGCCGAGCCGCGGCGCTCGACCAGCATCGCGGCGGCGCTCGAGTTCTGCCGCCAGGTCCTGCCGCGCCGCGCGGTGCTGTTCCTGGTGTCGGACTTCCTCGACGATGGCTATCTCCAGGTGCTGCGCCACGCCAACCGCAAGCACGACGTCGTCGCGGCGCTGATCACCGACCCGCGCGAGGCGACGATGCCGGCCACGGGCCTGGTCACGCTCGAGGACGCCGAGACCGGCAAGCTCCGGCTGGTCGACACTCGATCGCCGGGCTTCCGCAGCGAGCTCGCGATGCGGGCCAAGGATCGCCAGGACACGCTGCGCGATCAGCTGCGCGCGACCGGCATGGACCTCGTGGTGTTCGACGCCTCGGGCTCGATGGTCGACCCGCTGCTGCGGTTCTTTCGCGAGCGCGAGCGGAGGCTGCGCCGATGACCCACCCACCCTACCTGCGCTATGCCACGGCCTGCGCGCTCGGCTTCCTGATCACGCTGGTCGCCGCCGGCGGCTGTCATGACGACGGCGGCGCGACCACCGAGGCGGCGGTCGTCATCGAGCCGGCCAAGGACGCGATCAGCAAGACCACCGAGGTCGGCCCGGTCAAGGCGACGATCAAGGTCTGGCCGGCCAAGCCGACCCTGGGCGACGCGATCTACGCGCGGCTGGAGATCGACGCGCCGTCGGAGATCACGATCGACGCGCCGTTTCAGGAGGCCGGCGACCAGCGGCTCGGCCGGTTCGTGGTCGTCGCGTTCAGCCGCGACACCAAGCGCAAGGCCGACGGCGGCCAGCACCACGAGCAGACCTACACGCTCGAGGCGCCGGCGAGCGGCCGCCAGCGCATCCCGCCGCTGCGCTTCGAGATGACCGACCACCGCAAGGGCCAGACCGGCGACGGCAAGCCGCAGGAGATCCTGACCGAGGAGATCCCGCTCGACGTCGCGCCGATCGCGGTCGAGGCGGCGACCGAGCAGCTCCGGCCGGCGGCCGGCGACCTCGATCCCGACGTCGGCGGCATCGGCTGGCTGGCGCTGCTCGGCCTGGTCAGCGCCGGCGCGGTGCTGGCCTCGGGCGGCGTGCTCGCGGTCCGCGCGCTGCGCGCCCGCCGGCGGATCGAGCAGCAGCGCTCGGCCTACGACGAGGCCGTGGCCCAGCTGCGCGCGCTCGAGGCGCACCCGCCCGACCCGACCTCGGCGGACGGCTGGTTCGTCGAGCTGTCGGCGATCGTCCGGCGCTACCTCGAGCACCGCTACGAGATCCGCGCGCCCGAGCTGACCACCGAGGAGTTCCTCCTGGTCGCGACCGCGCGGCCCGAGCTGACCGGCGAGCACCGCGTGCTGCTGACCTCGTTCCTCGAGCGCTGCGATCGCGTGAAGTTCGCCGGCTACCGGCCGGACGCCGACGAGTCGCTCGCGACGCTCAAGGCAGCGCGCGGCTTCGTCGAGGACACCCGGCTGCGCGAGCCGATCGCGGTCGCCGTCGCGCGGCCCGGAAAGGCGGCCTGAGATGGAGGGCGTGATCCGCGCGATCTACGGCGTGTTCCACGTCGAGCCGACCCACCCGTACCTCGTGTTCGTCGCGCTGCTCGCGTGGCCGGCGTACCGGCTGGCGGGGCTGGCGGCGGGCCGCGTCGTGTTCTCGTCGCTGCGCGCGCTGCCGCTCGGCGGCCACACCTGGCGCACCCGGCTGGCGTGGTTGCCCGACGCGCTGATCGCCGGCGCGGTGATCGCGCTCGCGCTCGCGCTGACCGGGCCGCGCGCGGGCGATCAGAGCGCGCGGGTCCGGCGCGACGGCATCGCCGTGATGATGGCGGTCGACGTCTCGGGCTCGATGCGCGCGCTCGATCTGTCGGAGAACAACCGCGAGCTGACCCGGCTCGACGCGGTAAAAGAAGCGTTCGAGCGCTTCGTGCTCGGCGGCGGCAAGCTCGACGGTCGGCCCGACGACGCGATCGGCCTGGTCGCGTTCGCGAGCTACGCCGAGACCCGCAGCCCGCTGACGCTCGACCACGGCAACCTGGCGACCGCGGCGCGCGAGCTGACGTTCGCGCGCAACGAGGAGAGCCAGACCGCGATCGGCGCGGGCCTCGAGCTCGCGGTCCAGCGCCTGGTCGACTTCAAGGCGCGCAGCAAGGTCATCATCCTGCTCACCGACGGCGAGTCGAACCTGCACGACATCGACGAGGACACCGCGATCGACGACGCGGTCAAGGCCGGCATCAAGGTCTACACGATCGGCGCCGGCACCAACGGCATCGCGCCGATCCGCGACCCGCGCGGCGATGGCTCGCGCGAGCTGATGCAGATCCAGGTCTCGATCGACGAGCAGATGCTGCGCAAGATCGCCGACAAGACGCACGGCCAGTACTTCCGCGCGACCGACCACGCCGGCCTGCTCAAGATCTACGAGGCGATCGACAAGCTCGAGCGCACCTCGATCGAGGAGGAGCGCTTCACCGAGTATCGCCAGTTCTACGGCCGCTTCGTGGTGGCGGCGATGCTGCTCCTGGTCGCCGGCTTCGTGCTGCGCGGCACCGTGCTGCGGAGGCTCCCGTGATGGACTGGCAGTTTGCGGAGGTCCAGCGCATCCACCTGGTGTGGCTCGCGCTGGCGATCGTCGTCGGGCTCGGCGTGCTCGAGCTGCGCAGCCGCAGCGCGCTGAGCGCGTTCCTGTCGCCGGTGATGCAGCGCCGGTTGACGGCCCAGGCGACGACCGGGCGGCTCGCCGCGCGGCTCGCCCTGGTGCTGCTCGCGATGCTCGCGGCGATCGGCGCGCTGATGCGGCCGCAGGTCCGCGGCGAGACCGAGACCGTGAGCTCGCTCAAGACCACGGCCGACGTGATGTTCGTGCTCGACACCTCGCGCTCGATGCTCGCCGAGGACGCCGCGCCCAACCGGCTGGCGCGCGCCAAGGCCGAGATCGCGCAGCTGGTCGGCAAGCTCGAGGGCCACCGCGTCGGCCTGATCGCGTTCGCGGGACGCGCCGCGCCGATGTGCCCGCTGACGCCCGACCACGCGTTCTTCACGACCGTGCTGTCGACCGTCGACACGCGCAGCGCGGGGCGCGGCGGCTCGCGGGTCGGCGAGGCGATCAAGACCGCGGTGCGCGGCTTCCCGGCCGGCCCCGGCGCCAAGCTGATCGTGCTGATCACCGACGGCGACGATCAGGACCAGTACACCGAGGACGCCGCCAAGCTGGCGCGCGACGCCGGCGTCAAGATCGTCGCGATCGGCCTGGGCAGCGAGACCGGCAGCGAGATCACGCTGACCGACCCGGCGACCGGCGCGCGGACCAAGCTGATGCACGACGGCCAGCCGGTGATCAGCAAGCTCGACGGCGAGCGCCTGCGCAAGGTCGCGCTGATCACCGAGGGCGCGTACGTCCCGGCCGGCACGTCGGCGGTGGATCTCGAGTCGATCATGACGACCCACGTCGCGCCGATGGTGAGCGCCGCGGTGTCCTCGGCGCAGCGGGTGATCCCGGCCGAGCGCTACACCTGGCTCGTGCTCGCGTCGCTCGGCTTCCTGCTGACGGCGCTGTGGGTCGGGAGGACGCCATGATGAAGTATCTGCTGGTCGCCTGGTCGATCGGCGCCCTCGCGGTGGGCTGCATCAGCGAGCACCGCGACGCGCGCGACAAGTACAACGAGGGCGTCGCGGCGCTCGCGAAGTCCGAGTACGAGGCCGCGGAGAAGGCCTTGCTCGACGCGCGCAGCGCGGCCGGCGTGGATCCCGAGCTGCGGTTCCGCGCGGCGTACAACCTCGGCGTCGCGTTCGCGGCGCACGCCGACCAGAAGCGGATCGGCAAGGACGCCGATCTCGCCAAGGCGCTCGACCTCGCGCAGCAAGCCGTGTCGTGGTTCAGCGACGCGGATCGCCTGCGCCCGGGCAACGCCGACACCAAGGCCAACCTCGCGATCGTGCGCGCGCGGGTCCAGGCGATCGGCGACGAGCTGCGCAAGGGCGAGGGCAAGCTCGAGGTCCGGCTCGATCGCCTGATCCAGGATCAGCGCGGCGTGCTCGAGGAGGCGCGCGGCGCGTGGCTCGCGATCAAGCAGGCCGGCGGCGCCGATCCGCTGGCGCAGCAGGGCTCGCTGACCCACCTCGCCGACCGCGAGCGCGGGATCAGCGCCGAGGCCGGCGTGGTCGGCGACCTCGCGGCCGACGAGATCGACGCGATCGGCAAGAAACCCGAGGACAAGCGCAGCGACGAGGAGAAGGTCCGCGTCGTCCAGCTCAAGAACCTCGATCTCTACCTGCTCGAGGGCCGCACCCGGATCACCGAGGCGCGCCGCAAGCTCCAGGAGCTGGCCGCCGAGGACGGCGTGGCGCGCTCCGAGGCCGCGCTGGTCGCGCTCAAGCGCGCGCGCGAGCAGATGCTCGATCCGATCACGGTGATGCGGCAGGTCGCGCAGGACGAGCTCGCCGTCACGCAGGACACGGCGCAGTCGGACACCCGCGCGCTGCAGCTGGGCGACGGCGCCAAGGCGCCCGCTGCGCTGCCGGGCTGGCTCGAGCCCGCGGTGATCGGCGAGCGCCAGGGCAGCGTGCGCGATCGCCTCGAGGAGGTCCGCGCGCGGCTGACCGCGGCGACCGAGCCGCCGCCCGCGCCCGCCGGCAACGGCGCGAGCTCGCCGGCGCCGCCGCCGCAGGATCCCAAGCAGGCCAAGCTGATCGAGCGCGTCAAGGCGGCGCTGCCGTCGGTCGGCGACGCGAGCACCGCGATGGACCGCGCGCGCCAGGCGCTGGCGCAGAAGCAGATCAAGCAGGCGCTCGAGCACGAGCAGGCGGCGCTCGAGGCGCTCGCGCGGGCGATCGAGCAGTTCTCGGATCTCAAGCAGACGATCGAGCTGGCCTGGGCCGAGCACCAGGCGCTGCTCCAGCTGCTCGGCCCCGAGGCGGCCAAGCAGCTCGACGCGAGCCAGCGCGCCAAGCAGACACACGACGCGCTGTCGCATAACCTCGGCCGCATGCCGCGGATCCAGGAGCTGCTCGCCGACGAGGTCGCTCAGCTCGACCACCAGGCGCAAGAGCTCGCCGCCAAGGCCGCGGCGCCGCCGGATCCCAAGGCCGGCAACGATCCGAAGCAGGCCGAGCAGGCCAAGCAGCAGGCCGAGCAGGCCAAGCAGCAGCTCGAGCAGGCCAAGCAGCAGCTGACGCGCGCCGAGGAGCTCCGCGCGGGCGCCCAGGCGGCGCTGGTCACGCTCGACAAGGCGTTCACCACCAACAAGGATCCGATGCCGCCGGCCAAGGACGCCGACGCGAAGCTGACCGAGCTGCGCAAGCTGTTCTTCTCGGTGATCGAGCACCTGAAGGACCTGATCCGCGAGCAGGGCGAGACCCGCGACCAGACCGCCGCGGCGAACACCGAGGACGACTTCACGCGCGGCCCCAAGCTGCCGGGCCTCATCACGCGCCAGGACGGCCACCACACGATGGCCAAGGCGATCACCGACGCGCTGGCCCAGCAGGCCGACGCGGCGAGCAAGCAGCCGCCGCAGCAGGGCCAGCCGCAGCAGGGCCCCGACCCCAAGGCGCTCGCCGGCGCCGCCGACGAGGTTCGCCAGTCGCAGGGCGACATGACCGAGGCGAGCACGCTGCTCGGCAAGGCGCGCGACGCGCAGAACCAGACGGTGATCCTCGAGCCCGGCGTCAAGAGCCAGGCCAAGGCGCTCGAGCACCTCGAGAACGCGCTCAAGCTGCTGCAGCCGCCGCCCAAGAAGAACGATCAGAAGGACGATCAGCAGCAGCAACAGCAGCAGCAGCAACAGCAACAGAAGAAGCAGCAAGAGCCGCAACAGCAGCAGGGCGGCGCCGGTCAGCGCGCGCGCGATCAGGACGCCAAGCGGCAGCGCGACAAGCAAGAGCCGGCGTCGGACCCGGTCGAAAAGGATTGGTGATGCGCCGGGATGTTCGCGGGATCGGATCGTTGCTCGTCTGGGTGATCGCCGGGGCGTTGACCTGGCTTTCCGCCGGCACCGCCCATGCCGACGAGCCGGTCGCCGAGTTTCGGCTCGGCGAGCGCGACACGCCGCACGTCGGCGTGCCGTTCCTGCTCGACATGGTGATCGAAGGCCTCGACGAACAGCCGACGCCGACGACGCCCAAGCTCGAGATCGCCAACGCGCAGGTGGCGTTCGTCGCCGCCGAGCCCAACATCCAGCGCGGCATCCAGATCGTCAACGGCCGGCGCAGCGACTTCTCCAAGGTGACGTGGGTGATGCGGTGGAGCGTCGAGCCGCGCAAGGAAGGCCGGATGCACATCCCGTCGCTGACCGCGACGCAGGGCAGCAAGCACGCCACCGCGCGCGCCGGCGAGGCTGACGTCGATACGATCCCGGTGACCGACGCGATGAAGCTGTCGCTCGCGCTGCCGGAGCGCCCGATCTTCGTCGGTGAGACCGTGCCGGTCACGCTGACCTGGCTGTTCAAGAGCAACCCGTCCGACGATCCAAAGTGGTCGATCCCGCTGATGGCGCTCGACGCGTTCACCGTGAGCGGTCCGCCCGCGACCGCGTCGCGCAAGCTGCTGACGTTCCAGGCCGGCTCGAAGGAGCTCAAGCTGCCCTACGAGGTCGACCAGATCGACCAGGGCGGCGCCAAGACCAACCGCCTGGTCACGACGTTCTTCCTCGCGCCCAAGCAGCCGGGCAAGCTCGACGTGCCGGCGTCGTCGGTGGTGGCCGCGCTGCAGACCGGCCGCGCCGACTTCTTCGGCAACGCGCCGAGCCGGCTGTACCGCGCGGTGGACGTCACGCGCGTGCTCGAGGTCAAGCCGCTGCCGCAGACCGACCGGCCGAGCACGTTCGCCGGCGCGGTCGGCGAGCAGTTCTCGATCGACGTGACGACGTCGCGCTCGGTGGTCCAGCTCGGCGAGCCGGTCGAGCTCGCGATCCGGATCAAGAGCAACCAGCGCCTCGACACGCTGGCGCTCGGCCGGCTCGACGGCGAGGGCGGGCTGCCCAAGGACCGCTTCGTGGTGCCGAGCGAGCCGGCGACCGGCGAGCTGTCGGACGACGGCAAGACCAAGACGTTCAAGGTCACGGCGCAGGTCACCGGCCCCGCGACGTCGGTGCCGGCGATCGCGTTCGCGTACTTCGACCCCGCCAAGGGCACCTACCAGACGATCCGCTCCGAGCCGATCGCGCTGTCGGTCGCCGGCGGCAGCGTGGTCGGCGCGAGCGACGTCGTCGCGGTGCGGCCCAAGGCAGGCGCCAAGCCCGCGCAGGGCGACGCGCTCGAGATCGAGAACCTCGCGGTCAACGCCCAGCTCGCGCTGTCGAGCGCCGGTCAGGAAGACGATCGCCCGATCTCGGGCGTGGCGCTGTGGCTGCTCGTCGGCGTGCTCTACGCGGTGCCGCTCGGCCTGCTCGCCGCGCGGCGCTGGCAGCTGCGCACGCAGGGTCAGCGCGAGGACGCCGCCGAGGTCCGCGCCGCGCGGCGCAAGGTCGAGGAGCTGCTCGATCGCGCGGGGCCGAGCCGGCGCGCGAGGTCGCCGGGCCGCTGGCCGCCGCGCTGCGCGAGCTCGCGCGGATGCTCGGCCGCGCGGTCGATGGAACCGCGCCCCCATCCGGGGGCGCTGCCGGCCGG